>Ga0098074_1001057_pt1 | contig 15423 bp, 13 predicted proteins | sample 32_taG_FD_75064 | JGI IMG/M metagenome (GOLD analysis project Ga0098074, IMG submission 75064) | Marine viral communities from the Gulf of Mexico - 32_GoM_OMZ_CsCl metaG | ecosystem: Environmental > Aquatic > Marine > Oceanic | place: Atlantic Ocean: Gulf of Mexico | collected 2015-07-12
GCGGCCTGCCATTCGGGCTGGAGGCGGAAACGCGCACCCGAAAACTCGGGGGCGAAGCTGTTGTCCTCGTCGATCCCGCCGTCGATATAGCCGACATTGCCGAAGAAGCTGAGCCAGTCGGTCGCCTCGACCGCGATCTCGGCTTCCACGCCGAGGTTGGAGGCCGCCCCCGCGCTCCGCGTGACGAAGCTGCCGGTCGGGTTGCCGTTGGCGTCCAGTTCCTCGACCGAGACCTGGAAATTGTCATAGACCTGGTAATAGACGCCCAGCGAGCCCGAGACCCTGCCGGTGGCAAGCTTGAGCCCGGCCTCGTAGTTCCACACCGTCTCTTCCGGAATGTCCTGCCGGTTCGGCACGACGTTCCCGGCATCGTCGACACGCGCGCCCATCTGGACGACCGGCGAACGGCGGCCCTTCGACACGGTCGCGAACACATTGACGTCGTTGCTGATCCGGTAGAGCGCATTGAACCGCGGCAGCAGCGCCGAGAAACTGTCCTCGGCCGAGAACAGGCGGCCGCCGGTATCGATCTGGCCGGGGATCAGCGGCGCACCGCTGAGCACCGCGTCCGGGACATTGCTGCGATAGGCCGACTTGCGGTTTTCCTCGAGCAGCCGCGCGCCGGCAGTCAGCTCGAGACTGTCGGTCGCCAGCCAGGTGACGTCGGCGAATACTGAATAGGCTTCGTTCCGGCCCTGGTTCTCGAACACCGACGCATAGGGGATCGCGTTTGCGGCGCCGTTGGTGGCGAGCGCCGTCACTCCGGTCGCGGGCACGCTGCCATCGGGCGCGACACAGGGAATACCCGCAATCAGCGGTGCGCCGAACAGGCTGGTCAGGCACTGGAGGAAGGTGCCTTCCTCGGTTGCGAAGGGCACGTTCTGCAACCCGTCCTCGGTGAAGAAATTCCAGCCGAACGACGCGCGCAGCGCGGAACCCGCATAGCTGAACCGGCCTTCGTGGCTGAACTGGTGCCCCTGCGCGATTTCGGCGAACTCGAGGAACGGCGCGGCCGAACCATCGGCATCGAACACCTCGGCGCTGTCGAACTCGCGATAGCCATTGACCGTGGTGAAGGTCCAATTGTCGCCGAATTCGTAGGCGGCGGTCAGGTTAAGATCGTAGACTTCGCGATCGAGACCGAGCTGGTCGTTGCCAAGGCTGGCGGCACCCGCCGGATAGCCGCCGAGATTGGCATCCTCGAAAGCATTGCCCGGCCCGCCCGGTGCGCCGGCGAAGGCCGGGAGCGTGCCCGAGATGAAGGGCGTACCGCCATTGCGCTGCTGGTCGTAGGTGCCGATCAGGTCGATCGTCAGGTCCATGCTCGGCGTGTACCGCAGCGAGGCGCGCACGCCGAACTGGTCCTGCGCGTAGAGCTCTTCGTCCTGCCCGGGGTTGAGGTTTTCGACATAGCCATCGCGCTGGCGCCATTCGAAGGCGATACGCCCGGCCAGCACGTCCGAGCCGGCATTGAGATACCCGCCCAGCAGCGTCTGGTCGAAATTGCCGTAGCCGCCGGTGATCTCGCCCGAGAAGCCTGCGCGCGGACGCGCCGAGACGAGGCTGATCGCGCCGACCGCCGAGGCGGTGCCGAACAGCGTCGCCTGCGGCCCCTTGATGACCTCGACCCGCTCGAGATCGTAGATCGCCTGGTACGACCCGCGCGAACGCGAGATGTCGACGCCGTTGTAATAGAGCGTGACGCGCGGGCCCTGCTGCGAAGAGCCCGAATCCGAGGTGATCCCGCGGATGACGATGCCGGGGTTGTTGGCGCTCTGCTCCTGGATGTTGAGCCCCGGAACATAGTTCGACAGCTCGTCCAGATCCGACACGCCGAGTTCTTCGATCCGGTCCCCGGTCACTGCCGAAATGGTGATCGGGACATCCTGCGCGCGCTGTTCGATCTTCTGCGAAGTGACGATGATCGTGGTGCTGCTGGCCGGCTGGTCCGCGGCGGCCACCTCCTGCGCCATCAGCGGAGCGGGAACGAGAGCGATGGAAGCAAGCAAGGCGCTGCGAAGAGCAGGAAATGTCATGGAAGGCCCCTGTCGTTGGATTGAATTGCAACGCGCCTAGCCCCGCCTTGTGACACACCGGCGGCGAAAGTCTTTCAATTATAAGAAGGATTTGGGACAGCTATTGGACAGCGGGCGCCCGCGCCTGCGCCGCGCGAAATCCGCAGCCTAGGCCAGATGCGCGTCGGCGATCGCCACGGCCAGCGCATCGGCGGCATCGGCGCCGGCGATCTGCACGCCCGGCAGCAGGATTTTGACCATGGCTTGCACCTGCTGTTTGTCCGCCCCGCCGGTGCCGACCACGGCCTTCTTGACCAGCCGCGCGGCATGTTCGTTGACCGCCAGCCCGGCGGCCCCGCAGGCGGCCAGCACGCAGCCGCGCGCCTGCGCCAGCTTGAGCGTCGATTGCGGGTTCTTGTTGACGAAGACTTCTTCGGCTGCCGCGCGGTCGGGCCGGTGCGCGGCAATGACATCGGCCAGCGCCGCCTGCAGGCCGGCCAGCCGCGCCGCCATCGGGGCCCTGGCGTCGGTCGGCACCTGGCCGTTGGCGATATGCACGATACGCGATCCCTCGGTGCGGATCACGCCCCAGCCGGTGCAACTGAGCGAAGGGTCGAGGCCGAGGATCAGCGCCATGCGGCGTGGCCCCCGCGCCGTGTCAGCCCGGCAGGCCGATGCGCCAGCCGAGCCGCCAGGCCAGGGCCAGCAGGAATGCGGCGCCCAGTACGCCGGCCAAGGCCCATTCGCGCCAGGTCAGCTGTCCAGCTTTTCCATCACCTCGTCGGAGATGTCGTAATTGCCCCACACGGTCTGCACGTCGTCATCGTCGTCCAGCGCGTCGATCAGCTTGAGCAGCGTGCTCGCATTCTTCTCGTCCATGTCGACGGTCAGGTTGGGCTTCCACGCCAGCTTGACCGTCTCGGCCTCGCCCAGCGCCTTCTCGAGATCGGCCGCGACCTGGTGCAGGTCTTCGGCGGCGGTCCAGATTTCGTGGCCATCATCGCTCGAGGCGATATCTTCCGCGCCCGCTTCCATCGCCGCTTCGAGGACCTTTTCCTCGCCGCCGGCCTCGGCCGGGTAGAAGATGAAGCCCAGCCGGTCGAAGCCGTGCGCAACGCTGCCCTCGGTGCCCAGATTGCCGCCGTTCTTCGAAAAGGCGGTGCGCACGGCGGTGGCGGTGCGGTTGCGATTGTCGGTCAGCGCCTCGACGATGATCGCGCTGCCGCCCGGGCCGTAGCCTTCGTAGCGCACTTCCTCGTAGCTTTCGCCGTCCTGCGCGCTGGCCTTGTCGATCGCGCGCTGGATGTTGTCCTTGGGCATCGACTGCGCCTTGGCGGCATTGACGGCCAGCCGCAGGCGCGGGTTCATGTCGGGATCGGGCATGCCCATTTTCGCCGCCACGGTGATTTCGCGGCTGAGCTTGGAAAACATCGCGCTGCGCTTCTTGTCCTGCGCGCCCTTGCGATGCATGATGTTCTTGAATTTGGAATGGCCGGCCATGGTTTCGCTTTGCGTAGCTGAAATGGTTGGAATCAGAGGGTCGCCTTAGCCTCATGCACGCCGCAACGACAAGTCTTGCGCCCGCGAATTCAATGCGCGGCGAATGGCGGCGGTTTGCCGCCTTCCTGAAGCGCCCGACGCTCCCCGAGCGGGCCCCGCTGCCGCAAGCGGCCGGTCTGCGCGCGGTCGTCTGGCTGGTGTTGCTGGACCTGCTGGTCATGGCCGCGCTGCTGGGCGTTGCAGGCGCGGTGATGGCCGCCGGGGTGAGCCTGCCGGAAACCGCGCTCGCCGGAATGGAAATCGGCACCGGGATCATCCTGGCCGTGGTGGTGATCGCCCCGCTGACCGAGGAAATCGCCTTTCGCGGCTGGCTGTCGGGCCGCCCCGGGCATATCTTCGGCCTGCTGGCGGGGGCCCTGGCTGCCATGGTGGCGGGGCTGGCAGCCATGGCCTTTTTCGGCGCGGCGTTGGCGACGGCCGGGCTGGTCGCGCTGGCGGCAGGCACGCTGGTAGCGCTGGCGATCGTCTACCGCTTGCGGCATCGCAATACGATCGGCTGGTTCAGGCGCCTGTTCCCAGCGCTGTTCTGGCTCAGCACGCTGGGCTTTTCGCTGGTGCACCTGACCAATTTCCCCGCCGACCAGCTGGCCACCGCACTGCCGCTGGTCCTGCCGCAATTCGTGACCGGCACGATCCTGGGCTATGCGCGCGTGCACTACGGCCTGTGGGCAAGCGTGCTGCTGCACATGCTCCACAATGGCGCGATCATCGCGTTGGTGCTGGCGGCCAGCAGCGCGGCCTGATCAGACCTTGACCGCAGTCCCGCTGGCGCTGACCATCAGCATCGAGCCGGTGTCGCCGATGACCTCGTAGTCGAGATCCACCCCGACCACCGCATTGCCCCCGCGCGAGCCGCATTCGGCCTGCAGTTCCTCGATCGCCTGCTCGCGGGCATCGCGCAGGATCCGCTCATAGCTGCCCGAGCGGCCACCGACGATATCGCGGATATTGGCGAACAGGTCGCGGAACAGGTTCGCGCCCACGATCACCTCGCCGGTGACGATGCCGAGATATTCCTGGATCGGCTTGCCCTCGATCGTGGGCGTGGTGGTCACGGTGATCCCGCGCGCGTCTTTCCAGGGGCTGGGCATGTTCTGTCTCCTCGCTTGAGCTGTGTTAGACAGATATTACGCCAGCGTGTCAGGTCAACCGTTGACCACGATCCCGCCATTGGGATGCAGCACCTGTCCCGACATGTAGGAACTGTCGTCGCAGGCGAGGAACAGGAAAGCGGGGGCCACTTCGTTGGGTTCGCCCGGACGGCCCATCGGCGTATCCTCGCCGAAATCGTCCATATTCTCGGGCGGCTGGCCGCCGCAGGGATTGAGCGGGGTCCAGATCGGCCCCGGTGCGACCGCATTGACCCGGATGCCGTCCGCCACGAGGTTTTCCGACAGCGAGCGGGTGAAGGCAGTGATCGCGCCCTTGGTGGCACTGTAGTCGAGCAGGATCGGCGCGCCCTTGTACATGGTCACGCTGGTGCAGTTCACGATCGCCGCACCGCGCTGCAGGTGCGGGCGTGCCGCCTGGACGAGGTAGAACATCGAGAAGATGTTGGTCTGGAAGGTGCGCTGCAATTGTTCGGCCGTGATATCCATCACGTCCTCGTCGGGGTGCTGTTCGCCGGCATTGTTGACCAGCACATCCAGCCGGCCCCATTTGCCGATCACCGCATCGACCAATCCGCGGCAATGGTCGGGATCGCCCAAATCGCCCGCCGCCAGCAGCACTTCGGCGCCCTCGGCCTCGCATGCTTCGCGGGTGATCCGCGCATCGTCATGCTCTTCGAGATAGGCGATGGCTACCTTCGCACCCTCGCGCGCGAACAGCACGGCAGTGGCCCGGCCGATGCCGCTATCGCCGCCGGTGACGATCGCCACCTTGCCTGCGAGACGGCCCGAACCGGGGTAGCGCGGCTGCCATTGAGGCTGGCGATCCAGCGCGCTTTCGTGCCCCGGCATGCGGGGCTCCTCGCTGGTTTCCTCGACGAATGCGGTATCGACATGCTGCGGATCGGCCATGGGTGAAAACTCCTTTCACCCGACCAACACAGCAGCTTCCCGCCCCGTTCCGGCAGCCCGCCGCAGCCAGGCCTCAACCCATGCCGAGCGCGGCCTTGTAGGTATCGAGGATGGTTTCCTGTTCGCTGCGCTCGTCGGGCTTCATCTTCCGCAGGCGGATGATCTGGCGCATGATCTTGGTATCGTACCCGACCGCCTTGGATTCGGCGTACACGTCGCGAATGTCGTCGGCGATGCCCTTCTTCTCTTCCTCGAGGCGCTCGATACGCTCGATCAGCAGGCGCAGGCGGTCGTCGGTGGCTTCGGCCATGTTCGGGGTGTGCTCCGGTAAGAAATGAGAATCGGTTGGCGGTGCGATAGCCATCAGGCGATGCAGGGTGAAGGCGGCGACTCGTTACTCCACGCGATTTTTCGCAATGCTCGCCTCCATGAGCGCCAGCTGTTCCTCGGTCGCGGGCGATTGGCGGGTGGCCTTCCATTCCTCCTGCGGCATGCCGTGGATCAGCGCGCGCGCGGCCGCTTTGTCGCCTTCGAAACCCGCGTCGCGGATCCAGTCGGCCAGGCAATTGCGGCAGAAGCCCGATAGCCCCATCAGGTCGATATTCTGCGCGTCGTGGCGGTGCTGCAAATGCCGCACGAGCCGGCGGAAGGCCGCTGCCGCTACGGCATCGGGCAGCGTATCGAGCGCATCGTGTGCATTCGTCGTCATGATCGTATCGTCCTTGCTTTGTCGCACACCGCTGCCATAGGCGATGTCCATGGCCAAATCCGCCCCCAAGCTCGATCCTCGTGGCCGCAAGGTCAAGATCCTCGCAACCGTCGGCCCCGCCAGCCGCTCTCCCGAAATGCTCGCCCGGCTGTTCAAGGCCGGGGTCGACGCCTTCCGCGTCAACATGAGCCATGGCGAGCATGCCGATCACGCGCAGACGATCGAAACGATCCGCACGCTGGAAAAGCAGTTCATGCGACCGATCGCGATCCTTGCGGACCTGCAGGGGCCCAAGCTGCGGGTGGGCAAGTTCAAGGACGGGCAGGCGGTCATCCGGCATTCGGGCCACTTCACGCTCGACCGCAATCCCGAACCCGGCGACGACACGCGCGTCGAGCTGCCGCATCCCGAACTGTTCGGCCTGCTCGCCAAGGGCCAGCGGCTGCTGATCAACGATGGCAAGATCCGCCTGCGGGTGATCCGCGCGGACGAAAACGAAATTCTCTGCTCGGCCGAAGTCGGCGGGATCATCTCCGACCGCAAGGGCGTCAACGTGCCCGATGCCGAAGTGCCGATCCCCGCGCTGACCGACAAGGACCGCAAGGATCTCGCCTTTGCCATGGCGCAGGGGGTCGACTGGATCGGCCTGTCCTTCGTCCAGCGCCCCGAAGACCTTGCCGAGGCGCGCAAGCTGATGGGCGGCTACGGCGCGCTGTGCGCCAAGATCGAAAAGCCGATGGCAGTGCACCGGCTCGATGAAATCATCGACATGAGCGACGGCATCATGGTCGCCCGCGGCGACCTGGGCGTCGAGCTCGAGCCGCAGGAAGTCCCGCCGCTGCAGAAGAAGATCGTCAATGCGACGCGGCTCAAGGGCAAGCCCGTGATCGTGGCGACGCAGATGCTCGAAAGCATGATCGAAAGCCCCGCCCCGACGCGCGCCGAAGTCTCCGACGTGGCCAATGCAGTCTATGACGGGGCCGATTGCGTCATGCTCAGCGCCGAAACCGCGGCGGGCGACTGGCCCGAGGAAGCGGTCACGATCATGCACAAGATCGCACGGCAGGTCGAAACCGACGAAGCCTATCTCGACCGCGTGCGTTTCCTCGACACGCCGCCCGATGCGACCACCGCCGATGCGCTGGCGCATGCCTGCATGACGGTGGCCGATACGGTCCCGATCAGCGCGATAACCGTGTTCACCGGTTCGGGTTCGACCGCGCGGCGCGTGGCGCGCGAACGGCCCAGCGTGCCGATGCTGGTGCTGACGCCGAGCATGAAGACCGCGCGCCGGCTGGGCCTGCTGTGGGGCGCGCATGCCGTGGCGACCAAGGACATCGGCAGTTTCGAAGAAATGATTGCCAAGGGCAAGCGCATGGCGCTGCGCCACGGCTTCAGCGCTGCGGGCAGCAAGCTGATCGCCCTGGCCGGGGTGCCTTTCGGCACGCCGGGATCGACCAATCTGATGCATGTGGTGACCGTGAGCGGCGACGAGCTCGACAAGCACGGCGGCTGATGCCGCGGCAGGCGGGCGCGCATTGCCCCGCCCGCCGCCGCTTGCCCAGCCGCTCAGCCGCTCAGCGCAACGAAAGCGATCGCCCCCAGCAGCACCACGGCGGCGATGATGATCGCGGCCAGCTCGGCCGTGGTCAGCCGGTCGACATGTTCGGCACGGAAAGCGCGATAGTTCGCGCGCAGCTCGTCCTTGCTCGACAGGCTGGCGACCTCGAAGGCGGTCGCCTCCTTGGTAAACCAGCGTTTCAGCTCGGCGCGCTCGGTCTCGGCGATGGCGGGATAGCGGTGCAGCAGCGCTTCGATCCGGTCGAAGCGGTCGTGGACGGCAGGGCCGCCGTCGGTGGGAATAGTCATCTGTCATGTCCTGTCTGAACGGGAATGCGCGCCCGGTGGGACGCGTGGCGGTTCAGATCAGGTGCGGGGGTCCGCGGGGGGCGGCGATGGACCGCGGCGGGGGGCGCAGCGGCGGGCCGCGAACGCGATGCGCCGCCCAGCGCTGGGGTGTTGCAGGCGCCGCCGCCAGCGCCAGGCGCGGCAGTGCAGCGGCATCGGCCAGCCGCTTGTCGGGACATGGCGCCGCGAGCGTGCAGACCTGCGCCGTCTCGCCCTCGCCCGGCGGCAGCGTGACATCCGCCGTGGCTGCGCTGAACACCGCGCCGCGCCCGCGATCGGGCGAGATCGGCTGATGCGGCAGCGCCTGCGCGCACAGCACTGCCAGCAGCAGCGCGGCGCACAGGCGCAGGGGCCATCGGCAGAGGGAAGCAAGCATGACCGCGAAGAACTGGGGAGCCGGAGCGCGCGCTACAAGGCCGCGGCGCGCTCTTTCATGATCCGCTTGCCGCGCGCATCGACCAGGCGGAAGGCCTTGAACACGGGGAAGTCGCGATCGACGCGCCCGTCGTGCCCGAGCATCCAGAGCTGCTGGTAGAACCAGTAGATTCCGGCGAAACCGCTGATCGCCTTGACCATCTGGAACCGCTTCAGGAAGCCGAGCCAGCCGGGCACCAGATCGAGGTCGTCCTCATATCGTGCCAGCTGCTCCGCGCCTTCTAGCAGCCGCGCGGGTGCATCGGTATCGACGCAGAGCGGGCGGCCCAGCCCGATCACATCGGCCGCGCCGCTGGTCAGAGCCTGCTCCATCGCCGCGCGGCTGCGAAAGCCCCCGGTGACCATCAGCGGGATCGAAACCTCGGCCTGCATGGCCTTGGCGAAATCGACGAAATAGGCCTCGCGCGCCGCGGTCGAGGGCGCGACGACCTGTTCGTCCTCGGCTTCCTGACCGGCCACGCCCAGCAGCTTGGGCTGTTCGTAGGTGCCGCCCGAAATCTCGATCAGATCGACCGAGGCTGCCTCGAGCCAGCGGACCACCTTCAGGCTGTCGCTGAAATCGAACCCGCCTTTCTGGAAGTCGGCGCTGTTGAGCTTGACCGAGACCGGGAATCCCGGCCCCACGGCCGCGCGCACCGCGGCGACGATGTCGAGCAGGAACCGCGCGCGGTTTTCCAGGCTGCCGCCATATTCATCGGTCCGCCGGTTCACGCGCGGCGAGAGGAATTGCGATACCAGATAGCCATGCGCGCCGTGCACCTGCACGCCGGTGAAGCCCGCATCCTTGCACGCGCGCGCAGCAATGGCCCAGCGCGCGACCAGATCGGCGATTTCCGCCGTTGTCAGCGGCGTCGGCTTGCCGAACTGCCCCCCGGGGAGCGCCAGGGCGACGTCGGAAGAGGATTTGGGGTGCGGATTGACCACCTTCTGCGTCTGGCGGCCGCCATGGCTGATCTGCGCCCAGAAGTGATTGCCTTGCCGAGTGGCCGCCTGCGCCCAGCGGGCCAGCCGCGCCTGCATGTCGGCATCGGGTTCGCACTCGATCACGACATTGCCGGGCCGTTCGAGATGGTCCGCATCGACGATGATGTTGCCCGACAGCAGCATGCCCGAACCACCATCGGCCCAGATCCCGTAAAGCCGCTCGAGTTCGGGCGTGGGGCGTCCGTCGGGAGTGGCCAGCCCTTCGGTCATCGCGGCCTTCGCCAGCCGGTTGGGCAGCACGGCGCCGCACGGCAGTTCCAGCTCGGATCCCAAAGTCACGGCCATGATCGCGTTTCCCCTACCCTTGCGCGGCTTGCTCCAGCCGCTCGCGTGCCCGCGTCTCTCCGATCAGCGGCAGCAATTCGCCCATGTCGGGCCCGTGGTCCATTCCCGTCAAGGCCTGGCGCAGCGGCAGGAACAATTGCTTGCCCTTGCGTCCGGTCTCCCTTTTCAAAACCTGCGTGAACGTTTTCCAGAGCTCTGCACGGATATCATCGTGCCGCCACTCGAGCTGCCCGAAGGCTCGCACCGCCTCGGCCAGATAGGCGCGGTCTTCATCCGCGAACTCGCGCCGCTCGATCGGACCGGTCACCAGCCGCCACCATTCGGCAGCCTCGCCGACCAGCGCGAGATTGGGCCGGATCGCGTGCCAGCCGGCGGCGTCCATCCCCGCGGGCAGGCGGTCGGCGACCGCGGCGTGGTCCATCTGGTGGACCAGCGCGGCGTTGATCCGCTCCAGTTCGGTTTCGTCGAACTTCGCCGGGGCACGGCCGAAGGTCGCCAGGTCGAAGGTTTCGAGCAGCGCGCCCCGGTCGGCGATCGGCTCGACCGGAAGCGACGTGCCCAGCCGCGCGAGCAGCGCGACGATCGCCTGCGGCTCGAACCCGCGCTCGCGGAAGGCGTCGCAGCCCAGCGAACCGAGCCGTTTCGACAATTTGCCTTCCTTGCCGACCAGCAGCGCCTCATGCGCGAACCGGGGCATTTGCGCCGCACCATCGCCCGCGGCGATAAGCGCGCCGAACATCTGGATCTGCACCGCGGTGTTGCTGACATGGTCTTCGCCGCGCAGCACGTCGGTCACCCCCATCGCGAGATCGTCGACCGCGCTGGGAAGCATGTAGAGCCAGCTGCCGTCGGCGCGGCGGATGACCGGATCGGACAGCTGGGCTGGATCGAACTTCTGCGGCCCGCGGATGCCGTCGTGCCAGCTGATGGCTTCGCCGTGGTCGAGCTTGAACCGCCAGTGCGGGGTGATGCCCTCGGCCTCCTTGGCCGCGCGCTCCGCGTCGCCCAGTTCCAGCGCGCCGCGATCGTAGATCGGCGGCAGGCCCCGCCCGAGGCGGATCTTGCGCTTCAGCTCGAGTTCCTGCTGCGTCTCGTAACAGGGATAGACCCGCCCCGCCTCGCGCAGCGTGTCGAACGCCGCCTGGTAGCCGGCGAGCCGGTCCGACTGCCGCTCCTCGCCATCGCTCGCGAGCCCCAGCCAGCCGAGATCGCTGCGGATCGCGTCGACGAATTCCTCGCGGCTGCGTTCGGCGTCGGTATCATCGATCCGCAGCAGGAAGCGGCCGCCCGCCTGCTTGGCGAGCATCCAGTTGTGGAGCGCGGTGCGAATGTTGCCGACATGGAGGCGCCCGGTGGGCGAAGGGGCGAAGCGTGTGACGATGGTCATGCGCGCGCCGATAGCCGAGGCCGGCGCACTTGGCGAGCGTTCAGCCGGTCCCCGCGCTGCGCCGCTTGAGCGCGGCCTCGCGCGCCTTGCGGTAATCGAGGATGCCGCTGGCATCGGCTTTCATCGCGGCCTCGACCGCATCGGCGGTGGCGAAGTTCTCTCCCGGTACAGGTTCGCAGATCAGATAGCCCTGTGCTTCCTGGCACCCCAGTTCGCGCAGCAAATCGAGCTGGCCGCGCGTTTCGACGCCTTCGGCAGTCGCCGCCATCCCCAGCGCTTCGGCCAGCCGGGTGATGCTGGAAACGATCGCCTTGTTGTCCGAACAGGTTTCGATTCCCTCGACGAAATCCTTGTCGATCTTGATCCGGTCGAAGGGAAAGCGGCGCAGGTAGCTGAGCGAGGAATAGCCCACGCCGAAATCATCAAGCGCGATCTTGGCGCCGAGCTCGCGCAGCTTTTCCAGATTGCCGACACAGACATTGCTCTTCTGCATCAGCACGTGTTCGGTAATTTCGAATTCAACGCGCGCGGGCCGGATGCCGTAGGCGTGGATCGCCCGCGCGACGACATCGACCAGATGCGGGCTGCGCACCTGCGTCGGCGAAAGGTTGATCGCGATGCGGAAATCGCCGCTCCAGCGCGAGGTTTCTTCCAGCGCCTTGCGGATCACCCATTCGCCGATCGGCACGATCATCCCGGTTTCCTCGGCCACGCCCAGGAAATCGTCGGGCCGGACCACGCCGCGCTGCGGATGGTACCAGCGCAGCAACGCTTCGTATCCCGACACCTGGCCCGAATCGAGATCGATCACCGGCTGGTAGTGGATGTTCAGCTGGTCACGCGCGACCGCTTCGCGCAGATCGGTCTCGATCTCGCGTCGTTCGCGCGCGGCATGGTCCATCGCATGGTCGTAAAGCGCGATGGTGTCGCGCCCCTTCGCCTTGGCGGCGAAAAGCGCCAGGTCCGCACGGCGCATCAGCTCTTCCGCCTCGCCGCAGCCATCGGAGCGCTTGGCAATGCCGATGCTGCCCGAGATCCGGTAACTGTGCCCGTCGATTTCGAACGGTTCGCGGATCACGGCGAGGAACCGGTGCGCGCGTTCGATCAGCATCCCTGCCCCGGCACGCGTTTCGAGCAGGACGGCGAACTCGTCCCCGCCCAGCCGCGCGACGAGGTCCTGCCCGCGCACTTCCTTTTCGAGCCGGGTGCCGACCTCGCGCAGCAGGCGATCGCCGACCAGGTGCCCCCGCGTGTCGTTGACCGCCTTGAAATTGTCGAGGTCGAGGTAGAACAGCACGACGTTCTGCGGCTGGTCGTCCTGCGACAGGGCCGACCGCAGCCGTTCGTTGAACAGGTAGCGATTGGCGAGGCCGGTGAGATTGTCGTAATGCGCCATGAAGGCGACGCGGTCTTCGGACAGCCGGTCGCCGGTGACATCGCGCGCGACCCCGCTCATCCGCCCATCGCTGCGCGGCCGCGCGGAAAGCTTCCAGTAGCGCACGCCGTCGTCGACCCTGACCTTGATCACGAAATCGCGGAACCGGCTGTGTTCGAGCAGATGCCGCTCAAGCCGGTCGCGGTCCTCGCCCGGGGCGAACATGTCTAGCAGCGCCATGCCTTCGAGCTCGTGGACCGCCTTGCCCGCCGCCTCGGCAAAGCGCCGCGACACATCGCGCAGCTTGCCCGCGGGATCGACCGTCCACAGCCAGTCGGACGAATGCTCCTCGTAATCGTAGAGCAGCATGCGCACCGTGCCCGCTGCCTCACGCCGGCTGATTTCGGCGCGGGCCGCCGCGATGATCTGGCCGTTCTGCGCCTGGACCGAACAGACCAGCGCGAGCACGAACACCGCAAGCAGCAACAACGCCGGCCAACCGCCGCTGCCCGCCTGGATCATGGTGGCGACCGCGATCGAAGCGGTTAGCAGCGCGATGTGGACGCGCGCGGCGGACGGGGCGGTGCGGTAAACCAGCAGGACCCCGCTGAGCAGGGTGATGGCGATGACCGCGAGCACGGCGGCCGTCAGCCCCTCGGCGGCGGTTGCCAGATAGGGAATCATCGCCGCCCAGATCGCGGAACTGAGCCATTCCAGCGCCATCAGCCGGCGCCAGTGGCCGCGCAGGTCGGCCAGCGTCGCGTCTGCGCAGGTGAACCGGTAGTCGGCGATGATCTGGACCACGATCGCGCTCACCAATGCGCCCGCCCAGCCGAGCAGGACGGCCAGCGGAACGCGGTCGCTGAACATGTAGATCAGCGCGATCATCGAGCCGAGCGACGGGAGCAGCGCCAGCCGGGCGCCGGCGCGGAAATCTTCCATCCGGCGGGTCAGCAGCAGGCGCGCGACGGCTTCGCTCCTGCCTTCCTTCCCGTCAGCTTCCGGCAGTTCGCTTGCGAACTCCGCCATGTTCGCGCTCCCCCCGCGCCTGTGGTGGCCGCGCGGGGCGGCAACACGATGGTTCACCGTGCATTTACAACAAGTTTGCGTCAAGCGCCAACTACTTGCCAGAAGCCGGCCAAGTATAATCCGTTCCGGCAAAGAAAAGGCCCCGCCGGATTGCTCCGACGGGGCCAATGTTGTGCGCTAAAGCTGGTGCGGCTTATTCGCCGTCCTTGGCTTCCTCGTTGAGGTATTCGCCGGCATCTGCATCGGTGCCGTGGGTTTCGCCTTCGACGGCCGCCAGCGGATCGTCGCCGATGGCCGCTTCCGCGCCCTGGGCCAGTTCCGCCTTGTGCTCTTCCTCGGCGGTGTTGGCCGCGATGATCGCATCCTGCGCCTTCTTCCACTGCGCCCGCAGCGCCGCGTCGCGGCTCGAGGCGGTGATCCGCATCCGGTTCATGCCCGCGCCGGTACCGGCGGGGATGAGACGGCCCACGATCACGTTCTCCTTGAGACCGACCAGCGTGTCCTTCTTCCCTTCGACCGCGGCCTGCGTAAGCACGCGCGTGGTTTCCTGGAACGAAGCGGCCGAGATGAACGAACGCGTCTGCAGCGAAGCCTTGGTAATGCCCAGCAGGATCGGCGTGCCGGTGGCATGCTCCTTGTTCTTGCCGAGCTTGGCGTTGGTTTCCTTCAGCTCTTCCAGGTCGACCTGTTCGCCGGGCAGCAGCACGGTGTCGCCGCCATTGGTGATCTCGACCTTCTGCAGCATCTGGCGAACGATCACCTCGATGTGCTTGTCGTTGATCTTCACGCCCTGCAGTCGGTAGACTTCCTGGATCTCGTTGACGAGATATTCGGCCAGCGCCTCGACGCCCAGCACCTCGAGGATGTCGTGCGGGTTCGGCGAACCGGAAATCAGGGTATCCCCCTTCTTCACGAAGTCGCCTTCCTGCACGTCGATCACCTTGGTCTTGGGGATCAGGTATTCGACTGCATCACCTTCTTCCGGCACAATCGCGATCTTGCGCTTGGCCTTGTATTCGCGAACGAATTCGATCTTGCCCGAAATCTTGGCGATGACCGAATTGTCCTTCGGCAGACGCGCCTCGAACAGTTCGGCGACGCGCGGCAGACCGCCGGTGATGTCGCGGGTCTTGGCGGCTTCGCGGCTGGCACGGGCGAGAATGTCGCCCGCTTCGACCTGCTGGCCATCCTCGACCGACACGGCCGTACCCGGCGCCAGCATGTAGCGCGCGGCTTCGGTTTCGTCGCCCGCATCGTTGAACAGGGTCAGGCGCGGACGCAGATCCTCGTTCTTCTTGCGGCCAGTGGTCTTGGTGTCGGTGACCACACGCTGCGCGATGCCCGTGGCATCGTCGACGCGCTCTTCCATGGTCGTGCCGTCGATGAGGTCCTGGAACTTCACCACACCCGACTGTTCGGTGATGATCGGCAGCGAGAATGGATCCCATTCCGCCAGGCGATCGCCTTCCTTCACCTTGCCGCCATCCTTGTGCATCAGCACGGTACCGTAGGGCACCTTGTGGATTTCGCGTTCGCGGCCCTCGGCGTCGATCACGGCCAGTTCGCCATTGCGGGCGAGCGACAGGATCCGGCCCTTCTTGTCGGTGATGGTGGGCATGTCGCGATAGACGACCTTGCCGTCCGACACGGCTTCGAGATGCGAAGTCTCGTTGAGCTGTGCGGCACCGCCGATGTGGAAGGTACGCATGGTCAGC
>Ga0098074_1001059_pt1 | contig 15413 bp, 13 predicted proteins | sample 32_taG_FD_75064 | JGI IMG/M metagenome (GOLD analysis project Ga0098074, IMG submission 75064) | Marine viral communities from the Gulf of Mexico - 32_GoM_OMZ_CsCl metaG | ecosystem: Environmental > Aquatic > Marine > Oceanic | place: Atlantic Ocean: Gulf of Mexico | collected 2015-07-12
GTCACTAAAAGTGAAACGGAAGTAGGTTCTGTCATTCTGAGAATCGGAGAAATTTCGCGTGTCTGATCCTTTGCGTCCCCACGGTCCCAGAATCATCGCGATCGCCAATCAAAAGGGTGGTGTGGGCAAGACAACCACGACTATCAACCTGGGGGCCGCGTTATCTCGTCTCGGGTGCAAAGTGCTGATCGTTGACCTGGACCCGCAAGGGAATGCATCGACTGGTCTGGGCATTGCGACCGATGATCGCGAATACACAACTTACGAATTGTTGTTGGACGACGTGTCCTTGTCCGAGGTGATCAAGCCGACCGAGACTCGGGGGCTTTTCATCGTTCCCGCGACCGTCGATCTGAGTTCTGCCGACGTTGAGTTGGTATCCAACGAGAAGAGAAGTTTTCTCCTCCACGATGCTCTGCGCCAGTTTGCGATGGATGACCTTGGCTACGACTACATATTGATTGATTGTCCACCGTCTCTCAACCTGTTGACAGTCAACGCGATGGTGGCGGCTCATTCCATTCTTGTGCCTTTGCAGTCGGAATTCTTCGCCCTTGAAGGTCTGTCGCAGTTGATGCTCACCATCCGCGAGGTCCGACAGGCTGCGAATGCCGCCTTGAGGATCGAAGGCGTTGTGTTGACGATGTATGACATCCGCAACAACCTGTCGCAGCAGGTTGAGGCGGATGCGAGAGAAAACCTTGGCGAGCTGGTCTTTCGCACCGTGATTCCCCGAAATGTCCGCCTGTCTGAGGCACCCTCCTTTGCGAAGTCTGTGCTGGATTATGACCCGGAATCAAAAGGCGCGCGGGCCTATATCGCGCTTGCAGAAGAATTGTTGAAGAACCATGGCCGCATGGCCGTAGCAGAAGGGATCGCGACATGAGTGAGAACAAGCCAAAAACCCGAGGATTGGGTCGTGGCCTGTCGGCATTGATGGCGGATGTTTCTGCTCAAGATGAGCGGATTGCAGAGTCCGGACAACCGCGACGCCCTGATCTGCTTGTGCCCATTGAAAAGGTCTTTCCAAACCCTCAACAGCCACGCCGCAGTTTTGGTGCCGAGCAGCTTGAAGATCTGGCAGCCTCGATCCGGGAGAAGGGCGTCATCCAACCCCTGATCGTGCGCAAAAGAGCAAATGCGGAAGGCACGTTCGAAATCGTGGCCGGCGAGCGTCGTTGGCGCGCCGCGCAAATGGCGCAACTTCATGAGCTACCCGTCTTGGTGCGGACCTTCGATGATACCGAAGTGCTTGAGATTGCTATCATCGAGAACATCCAGCGTGCTGATCTGAACCCTGTCGAAGAGGCTGCTGGATACAAGCAGTTGATGGAAAAGTTTGGACACACACAAGATAAGCTATCCGAAGTGCTTGGTAAGAGCAGAAGCTACATCGCCAACCTCGTGAGATTGCTGCAACTGCCCGAAGAGGTTCAGGCCTATCTCCGCGATGGCAAACTGTCCGCAGGGCACGCGCGTGCATTGATCACCGCAGATGATCCTGTGGGTCTTGCGCGCAAGGTCATACAGCTCGGTTTGTCAGTGCGTGAGACCGAACGTCTGGCGAAAAAGGCTGCATCAGACACGGCTGACCAAGGTGAAGCGCAGCCCAAAGTCCGTAAATCAGGAGAGAAAGACGCGGATACGCGGGCTCTTGAAGGGGATCTGTCCGCCAATCTTGGCATGAAGGTAATGATCCAGCACGACAAGGGTCAGGAATCCGGGCTCATCTCGATACGCTATACGTCGCTCGACGAATTGGACGATCTCTGCCAGAAACTTGGGTCTTGAGGTTGTCTAATCTGCAAGCAGTTCTGCCAGAACAGCATTGAGCACCATGCGCCCTTCGCGTGTGACGCGAAGGTTCTGCGAATTGGTTTCAATCATGCCGAGGTCGCACAGTTCATTGATCTTGGCGCGTGAGAGCTCGTGCCCCGCAAGTGCCGCATATCGCAACGGATCAACACCGTCGATCAGGCGCAGACCCATCATCAGAAACTCGCTCGCCTGCTCCTCGCCGGTGAGGGCGGATCTTTCCTTCTCGGCCAGACCGTGATCGACAGTATCCAACCATTTACCCGGATTGCTCCATGCCTCCGTGGCATATCGCGTCCCGTTGAGCGTCAAGCGTCCATGTGCGCCAGGTCCGACACCAATATAGTCCCCATACCGCCAATAGACCCTGTTATGCCGCGATTCAGCACCCGGTCGGGCATGATTGGACACTTCATAGGTCAGAAAACCCGCGTCCTCACACACATCCTGCGTCAGATGATACATGTCAGCCGACACATCATCCGCCGGCAGGCCCTTCAGCTTGCCGCGTGCATAGCGATCCCCAAAGGCTGTGCCATCCTCAATCGTCAGCTGATACAGGGACAGATGATCAATTGCCATGCTAAGCGCTTGTTTTAATTCTACTTTCCAAGACTCAAGCGTTTGATTCTGCCGCGCATAGATCAGATCGAAACTGACCCTCTCGAACTGGTTCCGCGCGACATCAAAGGCTGCCATTGCTTCCTGTGTCGAATGGATGCGCCCAAGTCTTTGCAGATCCTCGTCGTTCAGGGCCTGAATGCCCATGGAGATACGGTTGACGCCAGCATCTGCATAGCCTTTGAACCGTCCCGCCTCGACAGAGCCGGGATTGGCCTCAAGCGTCACCTCAAGATCATTGGCTTGCGGCCAATGAAGCCTGATGCGATCCAGCACTGCATGAACGACATCAGGGTTCATCAGGCTTGGCGTTCCGCCGCCAAAGAAAACCGACGTCAGAACACGCCCCTGTGTCAGCGCCGCATAGCGATCAATTTCGGCCAGATAGGCCCGCATCCATCGCGATTGATCAATCTCGCGCGCCACATGGCTGTTGAAGTCGCAATAGGGGCATTTGGCCTGACAGAAAGGCCAATGGATGTAGATGGCGAAGCCGCCCTGTTGCCAATCCTCAGGCAAAGCAGCCTGCAACCAGTTTCTTGAACGCGTCTGCCCTGTGGCTGATGCGGTTCTTTTCCCAGCGATCCATCTCGCCGAAGGTGGTGGAATAGCCATCGGGTTGGAAAATCGGATCATAGCCGTGGCCCTGATCGCCACGCATCGGCCAGACGACCTGACCAGGCATCACACCCTCAAACACTTCGTCATGTCCGTCGGGCCAAGCAAGGACCAGCGTGCAACAAAAGCGTGCCGTTCTGGGATAGGGTGCCTTGATTGCCTCCAGCTCCAGATGCGCGCGGGTCATCGCCATGACGAAGTCCCGACCCTGCGGTGTCTCTGCCCAATCAGCCGTATAAACTCCGGGCGCGCCATCCAATGCGTCAATTGCAATCCCGGAATCATCGGCCAAGGCTGGAAGGCCAGTGGCTTGCGCGGCGGCATGGGCCTTGATCCGGGCGTTACCGATGAAATTATCCTCAGTTTCGGCCGGCTCAGACAGGTTCAACTCTGCTGCTCCCACGACATCCACGCCAAAGGGCTTGAGAAGATCCCCGATCTCCTCAAGTTTGCCCTTGTTGTGGGTCGCAACCAGCAGGCGGGTGTCGGAAAACTTACGCATCGACCGCTGCACGCTGTGCTGCAACCAGATCCTTGACGCCAAGTTCCGCCAGATCCAGCAATTCGTTCATTTGCGCACGGGAATAGGTCGCTCCCTCTGCGGACATTTGAACCTCGATCAACCGACCGCTGGCCAGCATGATGAAGTTGCCATCAACGCCCGCTTCGCTGTCTTCCGGGTAGTCCAGATCAAGCACTGGCTGCCCGGCATAGATCCCGCAGGATACGGCCGCGACAGGCTCGATCAACGGATCGCTGATCACGGCACCCGATTTCATCAACTTGTCCACGGCCAGTCGCAACGCAACCCAGCCCCCTGTGATCGAGGCGCAGCGTGTGCCGCCATCGGCCTGAATCACATCACAATCCACGGTGATCTGGCGCTCACCCAATGCCACGCGATCCACACCTGCGCGCAGAGAGCGTCCGATGAGCCGCTGAATCTCGACCGTGCGGCCGCCTTGCTTGCCTGTCGTGGACTCGCGGCGCATCCGGCTGGTCGTCGAACGGGGCAACATGCCATACTCGGCCGTCACCCAGCCAAGTCCCGTGCCCTTGATGAACGGAGGGACGCGATCCTCGATCGTGGCTGTGCACAGAACATGGGTATCCCCCATGCGGATCATGCAGGAGCCTTCCGCATGTTTCGTCACGCCGGTTTCAATTGAAATCGGCCGCATTTCACTTAGTTTTCTGCCGGAGTGGCGCATATCGGAACCTTTCCTGAGTTGACCGAGGGGATACAGCCCGCAGCGCCTGAAACGCAAGCATGATTGACCTTTGAACTCCATGCACTTTAATGGCGATCCATCAGGGAAGCCCGACATGAAAGAAGGAACATCCATCCTCGACGAGATGAACGACCGTTCGCGCGAAGTCTTTCGCCGCGTCGTCGAAGGCTATCTGGAAAGTGGTGATCCGGTCGGAAGTCGCACCCTGACCCGCAGCATGAGTGAGAAGGTCAGCGCTGCCACCATCCGCAATGTGATGCAGGATCTTGAGTATCTGGGCCTATTGGGTAGCCCTCATGTCAGCGCAGGGCGTATCCCGACACAGCGCGGTCTGCGCATGTTTGTCGATGGGCTGCTGGAAGTGGGCGACCTGAACGCACAGGACCGCCAGAAGATCGACGAGACTATGGGCAGCAACACATCCGATGTCGGCGGGATGCTGGACCGTATCAGCACGGCCTTGTCCGGCGTGACTCGCGGCGCCTCATTGGTGCTTGCCCCGAAGCATGAAGCTCCGATCAAACATGTCGAATTCGTCAGCCTTGGGCATGACCGTGCGCTTGTTGTGTTGGTCTTTGCGGATGGCCATGTCGAAAATCGCATCTTTACGCCACCCGCCGGTCAAACCCCGTCATCCATGCGGGAAGCCGCGAATTTCCTGAACGCTCTGATCGAGGGCAAGACGCTGTCTGACCTCCAGACCGCCATCCGCCGTGAAATAGAATCCCGCCGTCAGGAGATTGATGGCTTGGCACATGCCCTTGTTGAAAGTGGCCTTGCTGTCTGGGCGGGAGAGGGCGAGGCGCCCGAGCGTCTGATCGTCAGGGGGCGTGCCAACCTTCTGCACGTTGCCGGCGGCGATGAGGAACTGGACCGGATACGCACCCTTTTTGACGATCTTGAGCGCAAGAAGGACATCGCAGAGTTTCTTGACCTGACCCAGCACGGCGAGGGTGTTCGCATTTTTATTGGCTCAGAGAACAAACTTTTCTCACTTTCGGGTTCCTCTTTGGTGGTCAGTCCATATATGAACGCTGATCGTAAGATCATCGGCGCGGTCGGGGTTATCGGACCCACGCGCTTGAACTATGGACGGATTGTGCCGATCGTGGACTACACGGCACAACTGGTCGGCAGAATGATTTCCGACCGGAGCTAGAGGTGAGTGATGGCAGAGCCGAAGAAAGACGATTTCCTTGACGACATCGAAGCCGCAGAGGCTGAGGAATATGCCGAGGATTCGATGGAATATAGTGATGAGGCCGTCGAACTGGATAGCCTGCGCGCGGAACGCGATGAGCTGAAAGACCGGTTCATGCGCGCCCTGGCCGATGCCGAAAATGCGCGGAAGCGGTCCGAGAAGGATCGTCGTGAAGCCGAGCAATATGGGGGGTCCAAGCTGGCGCGCGACCTGCTGCCCGTGCATGACAACCTCAAGCGGGCGCTTGAGGTGGCAACAGACGAGCAGCGTGCCTCCTTCGGGCCGCTTCTCGAAGGGGTGGAGCTGACGCTGCGTGAACTTCTGAGTGTGTTCGGCAAGCACGGGATCACAGTGATCACACCGCAAGTCGGCGATAAGTTCGATCCCCAGCTGCATCAGGCAATGTTCGAGGCACCTGTTCCCGGCACCAAAGCCGGCGACATTATCCAGGTGTCCGGGGATGGCTTCATGCTCTACGACCGCCTTCTGCGCCCGGCGCAAGTAGGCGTGTCCTCAATGCCTGCAAGCTGATCCACAGGATTCACTATTGAAAGAGGCGTCGCGTTCAGTTTTGCGACGCCTCTTTCAGTTCATAGATCAACTGCAACGCCTCGCGCGGGCTCAACTCATCGGGATGGATCGCGTTCAGCTTTTCTTCCACCCGGGACGTTTTCGGCGTGGGCGGCGGCGGAGGGGCAGCCATCGAAAACAGGGGCAGATCGTCTATGATCGCTTTCTGCTTGCCGGCCCCCTCACGTTCACCTTTTTCCAAGGCGTTCAGAACGACCCGCGCACGGCTGACAACGGACTCCGGCAGGCCTGCCAGTTTTGCCACCTGCACACCGTATGAACGATCCGCTGCTCCCTTGCGAACCTCGTGCAGGAAGATCACGTCTCCATCGAATTCCTTGACAGAGACCGTGGCGTTATCGACCCGTTCCAGCTTGCCGGCAAGGGCGGTCAATTCGTGGTAATGCGTGGCAAAAAGCGACCGAGAACGGTTTGCATCGTGCAGATGCTCCAGCGTGGCCCATGCAATCGAAAGCCCGTCATAGGTTGCCGTCCCGCGTCCGATCTCGTCCAGAATCACCAGCGCATGATCATCGGCCTGATTCAGGATGGCTGCCGTCTCGACCATCTCGACCATGAAGGTGGAGCGTCCGCGCGCCAGATCATCCGACGCGCCGACCCGACTGAACAATTGACTGACCAATCCGATCTGCGCCTTTGCCGCAGGCACATAACTCCCCATCTGTGCCAGAAGCGCGATCAACGCCACCTGCCGCAGAAAGGTGGATTTACCCGCCATGTTCGGTCCGGTCAGCAGCCAGATGTCCGCACCATCCCCAAGATTACAGTCATTTGCCACAAACGGCGCGCCACCCTGTTTGCGCAGGGCTTGCTCCACAACAGGGTGCCGCCCGCCTTCGATCAGCAGGCGACGCGAGTTTTCGATCTGAGGGCGGGTCCAATTCTCGCCGCGCGCCAGATCGGCAAGCGCGCTGGCCAGATCCAGTTCCGACAGCGCGCGGGACGTGGCGCCTATCCTTGCCGCACTGTCCAAGATGGCCTGTCTCAGCGCGGAATAGAGCCGCTTTTCAATCTCGAGCGCATGACCGCCGGCGTTCAGAATGCGCGTTTCCATCTCTGTCAGGTCCGGCGTGGTAAAGCGCAACTGGTTGGCGGTTGTCTGCCTGTGGCGGAACAGGTCCGACAGCGGCTCCGACAGCATCCGCTCGGCATGTGTCGCAGTCACTTCGATGAAATAGCCAAGGACGTTGTTGTGCTTGATCTTCAAGGACGGGATGCCGGTTTGCGTCGCGTAATCCGTCTGCATCCGGGCAATCACCGAACGCCCTTCATCACGCAGGGCGCGCATCTCATCCAGTTCGGTATCGTAGCCAGCCGCGATGAAGCCGCCATCCCTCACCAAAAGCGGGGGCTCGGCGACCATTGCCTGCCCAAGCAGATCCAGCAACTCCGCATGTCCGCGCAGGTCCGCATAAGATCCACGCAACAGACCGGGCAAGTCACACGCTTCAAGATATTGCGCAATACGCTCCGCTTGCTCCAGACCGTCACGGATAGCGGCCAGATCACGCGGGCCGCCCCGATCCAGCGCCAACCGCGACAGGGCACGATCAAGATCCGGCACCTTGCGCAGCGTCTCTCGCAAATCAGTGCAGAGGCGACCGTTCTCAAAGGCGAAACTGACTGCATCAAGCCTGTCCTGCACGGTCCTGAGGTCTCGTGACGGGCTGGACAAGCGCCGCTCCAAAAGGCGCGCCCCGCCAGATGTCACCGTCCGGTCTATCGCGGACAAAAGCGATCCAGAGCGTCCACCTGACAAGGCATGTGTCAGTTCCAGATTGCGCCGCGTCGCCGCGTCGATCTGCATGACACCGGACTCGGCCTCGTGCACAGGCGGTCGAAGCAGCGGCAGCTTACCCTTCTGTGTGATGTCCAGATATTCGACCACCGCGCCAAGCGCCGAGATTTCAGCCCGGCTGAAATTCCCGAAAGCGTCGAGAGAGGCGACTCCATATAGCGTGCAAAGCCGCTTCTCCGCAGCAGTGCTGTCAAAAGCGGCACGCCCCAAAGCGGTCAGCGATGCACCCGATTCAGACACGACTTCTGCCAGATCAGCCTCGGATGCCTCGGAAACGACCACCTCTGATGGCATCAAACGTGCAAGTTCAGGCCCAAGGCGCACGGCGGACAAGGGCATCACGTGACACTCGCCTGTCGATATGTCCACCCAAGCCAGAGCAGCCTCGTCGCGCACGATTGAATAGGCACAAAGATAGTTGTTCCGCCGCGCCTCAAGAAGCGATTCCTCGGTCAGGGTGCCGGGCGTCACCAAACGCACAACATCGCGCTTCACAACGGATTTCGCACCACGCTTCTTGGCTTCCGCCGGGTCTTCCAGTTGTTCACAGACCGCAACACGAAAACCCTTGCGGATCAGGGTCAACAGATAACCTTCGGCCGAGTGGACCGGCACGCCGCACATGGGAATGTCCTGCCCCTCATGTTGACCGCGCTTCGTCAGCGCAATGTCGAGGGCCTGGGATGCGGCCACCGCATCGTCAAAGAACATCTCGTAAAAGTCACCCATCCGATAGAACAGCAGGGCACCGGGATACTGAGCCTTGATCCCAAGATACTGAGCCATCATCGGCGTTGCGGCGGCGTAATCGGATGTCACGGAAGCTCCCTCGGTTGTCCGGCAGACCTTACAAATCCCGCCCTCACGGCGAAAGCCGAAAACGCAAAAGCGTTGAGACGCGAGGGCTGGCAGGATATGACGCTTGGACCCCCAAGCTGAACAGGCCGAATATGACAAAGACCAGACTGACCCGCGAAGAGGCCTTGGCCTTTCACATGGAACCTACCCCCGGCAAGTTCGAGGTGACAGCCACCGTTCCCATGGCGACGCAGCGCGACCTGTCTCTGGCCTATTCCCCAGGGGTCGCGGTCCCATGCGAGGAAATCGCCGCCTCGCCCGAAACGGCCTATGACTATACGAACAAGGGCAACCTTGTCGCCGTGATCTCGAACGGGACGGCCGTTCTGGGTCTGGGCAATCTGGGGGCACTGGCGTCCAAGCCGGTGATGGAAGGCAAGGCGGTTCTGTTCAAGCGGTTTGCCGATGTGAACAGTATCGACATCGAGCTTGATACCGAAGATCCCGAAGCCTTCATCAACGCCGTTCGCCTCATGGGGCCGACCTTTGGTGGGATCAACCTGGAAGACATCAAGGCGCCAGAGTGTTTCATCATCGAACAACGTCTGAAAGAGGTGATGGACATCCCCGTTTTTCACGACGATCAGCATGGAACCGCCGTGATCTGCGCTGCAGGCCTCATCAATGCGCTGCATCTGTCGGGCAAGAAGATCGAGGATGTGCGTATCGTCCTCAATGGGGCGGGCGCAGCGGGCATCGCTTGTCTTGAGTTGCTCAAGTCCATGGGCGCCAAGCATGACAATTGCATCATGTGCGACACCAAAGGCGTCATCTATCAGGGTCGCACCGAGGGGATGAATCAGTGGAAGTCTGCCCATGCCGCCCGCACGGATCTGCGCACACTGGAAGAGGCGATGAAGGGCGCGGATGTGTTCTTGGGCGTTTCGGCGAAAGGTGCGGTCACGCAGGCCATGGTCGAGGCGATGGCCCCCGATCCCGTCATTTTCGCCATGGCCAACCCCGACCCCGAGATCACGCCCGAGGAAGCCCACGCCGTGCGACCCGATGCAATAGTCGCGACGGGACGTTCGGATTACCCCAATCAGGTGAACAACGTCCTTGGTTTTCCCTATCTCTTCCGTGGGGCGCTGGACATCCACGCCCGTGCGATCAATGACGCAATGAAGATTGCCTGCGCCGAAGCATTGGCTGCCTTGGCGCGCGAGGATGTGCCGGACGAGGTCGCCATGGCCTATGGCAAGAACCTCAGCTTTGGGCGCGACTACATCATTCCCACCCCTTTCGATCCGCGTCTCATCTATCGCATTCCGCCGGCTGTCGCGCGTGCGGGGATGAAAACGGGGGCGGCGCGCAGGCCCATCATTGATATGGACGCCTATGAAGTCAGCCTCAAAGGGCGGATGGACCCGACAGCAAACATCCTGCGCGGCATTCATGCCCGCGCGCGCGCCACGCAAGCGCGGATGATCTTCGCGGAAGGCGACGATCCGCGCGTTCTGCGTGCGGCCGTCACCTATCAGCGGTCTGGGTTGGGCAAGGCTCTGATCGTGGGGCGCGACTATGACGTGAAGGCCAAACTCGAAGCTGCAGGCATGTCGGATGCAGTGGCCGAGCTTGAGGTCGTCAATGCCGCGAACACCCCACATCTCGAGGTTTACAAGGAGTTTCTCTATCAGCGGCTCCAGCGAAAAGGCTATGATAGACACGATATTCACCGCCTTGCCGCGCGTGACCGGCATGTGTTCTCTGCGCTGATGCTGGCGCATGGGCATGGTGATGGTCTGGTGACGGGGGCCACGCGCAAAGCGGCGCATGTGATGGAGTTGATCAATCACGTCTTTGATGCCGATGCAGCGCATGGTGCGGCGGGTGTGACGGCTCTGCTGCACAAGGGTCGGATTGTTCTGATCGCCGACACTTTGGTGCATGAATGGCCGGATGAGAACGATCTGGCCACGATTGCCGAACGTGCCGCCGATGTCGCGCGTGATCTGGGGCTGGACCCGCGGGTCGCCTTCGTCAGCTTTTCGACCTTCGGCTATCCTCGGTCGGAGCGGGCGGAAAAAATGCATCGTGCGCCGCAGGTTCTTGAAAAGCGTGGTGTCGATTTCGAGTTCGAGGGCGAAATGACCGTGGATGTTGCCCTGAATCCGCGCGCCCAAAGTGCCTATCCGTTCCAACGGTTGTCCGGGCCTGCCAATATCCTCGTGGTCCCGGCGCGCCACTCTGCGTCAATTTCGGTCAAGTTGATGCAGGAAATGGCCGGGGCGACGGTCATCGGGCCGATCCTGTCAGGCGTGGATGCCTCCATTCAGATCTGTTCGACCAGTTCTACGGCGAATGACATCCTGAACATGGCGATGCTGGCGGCTTGCAAGGCGCGCTGACAGTGGGGCGGAAGGGGGCGATATGGCGATCTACAACCTTGGTTCGATCAATGTGGATCTTCTCTACTCTCTCCCTCATTTGCCGCAACCCGGTGAAACTCTGGCCGCGACAAAGTCGCAAAAAGGGCTGGGCGGGAAGGGGGCCAACATGTCCGTCGCCGCTGCCCGCGCGGCGGCGCGCGCTGTTCATATCGGCGCTGTCGGGTCCGATGGGCGCTGGGCGCTTGACCTGCTGACGGAATATGGCGTGGACACCCGCCATATCGCTGTCGTTGAAAAAGCCACCGGGAATGCGATTGTCCTGTTGGACCCGCATGGTGAGAATACGATCATCATTGATCACGGCGCCAATCATGCCCTGACCGAAAATCAGGTCGGGCTGGCACTGGCCGAAGCCTCGCCGGGTGACATTCTTCTGATGCAGAACGAGACGACGCTTCAAGGCTTTTGCGCAAGGATAGGCTCTGATCTTGGTTTGCGCGTCGTCTATGCCGCCGCCCCTTTCGAGGTGGATGCCGTTCTGGCCGTGTTGCCGCATATCGACATGCTCATCCTGAACGAAGTCGAGGCGGAGCAGTTATCGAAAGCTCTTGGAAAACCGCCAGAGGCGCTGGGTTTGAGCGATGTCGTCATCACGCTTGGCGCGAGGGGATGTCGCTGGTTCACCCGCAGCGCCGCGCAGGCTCTCGATGTCCCGGCGCTGGCCGTCACGCCCGTCGATACAACCGGGGCCGGTGACACCTTTACGGGGTATCTGCTGGCAGGATTGGATCGTGGTATGCCAATGGAACAGGCCCTTCATCTGGCGACCAGGGCTGCGGCTCTCATGGTCACAAGGGTAGGGGCGGCAGATGTGATCCCCGACCTTCTTGAGGTTCAGCAAATGTATCAGCCGCCCGCGAAGGGTGCCTGATCGCCCCAAAGCTGTCGCACACGCTGATCGCGGCCACAGCCTTCACGGTATCGCTTGTAAGCGTCCGATTGCTTGATCGGTCCGAACCGGGTCAGAACCCGATTGTCGCCTTTGTAGTAGTCCTGATGATAATCTTCAGCCAGATAGAACTGTGCTGCGGGCAGAACAGGTGTGACGATGGATTGCCCAAGATCCTTTTGAGCCTGAGCAACTGCCGCCTGAGCCAAGCCTTTTTCCGCAGTATCAGAGACGAAAATCGCCGTGCGGTAACTGTCGCCCCGGTCACAGAACTGCCCTCCCGCATCCGTCGGATCGACAGACCGCAGGAACATCGCCAAAAGGGTTTCCCGTGAAACCTTGTCTGCGTCAAATGTGATCTGGACCGCTTCGTAATGCCCGGTCCTGCCGCCTGTCACCTTCTTGTATGTCGGGTTCGGCGTGGTCCCGCCGGTGTAGCCAGACACAACCTCCTGCACGCCGGGGACTTTCTCGAAATCCGCCTCTACACACCAGAAGCAACCACCTGCCACAGTCAGGGTCTGGGTATCCGCCGCCACGGCCGCGCGCCCGGTCAGCGAAAACCCGGCCGCCATGGCAAGGGCCAGAACAAGCAGTTTCAGGTCATTGGGTCGTCGGGTCATGTCATACCTCCAATTTCCCCCGCAGATTGCGCCTGAATCGGCTCTTGGCATAGCCCTGAAAGGGCCCGGTCACGCAAGGGTGAGATGGCGTGAACGCCTTTCCAATCTGCGTTTTCCCGTCTAGCCTTCTGGAAAACAGGAGAGGCAGATGACCGACCACGTGACAACGCATCAGGCGGCAGAGGACGCGCGCAACGAAACGATCAAAATCTGGCTGAACGGGCGCATCGTGCCCAAAGCCGAAGCTGTCGTGAGTGTCTATGACAGCGGCTTCATGCTGGGCGATGGGGTGTGGGAAGGAATTCGTCTCTATAACGGAAAGTGGGCCTTTCTTGACGAACATATGGACCGTCTGTTCGAGGCGGCTAAGGCCATTGATCTGGACATCGGATTGACTCGCGATCAGGTGGTTCAGGCCGTGTTAGACACGCAGCACGCCAATGAAATGTTCGATGACGCCCATGCCCGCCTGATGGTGACGCGTGGGGTCAAGACACGACCATTCCAGCACCCCAAGCTGTCGCAGCAAGGTCCGACCATCGCGATCATCATGGAGCATTCCAAGCCCAGCATTCCGCGCCCGATCCGCCTTGCCACCGTTCCGCATCTGCGTGGTTTGCCGATGACGCAAGATCCCAAACTGAACAGCCATTCCAAACTGAACTGTATCCTGGCTTGTATCGCCGCCGAGAAGGCCGGGGCGGACGAGGCGTTGATGCTGGATACGCATGGTTTCGTGAACACGACGAATGCCTGCAACTTCTTCATCGTTCGCAAGGGGCAGGTCTGGACCAGCACGGGTGATTATTGCATGAACGGAATCACCCGGCAGAAGGTGATCGACCTCTGCCGCGAGAACGGTATCCCGGTGTTTGAACGCAATTACTCGCTTGTCGATACCTATGGTGCGGATGAGGCGTTTCTCACCGGCACTTTTGGCGCGCAAACGCCAGTGGGCGTGATTGACGGCCGGCAGATCGGAGAGGGGCAAATGGGTCCGCTGACCAAGCATATCAGGATGCTGTATCAGGCTCTGATTCAGCGGGAAACGGCCTGATCATGCGTATTGCGATGTGGTCCGGTCCGCGCAATCTTTCGACAGCGATGATGTATTCCTTTGGCGCTCGCCAGGACTTCGCGGTCGTGGACGAGCCGTTCTATGCCGCGTATCTGGCCAGAACTGGGCTGGATCATCCGATGCGCGAACAGATCATCGCCTCGCAGCCCAACGACCCCGATGAGGTGGCGTCCCTGCTGACCGGCCCGATTCCGCAGGGTCGCGCCCATTTCTATCAGAAGCACATGACCCAGCATATGATTGCCGGTGTCCCGCGCGACTGGTTTGGTCAGGCGCGCCATGTGTTCCTCATTCGTCATCCGGCGCGGGTGGTGGCCAGTTTCGGGGCAAAATATGACAATCCGACGCTGGCAGACATCGGCTTCACCCAGCAGACCGAGATTTTCGAGGAACTGACAACGCAGGGTATCGCACCGCTTGTCATCGACTCCTCCGACATCCGTCGCGATCCGCAGGGGATGCTGACGACCCTTTGTGAAGCGCTGGATTTGCCGTTTGATCTGGCCATGCTGTCATGGCCCCTCGGCGGACATCCCGCTGATGGCATCTGGGCACCGCATTGGTATGGGGCTGTCCACGCCTCAACCGGCTTTGCCCCGGCAGAGGGGCCGCTGCCCGAGATGACAGGTGCCGCCGCCGCACTGGTCGAGCAGGCCTTGCCGCATTACCGCAAGCTAGCGGCGATCAAGCTCTGAACGCAAAAGGGCGACCCGAAAGCCGCCCCTTCACCTGAATCAGAGACTGTTTCAGCCTTTGACGCGACGGTTCCGCGTTGCAATCAGCTTCAGCCGTAGCGCGTTCAGGCGGATGAAGCCTTGAGCATCCTTCTGATCATAAGCGCCGGCATCTTCCTCGAAGGTCACATGCGCCTCGGAATAAAGGCTGTGATCCGACCAACGTCCCACGCAGGTCGCCAGACCCTTGTAGAGCTTCAACCGCACAGTGCCGGTCACATGTTCCTGGCTCTTGTCGATCAGGGCTTGCAACATCTCCCGCTCGGGGCTGAACCAGAACCCGTTATAGATCAGCTCTGCATAGCGGGGCATGATGCTGTCCTTCAGATGGCCGGCACCCGCATCCAGGGTGATCTGCTCAATGCCGCGATGCGCCTCCAGCAGGACGGTGCCGCCGGGCGTTTCATAGATCCCGCGCGACTTCATGCCGACAAAGCGGTTCTCGACGAAATCCAGACGCCCGATCCCGTGCTTGCCACCCAGTTCGTTGAGTTTGGTCAGGATCGTGGCCGGGCTCATCGCTTCGCCATTGATCGCAACCGCATCGCCGCGCGCAAAGCTGACTTCGATATACTCTGGCGTATCGGGCGCATCCTCGGGCGCGACGGTGCGCTGATAGACATATTCCGGGGCCTGCTCGGCCGGGTTCTCCAGCGCCTTACCCTCGGACGAGGTGTGCAGCAGGTTCGCATCCACGCTGAACGGCGCCTCGCCGCGCTTGTCCTTGGCAATCGGGATCTGGTTCGTTTCGGCAAATTCGATCAACTTGGTCCGGCTGGTCAGATCCCAGATGCGCCAAGGCGCGATCACCTTGATCTCGGGGTTCAGCGCATAGGCGGACAGTTCGAACCGCACCTGATCGTTCCCTTTGCCTGTCGCGCCATGCGCCACGGCGTCGGCCCCTGTTTCGGCGGCAATCTCAACCAGACGCTTGGAAATCAACGGCCGCGCGATCGAGGTGCCCA
>Ga0098074_1001060_pt1 | contig 15380 bp, 16 predicted proteins | sample 32_taG_FD_75064 | JGI IMG/M metagenome (GOLD analysis project Ga0098074, IMG submission 75064) | Marine viral communities from the Gulf of Mexico - 32_GoM_OMZ_CsCl metaG | ecosystem: Environmental > Aquatic > Marine > Oceanic | place: Atlantic Ocean: Gulf of Mexico | collected 2015-07-12
AATGTGATCGCATTTGCTGTATGTTCTGAATCCTATGGACGCCGTGGCTCGATTTCCCTTCCGCCTCTACCGACAGATGGACGCCGATCCGCGCCATTGGCAGGTCGCGGCCTTGGGCGGACTTTTCACGCTCAGTTGGATGACCAGCGATTTCGGCGTCACCCTGCCGACCCTGTGCCTCTCATTTACCGGAGCCATGATCGCGCAACTGCTCGGCACCACATTATCGAATGCCCGAGACGGCAATCCCTTCCTGTATCGCTTCGAATGGAAGTCTGCCCTGATCACAGCACTTGGAATCACACTCCTACTACGTGCGGCCGATCCGTGGATCTGGTTCGCGGCGGGCTTTGTCGGCATTGCCCTGAAATTTCTCGTGCGCATTGATGGCAAGCACATTTTCAATCCCGGCTGCATCGGCATCGTCATCATGATGCTTCTGCTCGGCAACAAGGCGTGGGTCTCGCCCGGTCAATGGGGTCAGGCACCCCTGGTCGCCGGCTATGCGATGGCGCTGGCCGCACTGACCCTGTCCAGCGCCAAACGACTCGATATCGCCCTCGGTTTCCTGCTCGGGTTTGCCGCAATCCTGTTTGTCCGCGCGGCCTGGCTCGGCGACCCGATGGTGATCCCGATGCACCAGATGAGTTCCGGCGCTTTGCTGATCTTTGCCTTTTTCATGATCACTGATCCGCGCTCCACCCCAGACAGCCGCCTTGGCCGCATTCTCTTCGCGCTGATGGTCGCCGGCCTCGCCGCCTGGTTCACAATCGGCCCGAATGTGCGCGGCGCCCCGCTGATGGCGCTGGCCGCCCTCGCCTGGTCCACACCGGTTCTGGACCGGTTTCTGCCCGCCCACCGCTTCCAGTGGAGCCAGCCACGGTCGGCCGCTTCGCCCAAACAGTTGAACTATTCGCTCATGCCACTTCAGGGGACAAAGGAGACACACCCATGAGACTCAAATCGCTAGCCGCAGCCTTGGCGTTGCCCGCGCTCGGCCTCGCCTTCGCAGCGCCGGCTTCGGCCTTTTGCGGCTTCTATGTCGCCAAGGCGGATACCGACCTCTTCAACGACGCCTCCAAGGTCGTGCTCGCCCGTGACGGCGAACGCACCGTCATCACGATGGCATCCGACTTTCGCGGTGATGTTTCCGAATTCGCGATGGTCGTGCCCGTGGTCGATATTCCGACCGAAGAACAGATCCACGTCGCCAACCCGGCCTTGATCGACCATATCGACGCCTACACTGCCCCGCGTCTTGTCGAATATTACGACGAGAACCCCTGCGAGATCGCGCGTCGCCAGAAGATGATGGAAGACATGGCAATGATGCCTGCGCCAACCGCCGCCGGCATGATGGAAGAGGCCGAAGAGCTCGGTGTCACCATTGAAGCCGAGTACGAGGTTGGCGAATATGATATCTTGATCCTGTCAGCAGAGGAGTCCGATGGACTGATCACCTGGTTGAACAATAATGGCTACAAGATTCCGGATGGCGCAGAAGAAACCGTAGGTGCCTACCTCAAGCGCGGAATGAAATTCTTCGTCGCCAAGGTAAACCTCGAACGCCATGACGGCTCGTCCATGCTGCGTCCGCTTCAGGTTGCCTATGAGGATGAGGACTTCATGTTGCCGATCCGTCTCGGCACAGTGAACGCTGAAGGCAAGCAGGAATTGTTCGTCTTCGCCCTGACTCGCGAAGGCCGTGTGGAAACCAAGAACTACCGCACCGTGAAACTACCCTCTGACATGGATGTGCCGATCTATATCAAGGACGAGTTTGCCGATTTCTATAAGGACATGTTCGCCCATCAGGTCGAGAAGCAAAACGGCAAGGCCGTGTTCATGGAATATGCCTGGGACATGTCCTGGTGCGATCCGTGTGCGGCCGAGCCGCTCTCTCGCTCGGAACTGCGCGAACTCGGCGTGATGTGGCTGGACGAAGACACCGATGATGACATGCGCCCCGGCTTCGGTCCCCAGCCGGTCGATGCATTCGTGACTCGCCTTCATGTGCGCTATGACGCCGAGACATTCCCGGAAGATCTGGAATTCCAGGTTACCGGCGACCGCTCCAATTACCAAGGTCGCTACGTCCTGCGTCACCCTTGGCGCGGCGACTATGGTGAGTGTGAAGCAGCCGGCGACTATGCCGTAAATCTGGTCGAGCGCTGGGACGACGAAGCAAATCAGCTCGCCAAGCTGACCGGCCGCGACTTCGATGCCATCAAGACCAAAATGGCATCGCTCGGCTATTCCGACGCGATCCTGAACAACGTCAGCGTCGAGCCGAAAGAGAAAAAGAACTGGTGGCAAAAGCTTTGGGGCAACTGACCCCAATCTGAGTTACCATCTGGCGAAGGCGGGCTATGAACAGGTCCGCCTTCAGCCCTTCAGCACACCAAGGAAGGCATCAACTTCCTCAGGCGTTGTGGCCCAGGAACAGACCAGCCGCTGGCTGCCGCCCATCCAGGGATAAAACACCGCACCTGCATTGTGGAGTACCGAGACTTGCGCCTCGCTTAGCAGCGCGAAGACTTCGTTGCCTTGTGGCTCGAAAGCCAAGTCCACGCCTTGCCGCCGCAAGCCCTCAGCCATGCGCCGCGCCATCTCGTTCGCATGCGTCGCAAGGTCTAGCCACAGCCGATCCGCCAGCATCGCTTCGGCCTGCGCAGCCAGATAACGCATCTTGGGCGGCATGTGGCCGGAGCGCTTGGCGCGCGCTTCGAGTTCACGTTTCTTCTGCCGCGCCTCGCCGAACAGCAGAATGACCTCACAGCCCATCGCGCCGGTCTTGGTCAAGCCGAAGGTGAGCACATCGACGCCTGCCTTCCAGCTTATCTCGGCTGCACTGGCCCCGGTCGCGACCAACGCATTTCCCAGCCGCGCGCCGTCCAGATGAACCACCAAACCCGTCGCATGCGCCTTTGCGGCATAGTCTGAAACTTCCGCGACGCTGTAAGCTGTGCCGTTCTCCGTTAAATTCGTCAGTGAAAGGACATGCGCCGGCGTCTCATGCACGAAATCATGATTGATGCGAGCCAGTGCCTCGTCCAGTTGCGCCGCGCCGATCTTTCCATCTGGCCCCCGCAACAAATGCAACTTACCACCGCCAGAGAAAAATTCCGGCGCGCCGCGCTCGTCCACGGCGATATGCGCCCCGGCATGGCAAAGCACAGCGCCGGTAGGCGGACAAAAGCAGGACAGTGCCAAGGCGTTCGACGCTGTGCCGGAGGCGGTCAGCCAATAGTCGAAATCATCCGTACTGAACACATCCGCCAGTATGGGACGCAAACGCTGCGTGACGGCGTCATTCCCGTAACTCGCCTCCAGTCCCGTATTCGCGGCGGCGAGCGCCTTCAGCACATTCGGATGGGCTGGCGCGGATGTGTCGGAAGAGAAATTCATCAGATTTGCGTGTCCGGAGTCTGCCACATCAGATGCTGGCCACCATCACTGGCGATCATCTGGCCGGTCACGCTGTTGGCGGAAATGAGATAGCGCAAAGCCTTGATGATCTCTTCCGGGCTGGAGCCTTCCTGGGTCAAAGTCGCGGCTTTCTCGGCAGCGAACTCTTCTTCGCTTTGGTGTTTAGACCGCAGCGTCGGCCCTGGCCCGATGCCATTGACGCGAATATCCGGCGCGAGAGCTTGCGCCAAGGTCTGCGTTGCCTGCCAGAGCGCGGCCTTGGAAAGCGTGTAGGTGAAGAAGTTCGGTGTCAGTTTCCAGACCCGCTGGTCAATCATGTTCACGACCAGCCCCTTCTCCCCTTTCGGCAGCGCATCGGCAAAGGCCTGCGCCAGGTGGACCGGCGCGCGCAGATTTGCGTTCATGTGCGTGTCCCAGCTCTCGCGCGTATGGCTGGAAACCGTGTCTTCATCGAAAACGGAGGCGGAATTGACCAGCAATGTCACCGGCTGGCCGAGCTTCTCCGCGGCGTGCAGGATCAGATCGCCAGTTGCAGTCTCATCCGAGAGGTCGGCCTGAAGCGTGATCGCCGCGCCACCTGCCGCACGAATGGCCTTGGCGGTCTCTTCGGCGCCATCAGCGGAGGAATTGTAATGGACGATGACCTGCCAGCCATCTGCGCCCAGCGCTTCGGCCATGGCCCGCCCCACTCGCGCGCCCGCGCCGGTGACAAGCGCCGCGCCCGGCCTCATGCCGGAGGGGTCAGGAACAGGCCCAATATGTCGAACCCGTTCACCAGTCCGTAGATGTAGACCGCATAGATCAGCAGCATCAATATCCCCATCAGGCGACCAAGCCGCGCGCGGGTCAGGATGAACCCACCAATCAACAGCGCGGCAAAGGCCATGACCCAGTGGTCATAATGGGTGAAAGTCGGTGCAATCTCAGTCGGCCCGAAGAGCGAGATGATGCCGCCCGCCCCGAGGATGTTGAAAACATTGGAGCCTAGTACGTTGCCGATAGCGACCTCGCCATGGCGGCGCAGGGCGGCGGCAATGGCCGCGCCGATCTCCGGCAGGGAGGTCCCGATCGCCAGCAAGGTCAGGCCGATCCATTCCTGCGGCACGTGGTAGAACTCGGCGATTCCAACGCCGCCGGCAATGATCAGGTGCGCACCCAGCACGAGGCCACCAATGCCGAGAACGATATAGGCCAGAGAGCGCGGCAGGCTGAGTTTTGGCGCCTCTTCCAGTTCCACGCCGGGATCTTCGCCCGTCGCAACGGCCTTGCGCGCCATGTAGAAAGTGACAACACAATAAGCGATCAGAATGGCCAGGAACAGAATACCGCCTAATACAGTCAGGGGGCCCATTCCGGTCAGCAGGATCCAGACGGCTGTGGCAACGAGCATCGCCGTCAGCGCGCGGCCCTGCCCGTGACCACCGGCCACGAACGGCATGATCAGCGCCGGAATCCCCAGGACGAGAAAGATGTTGGCAATGTTGGAGCCGACAATATTGCCCAACGCGAGACCGGCCCGGTCTTCCAGAGCCGCATTCAGCGAAACGACCATTTCAGGGGCCGACGTGCCGAAACCGACAATGAAGATACCGGCAATCAGGGGAGAAACGCCAAGGCGTCGGGCAACGGCAACCGCGCCGTTTACCAGGAAATCCCCCGCAAACGCCATAATAACAAGCCCCCCGATCAGGGCGGCGATCAGGGTTAATTCAGGCATTCGCCAGGCTCGCTTCTAGTCGAGGCGCTTGTATTCAATGAAATTCAGGATGCCGAACACGACCACTATGGAGGCAATGGCGATCAGAGAAGGATGGATCATGGTGCCGTCTCGCTGTTGTTTTCTTGAGCATTTCCATGCTTTGCACCGCTAATAGCGTGCGTTGCACGGCTTGGCGAGCCTCAAACGGCAGGAAGTTTGGCCTCTCTTTGCGTAATTTTTCATATTGGACGCGCTCCTCCCATAGTGTCAGGACACCGCATGCCTTCCCTCAGAACCAGGTTGTTCCACATCTATGCCCGCCTTCGCCGTCCCATGACTCTGGGCGTGCGCGGCCTCGTCGAGAATCCAGACGGAAAGATCCTGCTGGTACGTCACACGTATATTGCAGGCTGGCACATGCCCGGCGGCGGTGTGGAGCGGGGCGAGCCCTGCATCGAGTCGCTCCGCCGGGAAGTGGAGGAAGAAGGCGGCATTCTGCTGAACGGGACCCCGAGCCTGGTCGGGATGTTCTCCAATCACGCATCTTTCCCGAATGACCATGTCCTGCTCTATCACATTCCTTCGGGAATATGGACGCAAGGCAAGGCAACGGCAGTCGCCGAGATTGCCGAAACGCGATGGTGCTCGCCGGATGACTTGCCTGACGGAACAACCAACGGCACGCGCCAGAGACTGGTAGAATTCTACGGGAAAGCACCCCTCAGCCCGTATTGGACCGACTCAAAACGCTGAGTTCAGGCACCCGCCATTGCGAGGAAGGCTGGCAGGCACAGGAACGTCAGCGCCGCCAGCGCGACAATGACCAGACGGGTCGTGGGAGTGGTGCGTGATCTCATCCACTCCTTGTCTGCCGACATTAAGTCTCAATGCGGGCCATTCGCCGGAAAGTTCGTGATTTTGCTGCCCCATTGATGCCGCAAGTTTTAACGGAACCTTTGCCATCGCGGATGATTGTAAATGCGTGGTGGGACATGAAAGCAGACACGCCCCATCGCATGAACGGCCCTTCCGGGCGCCAAGGTTGCCCCTCATCCTTGCGCTCGCGAATTGAAATGCGGAACGCTGGCTCTGCCCCTTGGGGCCAGCGTTCTATTTCACCCGGCCGGCTGCTCTCATATATTGTCCGGCCGTCCACCAGGACAGAACCGCCGCCGTCCAGAGCAGTCCGACAACGGCGACCGTGGCCACAATCGCCAAGACTGACGTTCCCGTGGAGACTTCGCCCCCGGCATCCGGGCGCAAGACAGCCAGCGGCAACATAAGGCCGATGATCGCCGCCATCTCAAACCCTGTTTTCCACTTCGCCAGATTAGAGGGCACGATGGCAGAGCGTCCGCGCGGCGTGGCGCGGAACCAGGTCATAAACACATCGCGTGCAATAATCATGGCCGCCGGCACATAGATTAGCCAGGTCTGGAATTTCAGCCCCAGACCCAGCAGGGCCGCCGCGATCAGCAACTTGTCGGCGATGGGGTCCAGCCAGACCCCGAACCGACTGTGCGCGTCCAGCTTGCGGGCAAGCCAGCCATCCAGGAAATCCGTGATTGCCCCGGCCAGGAAAGCAAGGAAGGCAAACTGGAACCAGAGCTGTTGCAGCGTGATCTGCCGGGACACGGCGTCGGCATCAAGTCCATTCGGCAACGGGCTGAGGCGCATAGCCTGCCAGAAACCGACCAGCACAAACCCGGCAAACACACAGCGGGCGATGGTCAACGCATTGGGGAGCCATTTGAAATTCATGGCTGTCACCTGTGCCAGCGCCCGCGCGCCCGCGCAATCATGAAACTGTGGAGCCTCTCGCCTCCCCCCGCCCTACAGGGTGAGAGGCGAAAGTCTCATTAGTTGGTATCGCCGGTTACATCCTCGATCGCGACATCGTAATGGCGATTGCAGAACTGGCAGTCGATACCCAGCGTACCATCTTCTTCGGTCATCTCGCGCAGGGACTCGTCCGGCATCTGTTTCAGAGTCTCAACGAGGCGCTCCTGATTACAGGTGCACCGGTCATCCAGCGCTTGTGGCGTTTCCATCGTCACACCCTGTTCGTGGAACAGGCGATAGAGCAGCTCTTCCATTGGAAGGTCCGGATCGGCCAGTTCGGCATCGGTCAGCGTGGCAAACAGGGCCTCGGCTTCACACCAAGGCTCTTCGGTCTCTCCGCGCGCATCATCTGCCGCAATCCTCTGCACCATCATGCCGCCAGACACCCAAACCGGATGCCCGTCTTTCCGGTCCAGTTCGGCGACCGACAGTTTGAGGCGCGTCGGCACCTGTTCCGACATCTCGAAATAGTCCTCAGCGCATTCACTCAGAGTCCCTTTCGAAAGAGGCACGATTCCCTGATAGGGCTGGATCGCCGGATTGTCCTGGATGATGATCAGGGCCAGACGCCCGCTCGGGCCGAACAGTTGAGGCATGTGCGGAGCGTCGCCCTTGTTCACCTTGTCCAGTTGCGCCCAGGCTTCGGCATCAAATTTGGCATAGCCGCGCACACCGCCATCAGAGCGGTACTCACCGACCAGCATCGACACGGGACCATCACCTTCGGCCTGAACCAGCAGACGCCCCTCGAATTTCAGCGACGCGCCTACCAGCGTCGCAAGCGTCACGGCTTCGCCAAGGATGCGCGCCAAATTCTTCGGATAGTCATGCCGTTGCAGGATGCCCGACAGGCTGCCCTCGCCCATACGAACGGCACGCCCGCGAATGGGACGGTCCACGATCTGGAAATTCGTGACAAAGTCGGTGACGGCATAAGCAGCGTCGGTCATGGGAGAATACCTCGATTAGGTGCCCCCATGTGGCAGCGGCATGCGCCTATCGCAAGAGGGCCACCTGTTAGACGGGGGATCAGGCCGAGCAGCTACCTCCGCCGAGCACGCAGAAGCTGGCGCACCAGGGATGGTTCAGCTTGACCGGATTGGCTGTCGCCTCGGCAAGTGTGGCGCCCAGTTCGAAGGTCGGATCGTCCACCAATAGCGTGCAGGCTGTCACGGTCGCCCTGCCGGCACCCTTGCGGCGGATCACCATGCGCTGGTTGGCGCACATGATGTCGTCAGGGGACTTGTTCAGAATGCCCCAGCAATCCGTAGTGATTTCTGGTGGGTCGTCCCGAGCGATCATTTCAGGGAACAGGACGAGTTGCTTTGTATTGGTGGGATCTATCGACAGACCCAGTGCGCCAGCAAGCGCGCCATAAGCTGCGCGGGCCTCGGCATCATCCTCATTGAGGGCCTGACGTCCGGCAATGGCCACCTGTACGGCGCGTTCTCCCAACCATTTCAGGCCCTTGCAGGCCTCTTCGAAGGCCCCTTCTCCGCGTTCAGCGTCATGAATGGCCGGATCATGGGAATCCAGCGAGACACGCAGCACCATCCGTTCGCCATAGTGCGCCGCCAGCCGGTCTAGACCCTGCTGGATGCGCGGCCGCATCATCGGGCGCATGGCATTGGTCAGCAGGAGCAGGCTATGCCCATCCGACAAAACGTCTTCCATGATGTGGAGAATATCCGGGCACATGAAGGGCTCGCCGCCCGTAATGCCGATCTCGATGGGCTGGTCGATCTCGTCGAGGAACTGCCGCACATCAGATCGGCTGAGATAAACCAGTCGGTCATTGCGGGGTGAACTTTGAATGTAGCAATTGGTGCATTCAATGTTGCACAGCGTTCCGGTGTTCAACCAGAGCGTCTTCAAGCCCGTCCATCCGACGCTGGCGCGGGTCTCGCCCTTCGCCGTCACGTTCGGGTCAGAAAATTTCGTCGGGGTATAATCACTATCGGCCATTCATCTACGTTTAGCGCGATCCGGCGGCGCTTCCAGCGGTTTTGCAGCAGCACACCCTAACGTGAAGATTGCCGTACTCGTCGTGAGCGCTAGTTTGGCCGTCATGTCTGAAACCACCCAGCAGCAAGTGTTCGAAATGCTCACCTCAGGCGATGATGGCCGGGTGTGCAGAGACATTCCCGACAGCGCCTGTCGCGAAGAGGCCGGCAATTTCTTCACCCATGTTGCCAGCCTGTCGACCAGCAAGATCTCGGATGGGCTGATCGACCCCAAGCTTGTATTGAGCTGGTTGATGACCACGCTGGGCGCACCGGGCTGGATGATCGGCCTGCTTGTCCCCATACGCGAGGCGGGAGCGCTGTTGCCGCAATTGTTCACGGCCGCCGCGCTGCGCCGCCTGCCCCAGCGCAAGTGGGCCTGGTCAGTCGGCTCGGCAGTCCAGGGATTGTCAGCGGCCAGTATGGGGCTCGCAGCGTTTTTCCTGGAGGGTAAGACGTCGGGTTACGCCATCCTTGGCGCGCTGGCGGTTCTCGCGCTCGCGCGGTCGGTCTGCTCGGTCACCTACAAGGACGTTCTGGGCAAGACGGTCTCCAAATCCCGACGCGGAACAGCAACCGGCGCGGCCAGCACGGTCGGCGCTGCAGCGGTCCTGATCTATGGCGCGCTCCTGGCCGTCGGTTGGGTCGACCGGATGAGCCTCGTGATTGGCGGGCTGTTGCTCGCGGGTGGGCTCTGGATGACGGGCGCAGCGCTTTTCATGACATTGGAAGAAGAACCGGGATCGACCGAAGGCGGAGGCAACCCCATCGAATCCTTCCGGGACAACTTCAAGCTGCTCGCTGAAGACCAGCAGTTGCGCCGTTTCATCCTGGCCCGTGGCCTGTTGATCTCAACTGCACTTGCTCCGCCCTTCATGGTCGCGATGGGCGCAAGGAACAAAGAAGCTGACCAAATGCTTGGGGGACTCGGCTTGCTCGTTATTGCATCTGCGGGCGCAGGCCTGCTCAGCTCCTATGTCTGGGGCCGGCTTGCCGACCGGTCGAGCCGGAAAGTGCTGATCCTGACAGCGGCCGCAGCAACGCTTGCCCTGTTGACGACACTCGGCCTGAATGCGGCGGGGCGACTGCAGGATGTCTGGGCACTCCCGCTTGTTCTGTTCGTTTTGATGATAGCCTATCAGGGCGTGCGCCTTGGTCGTTCCACGCATCTGGTGGATATGGCGAGCCAGGACAACCGTGCGGCCTATACCGCCCTTTCCAACACGATCATCGGCACGCTGCTCATTCTAGGTGGCGGGTTCAGCATCGTTGCGCACATGGCAGGAGAAGCAGCGGTCCTCGGCTTGCTCGCCGTTATGAGCGCGCTCGCCATTCCGGTCGCCATGGGTCTTGAGGAAGTGCAGGAGCGCTGACGCCTATTTATCGAGGCACCAGCGCAGGATGGCCTTCTGGGCGTGCATGCGGTTCTCGGCCTCGTCAAAGACAAGGCTCTGTGGCCCGTCAATGACTTCGGCGTCGACCTCTTCGCCCCGATGCGCTGGCAGACAATGCAGGAATTTCGCACCGCCAGCGGCCATCTCCATCAATTCTTCGGTCACCGCATATGGCTCAAGAATTTCAAGGCGGCGTTCAGCGTCTGCATCGCCCATGGAGACAAATGTGTCGGCAATCACGACGTCGGCGCCGGCCACGGCTTCTTCCGCAGTTTCATAGAGGTCGATCCGGCCCTGCAGGTCGCGGGCGATTTCAATATCCTCATCATCCGGCGCGAAGCGCGCAGGCGTGCCAATGGCGAGAGAATAGCCAAACTTCGGCGCGGCATGGATCAGGCTGGCGCAAACGTTGTTGCCATCGCCAACCCAGGCCAGCCGCGCACCTTCAAGTGTGAGGCCATGCTCTTCCAGTGTCTGGAGGTCCGCCATGATCTGGCAGGGATGCGAACGATCTGTCAGGCCGTTGATGACCGGCACGGTGGCATGCTCGGCAAAGGTCTCGACATCGGAATGATCATTGGCGCGGATCATCACCGCATCGACGAAGCGCGACAGGACGCGCGCAGTGTCTTCCACCGTTTCACCCCGTCCCAGCTGCATGTCATTTGATGTCGCGGTGATCGACGAGCCGCCCAGCTGGCGCATCGCCATGTCGAAGGAAAAGCGCGTCCGGGTTGAGGATTTCTCGAAGACCATTGCCAGCGTATGGCCTTCCAGCGGGGCCCCCGTGTCCACCCGTCCCTTTGGCCAACCCGCACGTGCTTTCTTCATCACATGAGCCATATCCAGGATCTCGCGCAGTTCGGCGGACTCCAGATGCCAGAGGTCGATGAAATGGCGCGGGGCGGTTGAGCTTGTCATCCGGAGATACTCCTGAGGCGGGCGGGAAAGCGGGGCAGATAGCCTGTTTCAGACAATTATTCCAGTCAGGCCGGGCGATTGCACCAGCTTTTGGACAAGATGAATAAATTCTAATTGAGAATGACTTGCAAACATCCGACAGGCATGAAATACATAAGTTGAGAACGAGTCGCAAATCAACAGGAGCGCCCCATGTGTCTGCCAATTGATGATACCGCTATGCTTTGCTGGCTGAAGAGCCAGATGACGGTTCTGGAAGCCTGGCGAAACGAGCTGACTTGCCGCCCGGACACTACCGACACGATGATCAATCGTGTGGAGCAGCACTACACATGGTTGAGCGAAGAAATATCCCGCCTGGATACGCCCCGGCGCGCTGCCTGATACCCCTTTGCCGCAACGCAGGGCGAGGTTTTGCCCACCTCGTTTCCTCCCATACGCTCACCTGCGTTGCGGCAATTCCTTTCCGAAACTCCCCCGCAGATCGATACTGGCGAAGATGACGTGATTGCCCTATGTCACGGGCACATCAGTGCCCATCCAGCCAGGGAGCTTCATCACTCATGGACAATGTTCTCATCATCGGTGCCGGTGCCGCCGGATCCGTCGTCGCGCAGAAATGCGCCATGGACCGCGACACGTTCAAGCATATCCACCTTGCCTCGCGCCGACTGGAAAGCTGCGAGAAGGTCGCCAAGCTGTGCCAGACACCGATCGAGATCAGCCAGGTCGACGCCGACAATGTTGCGGAGGTCGTCGCGCTCATCAACAAGGTGAAGCCGGATCTGCTGATCAACATGGCCCTGCCTTATCAGGACCTGCCGATCATGGATGCCTGCCTGGAAACGGGCTGCAATTATATGGACACGGCGAACTACGAGCCGCGCGATGTCGCGAAGTTCGAATATTCCTGGCAGTGGGCCTATCAGGACAAGTTCAAGGACAAGGGCATCACGGCCATTCTCGGCTGCGGCTTCGATCCGGGCGTGACGAATATCTATTGCGCCTATGCGCAGGAATTCCTGTTCGACGAGATCGAGTATATCGACATTGTCGACTGCAATGCCGGCGATCATGGCAAGACCTTCGCCACGAACTTCAACCCGGAAATCAATCTCCGCGAAGTGACCCAGGACGGCAAATACTGGAAGGACGGCGAGTGGGTGGAAATCCCTGCCCTGTCGATCAAGACGATGATCGACTATCCGGAAGTCGGCCCGAAAGCTTCCTACCTGATCTATCACGAGGAAGAGGAAAGCCTCGTCAAGCACATCAAGGGCCTGAAACAGATCCGTTTCTGGATGACCTTTGGCGAAGCCTATATCAAGCACCTCGAAGTGTTCAAATCGATCGGCCTGATCGGCCTCGAACCGATCAAGCACAAGGGCATGGACATCATCCCGATGGAGTTCCTGAAGGACCTCCTGCCCGTCCCGTCATCCCTGGCCGAAGGCTATACCGGCAAGACCAGCATTGGCGTGATCGTGCGGGGCACAAAGGACGGCCAGCCACAGGCAAAGATGATCTACAACGTGTCCGACCATGCCAAGACCAATGAAGAGGTCTCCGCGCAGGCCGTTTCCTATACGACCGGCGTGCCGCCCGTTTCAGGCGCGGCGATGTTCTTCCGCGGGGAATGGTCCGGCCACGGCGTATTCAATGTCGAGCAATTCCCGTCCAAGCCCTTCCTCGAAGACGTCGCCAAACGCGGCCTGCCCTGGCATGTCATCGACGTTGATGGTGGTGATCAGGAAGACTTGTTCGCGGTGGAGACCTAGGCCAGCTCTTTCCTCATGCGCAGGATCGGCACGATGGTGCCATCCTCGCTGGGCCTGGAGAGGTCTTCGACGAGCCGATAGCCGCACGCCTCATAGAGTGGCACGCCGGGCGCGGTTGAGCCCATCTCCATGGCAGAGAACCCTTCGGCCCGCGCGGCAGCTTCGCTGGCGTCGAGCAACATGCGGCCAATGCCGCGCCGGACGAAATCCGGATGGGTATACATGGCGCGAATCTTGGCCGGCTCGGCCTTGGGGTCCGCCGGGGAATCGTCCCGGCCGGCGGTCGTGTTGCCGCCATAAAGCGTGCGCCGCCGCGACCAGCCCCCGCATCCGGCCAGCGCGTCGCCCTCGAAGACGAGAAAATAGGTGCCATCCGCGACAAGCAGCGTATCGACACCCATGCTCTCGCTGGAGCGCTCGACCTGTTTTGAATCAAGGAAGTGTGGCAGGAGTCGCGCCATGGACTCCGCCATCAGCGCCTCAATCGCCGGAATGTCGTCCAGCGTGGCGACTCGCATATACAGGGAAGATGTTACCGTCATTCGACCCGCATCCTATCTGCGCTGCACACTCCGCAAAAGCCGGAACGTGCGCGCCGCTAATAATGTTCGCTCAAGGCCCGTTGATGAGGCATAAGCGGGCACCCAAGGACCAGACACCATGACCCCACCCGCCCTGCCCGATCATATCCCGACGCCCGTCTTCGTGCTGGACGCGGCGCGCCTGCGCGCAAATCTGGAAACGGCCCAGCGCGTGCGCGAGGCGGTCGGGTGCAAGATCTTGCTGGCGACCAAGGCCTTCTCGCTGCCGGCGGCCTTCCCGTTGATGACCGATTATCTCGACGGCACCACAGCCAGCGGCGAGCAGGAAGCCATTATGGGGCATGAAAGCTTCGGCAAGGAAGTTCATGTCTATTCCCCGGCCTATACCGAAGCCGAAGTGCGCCGCCTGACCGAGGTGGCCGAACACATCTATTTCAATTCCCTCGAACAACTGGAGCGCTTTGGCGACATTGCCCGTGACGGCGGCGCCAAGATCGGCCTGCGCGTCAATCCCGGCTATTCCAATGCAACCGTGGGCGGCGACCTCTACAATCCGTGCGCACCAGGCAGCCGGTTTGGCGAAGTGCCGTCAAAGCTCGACCAGGTCGACTGGTCCGGCATCGACATCTTCCATGTCCACGCCCTGTGCGAGAGCCTGCACGAGGGCTCGGTCGGCCTGATCGAATTCGTCGCCGACAATTTCGGCCAGTATATCGAGCAGGTGAACACGGTGAATTTCGGCGGTGGCCATTTCCTGAACAAGGAAGGCTATGACGTCGACGCGCTGATCGCGGCCATCAAAGCGTTCAAGACGCGCTTTGGCGTGGAAGTCGTGCTGGAGCCGGGCGCGGGCCTCGTCGTGAACACGGGCGAGCTGTATGCGACCGTGCTGGCGCTGCACTGGAACGAGGTGGATCTGGCGATTCTCGATGCCTCCGCCTCGACCCATATGCCGGACGTGCTGGAAGTGCCCTACCGGCCGGACGTGATCGGCGCGGGCCAGCCCGGCCAGAAGGCACACACCTATCGTTTCGGCGGCAAGACCTGCATGACGGGTGACGTGATCGGCGAATACTCCTTTGACGCGCCCCTGAAGCCTGGCGACACGATCATCTTCACCGACCAGATGCATTATTCCTTCGTCAAGACGAACACGTTCAACGGCACGCCGCTGGCAAATCTGGCGGTCCGCTGGGAAGACGGCATCATCGAGAGCCTGTCCGATTTCGGCTATGAGGAATTCCGTCGGCGTCTGGGACGCTGATCGTCAGTCCTTGAAGCGAATGTCCTGATCATTCCCGAGCGAGGGAATGCGGCGCCGCGCTTTCGCCACAGCGTCCAGATCCAGATCGGCAAGGATCACACCCGGTTCATCATCCGCCTTCTCCGCCAACACCTCGCCCCAGGGGGAGACGATCAGAGAGTGGCCGAAGGTCTCGCGGCCGTCTTCATGCTTGCCGCCCTGCGCGGGGGCGATGACGAAGCTGCCGGTCTCGATGGCGCGCGCCCGGACGAGGACATGCCAGTGCGCCTTGCCCGTCACGCGCGTGAACGCTGCCGGGATCGTCAGGATGCCTGCGCCCGCCTGCGCAAGCTTGCGATAGAGATGCGGGAAGCGAACATCATAGCAGATGGTCATCCCCAGCTTGCCGAACTCGGTCTCCGCCAGCACGGCGCGCTCGCCCGGCCGGTAGGCGCGGCTTTCGCGATAGCTCTGCCCGTCGCCCACTTCGACATCGAACATGTGGATCTTGTCATAGCGGGCCCGGACG
>Ga0098074_1001061_pt1 | contig 15365 bp, 16 predicted proteins | sample 32_taG_FD_75064 | JGI IMG/M metagenome (GOLD analysis project Ga0098074, IMG submission 75064) | Marine viral communities from the Gulf of Mexico - 32_GoM_OMZ_CsCl metaG | ecosystem: Environmental > Aquatic > Marine > Oceanic | place: Atlantic Ocean: Gulf of Mexico | collected 2015-07-12
CATCATGTCATCAACGATAACAGGATCGTTAAACTCCCATGAGTGAGACCAAGCAAACTGCCAGTTGCGTTGAGGCGCAGGCTCGTGAACGGTCTGATCGTAATCGGCAAAGTTGGTGACGCCTGACCAAAAGTCCCTCCACGCCGTTGTAAACCAAGGCACCTCCCTGCCCATCTCATCAGACAGCTTGGACTTGCCGATATTACTAACAAGACCAAAGTCCTTCCGAGATAAGACGTTTGTACCCTTGACCCTCCACTTGTTTTGAAAGCCATCAGGAGGGGTGTACCCGTCAAGGGGAGCGAACTTTAGATCATACGACGCCCCACTAATATCGGTGGCTATCGAGCTATACCTCTGGTTGACAATCGGCAGCCACGGAAGCCATTGACCGCAGATGGGGTACTCGTCAGCCCTAGTCTCAATTGTGGCTATATCCCCCCATCCAGGCTGGTTAGTCCCTGGGTTGTGGGGCTGGTCTGACACTGGCACCGGAACAATGGGGGAAGGCTGCATCCCAAACACAAAGCTAGACTTAGTAAACTGCTCTGAGAAGTCGCCCTCTTCTAGATTGTTAAACCTGTCAGCTGACTCGTCTAGGGCCCTGTCAATCCTTGTGCTATCGACAGACGTGCCGTCAGACATCTGAACGTCTGTGAGCACACGGATAGACTTTTGATGGCTATGGCTCATAGCGACCCCGTGTTGGAAACAGCGTTGCCGTCAGGGTTGTTGTAGGCACCGCCGCTGTCGTTTGACTTAACACACCCAATCACAAATACCGAGGCTACGGCTGAATTGTTAAGGATTGGGTATACGCCGTTCACAAAGCGACACCCAATAAACACGGCAGCACATCCCTCATCAATCTTGATCATGTCGGTGCCAATGCCAGATGCTTTGCGCCTAAACATGCAGTTGATAAACACAGCAGTAGCGCCATCTGTTACGTGGACTTGGTTCTTGTCAGCGTCTGCTTCTTCGCTGAAAACCTCGAGACCTGTGAGTGTAGCATCGCTGCTTATAGACGACGTCTTCACCGCTCTGAAGGACGATGGAGATCCAAACATAGAAGTGAAGTCTTTGCTTAGGCTAAACGGCCTAGACTTAGACCCAAGCCTCATGGAGTTGAACGACTTCTTCTGCTCCTTTACAGGATCTCCGCTTCTCCCAAAAGCCAAAGACGTTAGCTCATCAAAGCTAGACTCCCTTGTCCGCTGGTTGAGGTCAGACCCAACATCAGCGTTAATGTCGATGATCTCCCTCTCGCTCATCTACCTCGCCTCCTCACACCACCAAGCATGCGGATAACAATCTTTGCCGAGTGCAAGATAATCTTCTCAGCCTTGTTCTGTAGGTGGCCCCACATCATGTAGCTAATTGCTTGACCACGAATGCCATCGCTAACGCTTAGCAGGGTGGTCTCTTCTTCATCCGTGATGTAGTTGTAGGAGTTAGCAACACCAGGGGTTCCCCACGTAGGGCCATTGGTAGTGTTGAATGTATTGCCAACCAACGCACCAGTTGACGAGTTCTTGTATCTTGTCCTGATAGTCTGCTTGTTTGCCGACAATACCACCGCAGGTTTCTCTCCCTTGGTGTTAGCGGCATCTCCCTCGGGAATAATGTCCACCACCTGGGACGACCACTCCTTGTAGTCTGCGCCAGAGATTGTGTTCAAAAGACCTGTAGGCCAGCTATCAATTAGCCTGCTGGTAGCAGCGCCTCTGGATGCACCTGTAATCCTAAGACCCCTGCCTTTGATCTGAGTCTTGCTTTCGTCAGCTATGGGCTTTGTCTTGTAAGCCCAGTCAATAGGCTGCGCCACTAACTCCGTATGAGGGGTCGTGCTTGTCGAGACATAGACGGCCTTGTGGTTGTTAAACTTCTCAGCCTGACCAAGCCTTGTCTCTTCCCATATGTACGCACGCATAGCCATGTAAGCGTCAAACGTTCCAACAGCGGTGATCGCCCTGATGTCCTTGGTGTCGATGTCTATCCCCATGCCTTGCTCGGCAGCATAGACCTTTTGAATGGTTTGCTTTGGCCTAAATGGGATGTAGATCAACCTGTTGGTCTGTCTCTTGTTGGCATTAAGGACTGCGGCACCAAACACCGGCCTGTTGGTTGCGGGTGTTGCCGCGTTGTAGGTAATGGTTACTCGATCTGCGAGGGGCTTCGTAACGTCCCAGCCTGACTCTGTAATCTGCCTCTCTGGGGGCAAGAACCAAAGGGGGTCTGAGCCAACGCCCGTCTGTGGCCCAGTGCCAGCCGGGATAGTCTCCCAGTTGTCTGAGTCAAACGTAAACGAGATGGATATGTTGTGGATATGATAGTCAATAGCGTTGCCTGCGCTGTCCCTGTCTCCAGGCACAAGCTCGATAGGCACCCATACAGACCCTGGGAGCGTGGCCAAAGACAAAGACCCGCCTACGGTGCCAATAGTGGTTTGAGCAGGGATTGGGATTGGCTTGCCAACATACAGGTAGTGGTCGCTAAGGCTTGCAAAGCCCGCGACCTCATCCACAGACCTCCACTGCCCAGCAAGTGACCTACGGTCTTCGCCAAGCTCTAGGCTTCTATCGATTGACCCTCCCCTGCCGTACCGCAAGATTGAGTATGGCCTAGACCTTGTCTGCCTGTCGTCGCCAAGCTGTGCGTAGCCTACTTGGTTTACCCTCTCTCCCTGCTCGTCTTTGCCGTAAGAGCTAACAATAAACATCTCTTCATTGTCGCATACGACCCAAGGGTTTCTGATGTTCTTGGCGACGCCAACAACATTCTCAAGGGCTGCCCCGTCATACCTCTGCACAGCACTGCTCTCAAAAGACCACCACGCCCAGCCGCCTTCTGAGCTAAGGCACATGGCTCCTCCCATCTCTGGGATGCAAAACACCACAGTCTCCAGCTCTGCAAAGTAGCAAGAGCTAACCATCTTAGGATTGAACGACAGTCGCATGGAGCCCTGCTCAATCATGTCAGAGTAGGCGGCCATGCTGTTGTAGGTGGTGTAGTAGCTTGTGATTGGGTTGGTGATGAAATCGTTGAAGAACGGCTCGATGTCGTCGGAGATCCTCTCAATAGACAAACTACCGCCCAGTCGATAACAGCCCCTCATGTCCATCCAGAACAGGGTGCCTGACGCCTTAAGGACTGACGTCATAGACGCACAGCCAATGCCATCAGCCAGCCTTACAAGGTTGCCGCTTGCGATGATAAACCCAGGCGATGGCCTAAACAGCCAGGTCTCGTTCTCTGTGAAGATAATAAGATTGCCAGTGTGCTCTGCAATGGCTGTGATGTCTTCCTCGGATGGGACAAACAACACGTTATCTGGCACCACGCTCGTTGGGTACAAGACGTCTGAGAAGTAGATCTCCTTGCCAGAGAACATCGCGAGCCGAGCATCAATAGACGCGATGCCTGAAGGCTTAGGGAACTCGCTCTGATTCAGATACTCAAAGCCATCAAAGGGGCCATCAACAGCGATTGCGTCTACAACAACTGAAGACTCAGAGTAAGTGTCCTTGGCGCTGAGGAACTTTACCGTCTGTGATTGCTTAGATCGATCACGGCGCATGGTGCCGTAGTTCTTAGAAGATCCATCTCCCTTCCACTTGCCCCTGAACGAAGAGGGGTAGTAGGCAAGCAATCCGGTGTGCTTGTTGCCAAAGTACAGAACGTCATCTAGCTCTGTAAAAAAGAACGGAGAATCTGGGTCAGGAGCATGAATCCATCTTTGATAATCCGCCGTAAGGACGTAAGTGCCCCCCGCGTAAGACCCAAACGTAGCAGAGCCTGACGTAGTTGAAAGGTATTGCTGGTCATAAGAGGTCTCGTAGTTGCCGTGCCAGTCGGGCATCTCTAGCGCGCCATCGGCTGAGAATGACGATGTGTGATCATAGATAGGCTCTTCCCATCTTTGATCTGTAGTCAGGTCGTAGATCGACACAATGTAGATAGAGGTGAACTCTCCGATAGACGAAGGAGTTGTCCCCTCAAACTGCCTGTCGCCCGTCCTTACATCGGCTGAGAATACGCTGACAACCTGTTTGTGGCCATTGGTGGTGTTAATCAAATAAGAGCCAAGATGCTCTTTGTATCCCCATAGCTCGTCAGGATCTGGGTCAACAGAACCTACGACTTCTTCCCACCCAATAGCAGCCATGGTCGTATCAAGCTCTACGACCTGACCAAAACCCTCTCTGGTCTCCGCCGACATGCGACGGAAGATCATGTTCTGATTGAAGGCACCCTTGACCGTAGAGGCCGCCTCGATGCCTCCGGCGATCCCCTCTACCTCTCGACCCCTAACGGCCATTAGTGACTCCTACATAAACAAGATAGACGACGTAACATCCTGCACGTAGTTCGGGCCACCCGTAGTTCTGGACGTAAGGTAGCTCATAAACTCCGACTCCCTTTTGTTTAGCTGGGAGATCAACGGCCCGTTCTCTGCGGCATCAACAATAGCATATTGCTTATACGCATACAGAGCGATCAGGTCATGAAACAGAGTCATGTCGTCGATGTACCCACCAACAACAGTCCAATCGATATTAGACGACGGCACGTATGAGACCCTAGCTTGTCCGCTGATCTGATACGAGAACGTAATCTTGTTGTTGGAGAAGAAGTACGAGTTGTTCGTGGCCTCAAGCGCCTGAACGCTCTGCACCTGATTTAGAATCCTGGCTGGGATGGCGCTTGTGTTGTCCTGCCTGTACACGGCAATGAGCATCTCAAGCTGCGACCCGGCAACGGAGTTGGCCCCAAGAATAGGCGTAGCTGCTCCATCTGGGTTGGTGGCAGTCAGGTCTAGCTCCGTCGTACTGGGCAGCGTGTACACGGCCTCTACAGCGTAGATGTTTGGATCGCACTGCATGACGCGGTTACGAAACTCTTGGTATCCGATCTGCAAAAACTTAACTAATAGAGCGTCATCGACAAACGTCTGGTCAGGCTCATCAATGTAAGTCCTCAAGACGTTCGAGATGTAGTCAGTAGTCGCCATTACAGAATACCTCCGCCCTGTCTGATATTAGACATAGCGCCTTCTGATCTCCTAGTCATAAGCCTCTCTGCGGCGGCCATGCTTCCAATGGCCTGCTGCTTAGCTGCTTGCTCTTGGGCCACCTGCTGCTGTGCGCTTTGGGACTCTGGCAGGGCTATAGCCTTCGCAACTGACGCCGGGTCAGATTGTGCAGAGGTGCGTGGGAAGACCTTCTTGGACGCCATGACTGCCTCGTGTTCTTCCTGAGGAGCTTGGGCTGTCGCAATAGATACCAGTACATCTCGGAGGTATTCCTGTGTTGGCGGGGGCAACTCGTAGAAGTCTTTGGTTCTGACAAACTCTGCGAAGACCTTCTTAAAGGTGTCGAGATCATCCGATGTGAAGATTTCAATCTCACCGCCCATCTTAACTGCATCAAGCATATCCTGAGCATGCCCGATAGCCTGTGCCCTCTCAGACACGTTCTGATTGCCTGTACGGAAGCTAAGCTCTTGCAGGGCATCTTCCTTCTCGATGAGGCCCATCTCAAGAAGCTGCATAACCTTGGCATCTCGGTCCTGAGCTTCGTCTCTAAACAGAGACCCGGCCTGTAGGAAGATCTCCGGCTTGTCTACAATGTCCGTGTTCTTCAAGGCTTTGAAGGTCACCTGCCCGTACTGGTCCAGGATCCTAATCATCCTGTCCTCGGTGTAGTGCTTCTTCATCAACTCAAGAACAAGGCGGCCAAGTGCAGTCACTCCGCGCTCAATGCCCTCTTGGGTAATCTGTAGCTGGCTGGTGTCCTTCTCTGACAGGGTCGTCATTGCCTTGCCAGAGGTCACCCCAACGGCGCGCTTGCCAAGGGTCACAGAGTGAATGCCCACGGTGTCCATCATCTCAGACTGAATGCGTGAGATGTTGTCCAGCATGTACCCAGGAAGAGGCGCTGCTGCCACCTGCTGTGGCGCTCCTCCTGCTGGGTTGTAGTAGATCTTCTCACCGGGCCTAGATGTCAGAGACTGGGAGCTAACGCCAGCAGTCTTGGGGATCAACCACTTGGGGTTGCCCATAAGCTCAACGTTGTGGATCACCTGTGACCGTGCTCGGTTGTAAAGCAACTGTAGGTCCAGAGCAGGGGCAACCATAGAGATTCCCCAGAGACGCCTTGGGATCTCCGTGTATCTGTAGATCTGAACAGGGAATGTCTTGGTAGTCCACTTGCCCTTATGGAGATATGTGGACCCAGTGACAATTGCATGGCGTCCATCGCGCCAGTAGATCTCAATAATCTCCACCCTGTCCTTGGGCGGCTCGTTGGTTGTGCCAGAACTGATCAACCCGTAGTTCTCAGAGTCAGGCACAGAAGACATCTTAATCTCCTCCGCGTGCTCCGGGTACACCTTCATCAACTCTGTCTTTGTAGAGTACGACCGAAGGCCAACCCACCGGCTATCGTCAGGATGGATCACCCCCTTCTCGAAGAAGATGTCATAAGCCCCGTACACCTCAGACACGATGTTGCCAGAGCCTGAGTCGTAGTAAGTGTGAGTCGCACCAGTGCCGCAGGTGAGCAGCCACTTAATCAGCTTCTCGATGTGAAGCTTCATGTCAGCCCTGTGCCAGTAGTACTGGAGAGCCATCTCGCTAGCCTTGGCCTTAAACACATCCTCAGCTGAGGGCGACGCAGGCATGACGGCGATAGACGGGTAAGACAAAGAGAGCCGCGACAAAACGTTACGGTAGATGTTGAGCAGAAGGTTTACCGTTACCCTGGACTGCGACTCTGAGTTCAGTCTAGAGGTAACAAACTGGCTAATGTTCTTGTCATACGAAAGCCACTGGCGGCCCTCTACAAACTTAAGAGACAGGTCCCATAGACGGCGCTCAGAGTTCTTCTCACTCTTAGACTCCGTGATGATTCCGCCGATATTCTTTGGGAAGCCTTCCATTATCCCCCACCCATGACGTCTTTGTTCCAGTTCTTCTGGACCCACAGACGGTCCTTAAGCATTTGGTTATCTTGGGCTGCCGCTTGCAGTGCGGGGTTTCTAGATCCAAAGATCTTCCCCATAAGGGCGTTCTGGGCCGCGCCACCAAAGCCCCCTGCCGCCGCCTGCAATCCAATATTGGCAGCCTTTTCAAGACCCTCAAAAAGCCTATTCCTGGGCCCAACAGGGGTTGCTCGCTGAATGGGAGCGCCAAGCATTCCCTGTGCTGCGAATGATCTAGGATCCTGCGCCATAGTGTTCCTCCCCGTATATCACATCTAAGATAGGAGCCCTGTCCACTGTAGACGCATAGTCATCAATGGCCTTGATCTCCCGCTTCTCCCTCTCGATCTTCAAAACGATCAACTTGCAGAGCAAAAAAAGACAAGACGCCCCCATGATAGCCAGGGTGAGCAGGCTCAGCATGAGGACGTCTTGCACTTTAATCTCCGCTACGCAGAGGGTTTAGACCAGCGTGAGGCCTGCCAGAATCGCGTTCTGGTTCGGGTTCGTACAAACGGTATTGTAGTACCATCGGTAGTAGCCCTCATACGAATCCTGGTTCTGAACTCGAAGGAGAACGTCTCCGTCGATGTCAGCAAACGCATGAGCCTCAAGCTCAAGAATCTTCCAGGTGTCAGTGCGAAGGAAGATAAGTCCACCATTCGGCACGTGACGAGAAGTCTTGATGGGCAGAGACCCATAAGCCAGACCAGAGAACCCGCCGTTCAGAGTCGCAGCCTTCTCACCGTTAATGTTCATAACGGCAGAGGTGCCAGCAGCAGTAAGCTGGAACAGAGCAGCATACTTCTGACGCTGAACAGGGTTCATAAAGATGACGTTAGGCTCCTTGCCAGACACCAGAAGGACCTCATCCAAGACACCCTGGATTCGAGTCAGGCTGATATCAGCACGGTCGCCCGCGCCTGCGCCGCCCGGAGAGGTCTCCTGCGTGACAACCGTCGACTGGAGCGTATCCTGCCCGGTAACACCAGCGCCAGCCGTCGTTCGGTCAACGCCGAAGTGAGACTGAAGACCAATGTTGCCGAAGACGCCGAGAGGCTCGTTGTCGAGGACCTCCGCAGCCACAGTCGCCGGAGACCCAGCACCACCATCCTGCACCGCCGAAACGATAACAGCGCACGCGACACCAGCCGGAAGGGCCGACAGGTCCATTGTGCCCGCAGCGCCAGCGCCAGCGGTGAAGGTGCCAGCAGTAGCGTCGGTGCTAGCAACGCTAAGGAACGCATCGCCGTTTGCATTAAGGTTCGCGGCGTATGTGTCCATGCGGACAATATCAACGCGAAGCTCAGGAGCACCAACAGTCGCAGCCACAGCGGCTCGGATGGTCTCAAGCTTTGCAATATCACCAAAGAACTCATACGTGGCAGCAGCCGCGTTGTTGTGTCGCTCGTTGATGAAGCCAACGCATCGACCACCGCTAATCATGTTGCGATCAGCAGTGTCCTTAACGTCAGTGACAAGCTTGTTCATCTCGGCATCCATCCAGCCAATGAACGAGTTTGCACCGCCCTTACCGGCAGCCGACATGGCAGGTCCAGTAATCTGGAATCGGCCATAGAGGAAGCGGGCGTTAACCTCAAGGCGAGCATAGCCCTGAGCACCAGCGGTCGGCAGATTGCCGCCCTCAGCCGCGAAAGCAACGCCGCTAGTGCCAGTCACAGGATCGCGGTTACGAGCGATATGAACTGGGATAATAGCGACTCGACCATTCCAGTCTACGGTAGACTTTTCCATGGTCTGAAGAATGAGCATCTCATTGTTAAGCTGCTCTTGTACGGGTCCAAGATAGAACTCCTTCAGGATCGCTGAAAGAGTTGATTGATTTGCTGCCATAAGGCGCTACTCCTAAATAAACGGGTTGCTACTTTTCATGAACTCCCTAAGCATCTCTGAAGCGTCTTTGACGCTAGCAGGCCTTGTTGCCTCTTGAGCAGCAGACTCGACAGTTGCTCCGGCCCTCGCCGGTCGTCGTACCTCTTCTGCCTGAGGCTCTTCGGTTTGCTCAAGCTCCTGCGGCACTCCATGCTGCGAGATATAGTCGGCCAGAGCAGCCTCCTCTACCTCAGCAATAAAGGCCGAGTATCCTTCTGCAACCTCCAAGGCTGACACATTAGGGTCACTCGCCACAGCCTGTAGCATCACCTCGCGCGGGACATCAGGAAAGACGCTCTGGGCGTCTGAGATCTCAGCCTCCAACTCATAGCGAGCCATCTGCACCTCTTGCTGGTACATCCGGTCTTCCATGGTCTGGAACTGCTGAGAATATGGATTAGAGGACGGGTCATCGTCGTTGATCACCGACTGCAACCACGCCTCGTTCTCATCCTGAGGCTCTTGCTTGGCAGGTGCCACTGGAGCTTGTTGGCGCGCATCAAACTGCTCTTGAAGCTCTTGCATCTGCTCACGCATCTGAGAAATCTCATATCTGTAAGCATTGCGAGCCTCAAGGACCTGCTTGAACCGGTCATACGGGACACGGTGGCCCGGGGTGGGGTCATCGTCCTCGGCAGGGCTGTCGTCTGCCTCGAACTCTTGATCCCCTTGCGCCTCTACTTCTCCAGCCTCCGCCTCTTCATTAACGTCCTCAGCGGGCTCGGACGAATCATCTTGGGCCTCTAACTCAGGCTGCTGCTCTTCAGTGAAGTCCTCCTCACTAGCGAGAAAGTCACCTAGCGCACCAACCTCTTCATCGTTAAGAAAACCCATAGCACTCTCCTTTTAACGCCACGTGGGCGGGTTATTACGACCCTGATGTATCCATCAGAGAAGGCATTGACAGCGGAACTCCCCACCTATCGGTGTTCTTTTTGGCGTCCGCTTTCTTGAAGACCTTGCCAGTGTTTAACTCGAACTGCAACATCTCGCGCAGATTGCTAGGTCTCTCTGACTGAACATCGTCCTTAACTTGCTCGATTTGATCTAACCCCATAAGCGTCAGCGCATAGGCAAAGATCATATCATCGTGCTTCTTAGGAGCGGCCTCTGGCTTGCCCCTGTCGTTGTAGATAAACGTGTTCATCTCAAACTTCATTCTGTCATCGGTAGGCTCAAGCCATCTCTTTGAGATGTATTCATGAAGCCTGGATAACATCACCGGCCTTGTAGACACGTTTGTAGAGAAGCCAACCTTCTCAACCCATCGCTCCGCCATCTTGTCGTATTGAGTGCGCTTGAAGATATAGGCGTAGCTGTTGCCCATAAGGTGCTCAAGAACAGACAGGCCGTATGAGTTGGACTCTACCACTACCAAGGCGTTGTACTTGATGGCCTCCTGCCTCACCCTCTCAGAGAATGCATGAGGGGGCATTCGCTCGTAGAAGGTCGAGCATACCGTGGGTGACTTCTTGTCTGTTACGTCCATCACGCAAAACGAAGAGAAGTCCCCAGATGGAGAGCCAGATGCAACGTCAACCCCCAAGGAGTACACGCGGAACTTGGATGGCTTGATGTAGTTTTTGTATCCCCGCTCTAGCTGTACATGGGGGTATACCGTGTCAAAGAAAGTCTCACCGCTAGAGATGAAGGCCTGCTCTGCCGTGGCTGGGTACTCTTGGAGGAACGTATTCCAGTTCCCCATGCACTTAGACATGTAAGTGCTGTGCGCCCAGTTGGCCTGCTTATCGGTCAGTCCAAACTCTTTGGCGTATTCTTTAATCTTAGGATTAACACCGCCCTTGGGCTTGCTGGCCACATAGGCTGAGTCATCCATCCATGGGAAGAATAGCTTTGAGAACCCGCTCTGCTCTCGCCATAGCCTATGGGCATCGTTCATGCCGTTGGCTGTGGTCTCTAGGTATATCTCAGCATTGGGTCCGGCAGTCTGGAATGCAGACGCGATTGCTCTCTCTACATCTCCCCAGAACGCGAACTCCGAGCAGTGGAGTGCTTGGTAGGTTGTCCCGCGGAAGTTTTCAGAGTTTGCCGTAGTAACGCGGATATATCCACCATGGAAGAAAGATAGCTCGCGAACGTTAGCCTTCTCAGTAGGGAACTTAAGAAAGACAGGAAGGTTTTCATAGAACCTCTTGTATATCTCAAATATAGCCTGTGCGGACTCGGTCCTGTGAGCAAGCACACCCACTCTGAAGTTGGGAGTGAACAGTGCTCGCCAGAAGAACCGTGCTGCGATCATGGTCGTCATTCCAAGCTGGCGTGCTTTGAGAATGTAGGTCCATGGGTTCTCTTCTACATGAGAGACAAACTTCTCTTGAGCCTCGTTCATGGCGAAGGGGATCATCCGCCCCTTTTTGTCCACGATGCTCAGGTGCTGGCAAAAATAGCGGAAGTCTTTGGCGCATCTGGATATCTCCTGCTCTAGCCTTTGGTCCACTACTCTTCCTCTTTTGGCGGCTCCAGAACAGCGTTAAGGACGGGGAGAATCTCCTTTGGGTCGAGCACGGTCTTTTGCAGGGCCAGCACTTTGGCGTGTGTGAACTGCACCTCGGCCTCAGCCTTCTCGATGGCCAGCCTATCAAGCTCGTCTTTCACATGGCGCTCCATGCGTGGAGACCTTCGGAACTCATCCCTGGTTCTCTCAAGGAGCCATGCTGCGGCCTTCCAGTCGTCCTGTGCGTGGAACTTGACGCAGTCTACGAGGGTTGTGGTCGCCTCTTCATACGCGGAGCAGAAGTCTAGATAGAACTGCCGCATTAGCGGGTGTGCGTCTGGCTTAGAGCCATGGTCGAGCCAGTTGGTCACGGTCTTAGTGCAAAGGCCTAGTCGGCTCGCCACAATCTTGCGCGTGTAGCCGTTGCGTATTCCTTGGCAGACGGCGTTGGCTAGGTGGGCGTTAAACCTTGGGAACCGGCTTATGGGCGGTGAATGCCTTCTGGTAGGTTCTTCGCTTTCTGTCGCTTGTTCCATCGCACATGACCTTATGCATGGTTGTTAGGAAGTCCACGATGTCTTGGCCGAACACGCCGAGATCCATATCTCCGATCTTATCGCCATCAGGGGCGTTAGCCTCTAGGCGCTCTCGCATGTTCTTAAGGATTGGGATGCACATCTTATGTTTTTTATGCATGCCGATCTGACCGGCTGACAGCGCGGACTCAAGACCCTTGGTCTCGCTAAGGGCTATGGCCCTAGTAGCAAGAGCGTTTAGGTCAGGATCCATCTCACCAGGGTTGTAGAAGAGGACATCAAGGCTCTCCTTGATAGATTTGATCCCCTCGGCAATAAGACCCTCTACAATCTCAAACTGAGAGATTGGAAGAATCTCAATGTCCTCTTCCCCTGGGCGCTCAATCTTTGTGGCGCGCTTAGCCAAGGTATACCTTCTGTCGCTCAAGAAGCTGCTGAACTCCAAACAAGCCGGAGACTCGCTGCTGCTGATAGACATGGAGAAGCGCGAGGGTAACGACGGTCTCTGAGTCTAGATCCATCTTGTGGGCAAGGCCCTCAACCATGCCACAGACGCCATATGGGACGTCCTTGGCTGTCAACTTCACTAGGTTCTTTGGACGGCCTACCGGCGATGCCTCGGTCTTCTTGTCGGCCTTCTTCTTCGTCGCGCTCTTCTTGGTCGTCGCCACTATCTTTCTCCCCTGAGAAGCTTACGCCTCTTATTAACAACACGGGCAAACCGCCTGCTTTTGCGGTAGCACCTGTTGCCTGAGTTCCAATGGCATAGCCAGTCTGAGCCATACCGATTACGATAACGGATAATGGCCCCAATTCCAGCCTTAATCAAGTCACAACCTTTTAACCGCCTGTCCGGGCAGTGGAAAGTTGGCTTGATTTGAAGGGGCCCATGGGCACCCCTATGGCTTTCGGCATAGCGATTAAACCTAGACTCTGTGAATGACAGGGCCACCGCCAGAGGAGGATCTACCCCCCTAGCGATGGCCGCCATACCAACCTCTGTGCAAGTGTTGAACCGACCAGGAGACAGAGAAGGCGACTCCCAAGCTAGTGCTACTGCACATATGTGGGCAACAAAAAAGTAGTTCACTCGATCCCCAATGAGTACCTGCGAGCATACTCAGCCAACAACATGGCATCCGCCTCCCTGTGAGTAATCTTCTCCACATCAGGGAACAGCCTGCCAGCCAACTCCTTAGTTATGTTCTTGTCACCCTTCGTCCTGCACTTCATACGTGTCTGCCATTGGTTAGGAGTCACCATCTCATACCTAACCCTACAGGCAGTAAGAATCCCCATGCAGAAACCAAACGACGTGCCAAACTTGAACGTGCTCGCTATCCCCTGCTTGGGCATGGCGTTTACCTTCTCAAACATGCATAGCTGCACGTTGCTCCCCCAGAAAGACACAAAGTCAGCTATCTCTTTAGATGGCTCAGACAGGCGAACAGTGCCCATCCACTGGCCAGACTTAGAGATGACAACAACCGCTCCTGACTGACCAGGGTCTACTCCCATGTAATAGTCTTTCATTACATCCCCTCAAAGCGCATACGAGCACCACTGAAGCGCACGTCCTCGCGGGTTAAATGGCGCGCAGCGCCATGACGAAATTTATCGATACCTATCTCCGCCAATGACCGGTCCACATTGTCGACCTTACTGGGCAGCCAAGGAATCAACGTCAGGTCCGCGTCATCCTCGATAGCCCCGCTGCCCTTGGCATCCGAGATGTGGGGGCGCTTACGCGCTCTCTTGGCCTCTAGGACGGGCTGAGACAGCAGGACAACGACGCACCCTAGCTCCACCGCCAGAAGCTTGAGCCCACGGCTGTTAGCGGCGATCCCCTCCTCCTGTGTGCCGTCACGCCTCGATGAGCCCCCGCGCATCAACTGGAGGTAGTCAACGATGACCATCCCCATGCGCCCATGCTCTACAGCCATACGCCTAGCAGCGCGCCGGATAGCGGAGATGCTACCGCACTTAGGACCCTCTACGATGATAGGCAGTGGCGCGATATCGTCACCGGCCTTCTTCACACGAGACAGGTCATATGGGTCCATTCCTGGCCTACGCTGTACATGAACGGGCACACCTGACTCAGCAGCCACCATGCGAGCGTAGACCTCCATCTCGCTCATCTCGTATGAGCAGATCAAAACAGGGAATCCTGCCCTAGCCGCAGTCATGCCGAAGTTGTTCACAGCTAGTGAAGACTTGCCGTGTGCAGGGCAACTCATAACTACGACCTGCCACCCAGGCCTAAAGCCCCCAGATAGCATCTCGTCTAGGGATGAGATTCCTGTTGGGATCACAGTATCCTCATACTCGCCACGCTGGATAGAGTCCACGCGGTCTAGATACTCCCTCATAGCGTCATGGGCATACACACCATCGGCGCTACCGCTACGCTTGTACAAAGAACGAAGACGCTCTTCGGCTTGGTCTAAAGCCTCAAGAGGTGGAAGGTCTGTATAACCAAGACGGCTAACAGCATCCCCAGCCTCTACGATACTGCGCTTCATGCTCTTGTCTAAAACAATGTCGCAGTAACGAGGAAGGTTACCCGTAGTGCCAGCCCTGTCCATAACCTTGGACAAGAACATAGCGCCGCCAAAGGCATCCCAGATACCAACGTCCTCCATGCGCTGCTTAAGCATCACTTCATCAAACGAACCAGAAGCCCGATACAACTCGGACATCACATCAAACAACATACCATGTCGGTTTAGATAGAAGTCTTGCTTACGAAGACCCCTTCCCAAAACCTCATCCATCAAACGAGGATCTAACAACAATGCCGCTAGAACCTCTCCCTCTGCATCTATTGAACGAGGGATTATCTCCTCAGACATACTTCACCCTAATCGTCAAAGCGTGGCGACAGGTGTAACCGTCACCCAGACACCACCAGTATCTACACAACACAACTCACCCCTTGCGTACGCGCGCGCGATAGTATATACTATTAAGTATCTTAAGTTCTTAAGCATCCAAAGATACTCAAGGATACTAGGATACTAAGATAGTATTAGTACTACGGCTTTTCCCACAGCTTGGGTAATAGCTCAGACATGTTGACGTTTAGTACGTCACATATCTTTCTCCATGTGGATAGCCTTCCATCTCTTTCACCGCTTTCTAGGTAAGAGATACTCTGTTGGCTAGCTCCAATCTTAGATGCCAATTCTTTTTGGCTTAACCCCGCTATCTCGCGGAACTCTCGTAGTCGGTTCATGACCACCTCCTGTCCCTCTGTTCTACCACAACAAAAACTGGTGGTCAATGTGTTGTTGCCGGAAAATCCGTTGCGCTTTTTTGGTGACCAACGTGGAGATCTGATGCGCTAAACTACTTTCGAGTCGATTTGACCTACGTCATTACCTGACCACCTGGTCGGCATATCTACCCGCGAGTCAGTTGTTATCTACCCGTCAGTAGTCTACCCGCTAGTAGGTTTCGTTATCTACCTGTCAGTAGGTTAGCAATCTACTCAC
>Ga0098074_1001062_pt1 | contig 15351 bp, 16 predicted proteins | sample 32_taG_FD_75064 | JGI IMG/M metagenome (GOLD analysis project Ga0098074, IMG submission 75064) | Marine viral communities from the Gulf of Mexico - 32_GoM_OMZ_CsCl metaG | ecosystem: Environmental > Aquatic > Marine > Oceanic | place: Atlantic Ocean: Gulf of Mexico | collected 2015-07-12
CACTACCTACCTGCATGGTAAAGGCAGTAGCCGAGCCATTAAAACCACTCGCTATATCATCTATAAGTGTGAAACTTCCTGCGTTTGTTGGGCTGTGTCCTATATATGGCATTATGCGTTCTCTTTCGGAAACTTATCTTTCACTGGCTTAATAATATCATTCTTCCACTCGGTTAGTCCATTGTGATAGATATAATCAAGTTGGTCTTGAATAGATGGGTACTCTGCCATTCTTTTCATACTATAAGTAAGTTCACTTTCTATTTCTCCACGGGTTTTCTCTCTGATATTATCACCATCTACAACCCGAAGGTCAAAATCGAGACTAACCACTATTGGGTTAGGATATGCTTTTTCAAGCTCTGCATCAGGACTTTTTGTCCTGACCCAAAGTGTACCGTCTTCTTTAAAATATAAGTATCTCATATTAGTCATCTATCCTTACCCAAGATGACCACGAACTATTAAAGCATCTTGTATATGTTTGCCCATTGGTTAAATGTACCGCCCATTGGCTTACTACATTATCTTGATTCCCTGTTACTGTGCACGAATAATGGGTATTCGCTACTGGCTGGTTATAATTCCCATTGTCAATTCTGTAAAATCCATTCTTCTTTAAACTGTTCATATCAGATTGAATATTTGTCCCTGAACTGAAATTATCACTTGCTACATCCCCAGCAAATGTGGCGTTTTGGTCATTGTCTATATAAAGGGCTTGAGTATTAGAGCCTGTTTTAAAATATAAATTTCGTGCAATTACTGATAAATTTCGGTAAATATCTGTACCGCCATGACCACCATAACAATCAATGTAGGAGCTATCTCCATTGTATGAAAAATACAGCCTACCCCCACTTGAATTATCACCACCAAGTCTGATAGTCGCTTGGGTAGTATTACCGCCATTTCCAATTACAAGGGATGGAACAGATTTATTTATTTGCACATCACCTGCAAATGTGGTTGAGGAATCGTCATAGTCCATTGTGATTATTTGATTGGTGTTACATCCGAGTACAAATTGCCTACCACTATTAAGCCAAATTCTTCCTGTTATATCATAACCAGCCCCACCACCACCATATAATGCAATCCCTTGACTTGAGCCTTGTCCGTCTATTTGGAGTTTCCCATAACTCCCAAGATTGGTTGCATTATTTACCCCAACAGCCCCACCAAATGTGGCGGAATTATCACTATAAGATAATTGTAAAACATTAGCTGTTGTATTCCAAAAAGTATAAGTAGTACCGCCCCCACCTGTTAGTCCGCATCTCCATAATTGCTCACCACTTTCATTCTCTAAAGTATATTGTGCTCTACCACTCGAAGATGCTCTTTGCAAACGCAAACCTACATCTGCGTTACCACCTACATCTGAGACTATCGACCCTGAAGTAGTTAAACTTGTCAGAGTCCCGACTGAAGTAATGTTTCCTTGAGATGCTGTGGCGAGTGTACCTGTAATATCTCCAGTAAAGGATGCAGTGCCACCTACCTTTAATAAATCAGTGCCACTTACCGCAGTGCCTATACCTAAAGAGCCAACTTGGAATCCAGTTCCATCGTCGTCTAACTTTGAAGCCGTTATTGCATTATCTAGGATATCAGCCGTATATACCTGACCATCTTGGATCTCTGTGGTGGTAATAACACCAGACCCAATCTTTACAGCTACCTTTGCAGGTTCATTCCCGTAATAGGGCATTATGTAATCTCCATAATGGAAATCAATATATCAGCTACGCCAGTAGTACTGGCAAGAGCCTGAATCTTGTCTGTTGCTTGCAGAACAAGCTTATTTCCACTCATCACCTCCAATGAAGAGCCCGCAGGTATGGGTGCGCCTTTAACTAGGTAGGCAGTTTCATTTGTCTCTGAGTCTGAGGTATCAGAAACTACACGCACATCGGTGGTGATTGAGCTTGCTGATGTATTCGCTATAGACATCCCGACAACGATGGTTGTCGTGGATGTCGGTGCTGTGTAGTAATCAGCAAAGCTTGTCGTTAGACCTGCATTTGATTTTAATTTAAAAGTGTTAGCCATGGATTATCCCAATGCTATTGCTAATGCGGTTGCATCTCCTATTAATTGATCAGAATCCTTCACCTCTCTGATCGCATTACTTGAATCTTTGAAGTAGATTGTGGCGACATCAGCATGGTAGTTAATTGCCAATTCGCCTGAATCCACATCGCCAGTTGATGGTGCTGGAGATGAGGTACTGTTTCGATTCTTAATAACAACTTTATTCGCCATTAATATGTGCCTCCATCGATATTGAATCCGTTGAGATCAGCATTACCTGACCCATCATCATCCACACCCGTAATGTCTGCACATTTAATAGCGGCGTACCTGAAGTTGTGAGATGCGCCTGTATCGACAGTTACTGCATTGGTTCCGCTTCCAGGAGCTGTAGTCAGACTATCAAAGAAAGTCCAGACCCCATCACCAGAGCTTGCATCACGGAATACGCCCGAATACTCGGTTGTAGTCCCACTATCGTCACTATAGGCGCCATAAATACCAAGGTCCACATCATCGGTGCTGTATCCGCCCGATTTGTACCCCAATTGCATTAAGCCATCCTCACTCTGTACTGTGGCTACGTTATTGGTTATCGTATCGCCAGAAACAACCAGATCACCTGCAATTGTAAAGTCACCAGAGACAGATGTGATTGCTTGCTCAGCATCCACACTCAATACACCATTACTTGCACTAACACCAGTACCTGCAATTGCACTGATCAAGTCAGCGATGGATTCTTTCTTACTGCCGCTATCAGTTGCATCTAAAATAGGGATACTGTCATTAGCCACATCCACTGCAGCAGCAGACAACTCACCCAAGTCCACAGCCAGCGAGGTTGAGGATCCAAGTGAAACAGAGCCACCACCAGACAGCCCATTTCCAGCCGTCACTGTCAAAGAGCTACTAACAAGTTCGTCATTAGAGACACCGCCATCTTTGATGGTTACCTCACCAGAGCTGGTAGAGAAATTATCTGCACTAAAACTGGCAATACCTTTATCTGAAGTTGTAGCGTCTGACCCTGCAATTGTAATGGTCTGACCGTTGCCAGAGGCACTGATACCTGTACCCCCAGCGATGTTTAGAGATTGAGAATCGAGGTCCACTGAGTAAGATCCTGATCCATCTACGGTAAAGTCGAGGTCTTGAGCTGTAATCTGGGTATCTACGTAAGTCTTAATTGCATTCTGCGTTGCAAGCTTTACATCAGAAGTCCCCAGTGTCGCCGTCGTGTCAATCTCTGCGCCGATCCATGAAGTGGAAGTTCCATTATATGCAATATGAAACTTTTTATTGGTCTCATCCCAAATTGGCTCACCCGATCCAACGTAACTACCAGGCAGCGACCCGCCGCCTCGTTTGAATCTGATTGAATTAGCCATTGTTCATTCCTTTGTATTGGTTAGTATGTGCCACCATCAATAGATCCTGAGAGATTTTCCTGAACCAACTCAGTCCAGGATGTATCCCTACGCACATACATAATATCATCATCTGTGTCATACCACAGATCCCCTTCGGATACGCCCACTGTCGGTGGGGTATCCTGGGCAAATTTTTCATTCGCAAGTACAGCAACGGCAGTCTGCAAGTCAGAAGCGCTTATATCGCTCGTAGATGAGTCGAAAGAAGTCTGTGCTGCTGTTTGTACGCCAGATACGGTCACATTCGTCTGATCACCATCGCCAATAACGATGTTGGTTGAGTCATCTTCGCCTACTGTGATGGTGACATTATCAGGCATCTATAATCCACTCGTATCTGTAACTGTATCTTTCACTGTAACCGTACCAACTATATACTGATCCACCTCTGTACCATCATCAGCAACAAGGTCATACCTCAGCTTTCCTTTTGGTAAAGACTGGGTCTGTGTCTTGGTTAAAGACAGCTTAATCACACCATTGGTGGGGCTGGTTTTTACAATGGTAAACTCTGTTGCAAGTCCAGCACCCTCTTTTCGTCTAATCTGAGATTTGAATGTGTAGTTGGTTACATTAATAGCTGTATTGTTCCCATCCTTTAAGGTCATGGAAACAGCAAAATCTGTCCCGCGAGTAACGGTAATATTATAAGTTCCTGCTGCCATCAGTAGTCATACTGGGAGATGCTGAATGCACTCCCATCTCTTTCTCGGTTTGTATATTTTTTAGCCATTCTCAAGCACTTCTCATATTCAGACTGATAATACTTAGCGCCTCTATAATCACCTTTTCTGGCACTTAATTGCTCCATTACCCTATACATAATAGCTTTATGAAATTGCTCTGGTACATCAGGCTTATCTGAAAGGGTTGAGGTTAATTTCTTCGGCTTTCTTCTGTAAAGGATTCTAATCTTATCCCCAGATTCAATATCACCAGATGCTAGGGATGAAATATCTCCCGTTGATTGATCCCAATGGCCAATACCTAGCTTGCCGAGCTTAATCCACCATCCTTTAATTTTACTACTCATCTGTATCTAAGGGCTCCACCCCGCCTGCAAGACGAGAAATAAGCCGCTCTCCATCACTGCTGTTACCATAAGAAACCTCAATCACTTCTAGTACTTCGCCTACATCTGAGATGGCTGTGTTATCTTCACTAAAAGCTGTAAAGGCATAATAGCGCTGATCGGCCACTGGGGTGGCCTCGGCGAAATGCACGTTGGTCCGTGCCTCACTCACAAACTCATCTAGGGCACTATTGAGCATAATGCGAAGCTGGCTCTCTCCAATCTCTGGGTGTACCTGCTGAATTTGCTCTATGATCTGTTTCTGGGTCATTAGTCGATTATTGCGTATTCCACAGCCAAGTCACTAGAACAGACCAGTTTAAAGGTTGTATCTCCAGGAGAAGGCAGTAAGATGGCACCACCCTTAGCAATGGATGCAATCTGTATGGTATCAGTACTACCCACTACAGAGACTACCAAAGCTGCGCTCACATCTGATGAACCCAGCTCAGAAGCACTGCTCCATGCTTTACCTGTGTGTTTAATGAAGACCATTTTAGCAGAAGTGGTCGCCTTGGTTTCTCCATCTGAATCCGCTTTCATATAGGGACCGTAATCTGTTACATGGTCTTCAGCAGCAGTGGCCGAACTGGCTCTGCCGCCTAAAGATTTTCCAATATCGTTTGCAATTACATCATGCGCATCATAATCGCCAGAAGCTGCAATAGTTCTTACTGGCGTCATGCTAACCGCATATTCTACTCTACTCGCCATAATTAGGCTCCTTTAGCATTTTTATCTGGTTCCTGATAGGATGCAATAAATGTCTGCAATCCTCTGGTATACTGCGCATCCAGTACCTGCAGTTCTTGAACCATTGTCTGGTGTTTTTGAAAAATATTTGAAATATCCACTTGGTATTTCTGAAATTCGCTTCCATACCGTGCAGACTCTTTTTGCAGGTCAGCTCCGTACTTTTGAAGCCTCTGAGCTTGTTCAGCTTGCCAGAGCTGGATGTCTTTTTGAATTTTATTAATAGTGTACTCTTGAACCTCAGTGGACACATCTGCCTGATACTCCTGCAGATCAGCCATATAACGCTCAAGTCTCAGTTTATAAGTCTCTAGATCCTTTGTATACTGGTTAATGACATTCTGCTTATCCCTATCCCGTTCAAGCGCTGCATTTTGTTGCGCATTTGAAATTGACAAGTCTACATTCTTTAACGCCTTTTGGAAATTGGTTTGATATTCCGTTAAATCCTCATTGAACTCATTCAAGCTGTTCTGCATACGTAGCTGATACTCTTTAAAGTCATTCTCACGCTTGATTTGCCACTCAGACAAGTCTTTCTGCAATCGGTTTACTGTATACTCTTGGATTTCACGATTCACTTCTTGCTGGTATGTGGAGAGATCTGCGCTATACTTCTGCAGTTTATTACCGTACTCTGTAAATTCTTTACCCTGCTTTAACTGAGCATCTTCACTGGCTTTTTTAACTCGTGCCTGATATTCAGTACTTTCTTTATTAAAGCGATTTAATTCGTTCTCAATATCAGCCTGGAAACTGTTGATCTGCTTTGAAATTTTATCTAATTCTGCATTAGCCAGCTCCACGTCCTCATTGGTGGTAATCTGGGTAGTAGCCCCAGAAAAGTCCCGATCCATAACAGGTTTGGTGTATTCTGGGATAGCTATCCCAGACAAATCCAGGGAAATATCCGTAAAGGATGGTGATGATAAGGATACGGGCGGTGTTGCTGAGATCGATAAGTCTGAAAGGCTTAAATCGGCAGTAAGGCTTAATACTGGTGGCTCATAGCTTGGTGGAGAATCGTCAAAAGAAACAGTAATGTCTCCTATGGTCTCTGTACCAACCAATCCAATATTAATACTGGGAGATTCAATGTCCATCGCAGGTAGTGCGGCACTCACACTTAAATCGGTAATACTGGGTACAGGTACAAGCGATATCGTCGCGTTTGTGGTTTCGTAAGACGGGGCTGTTAAGTTATCGATACTCCGTCTCAGGTAATCGAGCTGGAACAATCTGCCTTTGACGGCTGCACCCATTATTACCAAATGTTTTACATCATCTGGAACCCCAGTGACAGAGGCATCGCTATAATTAACTGTTGGGTAATTTACCACCACAACAGAGCCGCCGTCTGGTTCCACGAAAACCTTCCCACCCTCTCTCCAAAACACAGGATTATTTACCGTTGCCTTGTAGATAGAATCTGAATCAACAGCCCGCTGTTTATCCGCTGCGTTGATCTCGATTGCTTTATACCCGTTTCTATGGGCATATAAAAATTTTGCTGTGCTAACCGCTATGCCGTCGCTCTCCACGATGGATACAGTGTCGCTACTTGAATAATTCACACCTGCATCTACCAAATCTAGCGCAATAACTGCACTCCCATTTGAAAATGCACGTATCAGTGCCCCCGAACCTGTACTGGAGTTCACCACTACCGTAGGATCGGACGAATAGTTGCTGCCACCTGCTGTTAGGGTAACACCTGTAATATTGTTATCACTGTCAAAGGACAGTGTTGCTGTGGCGCCAGACCCATTATTAGAATCCCCAAGTGTGGTACTCACCTGCCACAACATTTCGCTGGGGAGCAGATTAATCACTTCCCTGGCGATATCAGTCGCCCATTGGGTTACGGCAGTTGAGTTCTCATCAGGAATAGCCCCGATGAGGTCTTCTACCATTGTTTCTACTGTTTGATTGGCCATAGCTTCCTATAAGGTGGGCGGGGCTTTAGGCCCCGCCCTTACCTAGTTTAGAGGTCTGTAAAAGTAATCAGACCATGAGTTTCTGGAAGTGAGATCTCCAGACCAGCTTCGGTCAGGATTTGATCCTTTCTTCCATCAATGTCATTGTTTTGGACGTTAGTCATGATTTGAGTATCACGATTCTTTCCATTACCAACCAATGGGCGATAAGCCACATTTTTAAGGTCGATCAATGCCATTTGACCACTGTAAGCGCCACGGAACAAAGGTTCCTGTACGATGTGAAGGTTACCGAAAACGGTATTCACTCGCAGAACGGTATGTCCAAAAGCGCCAGGTACAGATGCCACATCTAACTGATAAGCAGAGGTGCCTACAGTATTGTTCATGAATGAAGAGCTACCAAGCTTATTCATCCATGCAATTACAGGGCGAGATGCCAAGACAAGCTTGTCACCGCTATTGCCTTTTTCAGGTGCGAAAAAGTCTTCCATGTAATCGATGAAGTCATCGTAAGTGGAACTGGCTGCTGTAAAGTCAGCAGTTTTTCCACCATTGGCCTTAATGTAAGGCACAACACCGTGCGTATAACGACGAGGGCCAGAACCAGATTCATCTGATTTACCTACACCGAAAAGCATAGCATGTTCGAGATCCATCTTATGTTCCATAAGCTTCTCACGCCATACACGCTGGTATTCGTTCTTTACGCCACGATACTCAGTGGACAAGGATGTTCCACTAAACAAGTCGATAGCTGTTTTAAAGATCTGACAGTAACCTTCACGGTCAGAGAGTTCATCTCTCCATCCGCCAGGTGCGCCAGTACCTTCTTTAAAGGCAGTACCGACCACTTGACCTTTGGCATTATCTGCAACTTCGATGGTTGAAGGCCAGTTACCACTGGCTGTATCACCATCGACAGAGATAATTTCAATGGTTAAGTTGGCTTCAGAAGTGTCTGTAGTTAAATCCACAGCAGACACACGCGCAGTGACCATAACGGATGCACTGTTGTTGTCAGTCGCTGGGAATGAAACAACCTGAGAGCCGTCACCTACGAAAAACTTAGGCTGAACAGGAGTTGATACTGTTTTACCGTATTTATCATAAGCTACGTCAGCCACTAATGCGGTTACGCTGCCGTCAGGGTCTGCAGCGGAAATTGCGCCTTTGACGTCAAAATTACGCCGCTGCCATTGATGACGCTGTTCCAAGAACTTGAATACAGGGTCGTTGGTTGGTTTTTTGGCTACCTGCGAAAGGTAGACAAAAAAGGGTGATTGTTCAGGTGCTAACTCTGAAACCGTGTCGCCAAAGTTGTATAATCTTCGATTATTATCAATGGAAACACCGCTCGGAGTATTACCTGCTATTGAATAAGTAGCCATTAGCTATTTTCTCCTTACCAAGGGTTTTGTTTCTTGTAATCGCTGATCATAGCATCCATTACAACGCGCTCGACTGGCTTATCCGCTCCTTCCCCGCTCCCTGGCGCTACAGAAACTGGCTGTGGCATTGATAATTTCTCCCGCTGACGCTTCATGGCTTCGGCAGTAGGGTCTGCAGTCTCTTGGGGCGCTGGGGCCTCTTGAGGTGCAGGTGTACCCTGCTGATTGCGCCACAAAGTGACTAGATTATCAACTGAATAGCTATCTGGTGAAGCCATATAGGTCATGAAACGGTCAGCCTCTTCGGGCTCCATTCCATAATTATTCACCAAATTCTCTCGATACCTTGCGGCTTCGAGTCTCTGTTCCTGTAATTCCTTTTCACGGGCCATCTGATCCCTCAATAGGTCATTCTCTGAGCGAGAGTATTCGAGCATATCATCTCGATAACTCTCTAGAGCTTCCCTGTACTTGAATGAGTCAGTGCTGGGATCCGAATAGGCATCAATCGCATCGTAATTACTAGGCTTTGTAGGTTTTTCAGGTTGCTTCAATGTGGGCTCAGAATCTCCCGCCTGGGTTTGACTCTGAGGCGCTCCATTGGAAAGAGAGGCTTCGACACCATCTAAAACGTGGGGATTGGATTTTACATAGCGGGCAATCGGTGCAATATCCTGGATATCTCCGTATTTTGCCTGCAGTTCATCAATTGACTCCACCCCAAAGTGCGTTAAGACATTGCCGAGCTCCTTAGACCTCTTATCTGCCTGACTCTGCCAGTATTGATACTGGTTTTGATCTTCTTTTGGCTCAGCATCCACTGCTGAATCCGTTTCTGGTTGTTCCGTTACCTCAGGTTCAATGGGTGCTTCCATTTCCTGTGGGTCGGATTGCATAAGCTCCGCGAAAGGGTCAGAATTACCTTGACCAATCACTTGGTCTACTTCTGGAAACACCTCGAATGGATTTACTTCATCCACTGTTTGGGGTGCCTCTTGTTCCGCCACTTGGGGCTCTTGCGTTCTTGCTTCTTCGCTCATTTACGATCTCCTTTTTCAGGTTTAACCGACTGTTTTTGCATTGCAAGTGTGTCTTTCAAGCGCGCATCAAAGAGGCTTGTTGCCGCCTTTGCTTTGCTCGCCTGATCTGACAAATCTGATTTGAATTTCTCAACCTCTAGGCGTTTTCTTGCACCAACCGCTTCTCGATCAGCCGTCTGCAAGTCGCCTTTCAGTTCTTTTATTTCTTCTTCTTGCTGGGCAACTTGTTGCTGTAGCATTTTGATGGTGTTCATTCGTTCTAAGACACCCTCAATATCTACAACTTCGGTTTTCTTAAGTGTTTCAACCTGGTCGATCAGTCCCTGCTGATACATTTGCATGTAAAATTCGAATTGTGCCCAACGATTTGATGGGAGTGTCGAACCAGTAACCACTACAACGTCATAAGCGCCTGTTGTAATGTCGTTTATTTTTCCACTTAAATCTTCACCACGATAATTAAGTCGTGTTTCTTTAACCAGTCCTGAAGGCTGGACAAGCCTGATAACTTTTTCTTCCGTGTATATCTGCTGTATTAGGGGTATCGTGACTTTTGCCAGCTGATTCAGGACTGATTCAAGGTCGTCCTGTCTGGATTTGATTCGCCGCTGACCATACTCGTCAATAGCAATTGTACCTCTGTAGGTTGATGGGGCACCTTGCCCACCGCCCTGCATCAGTTCAAATATCCCAAATCCATACTCTAAATCATGCTTAGCCTCAGCTTCATTTTTATACAGCTCGTTTGGAAGTGGTATAGGACCAGCTACAACTGGCGCACCCAACTCCCCATCAAACTCGATTACGGCTGTACCCGCTCTACCCCATTCACGTTCTACCTCTTTTTTATTTACCGCACCTCTAGGAATCAATAGTTTCACATTGGTTGATGTAGACGCATGTGCAATAATTAAACTTCTAATTTTATTAATATACTCCTGCAGTGGCTTGTAGATGCGAACATCGCTCTCTGGATATGGATTGCGATTGTGAATATTCATCATTGGTATAATCGGGTAATCCTCTACGGGTAAGATTCGCGTATACATAAGCTCTGTGCCTACAGACACAATAACCTTAACCCGATTCCGTGAAATGCGATTAACCATGATGATGTCATCATCAATTAGCTTCACTTTCGGTATAATGCCCACTTCTACCGTGCTATTCGGGATTGCACCTGCTGTCTCCATCCCAGGTTGCATCATGGGCTGGCCTGACATGGGATCCATTACCATGTGAAAGTACCCGTTGCCCGCCTCACCGATAGCCATGTATTCCTCTACCTCAGTCAGGTCGGTTATGTAAGTAACTTCACCCTGCATAGGCAGCAACTCAATAGCAGGTTCATTTCTATATTTTTGATACTCCTCTTCCGTGTAGAGGGCTTGATACTTGGTCGTTGTATCGTAGACCTTGTATACCTGCTGCTTGATCCGTGTATATCGTTCAATATACTCACGCTTCTTGTGGTGGCTATTGTTCCTATCATCTACCTCACCCACCATAATCTGACCATCGAGCTTTGCCAAGTCAGACTTGGGATAACGCACATAATCAGAAATTTCAGCTTTGGAAATAATACTCTTATAGTCTGGCCACTGTTTTGCAGCTTCCTCATCGGTCATCAGGCGTGCTACAATGATGGAAGCAGCGTCACGGCAGAACGTATCCCTGGAGTTAGGATCAATATATACATCTAAAGGATAAATAGATTTCAACAACACCTCACCATTCCCCATATCCGCATTAGGATCCTGATAAGCTTGAAGTACACCCATGCCACCAACGTAGTAATCATCAATGGCACGTTTAAGCTCCACTTCAGCAGCACTAATGTCAAATATCCACTGGAATATGTCTGAGAACACACTAGCGACTCTTCGATCGCTATCTTCTCTGGCTGTTGCTCTAAATTCAGGCTTCCTGGACGTGAGCATTGCCTTAGCTGTCTCTACCGCTGGGTGAATACGATTAACGACAATCGGTTTTTGTCCACGCTTCTTCAGTTCGACAGCCTGGTCGTTCGTCCACTGATTTCCGTTACGAAACTCCTCGGCTTCACGAAAATGGGAAGCCCATTCGTTACGCATATTCATATAATGCTCTAATAGCTCAAGGGATTTAAGTACTTCAGGATGAACAGTAGAATCTTCAGGAGCAGAAGGCGTTTTATACCCTAAGGCCTCCTTCATTTTCCCAGACATAAGGATAGACTGCTTATCTTTATCGTAACTACTAGGCATTATTAATCCGTTTTAACGCTATACTTGACATAAAAGTTCCACTAACTTGACATTTTGGATAAAAATTTTTTACAGCACAGCCCAGTCGTAATCTCGTATTGGCTCCTCGTTATCCAAGATAACCTCCTTTGCCGATCGATTATACGGTTTATACAGGTTCAGCATCGCATAGTAAAGGCCGTCCAGTAAATCATCATGCTTCCCTCTGGGGTACATCAGTAATTCACTGCGCATCTCCTCCATGCCCTTCTTCAAAAAAACACGCTTATTGTAGAAATAGGGTTCCATCGTCTCCAACCTGACTGACTTCGCTGTCCGAGGATTAATCTTCTTCTCTAAGCCTACAATGTACCGATCCTGATTCCTTAGATAATCCCGAAGCATTTCCTGATAGCCGACACTTTCAATGTGGGTACGTTTTGGGTCATATTTCTTATGCTGGTTCAAAATAGCAGCAGCCAGAGCCATAGGCTTGGCATGCTGACGGTAATAGGGTAAAATATATCGGTTATTATCTGCATCAACTGCTATAGACACAATAGTCGAGTAGTCAGCGGTCTGAGCTGTCGATGAGGCAGGATCCACGCCCATGAACACATAGACAGGTACTTGCATAGGTTTATCAAATTTAACTTCGTTTAGCTCTGTAATATTTAGTATTTGATGCTCATCATCTCCTGGGGTTAAATACCCATCCCACCACTGGAGGTATTCTTCCTTAAATAATTGATCCTCATCCCCAACAACTTGGCATTGGTATTCTCGATAAAATACAGACAGCCTATTAATTGATTCCAGCTCTTCCTTTTTTGCATTCAGTGCCTTTACACTCCACTGCTCTGGCCATAAAGCAGTCTCCCCGTCATCAGACAATGCCTGGTACCGAAAAGTCTTCCACCCCTTCATACTGCCTAATACCTCGATCATGCACGTTTCATGCTGCGGTGTACCAATGACTACAATTCTACCGCGTTTCGCGTCTAAGGACGGCTCACAGCCCTGTAAAAGCCATCTGAGGTTATATTCCATGGCTTCCTTAGTCTTGGTATTGTTCTCATCCTCTGGATCATCTAAGATAAACAGTGTGGGGCGCTGGTTGCCATGCTTTAACCCTCTGACCTGCTGGCCAGTACCCTTACAGACAATAATCGTGTTGTCTTTAAGGACAACACGGTCTTTAGTCCAAACTTTAGCTGAATGCTGACCATAGTATCCAAATATAGCCCGCAGCTCTAAAGAAAAGTCCAGTACATCCTTAATAGACTGAAGCAAGTCAATAGCGTGCCCTTGTGTCTTAGAACAGAGCACAATGAACTTGGGACCCTCATCGAAAAAGATATGGTGAATAGGAAATACGCAAGCGGCTATTGAAGACTTAGCATGTCCTCTGGGTGCGATTATATTGAGTTTTTTAACACTCCCGTCAAGGAATGACGAAGCCATCTTATGGTGAAACGGCGGTGAGGGGACGGTAAACATGTTCGGCATGGTTACTTTGCCGAACTGCAGCATGTCTTTCGACATGGCGTCTCTTATTCTAGAGCGGGCCCCCTGCTTCGAACCATGCTTTGCCATCTAGGAACCTGATTGTGCCAATCTCGGTAATAATATCCATTTTGGTCGGTCCGTACGACAGGAAATCAACCCGCCCGAAATTGCGATCTGAGAAAACAGCGTGGCGATGTTCAGGTATACTACTGGATGGACTCTGGTCACAGTCTTGACGCTTCTTTTTGTAAATCTTCAGTTTGCCCATAGGCCATTATAACAATTTTCATCCTAATTACTCAGAAGTTTTTTTCCATTGGCCACATCGGATACATCTTGGGTTGGATTTAGCTCCATAGCATTCTCAATGCGCTCCAAAGAGCTCAATTCCGCGTCAAAGTTGTCTCGCGTGTCCTTTTTACCATCCATATTTAAAAATTTAGCAAAATTTTCAGCCGCCCTCAGCATATTGGATGGGTCTCTCTTCTCTTTAGCGATATCATGGGCAGATTGGATCATATCCACAACCGTACCCTCGTCCACATTCTTCTCGGTGAACACATCCCGCAATTCTTTATCTACCATATCCTTCACATACTCCTTTTTTAGCAATGCCCTGGCTTTGATATCGTGATTCTCCGAATCACCAAATACCTTACCCAGTATTGTGTAGTCTACCCTGCCTCCTAAAAGCTGAGCCACATAGACTTTTACAAAATTCTTATAATTCTGACGCCCCTTATACGTCTCCCACGGATGTTTTGTGGTTGTGGCACCATAACTACCACTCTCTCTGCGCGGTCCATACTCACACTTACCGTACTTTGTGTTAGGATTGTACCAAAACTGACCAAAAGAGAAGACTATGTTGTCTTTCTTCTGGTATTGTCTACGGTTTGTGCACTCTCCGACCCACCCGTCGTCTGTGAGGCCCCACTGCCCTGGCTCCACGGTACGCCAATCGACGTACTGTATGTCTTGCTCGTCTGCCTCTTCTCTTCGGTAGACTTTGTATTCTCGTTCGATGTACCTTCGCCTGTCGCCACGTTTCATCCTTCCATTTCTAAGATGCTTTCTGCGTATAATATCCACTACCCAATCTCCTCGTAACCCTCTGGGACTTTGTAGGATCTCTCCAACGTATCCAGATCCCTGTAGAATGCCTCATCATTGTATTCACCGTCCGACTCCGCCACATCCATCGTGTAGTAAGTAAGAGGCGGAGCCAGCCGAGGTCTTTTTGCGACTGGCTCCTTTTGTTTGGGCTTTCTACTGAGGAAATTCTTTATCGCTTTTATCATACTAGCTAGTTACTAAGCAACTACTAGCTAGTGTACTAGCTAATACACTAGCTAAGTACTCGCAGTAATAAGTCTTTAAATGCCCTAGCATTTAAAGACTACCTATTACAAAGAAAGATAGTACTATAAGAGTACTAGTACTATTAGTCACTCCGCAACTTTCCTGGTTAATAAGGGGTCTTTCAATCGCTTGGGCGATTGAATCCATTTACGGTATGACTTTACGGTGTTTTGAATCTTCTTCCGCATTCGATTCGATCGTTTCTTCCTATGGTGCTTACTTACTGGCATGTGGTATGAATAGTAAAGCGAAATTAACTAAAGCCGTTAGTGCTATTGAGAGGCTGAATATCCACGCAGGCAGCAAAAACGGACTATTTTCGCTCTTTTTAACGTAAACTGGGCGAATATTGTTCCAATTCGGCACAGTTTTACCTGTATTAACTTTACTCATGGTGTCAAGTTATTCTTAGTAATAAGGGTCACCAAGAACTATTTTCAAAAATTTATCTAGAATGTGCGTACATGATATATATCCATCCCACCCCCGTCAATACATTGGTCATACCCATCAAATTCCGTTGAAAATCGAGTTCAATTGAACTTGGTTAGTGCAAGTACTAAGGTGCCTTGTCGGGTGTGGCCCCAGTAAA
>Ga0098074_1001063_pt1 | contig 15322 bp, 13 predicted proteins | sample 32_taG_FD_75064 | JGI IMG/M metagenome (GOLD analysis project Ga0098074, IMG submission 75064) | Marine viral communities from the Gulf of Mexico - 32_GoM_OMZ_CsCl metaG | ecosystem: Environmental > Aquatic > Marine > Oceanic | place: Atlantic Ocean: Gulf of Mexico | collected 2015-07-12
AGGAGCTTTTGCGAATCATCGAACGACGCACGCCTAAACCGGTTGAAGCATTGCCCTGCGGGTCCAGATCAACCAGCAAAACACGTTTGCCAACCGCCGCCAACGCAGTGGCCAGATTAATGGCCGTTGTTGTTTTGCCAACGCCGCCCTTTTGATTGGCCATTGCCAAAATACGGGGCTGCTGTGCGGGGCGAAGATAACGGGTCTGATTCATCTCGTTGATCCTTGAAATATATGATGTGCGAAGACCTACAGTGTGGAAATTTCGCCTACATAAATCAAGTGTTTTACACGTGTTTGCGCGCTTTATTCACAGGCGGGGCGTACCCCCTTGATATGCAAAACTAGCGCCTGTACGTCCGTTTCGCTGGGGTAATAATCACAAGCGAAACGGTATTTTTCGTGCGCATCTGCAACTTCTTCCTCGGCCTTAGCTCCTTTGAGGAATAAATACTCCAGAGCTTCATTACTTTGCCGCCACGGCTCACAATAGCTTAATAAGCGTTCTAAAGATGCCAGCGCCCGGGCGCTCACCATATCTGGGCAGACCTCACTATAAGCTTGCTCTATACGCTTGTTATGGATGGTTACAGGCGTATTTGTTTCACGTGAAACAGTGCGCATGAACTGACACTTTTTTTCATCAGACTCAATCAAATGCATATCGAATCGGGGCTCTAAGATCGCTAGAACCAGCCCCGGAAAACCGCCGCCACAGCCCAAATCCGCAATCGTTGTAATATGCGCCGGAATAAGCGGTAATATCTGCGCCGAATCGACAAAATGTCGGCTCCAGGCATCAGGAATCGATGCCGGACTAACCAGATTAATCGCACGCTGCCATTTAATTAAAAGCTGATGGTAAACTTCCAGCTTTTGAATTGTTTCACGTGAAACATTTAGGCTTTTTGCGAAATCGGCCATTATGCCGCTTTCGGCTCTTTACGCTGCACGTAGCGCAGAAGAGCGACTATTGCGGCGGGTGTTACTCCGGGAATGCGCGCTGCAGCGCCTAGCGTTTCCGGCTGAGACGTCTCTAGCTTCACGCGCACCTCATTTGACAATGAGCCGACCTTGGAATAATCCAGATTACGCGGCAACACCAGCGCCTCATCCTTGCGGTAGGCGGCTATATCGGCGTCATGACGGTCCAGATACCCAGCATAGAGCGCATCTATCTCGACCTGTTCTCGGATTGCGCTCTCAAATCGCGCTAACTCGGGCCAAATAATAGCTAACTGCTCCCAACTAATGTGCGGGTAGGCCAGTAAATCTGAAATTGTGCGGCGCTGCCCATCTTTATTAACTATAATGCCATGCCGCTCCAACTCGTTCGGTGTTGCTTGAACATGATTGACAATTGCGCGTGCAGCAACGAGCTTTTCAGCCTTAGCGCTCCATATTTCGGCACGCTCCGCTCCAATACATCCCACCTCTAGGCCGCGCGGCGTTAAGCGTTGATCCGCATTATCAGCGCGCAAACGCAAACGATACTCGGCGCGGCTTGTAAACATGCGGTATGGTTCCGGCGCTCCGCGCGAGATTAAATCATCTATCAAAACCCCTATATAGGCCTCAGCACGATCCAATGTAAAACGCGTTGTTTCACGTGAAACAGAATCGCCGGAGACAAGCAAAGCAGCATTTATACCCGCCATTAGACCTTGCGCCGCTGCCTCTTCATACCCGGTCGTGCCGTTAATTTGTCCCGCCAAAAAAAGACCCGCAATCTTCTTGGTTTCCAACGTTGATGTCAGCGCCCGCGGGTCGACATAGTCATATTCGATAGCATAACCCCATTCCAAAACTTCAACGTTCTCCAGCCCCTCAATAGAGCGCAAATATTTCTCCTGCACGTCAATAGGGAGCGAGGTCGATATTCCGTTCGGATATACGGTATGATCATCCAGTCCTTCCGGCTCTAAAAACACTTGATGACGCGCTTTATCGGCAAACCGTACGACTTTATCCTCAATCGAAGGACAATAGCGTGGGCCAGTCCCCTTAATCTGCCCAGAGTACATGGCAGAGCGATGCAGATTGTCATTGATAATTTTGTGCGTGATCTCGTTCGTGTAAGTTATGTGACAATCAATTTGCGGCACGGTGATTTCAGTGTTCATATACGAGAACGGAATCTGCGGACTGTCGCCCTTTTGCACTTCCAGAACGTCCCAATTAATGCTGCGACCATCAAGGCGCGCAGGCGTGCCTGTTTTTAAACGCCCCAGCGGAAATTCAAATCGCTCCAGTGTCTCAGCCAAGCCGACAGAAGGGCCTTCCCCGACGCGGCCGGCTGGAATGCGCTCTTCACCGCGATGAATAAGACCGCGCAGAAAGGTGCCTGTCGTGATAACAACGCTGCGAGCACTCAAAATACGGCCGTCCATGGTTTTTAGGCCCGCAATTACGCCCGCCTCATCTAATACGATGTCATCGGCCGCGCCTTCAATCAGGCTCAGATTTGGGTAATGCGATAGAATATCCTGCATTGCTTCGCGGTATAACTTGCGGTCAGCCTGCGCACGCGGTCCGCGCACGGCTGGCCCCTTAGAAGCATTCAGCATACGAAACTGAATACCCGCCTTGTCAATTACACGCCCCATCAGCCCGTCAAGCGCATCAACCTCTCGCACCAAATGCCCCTTACCAAGCCCGCCAATGGCAGGATTGCAAGACATGGCCCCTATAGTAGAGAGCTTGTGGGTAAGCAGTGCGGTTTTAGCGCCCATACGCGCAGAAGCAGCAGCAGCCTCACATCCCGCGTGACCGCCGCCAACAACTATAACGTCAAAATTTGTATCCGGTGATGATTTCATGGCTGCACTTATACAGTTCTTATGCACAAATTTCCAGAAAAACCGCTAACATGCCGCGTTTTATTTGCCTATACAGAAATCCCGAAAGACAACATCCAGCAAATCTTCGACATCAACACGTCCTGTGATCTGCCCCAGATAGCGTATGGCAAGGCGTACATCTTCTGTCATTAACTCGGGCAAGGCCGCCTCTTTCGAGCGCTTGAGCGCCTGATAACAGCTCTCAAGCGACGCCCTGTGGCGAACACGCGTTAAAGAAATTGTCTCTGATCCACCTATACGAGCTTCAATTTTCTGTGTGATTACATCCAACAACTGCGCTATACCGGCGCCCGTTTTGGCGGATACCTCTAGTAATGGCGCCCCGTAATCCAGCTTTATGCCTGTATCACTTTTACTCGCCACAGACAAAGAATCCTCATCAATCATGGAAAGTGTATACGGATCGGGCTCTTCTTTGGCCCCGTCATACAGCAATATTTTTAAATCAGCTTCTTCAGCGCGTTTGATAGCACGCTTAATGCCCTCGGCCTCAATGCGGTCATGATCATTATCATTATTCAATTCGTCAAACCGGATGCCTGCCGTGTCTGACAAAATGACCGGATACCCTGCCAAATCCAAATTAACCTCCAATACATCGCGCGTCGTTCCGGCGACATCCGAAACTATGGCCACATCCCGCTTGGCAAGTGCATTCAGTAAACTGGATTTTCCTGCATTGGGCGCCCCGATAATGGCAATCTGAAACCCATCACGCAAAATTTCGCCGCGGCGATTATCCGATAAATGCAACGCCAGTTCTTTCATCAATTGATCAATCACAGGAATAACTTCGCGGCTGACCCCGTCCGCATCATCTTCATCGGGAAACTCCAGATCGGCCTCAAGATAGGCCAAAGTTTTGGTCAGGCGCTCCGCCCACCCCGAATATAATTCTTTTAAGCCCCCTTCCAGTTGTCGCAAGGCCTGTGATTTTTGCAATTGGGTTTGGGCATTGATTAAATCGTTTATGGCCTCGGCTTCGGTTAAATCCATCTTGCCATTCTCGAAGCCACGGCGCGTAAATTCGCCCGGCTCGGCCATACGGTGATTGGGCTGCGCTCGCAAACACGCCAAAACCTCTTCAATAATAGCGTGCGAACCGTGCAAATGATATTCGGCTACATCTTCTCCGGTAAAGCTATGCGGACTTTCGAAAAATAGCACGAGCGCTTGATCAATTGTTTCACGTGAAACAGGATGGCGCAATGTGACAAAATGCGCATAACGACGGGTAGGGTTATTAAGCCCGCTTAACAGTTCCAGCGAATGCAAAGCTTGCGGGCCGGATACACGGATAATTGCCACCCCCGCGCGGCCGCGCCCACTGGCCAGGGCATAAATGGTTTGCGCCATACTTGTTGCCGCTTTCTATTCTTTATCTTTTGACTTTTTGCCACTGTCCGGCGCGCCCGGCATACCGCCCATTTGCGACCAGAACATTTTTTGCATCTCGCCCCATCCCTGCACGGTGGCGGGCAGCCAGGTTTTTACCATGGTTTCGGGGTCTAGGTTGCGGATATTATCCTGCATTTTGGCCTCTATCTCCTGCATCATTTTTTCCTGCATTGGCACGACATCAGGCAACCCTAAAAACTTGCGCGCTTCTTCGGGGGAACATTCTATATCAAAATTAATTTTCATCGCTCTTCACCTTGTCCTTCTTGTTACGGGTGGTATTCTAATCACATCATACACGAAAAAGGGAGACCAAATCATGTCCTATGTCGAAATTCAAGCCAAAGACGGCGCCGGAAGCTTTAAAGCCTATATCGCCATGCCCACCGTCACGCCCGCTCCGGCTGTTATCATGATTCAGGAGATTTTCGGCATCAATCAGGAAATGCGGGATAAATGCGATGAAATGGCGGCGCGCGGCTATATCGCTATCTGTCCCGATCTATTCTGGCGAATTGAACCCGGCATAGAGCTAACCGACGCCGCGCCTAAAGAACTAGAGCGCGCGTTCGAGATCTTCGGCATTTTCGATCAAGCCAAAGGCATGGAGGATCTCGAAGCGTCGCTCTCATATATACGCGGCCATGATGATTGCAACGGCAAGGTCGGCTGTATAGGCTATTGTTTGGGCGGGAAGCTGGCTTACGAGATGGCCACCGATACCGATATAGATGCCTCGGTGAGCTATTATGGCGTTGGCCTTGGCGATATGCTGGATAAGGCCGATAATTTCACCTCTCCCATTCTCATTCATATTGCGGGCGAGGACGACTTCACCCCGAAAGACGCCCAAGACAAAATAATTGCCGCCATGAGCAATAATAAATGGGCGCAAACCTACCGATACGAAGGGATGGAGCATGCCTTTGCCAGAGGGGGCGGAATGCATTACAATAAAGAAGCAGCGGATCTTGCAAATGCCCGCAGCTATGAATTTTTGGAAAAAACCCTGAAAGCTTAACCCCTGTGAGCGACGACACCTCAGATTACCCCGATCCAACCGAGCCATCGGCACAGCCTGCGCAACCATCTGCCGAGCCCGGAAGCGAGACAGCGCAACCTGTCACGCTTGGTATGGCCAATACAGCCAGCACGGCCATCACCGAAGTCGACCCGGAGTTCAAAAAGGAAGGTCTCAAAAAAATCCGCGCCATAGTTGATGGAAACGGCGTTAATGGTGAAGACGTTAAAGAAGTTCATTTCGAGGGTGGAACCCTCCAATTTCTGGCCAACACAAAATTGCAATTCCGCTTTAAGACTCTGGAGCGGGTCGAGGCGGGAAAGCGGCCCGGTAAACAACTCCCCAGCCCCAAAGCAATTCATGAAGAAATCGCCAAGCAGGAACAAAAAATCACACACCGCGCCGATGTTGTAAAACAGGTGCAAACTTATATCGCCGAAGAGCGCAAGGATATGGGATACGGCCTTGATGGCCAAATGATTAAATTGCCGTTCCTCTATACGGACTACGTATTCTACGAAGCCTGCAAGAACTGCGTCGCCAAGGGGCATGTGCAATGCAAGCGCTGCCACGGTCAAGGCTACGAGATGTGCACACAATGCCACGGCCAAGGCCTAGATGTCTGCCCGCAATGCAATGGCTCGCAATTTATTCAAGGGCCCAATGGCCGCCAGCAATGCCCGCGTTGTTTCGGGCGCGGCAAAACCTCCTGCAGCTTGTGTAATGAACGACGTAAAATCCAGTGTCGCGTCTGTAAAACCAAAGGCACAACACAATGCACCGTTTGTAGCGGCCACGCCTGGAACACCCATTTCTATCGTCTCGAGATTGATGCCATGCCCAGCTTTGATTTCGACCGCAGTAATATAAAAGACCGCGTTGGTGATGTGATTGACGACCTCGGGCCCGACCTTATTACAAAAGGCCATGCGCAGGCAAAAGTAATTTATAAAGAACAAAACGAAAAACAATCCGAAGACAAACGCGATTTTATCACCGTGCCTTATGTCGTACAGGTGCCGTTCGGCGAGCTTCGCTATAAGATCGGCGAAGAGACATATGGTACGCTGCTTTTCGGTTATAACTGCGCCTTATACCACCTACCCGATTTGCTGGATAAATTGCTCAAAACCCCGATCAAGCGTCTGCAGGAAGCGGCAGAAAATCGCGGCAATGTGGCGGAAAAAATACAAAAATGCGCCCAGTTCAGAACATTACGCGGTGCCCTTCTGGCTAGCTCGCGCTATCCGCTGAAAAAAGCGGCAAAAAAGATTAAAATGGACAATCCGCAGGGCTTGCGGAACGAGACCATCAAGCAAATTACATTGCATGCCGACCGCGCCCTGAAGAATATAACGCGCAAACCACGCAAACAGGGTTTTTATATTGCGATTGCCCTTATGGCTTTAATATTCGGCGTATATTTTGCCGCCGGTATACACGGCATGATCGCCGCAGCTATTCCCGATCAACTCATTCAGCTGGGCGTTGATATAGCGGTTCTCGGCCTGACGCTAACAGGCGCGTTCTATCTGGTGAAATTCATGAGCCGCCATGCCATGAAACAAGCATTAGGCGATATCTTGAGCGGCGGCAATGCCAAACTACCTATGCCTAAGCTCGGCAAGACAGCCGAGCGCCTCACTTATATCGCACCCGGCCTCTATCTGCTCGCGCTTGAGGCATCCGTGCATCTTGCCACCGCTCCATGGTGGTACATGCAATTGCGCGGTATGATTACAGGCGCAATTTAAACTTTCATTATTTATAATATGCCCGCAAATACAATCGCGGCCGTTTCACGCGCCTTGGATAGAGGGGCTTTGCGAAACGACCGGCGATAGTAGAAGGGCTTGAGCTTTCGTCCCTGAAGGGGCTGAATTTTTTGATCAGCGTCTCCAGCGAAACTCGCCTAAAGCCTGGATAGAGGATTTGAGAGCCCTGTCTTTTTGGCAACGGCGATAATCGGCAATCGCAAGAGCGCTACGATCTCCTTCTACACCACCATCTTGTGCCCAGACATCCAGACTTGGTTTTGACGGCTTGAACTCACGGGACGGTTGAAGAGCAAACCGTATTCCGAACACAAGGCCAAGGGCCGCCGCTTTTCCAGCCGTGCGCTGGTTCCGGTTCATTGCAGAGCCTGCCGAGGCGTGATTATTCAGCAGGGGAAGGCAGGCATCGTTCTGCACCGGGGAGGAAGAGGAAAAATCTTGGGTATCCTGCATAGGAGGATTGTCTATATACCGTCCGGTCTCACCCGCTGGGATGCGTTCGAAAGACCATGCTTGTCCGGCACAAAGTGCCAACATAATGACCAGAATAGACAATGATAGTGATATTTTAAAAGAATAGGATGCAGTGCCATCAGTGCGCGCCCCTGTATAACCGAGTTTATTGTTCATTTTTTACCCACCCTAACTGATCTGTGCTTTAAAGTTTTTTCTTATTACGGGTGAACCCTGATATTATTACCCCGCCGCCTCGCTATTACTTTGTTGTTTATTGCCAGCGGCCTATATCTCCATATCATCACAGATAATTTATTATGGCAAATACTATCGTTTCGAATTTATTTTGTTGTTCAGATAAATAAATTTAAAAGATTTCAGGTATTTAACTAGAATTGTAAATATTTGTTACGGGAAATACTGATCAGAATAAAAAAGCCGCACGGTGTTGAACCGGCGGCTTTGAATAAAATTAATCGGGCTTTATTACTGGTTCATAGATTGGAAGAATTCATCATTATTCTTCGTGGTCTTCATTTTACCCAGCAAGAATTCAACGGCGTCCACTGTACCCATCGGGTTAAGAATACGGCGTAATACCCACATTTTCTGTAACGTATCACGATCAACCAACAGTTCTTCTTTCCGCGTGCCGGATTTTTGAATGTCGATGGCCGGGAAGACGCGCTTATCGGCAATTTTGCGATCAAGAACAAGCTCGGAGTTACCCGTGCCTTTGAATTCCTCAAAGATAACCTCATCCATACGGGACCCTGTATCAATCAAGGCAGTCGCGATAATCGTCAATGATCCACCTTGTTCAATATTACGCGCGGCACCAAAGAAACGCTTCGGACGCTGCAGGGCGTTGGCATCCACACCACCGGTCAAAACTTTACCGGATGATGGCACAACGGTGTTGTATGCACGGGCAAGGCGCGTAATCGAATCCAGAAGGATAATTACATCGCGCTTATGCTCGACCAATCGCTTGGCTTTTTCCATGACCATTTCGGCGACCTGTACATGGCGGGATGCAGGCTCATCAAATGTCGATGAAATCACTTCACCGCGCACACTACGTGCCATATCAGTCACCTCTTCAGGGCGCTCATCAATAAGAAGGACGATCAAATAAGACTCGGGATGGTTGGCGGCGATGGAGCTGGCAATGTTTTGCAACATAACTGTTTTTCCGGTTCTTGGCGGCGCCACAATCAGGGCGCGCTGGCCGAAACCGATCGGCGCTGTTAACTCCATAACGCGCTGGACATTGGAATTAACCGTCGGATCATCAATCTCCAGATTGATCTTACGCTCTGGATAAAGCGGTGTCAGGTTATCAAAGTTAATGCGGTGGCGAATTTTATCAGGGGTCTCGTTGTTGATTGAGCCAACACGAAGCAAGGCAAAATAACGCTCGGAATCTTTCGGGGCGCGGATCTCGCCTTCAACAATGTCACCTGTCCGCAGGCCGAAACGGCGCACTTGCGACGGGGATACATAAATATCATCAGGGCCGGGCAGGTAATTTTCTTCGGGGCTGCGCAGGAAACCAAAACCGTCCTGCAGAACCTCTAACACGCCTGTGCCGGATATGGGGACATCTTGTTGCGCCAGTTGTTTCAAAATGGCGAACATCATGTCTTGTTTGCGCATCGAGCTGCAATTTTCGATATCAAGTTCCTCTGCAAAGGCCGTTAACTCGGCCGGAGAGCGTGTTTTTAATTCTTGTAAATTCATGTGATGATCTTCTATGTCATTGGAAAGAAAGGGGGGAATGCCAAAGATATGGCGCTGTAAACTTTAAAAACCATTATAGAGGTCTTATGTGATATGTCCTTGGTTATGTTGATCTAAACCTGAATTCATCGTTGAAATGCAACGGGTGAATTCTTCAATAAAACATTGGCTTTTTCGCCAAATTCTTACCCAAAATGTAATGGATTAAACTTTAGATTAGTTCTTATATATCCAAGCCTTAGGGTGGAGTCAATAGTTTTATGATTATGTTTTCAGTATATCAGCTTCTAACACCAGTGTCTAAAATGGCTGCGCAACGGCGGCAATAACAATTATCACCATCAAGGCCGTCGGTACTTCATTCAAAATGCGGTAGAACTTTGCGCTTTTTTTACGCTCGTCACGCTCGAATAATTTGCGGTGCTTTGCCAATACGCCATGTACGCCGAACATCAGGAAAATCCCTGTTAATTTCAGATGCATCCAGCCCTCTTGCAACAAAGCAGGTACCGTATACAGCATTAACAAACCGAATATTAAAGTCACCACCATCGCCGGATTGATAATGAATTTCAGCAAACGGCGCTCCATGATTTTGAACGTCTCGGATTGCTCGGACCCAACCACGCTATCGGCATGGTAAACATACAAACGCGGCAAATATAACATCCCTGCCATCCACGAAATGATCGCAATGATATGAAATGCGCGGAGCCATTCGTAGTTTCCTAGTAAAAAATCATGCATCGGTATTCATTTTGTTTAGTCATCCGAATCTGCCAGCCAGAATCGCTTGAGCAGAGTCATAGCATAGTTTTGTTAGCTGCCTAGACTCGAAAAATTTATTTTTTTACGCGGTAATTTTTAACCAGCTCGACCGCGCGTTCAACATGGGCAATGGGCGTATCTTTATTAGTTCCGTGACCAAGATTAAACACAAATGGCCCGCCGGATAGGTCATCCAGAATTTGGGTAATGGCCAGATCCATTGCTTCGCCGCCCGCATACAAACTAAACGGATCAAGATTGCCCTGCACAGGAAGCTTGGGTTGCAAATGCTCAGCCGCCCAGCGCGTCGGCACGGCAGAATCCAGACCAACCGCATCGACCCCCGTTTGCGCAATGTAGGAAATATAATTCACCCCCGCACCTTTGGGGAAACCAATCACAGGAATTTCAGGATGCTTGGCCTTCAGCAAATCGACAATTTTCTTCGTCGGCTCAACCGACCATTTCTGGAATTGATCGGCATCCAGCGCGCTCGACCAACTATCGAAAAGCTGTAACGCCTCCGCTCCCGCATCGACTTGCGCGGTTAAATATTCCGCCGTAGCCTCCACCAGCAAATCAATTATCGCGCCAAAGCCTTGCGGATCGCTATACGCCATGTGCTTGGTCTTCATAAAATCACGGCTGGAGCCGCCTTCGATCATGTAGGTCGCCACCGTCCACGGGCTTCCGGCAAAACCGATCAGTGCCACATCATCAAAACCTTCATCGCGCAAAGCAGCTCTGACATTGGCCACCGTGCCATAAACCGGATCCAACACATCATGGATTTTATTAAAGCTCAGCCGCGAGATATCGTTCGCGGTCTCCAGCGCCTCCAATTTCGGCCCCACACCCGGCACAAATTCCAAATGCTGACCCAGTGCATGCGGTACAACCAGAATATCGGAAAACAGGATCGCCGCGTCCATGTGAAATCTGCGAATAGGCTGCATCGTAACTTCACAGGCCGCCACAGGGTCATAGGCCATATCCAGAAACCCGTTTTTATTTGCCCGTAACGCCCGGTATTCCGGCAGATATCGTCCCGCTTGGCGCATAAACCACATCGGTACCCGCTCGGTTTTAATTTTTTTCAAATTCTGAAGGAACAATTTCTTTTCAGATTGGTTGTTATTCGTAACGCTCATTTTGGATAATTCTTTCAGCTTGGCTCTACAGGTTGGTCTTATATACCAATTATATATATTCTTTTAAATAAGGATTTAGATAGTAGTAGTACCTATGCGTAACGGGGATAAGTTTTATTCCCAGATTAACCCCCAGAACGAATCGCTGAAGAGTCTAGAAAACACCGCGATTCGGATTTCATTGTTCATGAATGCGCACATATTCCCTTTTTACTTTTACACACGTGGACGACTCATAACAGGGCGTGGTGATGAATTGGTGATAAAATCATCCCCTGTTTTATACATGTTCTGTATTTCGATTCGCGCACATATCTATCCCCTTTCGATAATTTATGATAAAAGGTAGGATTGATTTGCCTAAAACACAGACGAATCAATGCCCTGACCCTATAAACTACTAGATAAATGACGATGTTTAAAAAGGCTTTTGAAAAACTTGAACTGGATGCCGTGGCCGTAATCCTTGATGCGGTGAATGACCATTTTGACGGCGGCGGTTTTGATCCGGTTGAAACTACGATCATGGCCATTGATGTACCGTTCTATACCGGTTACAAATTCCTTGATATTACCGATGCGTCTTTATCCCCCGTGCGGAAACGCTTTGCGCTTGTAAAATCCGAGGCGGGCAGCGTGGTTAGCCATGTGGTTGTTCTAGATTGGACGAATGAACCGATTTACGTTTTAAATCAACAAGCCCCCATCCAGCTAACCGCCGATAACATTGCCGAATATGTTCGTTTCTTCTTTACGTATGTCCGCGGCAAACACGGTCGTTTTATCGTCACAGAAAATGTCGATGACATTAACTGGAAAGAAGATCCGCCGCCCCAAGCCCGCAAGGCCATCACAAAAATGTTGCTTCCTGTTGCTTTAAAGGAAGAAAAGGCGGGTAATTTTTACCTTGATATTACAATGATGTTCCGTGATTCGTTATTCAAGGCGGATGTTGAAGTCCAGCCAAATGGCTTGGTTTCCCTGTCGAATGAAAAATTATTGGTCGAAGACATGCCTGTTCGGGACGATACGTTCGGCCAGTAGTAAAATTTTTTCAAAAAAGTGTAGTTTTTCAAAAAAAATCACCCTACCGAATAATATCAATACCTTAGAGCATTGATTATGAAAAGTAATACGTAAATCACTGATACTAAACGTGGTTTTATATGACATTTTTCTACTTTTCCGTATTTCAGTAGGAAAACATTAAGATATCCATGCGCATAATGAAATGAAGGCGGACAAACCGTCTTTTTAAAAATGTTCAAATAATAAAACGGTTGGGTTCTTATGAGTGACAGTCCAGAAAATACAACAGGTGAAGCAAATCTTTTAGATATCGTCCATAACGGACCGGTTTGTCAGGTTGCCTATACATTAAATAATGCACAGCCCGTGGCGTGCACGATTATCGGTGAACAGCCGATGTTCTATATGGATTTCGAAGAAGATAGCCGTGACGAAGAGTCATTTCTGGATGAGGCGGAAATCGCCATTCTAGAAAAAGAAGTATCCAAATTAAAACGCGAGATCGAAGAGTTCGAAAGATTTTCGAACTTCTTTGAAGACGGCGAAGAAAAAAAGATTCAGGACTTTTTCGATAATATGGCCTGCATTGCGGGCGATGCCGAAATCAAAAATGATGAGATATCCAACACCGCGCTAAAAAAGAATATTATCGCCACACTGTCCGATTCCCGTGCCGGCAAAGCCTATCTGGAATTTGCAGAACAATATAATGTGTCTCTGGCGCTCTCTGCGCAGGTAGAATTTGCTTCCTATGATCGTAAATCCGGCGAAATACTTTTAAATCCAAATCAGGATATCGAAACACTTGTTCTTTTAACCGCCCGTGAATTGCGCCGCCATTGGCAGCACCGTAACGGCGCGCTGATCAATCCTCTGATTTTCCAGCCCGATAACGCAATTTTGATTAACCGTCTGCAACAGGCCGATTTAACAACCTCCGTTGTTCGCATCGCGTGGGAACTACAATTAACAGGGCATAAGGAAATCTGGAGCCGTGTAGAGAATTCGCCGATGGCTGATCTGGCGCGCGCCTTTGCACATGAAGCATTCCTTGATTTCAGAACCATCAATAATGGCGTGGCCAGCGCGGCCGTGCTCGAGGCATGGTTCCTGTCCGAGCGTTGCAAAAACGAAGATAAACAACTAATCCAGCAAATGTTGAATGACACGCAAGGATATGTTTTCGATAGCGCGGAGCCAATGAAATCTGTCACGGCGGATTTAATTGCCGCCCTTGGCACCATGCCCTTCGGCAAAAATTACCTTGCCATGCATGCCATGACCATCATGGACGATACAATTTTTACCGATGTGCGTGACCGCTCGAACGCGAATTTCCTATGGTTCATCAAATTCGAGCGCTCTTTCCGTGAAACGGAACAGGAATTGCAAAATGGGGAGTCCTCTAATGGCCGGTCCGGTCATTCCAGCAAAAACAATTCGGGGACGAACCATGCAAAACCGCAAAGCGCGACCATTGTCCAATTCAAGGCAAAACAAGACAACGCCGGAAGCAATTCCCAGCAAGGCTTACTTAGCGCCGAGACAAAAAAGCGTCCAAAGGCAACATCATCTAAAACCAAGACCGCAGATGAACGAAACGTTATCGATATGCGCAAATGGTCAGGTGAATGATGTTTTCAAACGCGACCAAGGGGAAGCACAAATCGTGAAGCCGCCACAAACCAGTGTTAAAATCAGAACAATCAAAACGCGCCGTGAATTTGAATTTGCGGATAACGCGCCCCTAAAAAATGACGGCGATGCCGTTACTCTCAAACAATTGCTGCAAATGGAAGACGGTACGCTTGAGGGTGAAAATATTTGCGACCTCTATAATGTCTTTCTTGCCCAAACGCTTAACATTATATCTTTAAGCCCTGCAGGCTCCGCGTTGATAAAAGAGGCCGCCGAAAACGGCTGGTCGATTGTGCTGGATGATATGCAGGATTGCGAATTCTCCATTGACGTTGAGCGTAAATTGATTGAGCTCGATCACCACGGCCTGAAAGCCGAAGGTTTGATGCGCTCTGCTTATTTCGGCAATATGGCGCTAATCAATCTGGTGAAAGCCTTGCGCGATATCTATCATGAAAAACGCCACGGCTCCTTTGATTTTCTCTTCGGCCCCGAGGCAATTCTAATGTTAGAGCGCGTACGCGCCGCCGATTGTGATGTCATTGCAACACTGATCGCATGGGAACTGCGTAGCGAAGGCCACACCGATATCTGGCGTCATTGCATCGGCTCAGAAAACGGCGACATAGCAATGGCCTATTCCAGCTATCTGGAGCGCGATCCCTCTTCTCAATTTAACGGCAAAGCGCTAAAGGCCGCCTTCCAATCCTGGTATGATTGCGAAGACCGCATCAGCAATTGCGATCATCAAAGCTTGGAATATATGGACGATATCATGGAAACGGCCAATGTAAAAAATCCGTTCGGCAATAAAGTGCCAACCCATATCGCGATAGAGCTCTTATCTTGTCTGCCCGATAAAACCGCTTATTTACAAGGCTTCGGGCATGAGGTTCTTATTGATCCGCGCTATGCAGGCCTGAATGATGAAATGAACCAGACCCATTTGATGCATATACTTTATGATCTGGAAGTCACATACGTAAACAACGTACCTTTCCGCAACGCCGATCTGGCCGCCCGCATATTCCCGTCCGGCTCTTCCTTGCTCAGCGAAAGCTAAAATTATCGGTTTGAAGCTTGCCCCGCTCTTGATAGGATAAACCCTAGATAAGAGGGCAATAATCGTGAGCAATACTCCAGATCCAAAAAAATTCTACATCCATCTTGTATCCGATGCGACGGGCACAACGCTGCTCGGTCTGGCGCGTGCCTGCCTCGCCCAGTTCGAAGATGTAGAGCCGATACAGAAATTCTGGCCGCTGGTGCGCACCCAAAAACAGCTCGAGAAAATCATTACACAAATACAGGCCAATCCCGGCCCCGTCATTTTCACCCTCGTCGATGAAAAAATGCGCCAGCGTCTGCAAGAACGTGCGGACGAACTCGGCATCCCCTGCGTCTCTGTCCTCGACCCCATTATGCGCGGTCTGTCCTCTTACTTGGGCAAACATGCCAAGGGCGTGCCGGGGCTGCAACACA
>Ga0098074_1001065_pt1 | contig 15297 bp, 11 predicted proteins | sample 32_taG_FD_75064 | JGI IMG/M metagenome (GOLD analysis project Ga0098074, IMG submission 75064) | Marine viral communities from the Gulf of Mexico - 32_GoM_OMZ_CsCl metaG | ecosystem: Environmental > Aquatic > Marine > Oceanic | place: Atlantic Ocean: Gulf of Mexico | collected 2015-07-12
CGTGCGGCGCCAATGCGATGGCGCTCGCGGCGCAGATGGCGGCGAGAATACGGCTCGATTTCATGCGGTTCAGTCCCCCTTTGCGGCCATCCTATGACCCCACCGCACGACCCGCGTCAAATACGCCTGTCGATCACGGTTTGCCGCCCATCCGCTTGTAGCGTGTCTTGCCATAGCGCGTCTTGCGCGTTCCCGGGCGGCCCGCATCGCTGCGGCCGACACGCGGCGCCTTCTTTTCTGCATCGCCGAGGCCGAGTTCGTCGTTCTCCAGCTGGCGGATTTCGTCGCGCAGGCGGCCGGCTTCCTCGAATTCGAGATCGGCCGCGGCAGTGCGCATGCGTTTCTCGAGGTCTTCGATATAGGCGCGCAGATTGTGCCCGACGAGATTGTTGCGCTCGTCATCGCCCGTATCGACCGTGACTCCGTCCTGCGACGCGGTATGCGCGACGATGTCGGCGATCTGGCGCCGGATCGTTTGCGGCGTGATGCCGTGTTCCTCGTTATAGGCCTTCTGCTTCTCACGGCGGCGGTCGGTTTCCGCCATCGCGCGTTCCATGCTGCCGGTGATGCGGTCGGCATAGAGGATCACGTGCCCGTCGACATTGCGCGCCGCGCGGCCGATGGTCTGGATCAGGCTGGTTTCGCTGCGCAGGAAGCCTTCCTTGTCAGCATCGAGGATGCACACCAGCCCGCATTCGGGGATGTCGAGCCCTTCGCGCAGCAAGTTGATCCCCACCAGCACGTCATAGACGCCCAGCCGCAGGTCGCGGATCAGCTCGATGCGTTCGAGCGTCTCGACGTCGGAGTGCATGTAGCGGACCTTGACGCCCGCCTCGTGCATGAATTCGGTCAGATCCTCCGCCATCCGCTTGGTCAGCGTGGTGACCAGCGTGCGATAGCCCTTGGCGGCGGTCTTCTTGCATTCCTCGATGCAGTTCTGGACCTGGTCCTCGACCGGGCGGATGCCGACCGGCGGATCGATCAGCCCGGTGGGACGGATGACCTGTTCGGCGAAGACACCGCCGGTCTGTTCCATCTCCCACGTGCCCGGCGTGGCCGAGACCGCGAAGGTCTGCGGGCGCATCGCGTCCCATTCGTTGAACCGCAGCGGGCGGTTGTCGATACAGGAGGGCAGGCGAAAACCATGTTCGGCCAGCGTGATCTTGCGGCGGTGGTCGCCCTTCGACATCGCCCCGATCTGCGGCACCGTCTGGTGGCTTTCGTCGACGAACAGCAGCGCGTTTTCGGGCAGGTACTCGAACAATGTCGGCGGGGGTTCGCCCGGCAGGCGCCCGGTGAGGAAGCGGCTGTAGTTCTCGATCCCCGCGCAGCTGCCGGTGGCGGCGATCATCTCGAGGTCGAAATTGGTCCGCTGCTCGAGCCGCTGCGCTTCGAGCAACCGGCCTTCCTCGTGCAGTTCCTTGAGCCGCTCGGCGAGCTCGAACTTGATCGCCTCGGCGGCCTGTTTCATCGTCGGCCCGGGCGTCACATAGTGCGAATTCGCATAAACGCGCACCTTGTCGAGGCTGGCACCCTTCTTGCCGGTAAGCGGATCGAATTCGCTGATTTCCTCGATATCGTCGCCGAAGAAGCTGATCCGCCACGCCATGTCCTCATAGTGGCTGGGGAAGATTTCCAGGCTGTCGCCGCGGACGCGGAAATTGCCGCGCGCGAAGGCCGCGTCATTGCGCTTGTACTGCAGCGCGACGAGCTTGCGGATCAGTTCGCGCTGGTCGACCGCTTCGCCCTTCTTGATGTCGAAGATCATCGCCGAATAGGTTTCGACCGAGCCGATACCGTAGAGGCACGACACCGAGGCGACGATGATCACGTCGTCGCGTTCGAGCAGCGCGCGGGTGGCCGAGTGGCGCATCCGGTCGATCGCCTCGTTTACGCTGCTTTCCTTCTCGATGTAGGTGTCGCTGCGCGGGACGTAGGCTTCGGGCTGGTAATAGTCGTAATAGCTGACGAAATATTCGACTGCGTTCTCGGGGAAGAAGCTCTTGAACTCGCCGTAAAGCTGCGCGGCGAGGATCTTGTTCGGCGCGAGGATCAGCGCCGGCCGCTGCAATTCCTCGATCACCTTGGCCATGGTGAAGGTCTTGCCCGACCCGGTCACGCCCAGCAGCACCTGCGTCTGGTCGTCCTCGCGTGCACCGGCGGTGAGTTCGGCGATGGCAGTCGGCTGGTCGCCTGATGGCGTATATTCGCTGACCAGCTTGAACTTCTTGCCCGGCATCGATTTTTCGGGGCGGGCGGGCTTGTGCGGGACGAAATCGCCAGTGGTGTCGGGTTCTTCGAGGCCGCGGCGGATGACGAGTTCGCTCATGCGCGCACATATGGGGAACGCGGGCGGCAGGCGCAACGGTGCTTGCCTCGCGCAGCCCGGCTGCTAGCCTCCTGCCTCGACCAGAAGGAGGGATTTTCCATGCGCCGTATCGTGACTGCCGCTGTCGCCAGCTTTACTCTCGCCGCTTGCGGAGGGGGCACCGCCGATGCCGACGGCGATGGCGAGATCAGCATGGAAGAGGCCGCTGCGCAGACCGCAGACATGGTCCGCCCGCTTCCCGGCCAGTATCGCGCCACGGTCGAATTCGTGGATGTCGAACTGCCCGGGGCGCCGCAGCAGGTGCAGGACATGATGCGCGGGATGCTCGACCAGGGGCCGCAGACGCACGAATACTGCCTCACCGCCGAAGAGGCCGAGAAGGGCTTCGAGGAAATGGCGCGGCAAGCGCAGGAAGACGGCGACGATTGCAGCTTCGAGAAGTTCGACGCATCGGGCGGCCAGATCGATGCGGTCATGAATTGCGAAGTCGAAGGGCAAGGCGCCGCACGGATGACCATGAAGGGCAGGGGCGGCGAAACCTCGTCGGAAATGACCATGACGATGGATGCCGAGGCGCCCGGCGGGCAGACGATGACCATGACCATGAACAGTTCACAGGAGCGCATCGGCGACTGTGACGCTTAGAAGACCGGGAAGCTTTAAGGGGAGCTAAACCGTCCACGGTGCATTATTACACCGTGATGGCAGCGTTACCTTTCAAAGACACCGCACTCATCGACCGCGAGGAACTGGCCCGGCGCTGGGCGCTGGCGGCCGAACCTTGTTTCGACGATGCCCGCGGCCCGCGCTGGCAATTGCTGCTGCGCGAATTGCTGTGGCCGCTCGAACCGGTCCGCCGCGCGCTGGGCAAGCCGCTGGAGGTTGCCGCTGCCGCACATCCCAGGACCGTGATGCTGCTGCCCGGCTTCGGTGCGCATCCGATCCGCATGCGGTGGATGGCCCGCCATCTCGAACGCGCCGGCCATACGGCCAAGAAATGGGGCCTCGGCTACAATCTCGGCGCGACCGAGTCCCGCTTTCGCCAGGTCGAGGAACGGCTGGTCGATCTGTACCGCCGCACGGGCGAACCGATCCATCTGGTCGGCTGGAGCCTGGGCGGGGTTATGGCGCGCGAAATCGCCAAGCAGCATCCCGACAAGGTCGCCAAGGTCATCACCATGGGATCGCCCTTCTCGGGCAGCCCGCGGGCCAACAATGGCTGGCGGGCCTATCAGGCAATTGCCGGGCACCGCGTCGACGAGCCGGAAATCGATACCGTGCTGCATGAAAAGCCGCCGGTGGAAACCGTCGCGTTCTGGAGTCCGAAGGACGGCGTGGTCCATCCACGGGCGGCCTGCGGGCGTGCCGGCGAACGCGATCGCGCGGTGGCGCTGCGCTGTTCGCACATGGGGTTCGTGCTGACGCATGAAGCGGTGGAAGCGGTGCTGGACGAACTCGACCGCGACTGACGGGCGGCTGGCGGCTCCTGCCTCCGTGTCCGGTCAGCGGCAGTAATTGCCCCTGCCGTATTCCAGATGGAAATGATCGTGATGCGCGCGGTTGTAATCGGGGCCGAGCACGGTCCCGAAGCGCTTGCACGCGCTCTTGTGGACGACCCGCAGGAATTCCCGCTCCTCGCGCGAGGCGTTCCACCCCGACAGCACCGACACGCGCCGCCCATCGGCCAGCACGAAGGCCGAAACGTCGATTGCCTCGGCGCGTGAATGCGCGCTGCGGCGCGCCGTGCCCGCGACATTGCGGCACGAATAGCTGCCCATGGTCTCGATCCGCTGCAGTGGGCTGCCGAGGATCTGGCGCGCCGCCCGATCGACGCCGAAGCGCGCCCATCCGGCAAAATTGTTCGCCAGCGGACAGGCCACTGCGCCGAGATTGGTCACGGTGAAATGATCGCGATCGCCGCCGACGCCTTCCAGCCTCACGCTGTTGGCGGTCGAACAGCCCTGGCCGTAGAACTTGTCGGGCAGCGGGATGAAGCGCGATCCGGTCATGCCCAGTTCGGCGTGGCACTGCCGCGCCTCGGGGCGGGCGGTGCTGATCGCCGGCGAACCGGCCTGCCGCATGCCGCGATCGGCGGTCTTGCTGTCGGGTACGACGCCGCATCCCGCCAGGATCAGGAGGAGGAGAGCAATGGCGGGATGCGGTCGCATGCCGCAATTATTCCCTCGACATCGTTAACATAGCGCTAACGATGTTCGCGCTGACTAAGCGGGGGCCTGCACCTGCTGCCACAGTTCGATCTTCACCCCGTCGGGATCGAGGATCCAGGCGAACTTGCCATAGCCTTCATCGACATGGCCGAGCACCTCGACGCCCTTGGCTTCGAGCTGCGCCACCATGCCGTCGCAATCGTCGACGCGCAGGTTGATCATGAACCCGCCGCGCCCCGGCTTGACGTATTGGTCGTCGGGAAAATGGCTGATCAGCGAATAGGGCTTGTCACCGGTTTCTTCGGACCAGTCCAGCTGCGGCCCGTATTCGCCGTCGATCCCCAGCACGTCGCGATACCATGCGCGCGTGGCGGCGGGGTCTTCCACCACGTAGAAGACCCCGCCCAGTCCGGTTACCTTGGCCATGTCGCTCTCCTTGTCAGGCGACCCTCAATAGCCCGATGCCTGCCCGTCCTTGCGCATTTCGGTGGCCCCCGTCAGCACGCCCGTTGCGGGATCGCGCGCGATTGCCTGGTAGCCGCCGAACATGATGCCGTTGTCGACCACTTCGACCGTATGGCCCATGGCGCGCAGCTGCGCGATCGATTCCGCCGGAATGCCGGGTTCGACATACAGCGTGCCCAGCGGATCGGCCGAGGGCCCGGCCAGTGCCTCGGTCGGCTGGCGGCCGCCGTCATGGTTGAAGCGCGCGGCATCGCCGGCTTCCTGCAGGTTCATGCCGTAATCGACGATGTTGACCAGCACCTGCACGTGACCCTGCGGCTGCATGCCGCCGCCCATCAGGCCCAGCGTCATATAAGGCTGGCCGTCCTTCTTCACGAAGGCGGGAATGATCGTGTGAAAGGGGCGCTTGCCCGGTTCGTAGACATTGGGATGCGCCGGATCGAGGCTGAACAGTTCGCCCCGGTCCTGGAACATGAAGCCCGTGCCGGGCGCCACCAGCCCGCCGCCCATGCCGCGATAATTCGACTGGATCAGGCTGACCATCATCCCTTCGCCATCGACGACGGTGAGATAGGTGGTGTCGCCTTCACCCTCGAGCTTGGGCGCGACCTCGATCTCGCCCGGCGCGAATTCGGGTGTGGCCTTGGCGGGGTCGATCAGCTTGAAGCGTTCGGCGCCGTAATCCTCGCCGAGCAGTTGGGCGGGGATGGCGGCGAAGTCGGGATCGGCATAGAAGCGCGCGACATCGGCATAGGCGAGCCGTTTCGCCTCGACCATGTAATGCAGCGCTTCCGCGCTGCCGCGTTCCCACTGCGAGAGGTCGATATTCTTCAGGATGTTGACCATCTGCAGCGCGGCGAAACCCTGGCTGTTGGGCGGCAATTCGCACAATTCGTAGCCGTCCTTGTAACCCACGCAGGCGGGTTCGACCCATTCGCTGCTATGCCCGGCGAAATCGGCGCGGGTGAAGGCGCTGCCCTGCGCCTGCAGGTAATCGATCATGCCATCGGTCAGCGCGCTGTCGTAGAAGGCATCGCGCCCGTCGCGGGCGATCGCCTCGAGCGTGTCGGCCAGGTCCGGATTGCGGAAGATCTCGCCAGCCTCGGGCGCGTTGCCATCGGCGAACCAGACCTTGCGCGCATTGCTGAAATCGAACTGGTCCTCGCGCGCCGAATAGGCCTTGAGCGAGCGGGCGAGATACATCCCGATGACCGGCGCGATCGGGTGGCCTTCGCGGGCATAGCTGATGGTCGGCGCGAGGTTGGCAGCCATGCTGCGCCGGCCGAAGCGTTCGTGCATCGCGAACCATGCGTCGACTGTCCCGGGCACGGTGATCGGCAGCGCGCCATAGGGCGGCAGCTCCTCGGCCTCGCCCAGCTTTTCGCGCAATTGCACGAGCGTCTGGTTCCGCGGGCTGCGGCCCGAGCCGTTGATGCCGTGCAATTCGCCGGTTGCCGGGTCGTAGATAATGGCGAAAAGATCGCCGCCGATCCCGTTGCCGGTGGGTTCCATCAGGCCCAGCGCGGCATTGGCGGCGATCGCCGCGTCGACCGCGCTGCCGCCGTCCTTGAGCACATCGAGCGCGATCTGCGTCGCCAGCGGATGCGCGGTCGCGGCCATGCCGTGCTGCGCGATCACCGGGCTGCGCGCCCAGTTGGCGCCGACCGGACGGCCGCCGCCGCCGATCTGTTCCTCGACCGCGGGCCGCTCGGCGGTGTCCTGCGCGGTGGCCGGGATGGCGGTGAGGGCGAAGGCTGCAGCGCCCGCCAGTAATGCTCGCATGTCCGTCTCCTGAATTTTGGAGACGGTGTGACGAATGCGCGTCAGGCTGGCAAGGGGCGGTCGCTGCTTCCGGCGGTTGCCTTGCTGACCAGGAAGATGGCCAGCCAGGCGGCGATGAAGCCGGGGACGATTTCGTACAATCCCTGGTCCATGCCCGGGAGCGCCGCGTTCCAGCCCAGTGCGATCCACGCGATGACCACTGCCGCACCGGTGACGAGGCCTGCCACGGCGCCGGCACCCGTCATCCGGTCCCATGTCAGCGAGAGGATGATCAGCGGGCCGAAGGCGGCGCCGAAGCCTGCCCAGGCGTTGGAGACGAGGCCGAGCACCTGGCTGTCGGGATCGCTGGCGATGATGATCGCCGCGATCGCGACCAGCGCCACGCAAATGCGGCCGACATTGACGCTTTCACGCTCGGATGCATGGCGGCGGAAGAACAGCTTGTAGAAATCCTCGGTCAGCGAGCTCGAGGCGACCAGCAGCTGCGAGCTGATCGTCGACATGATCGCGGCGAGCAGCGCGGCCAGCAGGAAGCCGGTGATCAGCGGGTGGAACAGCAGGTTGGCGAGCACGATGAAGATCGTCTCGGGATCCTCGACGACGATGCCGTTGCGTTCGGCATAGGCGCGGCCGGCGATGCCGATGCCGATCGAACCGAGCAGCGCCACGCCCATCCAGGTCATCCCGATATTGCGCGCCGGGCGCACCTTGGCGACCGTGTCGATCGCCATGAAGCGCACGATGATGTGCGGCTGGCCGAAATAGCCCAGGCCCCAGGTTACCGCGCTGATGAAGCCGATCAGCGTCAGGCCGTTGGTCAGGCTCAGGAAGCCGTCGACCGGCACGTCGGTCAGCGACCCGCCCGCGCTGCCGCCTTCGCCGAACATCACCACCAGCGGCATCACCGCCAGCGCGACGACCATGATCAGGCCCTGCACGAAATCGGTGAGGCTGACCGCGAGGAAGCCGCCGACCATCGTATAGGCCAGCACCACCAGCGCGGTGATCCAGATGCCGAGCATGTAATCGCTCATGCCGATATCGCCGAACAGGCTGGCAAAGCTGGTTTCGAACAATTTGCCGCCGCCGACCAGGCCCGCGGCGGTATAGACCGCGAAGAACACCACCACGATCAGCGCCGAGATCACGCGCAGCGCCACTGCCTTGTCGGGGAAGCGGTTGGCGAGGAATTCGGGGATGGTCAGCGCGTTGCCGTAGCTTTCGGTCTGCGCCCGCAGCCGCGGCGCGACCACGAACCAGTTGGCCAGCGCACCGACGAACAGGCCGATCCCGATCCACGCCTCGACCAGGCCGCTGGCATAGAGCGCGCCGGGCAGGCCGAGCAGCAGCCAGCCGCTCATGTCCGACGCGCCCGCGCTCAGCGCGGCGACTGCGGGTGGAAGGTTGCGTCCGGCGAGCAGATACCCCTCGCTGGTGTCGGTCGAACGCTTCCATGCCCACAGGCCGATGGCGATCATCAGAACGAAATATAAGGCGAGTGAAATATATGTTCCCGTCTGCATGGGCGGGGCATCTAACAGATGCATGGTGCACTTGCCACTGCCGCGATTGCGCCGCTGCGCAGGCCCTCCGCCGGGGAGGGGTCCGAGCGGGCTGTTGCAGATATGAGACACTTTGCCCGCAGCGCCGAACGGCGGTGGAACGGCTTTGCGACCCACGCGTCTAGCGGACAACAGGGTCCATATAACTCAAAGGTTTTCCAATGAAAAACTCGACAATTCTGGCCACCGCGATTCTCGCGGGTGTCGTTGCTCAGCCTGCTTACGCGCAGGATGCCGATCCCGATTTCTTCAACGGCGTCTATGTCGGCGGCAGCTTCGGACTCGACGGGCTCGACGACGAAGCGGGCGAAGGCATCGTCTTCGATACCGATGGCGACGGCGAGTATGGCGACACGGTCCGCACCACGACCGGCGCCAATGCGTTCAGCCCCGGCTTCTGCAACGGCATTGCCAACGGCCCGCGTGCCGCTGACGGCTGCAGCGACGACAAGTCGCGCTTCGGCTACGGCGTCCGCATCGGTTTCGACCAGCGCATCGGCGATGGCCCGATCGTAGCCGGCCTGCTGGTCGAAGGCGCGATGTCGGATTCGGAAGAATATTCGAACGGCTTCAGCACCACTCCGGCGAGCTACACCTTCAAGCGCGAGCTCGACAAGTCGGTCGCACTGCGTGGCCGTCTGGGCGTTTCGCCCGGCAGCGGCCGCGGTCTGATCTACGTCACCGGCGGTCTCGCCTATGCCGATATCGACCATGATTTCATCACCACCAACGGCGCCAATTCCTTCACCATGACGGATGATGACGATTGGCAGCTGGGCGGCCAGATCGGCGCCGGCGGCGAACTCTACCTGTTCGACAATGTCTCGCTCGGTCTCGAATATCTCTATTCGCGCTATGACGACAACGACGCCTATGTCGTGGTCGGCGCGGGCAGCGCACCGGCGACCAACCCGTTCCTGCTCGATTCGGGCCAGACGGGCCTGCGCCCCTCGGATCCGAACTTCGACATCCATTCGATCCGCACGACGCTGAACTTCCGCTTCTGAGCGAAGTCCCAGCCGAAACGAAAAGGGCCACCTTCGCGGTGGCCCTTTTTTTTGTCTGCTGTCGGCGCGGCGGTTACTGCGCGGCGCGTTTCGCGCGCTTGCGCTCGTGCGGGTCGAGGATCGCCTTGCGCAGGCGGATGTTCTCGGGTGTCACTTCGACCATTTCGTCATCGTCGATATAGGCGATCGCCTGTTCCAGCGTCATCACCCGCGGCGGGGTCAGCCGGATGGCGTCGTCCTTGCCGGTCGAGCGGAAGTTGGTCAGCTGCTTCGACTTCATCGGGTTGACTTCGAGATCGTCGGGCTTGGCGTTTTCGCCGATGATCATGCCTTCGTAGATCTTCGCCTGCGGACGGATGAACAGTTCGCCGCGGTCTTCGAGCGCGTTGAGCGCATAGCCGACCGCTTCGCCCGGGACCATCGAGATCAGCACGCCGTTCTGGCGGCCCTCGATCACGCCGCGATAGGTGTCGTACTTCTCGAACAGGCGGTTCATGATGCCCGTGCCGCGCGTGTCGGACAGGAATTCGCCGTGATAGCCAATCAGCCCGCGCGACGGCGCGGAGAAGGTGATGCGGGTCTTGCCCTGGCCCGATGGGCGCATTTCGGTAAGCTCGGCCTTGCGGCGCTGCATCTTCTCGACGACCGTACCCGAATGCTCGTCATCGACGTCGATGACGACCGTTTCGAACGGCTCCATGCGCTGGCCGTTCTCTTCACGGAACAGCACGCGCGGACGCGAAATGCCGAGCTCGAAGCCTTCGCGGCGCATCGTTTCGATGAGCACGCCAAGCTGCAGTTCGCCGCGGCCGGCCACTTCGAAGCTGTCCTTGTCGGCGCTTTCGGTGATGCGGATCGCGACATTGGTTTCCGCTTCGCGATACAGGCGATCGCGGATCATGCGGCTGGTGACCTTGCTGCCTTCGCGGCCGGCAAGCGGGCTGTCGTTGACCGAGAACTGCATCGCCAGCGTGGGCGGATCGATCGGCTGCGCGGCGATCGGCGTTTTCACGACCGGATCGGCGATGGTGTTGGACACGGTTGCCTTTTCAAGGCCCGCCAGCGCGATGATGTCGCCCGCCTCGGCATGTTCGACGGGGACCCGCTCGAGCCCGTCGAACGCCAGCAGCTTGGTCGCGCGGCCGACTTCGACGACATTGCCGTCGGGGTCGAGCGCATGGATCGGGTCGTTGACGTCGATCTTGCCCGACTGGACGCGGCCGGTCAGCACGCGGCCCATGAAGTTGTCGCGGTCGAGCAGCGTCGCGAGGAAGCTGAACGGCGCTTCGGTGTCGAGCCCGGGGGCGGGCACGTGGTCGACGATCAGCTTGAACAGCGGCTCGAGATTGCCTTCGCGCGCATGCTCGTCCTCGCTTGCATAGCCGTCGCGGCCCGAGGCCCACAGGCTGGGGAAGTCGAGCTGGTCGTCATTCGCATCGAGATTGGCGAAGAGATCGAACACTTCGTCGAGCACTTCCTGCGGGCGCGCATCGCCGCGGTCGATCTTGTTGACCACGACGATCGGGCGCAGGCCCAGCGCAAGCGCCTTGCCGGTGACGAACTTGGTCTGCGGCATGGGGCCTTCGGCGCTGTCGACCAGCAGGATGACGCCATCGACCATCGACAGGATGCGTTCGACCTCGGCGCCGAAGTCGGCGTGGCCCGGCGTGTCGACGATGTTGATGCGGGTGCCGTTCCATTCGACGCTGGTGCACTTGGCGAGAATGGTGATCCCGCGTTCTTTTTCCAGATCGTTCGAATCCATCGCGCGTTCTTCGACGCGCTGGTTGTCGCGGAAGGTGCCCGATTGGCGGAAGAGCTGGTCGACAAGAGTGGTCTTGCCGTGGTCGACGTGGGCGATGATCGCCACGTTGCGCAGGTCGCGGGACATGGATTGTGCTTTCTATTGGCGTGCCGTAGCGTCAACGCATGGTGGGCACGAGACGTTTCGGGCGCGCCCCTAGCCGAGTTGCTGCATTGCGACAAGATGTTGTGGTGTAACGTCAAAGTCACAGTCGCCGGATGAGCTATCATCGCCGCCGCTAAATGCTTGAGAGGCTGGGCAAGTCTGGTAATCGGCCGCAGCTTGCGTGATTTTGGGGACTGCGCAGCAGACCAAAAATACGTCTTGAGAGAAGAGGACCATTCATGAAATTCAATGCTTTCGGCCGTTCCGCGTCCGTTCGTACCGCCCTGATGGCAGGTGCTGCCGCCATGGTGCTGCCCGCTGCAGCGCAGGCGCAGGATGCCGAAGACGAAGCCGATGACAGCGCCGTTGCCGCACCGGCCAACAGCAATGTCATCATCGTTACCGCCACCAAGCGCGAACAGACGCTGCAGGAAACGCCCGTCGCCGTCAGCGTGACCAGCTCGGAAGCGATCGAGCAGGCCCAGATCCGCGACGTTGCCGACCTCGCTACGCTGGTTCCCTCGCTGCGCGTCAGCCAGAACCAGAGTTCGTTCGCGACCAGCTATTCGGTCCGCGGGTTCGGCACCGACGGCAACAACATCGGTCTCGAACCGTCGGTCGCGATGTTCGTCGACGGCGTCTATCGCAGCCGCGCGGTATCGCAGATTTCAGACCTGCCCGACATCCAGCGTGTCGAGGTCCTGCGCGGCCCGCAGTCGACCCTGTTCGGCAAGAACGCCAGCGCCGGCGTGATCTCGATCGTCACCAAGGAACCGCAGTTCGACTTCGGCGGCATGGTCGAAGCCAGCTACGGCAATTACGACGCGATGGTCGTCAAGGGCTTCGTCACCGGTCCGATCAGCGATTCCTTCGCGTTCAGCGTGGGCGGCGGCATCAACAAGCGTGACGGCTTCCTGACCAACGGCGCCAATGGCGACGACATCAACGACCGCGATCGCTGGTTCACCCGCGGCCAGCTGCTGTTCGACAACGGCGGCCCGCTGCGTGTCCGCGTGATCGGCGATTACGACAAGATCGAAGAGCGTTGCTGCGGCGTGCTCAACGTGGCGCCCTCGGCCGAAATCGGTGCGATCCAGCTGCTCGGCGGCCAGGTCAACGATTTCCGCAACAACCCCGATGGCGATGTCGTGTTCACCGATGTCGATCCGATCAACAATGTCGAGAACTACGGCATCTCGGGCCAGGTCGATTACGACTTCGGTGCGCTGGGGCTGACCTCGATCACCGCCTATCGCAAGACCCAGCTGGGGGCCGACCAGGACGTCGACTTCACCAGCCTGCCTGCCGTGAGCGGTGCGAACATCGGCGATGCCGACATCGAAACCTTCACCCAGGAACTGCGGATCGCCTCGGATTTCGACGGCCCGTTCAACTTCCTGATCGGCGGTTACTATTTCGACGAGCGCGTCGATACCTCGGACCAGATCGTCTACGGCAGCGCCTTCCGTCCCTACGCCAACCTGCTCCTGCAGGGTGCGACCGGTGGAACGCAGACCGTCGATTCGCTTGAAGCCACGCTGTCGGCGCTCAACGGCACCGATTACACCGGCCAGTTCTTCGCCGAGGGCCAGGGCTTCTTCAACAACATCGTCCAGGACAACGAAGCGTTCTCGATCTTCGGTAATGTCGATTTCGAGATCACCGACCGGCTGGTGCTGACGCTTGGCGCCAACTACACCAAGGACAAGAAGCAGATCGTCACCAATTCGACGAGCACCGATGTGTTCTCGAACATCGATCTGGTGTCCTCGGGCAACCGGGCGATCTTCGCTCAGGGCCTGGCCACGGAGGTCGGCACGCTGCTCGGCCTCGGCCGTCCGGCCAGCCAGACCGAAATCGGCGCCTTCGCTGCGGCCAACCCGGCTGCCTTCGGCCAGGTTTCGGCAGGCGTGCAGGCCTTTGCCGACGCCAACCAGGCGGACCCGTCGGTCAACCCGTTCCTGGCGCTCAATCCGTTCCAGTTCCTGCCGCCGATGCAGAACTGCCCGAACGCGGTCGAGGATTGCTCGACCAATGATGACGACTGGAGCTGGAACGTCCGTCTGGCTTACGAAGTCTCGCCGACGCTCAACGTCTATGCCAGCTGGGCGACCGGCTACAAGGCGCCGAGCTTCAACCTGTCGCGTGACAGCCGTCCGCTGCCGGCCGATTTCGCCGCGCTGCAGGCCCAGGGCCTTGCGGTCACCAACCTGCGTCCGGGCACCCGCTTCGCCAACGCCGAGAATTCGGAAGTCTACGAAGTCGGGATCAAGGGCAATTGGGACCGTGCCGCAGCGAACCTGACCTTCTTCCAGCAGGCGATCGAGGATTTCCAGGCGAACACCTTCACCGGTACGTCGTTCATCCTGTCGAATGCGGGCAAGCAGGAAACCTTCGGGATCGAATTCGACGGCCAGGTCTACGCCAGCGACGCGCTGACGCTGAGCGTGGCGATGACCTATCTCGATGCACAGTACGACAGCTTCGTCGCTTCGCCGGTGGGCGATTTGACGGGCGAACCGGTTGCCGGCGTACCCGAACTGTCGGCCGTGTTCGGCGCGCAGTACAACCAGGAAATCAACTCGCGCGGTGACCGGGTCATCCTGCGGGGCGACTTCTCCTATGCATCGCCGGTGCAGGTTGTGGATGGCCTGACCAACTACATCGTGATCGATCCGGTCACCGGTGAACGCGACTTCGGTCCGGCGCGTGCCGCGGCTGCTGCGTACAAGCGCGAGGTCAACAGCCTCAACGCATCGTTCACCTATGCCTTCGACATGGGGCTGGAACTGACCGTGTGGGGCCGCAACCTGCTCGACGACCGTTACCTGACGACGGTCTTCCCGGCAGTGGCACAGGGCGAAGCGATCTCGGGTTACCCGAACCAGCCGCGCACCTACGGTGTGGCAGCCCGCTTCCGCTTCTAAACGAAGTTGGCATTCGAACGGGGGAAGGGGGCCTGCGGGCCCCCTTTTCTTTTGCCTAAGGCGGATTACGCAGCGATGGTCGGCAAATGCCGAAAGCCATTCGTCCCTTGACCGAAGGTGAGCTTGAAGAAGCGAGCGCCCTGTGCCTGCGTTCGAAGGCTCATTGGGGCTACGATGCAGCGTTCATGGCCGCTTGCCGGGATGAACTAAGCCTTTGCGCTGCCGATCTGGTGGATGGGCTGTCAGTCGGCTTGCGTAACGAGGATGCTCTGCTGGGTGTCGCGCAGGTCATAGGTCAGAACAGGGCTTGGGAGTTGGAGAAGCTGTTCGTCGATCCGGGCGCTATGGGTAAAGGTATTGGCAGCCAGCTATTCGCTTGGGCCGTAGCAGCGGTCGAGAGTCGAGGCGGAGAAACCCTTAGCATTGACTCTGATCCGCAAGCCGCGGACTTTTATCGCAGGATGGGTGCGGAGGATGCCGGATACGCGCCATCGCTGTCGATACCGGGCAGAAGCCTGCCCAGGTTGCGCTACCGCCTCGACCGTCCGGGCTAGAGTGTCCGCAGCGCCTGCGCGGGCTTGGCGCGCAGCAGGGGCAGCGAGGCGCCCAGCGCGAAGGCCAGTACAGTGACGATGCCGAGGCCCAGAACGGCCAGCACCACCCCCCAGTCAGGCAGCCAGTCGAATTCGAACAGCTGCGTGATGACCAGCCATGCGGCGAGGCTGCCGATACCCAGCGCGACCAGCGCCAACGCCCCGGCCAGCGCGACATATTCGATCAGCTGCATCACGAGGATCTGACGGCGGTCCGCACCGAGCACGCGCAACACCACCGTGTCGTAGGTCCGCGCGGCGCGCGCCGCGGCGATCGCGCCGAGCAGCACGGCAAGCCCTGCCAGCACCGCGACGCTGGCCGCCGCCAATGTGGCCAGGCCAACCTGTTCGAGGATCGTGCGGGCCTGTTCGAGCACGCCGCCCACCTCGATCACCGAAGTGGAAGGCAATGCGGCCACCAGCGACTGGAGCAGCGGACCGGTCGGCGTTCCCGCGCTCAGCTGGATGGTGGCGGCCAGATTGTGCGGGGCATCGCGCAGCGCGTTGGGGCTCAGCACGAAGACGTAATTGAAGCCGAGGCTTTCCCAGTCAATC
>Ga0098074_1001066_pt1 | contig 15181 bp, 2 predicted proteins | sample 32_taG_FD_75064 | JGI IMG/M metagenome (GOLD analysis project Ga0098074, IMG submission 75064) | Marine viral communities from the Gulf of Mexico - 32_GoM_OMZ_CsCl metaG | ecosystem: Environmental > Aquatic > Marine > Oceanic | place: Atlantic Ocean: Gulf of Mexico | collected 2015-07-12
AATACTGTAACAAGATTTATTGGTTCAATTACGCTTGATAAGGTTGGTAGACCTGATGAGTATAAGTTATACATAAATCAGTTTTTACCAATGCTGACTGAAGGTCAACCATCAAATAAAAATCAACTTGAGATTGCATATGGAGATGTAAAATATTACACAAATAGTAAGAGCCTTGCTGACTTTTTAAATGGTAAAGCCAGAAAAGATGTATATGAAATAGTTAAGGATGTTGATATTGTTACAGAACAAACTGATGAGATATCAGAAAATATAAAAGTTATTTCAGGTGGTCAAACCGGTGTAGATCAATTAGGTTTAGAAGTAGCTAAAGAAATTGGTTTGAATACAGGCGGAACAGCACCAATTGGTTTTTTAACAGAGGGTAAACAAAAAGATCCTTCTTTAGCAGAAAAATATGGTGTCAAAGAAATTACACAAGAGCAGCAAAAAAAATATGCACAAGGTAAGACAGATCCATACACTGCAAGAACTGAAATGAATGTTTTAAATTCTGATGCTACTGTATATTTTTCAACATCTGAAGATAGTGCTGGATTAGCTGCTACAAAAAGATATGCAGAAAAACACAATAAGCCTTTTTTAAATAATCCATCTGCAGAGCAACTTAAAAATTTTATAGTTGATAATAACATTAAGGTTTTAAATGTTGCTGGTAATAGGGCAAGTAAGCTTAACGATTCAGAAAAAGCAGACTTTAGAAAAAGATTGTTTGATGGATTAACACAAGCGCAAAAACAGCTATCTGCAAAACCTAAAGTACAGAAAGAAGATGTAGATTTTTTAAGTAAGTTTGATAACATTGTGTCAAGATTAGAAAAGGCTGCACGAGACACATCAAATGAAATTTTAGATTCAATAGAAGGATTTGAAAAGATTTTAGCAAAAGAAGGAATTACATTAGATGAGTTTTTAGATTTTATAGGTTTGAGACTTGAAGCAGACTTTAAAAACTTTGAAGGTATACTAGATGCTTATGATATAAAGGGTAAGATTTCAGAAGAAATTAAAGGGAACTTTGCTACTGGTAAAAACAGTGGTAAAATAGGCCAAACTATGGCAATGCTTAATTTAAAGACTGATGTGAATTTTAACTTACGTCAGATATACTTTAATGATTATCTTAATAAGACAGCAATAACCCAAATTCTTTTAGGTGATAGTGCAATATCATTTAAGGATGCTGTAGATGAAATTAAACGTGCAAAAGGTCTTAATGCGGCTATTGTAAATGCTGAATATTTTACTACTGACCGTAGAAAAGGTATTACTTTAAAAAATGCCAGGTTTGATCTACTTACAATATCTGATCGTTTGTTTAGATCATCTACATCAAATGCTCTTAAAGAAGCAACAGATGCACAGTTATTTATGACTGTCAATGCATTTAGATATTTGTGGTTTGGAATTGGTCAGCTTACTAATAGTCAAGCTGATCTATTAGATAAAATTGAAAGGGGTGAAGAGATAAGACCGGAAGACGTATTTGGCGCATTAGATATAGACGGAGAATATGTTAGCGGATATGCCAAGAAATCTGAAATGATAAACTCTAAAAAGCTTTTATATTTTGATGGAATCTATGGAACATTCCTTAAAATGTCAGGCTTTGTTTTAACAAAGCAGCTTACATCAAGAAAATTTAACGGCAAGTTTGTATCAAAAGCAAACAGAATACAGCTTCATAATCTAAGAATGAGATTAGAAACTCATGAGGCTCAAAATCCCGGCAGTTTAGGTATAGCAGCTTTTGCATCTGCATCTAAAATGATGAAGCAAAATGTACAAGACATTAACGAAATGATGTCTGAAAATGCTAAACTAGATCCAAAGGATCCAAATAGCATGTACTCTACAAATTCAGAGTTCTTTACTAAGCTTAGATCTAAGTTTTTTGGTTTGCAAGTTGTAAATCCGTCAAACAAATTGGAGATTATTGACCCAACACAAATGAAAGTGTTGATTACAGCTGAGATACCAGATGATGTTGCAGAAAAGACATATGTGATTGTAAATGGTGAGAAGATGTCACTCAAAAAAATTAGAGAAGACTATCATAAAAGTAAATCTCACAAACTACTATTAACATTCACAGGTAAAAGAAACTTAATTTTTAGCTTGGAAGAGGCAATAAGTGAACTAGAGATAAGTCAAAAACAACAGAAAATAACACCTCAGTTGTTTTCATTTATGAAGTATGCAAAGTCATCACTAGAAGCATCTAACTCAGCTGGTAATATATTGTCTTATTTTGATACTACTAACGAAGGTAGACAGAAATATAATCTTAATAGTAGAATCACAGTAGATAAATTTATGCAGTTGTTTTTAGCTTACTTTAGTAAAAAAGTAATGTCAGAAAAACAAAACGGTACTCAAATAACCTTAGTATCTGATGAAGGTATAAGAATATTTAGGCGAGTATATTCAGTTGATGAAAACGGAATGCCTGATAAACATGAAGTAATTAGAGAAAATGAATTTTATCAAAACTATAGCGATAAAGATATTGCATTAAATATAGATGCAATAGGTAACAAGCTTAGAAAAAAACCAGGTGATGATGAAAATTTAAGTTCTCTTAAAGAGCTTGTTGAGCAATCTGATGGTAAAGGGGTGATTATTGTTGATAGGTTAAGACCATCTTTAATGGATTATGATAAGTCTGATTCTGATCCAAGAAAATGGAAACCTTTAGGTGAAAGATATTCTGAAGGTCTGCTACCGTCTATGTCAACTGACATATATTACATGTATGAGAAAGCTAGAACTCCTGAAAATATACAACAACATTATGATAGATGGTTAATTGGTAAAGATGTTTATAGTTTATTACAAGAAGAAAAAATAGCAGAAGAATCATTTGATTATATAGACGGTAAAGGTAATGTATTTCTTGTAGGTAAAACTGGTATTCAGTTAGGCTATAAAAAGGTAAAAGAATTATTTGCTAAAAAGTATGGTTATGGGGTAGATAAGAATGGAAAATTCTTTGATAAGAAAACATATGAAGAAATAAATAGTGCCGTATCTAAAGGTTTTGCAGTACGTATCCCATCACAGGATAAGCACTCATCAATAAATGTAAGATTTGTTGATTTCTTGCCAATCTTTTATGGTACATCGGGAACATTTGCAAGAGAAATGATTGTTGACGTATCAGGAGCGGATTTTGATATTGATAAATTATTTGCTCATTTAAAAAACACATTCATACAAGACGGTGAAATGAGAGAGTATGGTGTAGGAACAGATGAAGAGCTATACGATCAATACATTAGATATATAAATCAAGAAGCAAAAAGGAAAGGTACTACCTATAATGAAGCTTATAATAAGATGATATTCCGTGATGAATATGATCAAGAAGTATTTGCACCTAAACGTTTATTATCTGATGCAGAAAAAGAACAAGCAAAAAAAGCAGGTATTAGCCGAAAAGCTATGTATGCAATGCAAATGCTTAACATGCCTATTACTAGAGCAGACTATGAAAGTTATAAAAAGAAGTATGGTAATGAACCATATGAAGCTGCGGTAGATAACCGAGCATTAGATTACAAGACAGCATTGTTAGGTAATGAATACATGACAACACCTACTAAAAATGGTAATGTTATTGCATTTGAACCTGCAGATTTACAACCTTTATTTGATGTGTTTGAAGAATTGGGTTTGTTATTACCTGAGTGGAAAAAAACAAAGGATGAACCTAACATGGACTCTAATACAATGTATGCTCAGTTTTTATCATTTAAAAACAACAAAGAGGGTGCAAAAAATATTGGAGCTGTAGTTAGACCAAATGTATTTTTAAGTTTGCTTGGTCAGTTAGGTATATCACTGAATCCTAATAGTGGAACTATAATAGAGGTTGACGGAGCTTCTTTTAAAACATTTGGTGAACCGCTTGAAAAATATACTGAAGCAGCTCTAAAGGAATTAAAGAAAGATCCTAAGTTCAAACAGCGTAGAAGTCAATATATAATTTCTGCCTTAATTACAGCAATGACCGATAATGCTAAAGAAAGAATGGCATCAAAGTTAGGACTTAATAAAAATGCTTTGGCTGTTGCTGCTAATATGATTTCTTTGGGTATACCTCTTAAAACAGCTATGTTGTTTTCAATCAATCCATTAATAGAAAACGCATATTATAAACATCCAGATTCAACATCATCATTTTTAGATGCTTTAGATAAAGCAGTTGAAACTTATCAATCAGCATTTAAGCAATTTACATCTGCTGAATCTAAATTAGACCCAATTAACTTAACATCAGATATGATGGTAAGAGTAATTAAAGAGAATGTGTTTAACTTTAAAGAAACAGAAGAAGATATTATTGCAAGGCTTCAAGCAGATGATTCAAGAGAATACATAGAACTTTTAAGAGCGCAAATACAAATTGTTACAGAATACAAAAAGGGTGTAGAGATCAATAAGTTTACTAAAAATATTGGTAATCTTACCACTTTAACTAAATCTTTAGGTACAAGTCTAGAAGAAATCAATGATTTACAAAGCAAAGTCAAAAAACTTTACTTGAATGAATCACCTGAAGAGTTTGCTAGAATTTATAGTTCTGCCCAAAGCCCAATTATAGTTGATGTACGTGAGGTATTCATACCAACTAAAAAGGATAATGAGTTATTTATAAGCACATACTATAAAGTATTTAGACAAATTTATGATGAATTATTACCAAAGGTTGCATTACAAAGAACGAAGCCTTTTAATGATATACTTGAAACAGTTTTAGAGAATGCAAATAAATTTATTGGCGGAGCTGTTTCAAATAATATGTCTTATGATTTATTATCATACTTAACCATAAAAGCATATCAAAAGTACTTATTTGATAATGGAAAGCTAGACCAGCTTATAACACTATCAAATGATTTATTATATACTAACGGAACTGACTCAGTAGTAACTATAATAAATATGCTTAGAAACTATGAGGATCCTGAAGGTAAAAAGATATTTGCAACTAACTACTTCTTAAACAACTTTGTAGTTCTTATGGATAGAAACTCAATTGGTAACAAAACAGGTGCTAATGAGGTAAAGACAAATTTGTTTACAAGACTTACTCCGCTTGCAAAAATTAATTTGCAAAATAGTTTTCAAGAGTTAAGATTCTTTCCTGATGATACAGTACAAAATATGACAACTGCACTTGTTCATTATATGATGGTAGCGGACGGTCTCAAAATGAGACAAAATGGTTTGACATCTGTTTTACTACCATCTGTGTTTGTTGATTATTTAGATCAAGTACAAAACGTAATGAATGTATTTACATCAGACAGCTTAAATCCAAACGCTATGGATAAGTTATTTGGGTTTGAAAACATTGATGAATTAATGACAGAGTTCTTAGATGGATATTTTAGCAGTACACACGGTATTGTAAATAGAGTAGTACAATCATCAAATAGAAATTTACCTAAATTTAGAACTGTTCAAGGTTCTGATGTTATGTTTAATGCTTATGACCGTTCTGCCAATAAGGATGAATTAATAGATGCTATTAGAAATCTAAAAGAAAATGTCAAAAAGAAACTAATATTTTTTGACTTAGCTACACAACCTCAAAAGGATCTACAGACACATAGAAGAATTATCAGTTTTGATATGGGATTTGATTTAATTGAAGATCAAAATGATCCCGCTAAGGTTTTATTTACATCACCTACTGATATAGGAATATTAGGTATAAGATTAACCATAATTGAAAACTTTAATAAATTAAAGGAAAAATTACAATTACAAAAAGATCAAGATGGAAACTATCCTGCTTTAAAAGACACTGATTATAATATTGTCTTTAATACACAGTCTATTACAACAGACCTTTTAGATTCATTAAAAGCAATTGATGCAGAAGAGTATAAATTAATAAATAAAATATTTGAAAATGAGTTTGGTTATGATTTAGAAATGATGAAACAAACATCATTTAAAAATCAAAGAAGAGCGGCTGTTATAAACTTGCGTGACAATAATAAAAGTGAACTTATACTAAATCCTTATGCGCATGATATAAACAATATTGAGCAATCTACCAAACCAGGTGCAAGACCAATTTCTAATATTAATGAAATTAACCTTTCAAAAAATTTAAAAAGCAATAGATCTTTAGGGTTTGATATAGAAGAAATAAAAAAAGGGAAAGAAAAAGTCCTTGAGATGAAGTTAAAAAAGTACTTTGTTAATAAAGGCACTTTATATAGACTAATAGAAGACTCTGTTAGATCTTTTAGACCGCCATCAATAAATAAGATAGATACTGAAAATAAATTTATGACAGGTTGGTATGCTAGATATGAAGAAGTACCTATAATGGGTTCTATTAATCAAGTTAATGGATTTATGTTTGATGGTAGATATCCTTCAAATGACACATTAAAAGAACTTGTTGCTCAAAATAAAGACCAAAAGAATTTTAATATGTCAACTAATGATATGATTTTGCAATTTTTACAAGGTCAGCAGAATAAAGTAGAATCTTTCTCAGAGGATAGCGGTACTGAAGATAATGATGGTACATCTGGTGTTAGTTCAGTACAAGAAGATATGAATGAACAATTTCTAGATGCAGGTCCTCCAATAGAAGGTCCTGTTACTACACCACAACAGCAACAAACAGCTGCTATTGTAGATCAGCTTAATGAATTTTTAAAAACCTTCAAGTTTGAAGATGTAAAATCTGCATTTGAACAACTTTATGGAAAAGATAATATGTTAGATTTGGAAAATCTTGATACATTGTTGGGGTCAATTGAGGATAATTTCCCTGAGTTTTCAGAAGAAGACTTAGAGAAGATTAAAGAATGCTTAAATATATAATCATGGCATGCATTAACACAAACTTACCAGAGTTTAAAGAATTACAAAAACAATATAAGTCTGGATTTAAAGCATATAGTGCTGTAACAAGATGGCAAAAGGCTACAAACTCAGATATGATACCTACAATGGAACAAATTCGTGACATGGATAGTGTACAAGAGTTTCTACTTAAAAAAGATATAGAGAGTTTTTCTGAACAACTTGTTGGTAATTTATTAAATATTGACTTAGTTGAAAATTTGAATGGTGTCTATGTGCTAAGGGGTGGTATTGAAAGTGTAAAACAAAAAGCAAAGCTTATAAAGAATTATCTTTATATAAATAACATACCTCAGAGTATGGTGAGTTTTGCAAGAATAAAAAATACAGATGATTACAAGCTTGTTATAGATGAGTCTGCTCTTACAAAAGTGGATATTATACCAAAGACTAGAAGTAACAATTCTAATAAGACAAATGCTATTATAACACATTTGCAGAACTTATTTCCACAGCTTAAAGTGGAAAGAAGAAAAGCTAGAGAGGTAAGAGAGCTGTATTTAAATATACCGGAAGAGCAAAGAGCTAATGTGGACTATAAAGATGTAAAATCTTTTTATGATCCATCAACAATGACATCATATATACTTACAGATAGGGTTAATGATGAAACAGCAATAGAAGAGTTATTACACCCGTTTATTGATGCTGTTAAACAAGATAACCCTGAGTTATATAATAACTTATTAAGTGAAGCAAAATCTACCTTTCCACAACTTAAACTTAAAATTGATAAAGATTACAGTGATGATAGAGGATTTGACAGTGATGTAAGAGATATTGAATTAGTTACACAAGCTTTAACAAGGCATTTTTCAAGTCAATATGAAAAACAGCCTTCTAAAACCTTTTTAGAAAGAGTAAAAGAGTTTTTATCTTGGTTTTATGATACATTGGTTAACAGCTTACATAAAATAATAACAGGTAAACCAATTAAAAGAAAAGAACAGATTGAAGCAAAGATTAAAGAAAAGCAACAATCTAACATTGTATATACCGGTGCATTTGTACAAGAAAACATATTGGATAAATACTCTACAGATTTACCAAACAAGTTTGCGCACCATATGACTGTATCTTTTAAACCCAAAAGGATTGATGTTCCTATTGGTGCTAAGGTTGATCTAAAAGTTATTGGTAGACTCACAACTGACAAAGTTGATGTTTTAATTTTAGATAATGAGTTATCTACAAATGAATACCCACATATTACATTATCCACTGCAGAAGGTGTAAAACCTTTTATGTCAAACCAAGAAATTCAAAATAATCTTGATAAAATAATTCCGCTTAATGATACTGTTGAAGCGGTGTATGGATATTTTGATGGTAACACGGATGTTATTAAGCAATCTTCTGTACCTACAGCATCTGTACCTGTAAATGTAACATCTAATATAGCGTCAACTATATATGAATTAGAGCCTAATATTACTGAAGCAAAACTTAAAGATATACATAACAACTATGTGAATCTGATGAATAGGCGTAGAATGGGTAAAGCTATTCCGTTTGATACGTTTTTAAGTTTGACAAGAGTCATGCCGGTCTATAATTATAATGATACCTATATATTTGGCATGTATGATACAAACAATGCTGTTTTTATAACTAAACTTAATAGTTCTCCATCAAGTAGACAATTGTTAACTGAGGCTATACCTAATATATCTAATAGTGGTATAGATGTAATATCATTTGTACCAAAAGATTATGCAGATCGTCTTGTTAGGAGCGGATACACAAGCTCATCAAATTCATATGAAACAAATTTTAAAGGGGAGCTTATGCAAAAATTTGCTGTTGCTTCTAATCCAAATGTTTTTAAGAAAGTATTTAACAAAGACCAGACAGAAATAACTAGTACTGATATTAAAGATTACAGTGAAAGCTTTGATCTTACTTATAAACCTGTAGAGATATCAACAGAGCTTATAAGAAAAGCAGGTAATGATTTATCAAAAATTTTAGAAACCTATCTCAATCAATTTGGTATTGTTGTAAAAGATATCAACACTATCAAAGACAAGCTTAATATTGATGAGCTTGGTTTTGCTGATTTATTATCTAAAATTGCATACATAAAAGATAAAAAAAATCTTCCACCTGTTGCTGGTGAATTTATTGCATATATGATGCAATATAATTCATTAGTAAAAGACATTGTTAATACCCTTATACAAACTGAAGCAATACCGTTACCCAAGGGTGTTGGCGAAAAAGATATGAATGGTAAGTGGGTATATAATTACAACAAACTAGATAAAAGTGAATACTTTAAATATATAGGTAAACTTATAGGTGAGGATTTACAGAATAAACTTGAAGGTAATTATGACAAGTCTTTGATTCAAATGATCAAGGATCTTATAAAAAGATTCTTTGATTATATGACAAAAGTTGATATAGATCTAATTAATGAAAACGTAGGTATTATATCAAGTAATATACTCCAACAAAACAAAAAACTTATTACGGCTTCGCTTTATAAACCTGGTGCATTTGGTAAAAAAACCAAACAGGTTAGCCTCAAAGAAGCTATGGAATCTGATAAGTTTGGAAATGTAATTATAAAAAAGCTTTCTAAAGAAGGTTTTATTCTGACAGGTAGCACATCACTTGGAGAGCAAGGAACTATTCAAAGACCAAACGAAAATTTATTACATGATATTGATTGGGTCAGTCCATTTTCAAGAGAAGAAACTAAAGATAAATTTTTAAATCAGTATCCAGATGCAATATTTGTAAGAGATATTTATAATGAAAACTATCAAACTGATACTTGGTTGATAGCACCTGAAGGTTTTAGTATTGCTAATTACAAGACAAAAACTTTTGTAGCAAATGATGGATCAGAAAGGATAATCATTCAATCTTATGATGTTGTTGATAAACAAGGTAATGTAAGAGGTACATATAGACTGAAACAAGAAGAAGGAAGTAAGAAAACCCAAGAAGTAGAAACTGGTGTGCGTGGAAAGGTAATTGATTTCTTTTCTTATGACACCTATGATCAGTTAGCACCATTTGAAAAAGATGGATTTTATTTAGCTAATTGGAAAGAGATATTCAAAGCAAAGTTAGACTTTGCAAGATATAAAGACATATGGGATTACAATAGGTTTGTTCCTAAAGAAAACATGCAAGAAATATTAATGCAAGAAAATATAGACTTGCAGGATGAAGTTACGTTAGGTGTAAATAACATATCACCTTCTGCATCTTTATCAGATATAGCAAAGCTTCTTAATACATCTGATACTATATTTGAATTTAATAAGCCTACTGATCTTAAAGTTAAATATGCTCTTTCATCAGAAAGAAAAAAAATTATACTTGGTATAAAACGAAGAGCAAATGCATCACAAAATATTATTATTGATAAGATAACAGAAGTAACCAAACAATCTAAATATGATGTAGATAGTTTCTCTGCTTTGAAATCAAAGGATAATGTAGTAATTTTTGATGATGCTTCTAAACAGTTTGTAAATCTAAATACAGGTGAAACACCAAAGTCAGTATCTGAAGATATATTTGGTGCTAATTTTGCAAGCAAAACGGATCAGCTAAGAAAGGATCTTGATGGTGACATAGATAAAATTATTGAAGGTGCTGTATTAGGTAAGCCGCTGGATGAGTTAGGTATTACAAAAATACAAACCACAGCAGAACAAGGTAATAGATTTTCAGAAGCAGAAAGATTGTATAGATATTTTAGCAATGTTGTCAGACAGCTTGATAGTGATTCAGTAGCTGTACCAAATGTTGTTGTATATGATCCTGTAAAGAACATTGCTGATAAAATAGATCTTGTGGTAATTACAAGAACAGGTCAGATTAAGCTTATAAATTTCCATCTTACAACGCCAGAAGGATTGTCTAATTTAAATCAGGTAAGTGCAACTGCTAATGACAGCGTTTTTGCAGGTTTATTTTCTTCAATGAGTGAAAAGCAACTTCTTAACACCCGATTGCAAGTACAAAGAAGGCTAATAGAAGCTGTTGTAGGTACAAAGCAAATGTCTCATGATAATAGCAGCATGCAAACTTATATTGTAAGTGTTAAAATTGAAGATGGAAAGATAACAGAAGAAATTAATACAGAAAATGTTTTGACTGTTGAATCTGCTGATGTTGACAAAGCTGATGAAATGATTGAAGACAGATATCATTTTGTTGATGATGTTGATAATAGTTACTATGATCCTATGCAAGAAGAAATAGATAATTTCTATTTGCAAGAAGCCGTTGTACAAAAGGCGGATGAAATGGCGGATATTGAAACAATTACTAGAGGCTTGCAAAACTTTAAAAAGGGTCTAATAACAAGAAGGGAAGCACTTAAAAAGATTAAAAGTTCTATTTATGTTGATGTTAGTAAAGCAGAAGCTATAAATGATATAGATCTTGCATTGTCTCAAATTAATATTGCATTGGCTTCTGAAAATCAACAGGAGCTTAACTCTACATATTCTTATTTTTTAAGAAATAGTATTAGAGAAGTAAATAGATTTATAGAATACCTGCAGGATCCTAAAAACTTTGGTAAAGAAGAATTTATATCATATGCGTTAAATGCAAAACGATTTGCAGTTACATATCAAGGATTGTATAGTGTTGATAACGCATCAAAATTAAATGTAAATCTTAAAGCATTAACAAGTGATTTACAAGCTGCGCTTAACAGTTTACAAGGTAATGTTATGACAGATGAGATGAATGTTTCAGATCTTGCGATATTAGATCATATTAAAACTATGGTTAAAATGACAACATCTCAAGATTTAACTGAGGAAGAACTTGATGATGTTTTGAAGTATGCAAAAGATATAACTAAAGCTGAATATCTTACTAGAGATTTAGCAACGTCAAGAGATGTTATATTACGTGTTATGAATAAAATATATCATAACAAGAAAATGCAAGTTTTAGATTCAATTGCTACATATGAGCAGATGATTACAAAAGCATCAGCAAAACTATTAAAGTTATCTCCAACAACCGATAGACAAAAGTTATTTTTGTTTATGCTTAATCCGGATGGTACCTATATACAGAGAATAGGAGAAAAGTTTAGAAAAAGAGCTAAAGAACTTAGAGATAAAACATATGATGCTAATGGTAATCCTTTAAAGTATATACAAATAGATGATCTAAGTAAAGCAAAAAAAGAAGATATAGCTTTTAATAAAAAGCTTGCAGATGATAAAAGAGCATTATCAGAGTTTTTAACTGCTGAAATAACTGATTCTAACAACATGTATGCTGATGGTCCTAATAGGAAGTATACACAGGCATTTAAAGATATTAGAGATCAATATGAGCAGTATGATAAAACAACAAAACAGTGGATAATAAAAACGGGAGTATCAAAAGAAAAGTATGAAGAGTACAGACTTAAGTACTATGAAGAGAAAACATACTTGACAGTAGAGAGAGATCTTTATGATCAACCAACCGGATTGACTAAAGAGGTTACAAGAAAGTTTCCTAGACCTGTTGTCAATGGTGTTAAAATGATTGAAGTAAGAGAAACTAATGCTGCAGGTGAGTCATATTTGGATCCAAGATATCAAAGAATGCTTCAACCTCAAACAGAGCTGGAAAAAGCACAGCTTGAGTTTTATGAAGTGTATGATACTGTTTATAATGAAATGCTTAAAGCTTTACCACCAGGTGTAAGATATCAAATGACCGGGCGTATTCCTGTAATTGCAAATAAACTCCTTAAAGGAACAGAAAACAAAAAGAATATAGTTACTAAGTTCTTTGCAAAAATGTCACGAGGTGTACAAAGTTTTTTTGAAGATACAGTTGAACAAAGAAGTGTAACAATAGATGAAAACGGAGAGTTAGTTGATTCTTTAGGTGTTTTTTATGTTGGTAATCTTAGAGATGAGGAAAAACTTAAAGAGATTGAAGTATCTATTGAAGTCTTACAAAATAAATTTAGAGATGGGGAAATTAATAGAGATCAATACGACAAGCAAATTAAAATACTTAAAGGACAAAGAAAGAAACTAAGAGCAAAGCCGGCTTCAGGTGAGCTTAGTTTAGATCTTGGTTCTAATCTAATGAAGTTTGTTGGTATGGCTGAAAACTTTAGAATAATGACACAAGCAGAAGATACTCTTAATGCTATGGTCAAAGTTATAGAGAAAAGATCATATCAATTATCTGATGATAAGATAATACTCGGTAAGCTTAAAGAAGGTGAGTTTGAAGAAAAGGCAGCTATTAAAGGTGCTGACTCAAACACATTAAAAAGAGCAAAAGCATTTATGAAAATGGTTTTTTATGATAACGAAAGAGCCAATAAAGGAACCCTTGATAAAATAGTAGATGGTGTATTGCAGTATACGTCATTAGCTTATGTTGGTCTTAACCCTTTTGGATCTTTTAATAACTATGCTTTTGCGCGTATTTCTAATTATATTGAGGTATTAGGTGGCTCTAGATACTTTGATAGAAAAGCTTATTTGAGAGCTGAAGCTGAGTTCAACAAATATGGTATACCAGGTTTTTTAAACAGAATGAGTTCAGCAGCAAAAAACCTTAACGGTAGAAATTTCTATGATCCAGTAAAACCAAGCAACAAATATGAGGCTTTAGTAGATTTTTTAAGAATGATGGATACTAAAGGGGAGTTGCGCGAAATGACAACAGATTTTGATCAGAAATCATATTTTAGAAGAGCGGCAGATTTTGCTTATTATTTACAAGATGCTGGTGAATACAATGTTCAAACTAAAGTGGGTATGGCTATTGTTATGAGTACTTATATAAAGAACTCAAAGACAGGAGAAACACTTTCTTTGTATGATGCATTTGATTTTGATCAAGGTACAAAAGAAGTTAAACTTAAAGATGGATTTGATATGGTTGTTAAGAAAAATAAAACAACAGGAGAGTGGCAAGATATAGGAGCCTTTGATGATACTTTTAGATATAATCTTAGAAGTAACATCAGAGAGGTAAACAAACAGATTCATGGTAACTATGCTAGAGATGATAGAATGGTCATTCAAGCAACTACAGTTGGTAAACTTGCAGCACAGTTTCACAAATGGGTGGCACCTGCAATCAATGCAAGGTTTCAAAAAGAATATTACGATGAAAATCTTGGTTGGATGGAAGGAAGATATAGATCCTGGCTTAGATACATTCAAACTGTTTTTGCTCAGTTATCAAAAGGAAATCTTGATGTAACATCCTACAACGAAGAGTTTAAGAAACATTATGGCTTTAAAGGGGATGGCTCACAAGCTGATCAGAAAATTACTAACAGATTGCAAGGATTTTATAGAACAACAGCTGAGTTAACTATAATAGGTATAATTTTCATGCTTAAATCTGTACTTGAGGCATCATTTGGAGAAGATGATGATGACAATGTAAGCGATGAGATAAAGAGATTCAGAAACTTTTTAAGATATCAAACAGACCGCACCTATAAAGATATGGTAATATTTATACCGATTATTCCATCAGGTGCAGAGCAGATATATCAGATGTTTAAGTCTCCGATTGCTTCTACAAGAACTATGGGTGATATGGCAAGAGCTATATCAACGACTATAAATACAGGATTTGGTTATACATTTAGAGAAAACGATGAGCTCTTCTGGTCAGATAAAGACTATGTATACCAAAGAGGTATTAGAAAAGGTCAATTAAAGATGAGTAAATATTGGAATGATGTAATACCAATATTTAGATCTATCCAGAAGTACACCGATTTCTTGAACATGACGAACTACTACATTAAATAGATGTGTGATAAATTACCATAAACTATCAAGATTTTGTATATTATATATATAGTGTATTTATTATGTTAAAGAGAATTTTATGCATTCTATCATTTTACGATACAGAGCCAACTGAAATATACCAGGGAATAATATGGACGATCATATTTCCCGCTATTTATTTGGCCGAGCATGGTAATAATACATGGATTGCGGTGTTGAGTGTTTTGATAGGCTTATCAAGTATTAGAGCGGCTTGTCAGTGTGATCTTCTTTTTAGGAAGAATATGGCATTGGCTGTGTTTATAATGTCCTTGTTAGCTTTGTTTATGTTTGTGAATTGCGGGTTGTTACCAAAGAGTCCGTCACATTGGATGTGGATATTAGTATCAATAAATGCATTGTTTAATTTGATTGCTATAACAAACCATTATATAAGAAATGGAAATCTTTGATAATTTAACTACGATAGTCATATCACTAATTACCGTATTGTTTTCAGCAGGGGC
>Ga0098074_1001067_pt1 | contig 15178 bp, 24 predicted proteins | sample 32_taG_FD_75064 | JGI IMG/M metagenome (GOLD analysis project Ga0098074, IMG submission 75064) | Marine viral communities from the Gulf of Mexico - 32_GoM_OMZ_CsCl metaG | ecosystem: Environmental > Aquatic > Marine > Oceanic | place: Atlantic Ocean: Gulf of Mexico | collected 2015-07-12
TAAACACAAGGTCGAAGCCGCTGGCAAAACCTGCGTGTACTGGGGATCCATGACAATTCGGGACTAGCTATGCCTGAGAAGCCTGACAAAAAGTACAGATGTCCGACTTGCAAGATAAACGACATGTCCGAAGAAGACGCAAACTTTTGGGGTGAGTGTAAAAGCTGCCGCAACAGCATGCCTATTCAAACAAGACAAGACGGCGATAAGAGAGGAGCCTCATCCGACCGAAGGTACCACGGCGGAACGGGGTGGACAGGTGAATGGTAACCAAACAATTTTTTACACCAAGAAAGAGGTAAACAATGAGTATTAAACTTGAAGACGTGAAATCAGCCATTCTCGCAGGCGATTTTGACGATGACTTGCGAGAGCTGAGCGAGCTGCTCAAGTACAGAAAAGAACAAGCGGCCAAGAAGTTGATGTTTTCGTTGCAGGAAGGTGACCATGTCATTGTCGACAACATCCGGCCAAAGGCTATCTGCGGCTGTACGGCCACCGTTGTCAAAGTGAACCGGACTCGAATCTCGGTCAACTTTGAACCTGGTTCCGTCCCGCCAAGATACGCCGGAGCGTGTACCGTCCCTGCGGCTTGCTGCACCAAAGTGGAGTAAGCCTATGTCAGAACAACAACCATTGTCAGTAGACAAATTCGTCGGGATCACACTTGTGGTCCTGGCGTTTTTGTTTTTAGGGCCCTGCATTTCGAAACGATCGTTTGAAGGCCTCCCTATTGATCCTGAAGTTGTTCTCGAAACGGGTCGAGAAACGCTGGTAGAGCAGCAACCGACCGCAACTATCGTGGAGGATGAAACGAGAACAATCATAGAGTCTGACGGAATAGTCTACTTGTACATCGCTAAGTATCGCTTAGCGGGTGAAACTAAAATTCGAACATTCATAGCTGGAAGAGACCAAGAATGAAAAAGGTAAACAAAAACGAGCGATTCAAACTCGAGCGTCCGATCCGTTTGTTGTCACTTGAGTTTGACGAGCTGGAGCTTGTTGACAGTCCTGTACAGAACTGCGAGTTCCTGCTTGCTTACGGCGTGGATAACGACGGACTCCCGTGCGAGGAGAGAATCTCAACAAACCTCAACTCGCCCATGCAAACGCCAAACCACGTGTTTGTGCGTACGGACGATCACAACTCAGAAATTGTTGCTGAGATGCTGGATCGCGGGATTATCGAAAAAACGGGCTACGAACAGCCATCTGGATTTTGCAGCATTCCGCTGATGAAAGTGCTGTTCGTGCGTAATCCGCTGACTGAATCACCGTTTGCTTGAAGGGACAATATGGACGAAGTAACAAAAGAAAACCCGAAGTCACTTTCGGAACTCAGGGAACAGATCCAAGAAGACATCGAGCGGTACTGGGATGGGTATGAAAATTCAGTTCCGTTCACGTTTACGCACGAAGACCAGGAATCGTGTGATTCCGACCTGTGCGACATCGTGACCAATCGGCTCAATCAATTCATCGAGCAACAGCCGGTAAGTCAGATGGTAATGGAGCTGTATCACGGCCGCACAAACCCCGATCAGGATATGGGTGACTGGGGATCGCAAGGTCCTCTTCTGTTTGTCGACGGGACCACCGTGACTTACAAGAATTCTATCCGAATCAGGTTCACCGGCCAGGACGACTACGAATTCCTGGAAGAGTTCCTGCACGACGACATGTTCTTCTACGACGGCGTTTACTACGGAGACTTCGCTTTCCTGCCTGTCGATAGCAAGATTAAAAACGAAGACAGCCAAGAGGCCGAGCTCTTCGATCCGAATAAGGCGTTGAAAAGGAAAAACGATGGCTGAGCTGAAACCCTGTCCTCCCGAGATGCTTGAAAAGCTGAAGAAGGCTTACGAAAAGAAGCCAATCCAGCACTTCGTCATCTGGGACAAAACGTACTACCTCAATGAGGAAGGTAGTTGCCAAGTAATGGACTACATCAAATACCGTAATTTAAGGCGGTGCGACGGCTACGATCGTAACCGGTATGAAGTACTGGCCTCTGTCGGCGAGCCGCCCCGCTACTGAAAGGTGAAAGATGCCTAAATACTTAGTTGAATACGGGCTGGACGTTCCAGCCTACGGAGCATGTCAAATTGAAGCAGACGACGTTGATGCGGTGATTGCAGAAGTAAAGCGGCTGCACCAGGAAGACAAGCTAATTGATGGGTGGGATATTCACCCAGACGTCGGCTGCGAAAACCACCGAGTTGTTCACATCCATGAGCTGCAACCGGAAACCAATCTAACCCGTAAGTGCGTAGCTGACGGGTTTAGCCTCGACGAAGAGGAAGAGCCTAAGTTCGCTCAGTTGGCCTGGATGGCGGGCGACGTGCAGACGCACAAGCCTGACTGGACAGAGGAGCAATGCCGTGAATGGCTTGCCCAAAACCAGAAGCACATTCAGAACCGACTTTGCGAGCTGGGAAACGAAGTGATCGCAACACTCGTCGAGCTCGAAGACTACGAGGTGAAAGATGACTAAAACAGTGATGTATGACGGAGAGCCGTACGCCGTGATGGATTACGGCCAACGCTGTGTCTTCTGCGGCGAAGACACGTCGTTCGGTAGTGGCAACTATGTTAACCGCATTGGTGCCGATACCTACGACGAAGACACAAAAGAGTACCGAGACGGCTACGCGTGTGCGGGCTGCATGGCTACCGAATGTGATCGTTGCGACAAAAGCATTCCCATGGACGAAGATTGCACGACGTACGACGTGTACGGTGATGACGACCCTGGCGAGTTTAGCGACGGCTCTTACCGAGTTTGTCACGACTGCTTGACTGAGGAAGAAAAACAAACCTGGGAAACAACCAATGGATGAGATACTTAAGATCATTGAAAAAGCCCGCAACCTGCCGATGGACCATGAGCCTGACGTCAGTGACCTGTGGGACATCCTTAACACTATCGAAAAAATCGCAAAGGACGAGGTAAAGCAATGAGCGAAGCAACAACAGAAAAATCCGTGCTGGAAACTCTGTTCTTGAACCTATCCTACGGGTACTTGAACGGACTGGTCCGGCACTACAAAGATCAAGGCGTGTTGTTTACCGAGCAAGGTAAAATGCGTCTGGCCCACATCGCGGGTCACATAGTGGGCTTGTACCACGCAGAGCAAAAAGACATTGCCATCAAAATGGCGGAGTCACTGGACAGCAACCTGCGTCGGCTCTGCTACAACAACGCTCGCACGGAGTTGCCGCTCGACGGCAATGTTGAAGGCGGCACCGTCGTTGAAGCACCCTCAGTCAAGGTAGTGCTTGGCGATGACGGCACGTTTGGTGGGTTCAGCGTAGGCTGGTATCGGCCAATTGCCCCCGGCGTTTACGAAGCCAAAGTAAAAGAAGCCCGGCAAATCAAGGACGAAAGTCCTGATAAAGAATTCAATAAAGTCAAAGCCGATTACTACTCGGCTGCTGAGCTTGCACGCCACATGCTAAACATAACTGAGCGGGTGAATCCTCATGACCAGTACTCTGACGAGCTGACAGAACACAGGTACGTCGCAGATCACGGATCGGTGAAGGTTTACTACAGGTACAGCCACCCTGGTGGCTTGTTGTACCACGGACCTGGCGGAGGCGAAAACTTTGCTGTCACGCTGGAAACCAATGCCCTTTGGAGCATCCACACCTAATGACTACCTGGTATCCCTATCGATGGGTTTGTAAAGATTGCGATGCAATTCACTGGTATAGTCCGGCAGAATGTCAAGCTTGTGGTAAATTGGAATTCAGAAAAGAGGCCAATAACCCCACGGCGATCGCGGCAGAAATTGTTAAAGAGAACAGCAACCAGGCCGAGGAGTTGATTAAGAAAATTCTTGGAGAATGAGCAGATGGAAATTCATGGAGGACCAGGAAAACGCAAGAGGCGTAAACCAGCTGATCCTGAGTGGCTGTATTTCATGTCGGACGACGATAAGGAAAAAGAGCGAATCGAAAAATGGCAGTCCGTCTCCCTTGCGGAGGTCGGGCTGCCGGTTCGCATCATCAACACCCTGGAAGATCACGGGGTGCTGACGGTAGGACAATTGTCTGAAAAGACTGAAGAAGATCTTCGTGGCATCCCGAATCTGGGTGCCGTCACCATTTCAAAATGCACTAAGCTGTTCGACGACTTACAGCTGCCAAATAAGATGAGGAGTCATGAACAAACATGAAGACGCAATAAGAGTTCTTGCTGTCATTCCGACGATCTTTCCGGATGACCGACTGCTGGAAATTTGTGACGAGTTGAAAAACGGAACGCCCTGGATCAGCTCGGACATCCTGGTGGTTTACAACGAGCCGACTCGGCTTGATTTCAAACATCCAGACCCACAACCTACCTTCCAATCCCAGAATTTAACCGACCTGGCTGAGGTGTTTTACCCGCGGGTCAACATGAACTGGCTGCATTCCTGCAACATGGGGCTGCTCCGGGGAGTCCGAGAAAAATACTCCCACGTGCTGCTGCTGAACGATGACGTGCGGTTGTCGGGTGAGTTTCTTGAAGAAATGATCATCTCAGCAACAAAGCCTGATGTGTATCAGGTCACAGGGCATTCGTTTGGCATCACCGCTCCCATGTACAACGGGTTTTGGGGTGAAAAGCAGCGAGAGGTGCCCTGGAAAGGCCTGCACAACCGGAGGCCCGAGTACCACGTGCATTACGTGGATGGGACCTGCATGCTCGTCAGTACTGAGCTTGTGGAGAAGATAGGCGTTTTGGATAGTTCTTTTGGCTCTCCGGGCTGGGGAGCCGATGTGGATTACTGCTTCCGTGCACGCCAGGCAGACGCTCTAATCGGGGTTTGCCCACAGGCGTATGTGTGGCACGACAAGCAGATCGGTGGCACTTCCGCAGAAAAGGTCTACGGAAGTGCCAAAAATTGGCACGTGAGAGGCCTCAGGCAGGCCAGGAATGACTTGAAAGCAAAATACGGCTCGGGGTTCAGAAAAACCCTTGGGCTGCCCCAGGGAGCGTATATCGAAACCGCTCGGGGCATTGAAGACGTGGAGAAGCTCCGGCAGTCGCCGTGATTGCCCTTCTCCGCCACTACTTGCATGAAAGGAGTCAGAATGAGTGCACGTAGGACTGCTTTACTCGCCGTCACCACCGCGTTTTTAGCGGGGTGGCTTTCTACGCACCTGCTCGGTGCAACCCCCAACAGCATCTGGGGGAACGCCACAACGGACCAGGACAGATGCCAAGCTGAGGCCGACTACATGGCCAAGCACAACATCTTCCGGCACGTAGGGCCCTGTATCGGCCGATTTGAGGGCATTGGACGGGGTTACAGCCCCAAGTGTGGTACTTGCACCCCACGCTACCGTATGACGCTCACAGGCGACGCTGCGGCCAAATGCCCGAACGGAATGTGGATCAGGGTCCGTTCTTGGCGTTAATCGCCATAACTTGTTAGCTCGTAAGGGTTTAGGTCTGTTCGGATTTCTGACAGGCCTAAACCCTTTGCTGATAAGGGTTTACGTCAATAAACCAAATGGCGGCAATATCCCGGCAATATCCTGGCAATATCCCGGCAATATCGGATCTGTCCGGGTTCATTAGCCGCTATACCACAAGTGTACCATTTTGGTACGTTTGTGGTATTTTACTCTCTTACAGAGAGTAAACGCGTTTTCGCGTCACGCACACACAAATACGCCCGTTCGACGCTCAACCGGACAACCCGGACTAACGAGCCCGGACTCGATTGTCCGGAGGAAATTTCCTTCGAAGGATTTTTCGGATCTTAAAATCCGGAATTTAGGACGAAGGCTGATTCCTTCGAGATCGATTGACGAGCAGGTTTGTGGATAACGTGTCGTCTAACCCCAATTCTTGATGCGTTCCGCATCACTCATTTTTCTAAAGTCCATGCGGATTTCATGGCCGCAGGCCTTTACTCTCTGTAAGAGAGTAAAATACCACAAACGTACCAAAATGGTACATTTGTGGTATAGCCGTAGTGCACTCGTAGTGCACTTCCTTTGCAAACCACATTAGGAGACGTTTATGTATGACTGAATCTGAAAAGCCTCGGGCCACAATCGAGCACAAGCTCATCAAGAATGCTCACCCGAGCGATTGGAACCTTTTATCGAGTTACGGAGTGCTCTCAACGCTGCCAGACAGAGATCATTCCCAGTCCGTGATCTATCGCATCAAGGTGTTGCAAAGCCAGGTGCGATTTCAACTGTACCGGTGGATCACGGAAAACCCCGAGCAAGCTCATCGGGGCACGTACGAACTGAACTGCCCGCCGACAGGTGTGCTTGTTCATCCGAAGACTGTTTTTTGCAACAACCCGGTTGTCTGTCCTTGGTGTTTTGTACGCCGAAGGCTGATTCCTGCGTACGATGCAATTCGAGAAGTTCCGCCGGATAAACGGGCAGGGCACAAAATTCTGGCATTGAGGGTGGCTTATGCTACTGATACCGAATACGGGCCCGGCAACAAGCTGCCTTTTCTCAGACGAGACCGCGGACCCCACAGCTGGGTCGACTCGCTCGTCACAATTCAGACAGTGACGCCGTTCGTTGCTGTTGACGACGAGGACCGCCGTGAAAACGAAGAAGACAAGGTCCCGTCACGACTGGAGCATGTGTTCCATGTCATCCAGGTTGTGCCAAACGAGGTGCAGCCTATCGAGGTTTTGAATGGCATTTCAAAAAGAAACGGTCATTCGAGCGACGCCAAAGTTTCTGAGCTTCCGTACACGATGCTCACCGACGTCGTTCGCGTTTTGTCACACACGTACCAATTGCCCTGGATGCAGCTGTACGCAAAACGCAACCTTGCAAACTTTTCGCTACTGAAAAACTGTTACTCGAAACGAAAGTTGTTTCGAGTCAACTCGTACAAGAAAGGAGAAAGTTAGTGGACACAATTAACCCACCACCCTACCCCAAGGGAAGCACCAGTCCTTCTCAGCTTTACGCTCTGTTGACGGAGCTTTATGACTGGACGGAGATGCATCGAGACTGGGCAAACATGCGAGCCTGCGAGCTCAATGCCCCGGATGATCCTTTTGTTCCGGAGCTTGGGCCTTACCCCGGCGAAGCTCCTGACCGGTATCTTCAACTCAGCGTGCCGGACATGTTCATCTCCTGGCAGGCTGCTCGAGCGATCCGAGAAAAGTACGACCAGATCGTACGCAACTACGATGCAGATGACGATTCCTGGAACTCCGACCCTGCGACGTTTCACCGAATCAACATCGTCAAGTCGGCGGCGATGCTGATGTCCTTGTGTTTCCTCGATACGGAGAAACGCGAAGCCAAGACTGCTGACATGATGAAAAAGCAGAGGAAGCATTTTCTTCGCTTGCTGAAGGATCAGCTCAGCGAAATCACAGGTTTATTTGATGGAGGCCACGACGATGACGAAATCGACTTCGATTCGCTCTTCCACCCGCCGGAAGAAGACTAATGACGTGCAGCCCGTCATTGAAAAAATACAGGCTGAGATTGTCGAATGCGTAGATCGGTACGAGCTGGAAGTGTTTCACGACGAGGGTACGATTGCTTCCTTGCGAGAAGAGTTAACTCAACTTGTCTGGGAGCTCCTGCAACCGTTGAAAACCTATCGGCAAAATCGTCGATTGTGTCGAATCCACGTGTCACAACCCGCGATCAGGAAGAACCAAAAAGACCTTCGCGAGGGCACCGGTGATGGATACGAACCTGTGATTACCTGCAAACGAGGTAAAACCAACACGTACGGCCACCAGGTGGACATCCTGGATAACGTCGGCAACGTCGTAGCCACGGTGGTGCAGCCACAAGACAAGACGTTGAATTGCGGTGCTCGTGTTTGGGTGGAAACCCGGAACCCTGTCCGAGTGCAGGAGTTTTCCAGGAAAGAAACAGGCACCGTGCAAACAGACTTACCGAGGTGATACATGGAAAACGGACATCCCCCAATTCAATTGCGAAATCCGCACCCCGGGATCATTGTCGTAGACGAGTTCTTGGCAAATCCTATGGAGCATCGAGAGTTTGCTTTGGGATTGGAGTACGAACGCAAGGGTAGTTACGGCGTTCGTTCGAAGAACACTTACCCTTACCCGGAATACCGGGATTCATTTGAGCGGCTCCTTGGCCGCAAAATCGTGGCCTGGTATGGCGGAGTGAACGGCTGTTACCAGTGGTGCAACAGGCACCAGGAAATTGTGTATCACGTCGATGAGCAGGATTACGCAGCGATGCTTTACCTGACTCCGGATGCACCTCCTCGCAGCGGTACGAGCTTCTGGAAGAGTAAGCACTCTGGCGATCGCTTTATGGGCGTCGGGTCGAACGCAAATGCGACGTTCGGTTCTAACGGTCAGTACTTGCGGGATTCCGAAGCTTGGGAGCTAGTAGATCAGGTTGGCAACGTGTTCAACCGGCTCGTGCTGTTCCATGGCAAGTTCATTCACAGTGCCAGCGAGTACTTCGGAGAGGAAGTACACGATTCCAGGCTATTCCAAATATTCTTTTTTCATGTGGAGCTATAAATGACAACATCAACAAAACAAAAGCTGAAGATTGTTGTCCGGGTCGAGCATGACCAGGACGCGGAGTCGCCGCTTGATAACGACTACGACTATTTCAGCTTGCAAAGTGGTTTTGAGGACAGCCACAAAATGCAAGAGCTTTTTTCTGAGTTCATGGCAGATGACAATCGCTTAGCGGGAAAAGACTTCTGGATGCTGTCTTGCTATCGGCACGGCGGCGAAAGCTGGTCTTTGCTGAATGAGGGTTATCAGTGCCAGTGGGACACTACCAGGTACGCAGGCGTGCTGTACCTGAAGAACCCAAAAGATCGAGACCTGTGGAAGAACGTCAAGGAGTTAGGCAGCAAGGAGGAGTACACTTCAACCGACGCTGCCCGTTCGTTGATCGAAGCCTACAATCGCTGGCTTTCTGGCGATTGCTGGTGGTACCGGATTGAGTCTGAGGAAGAGACAAACGTTGAAGGCTGCTGCTCAAAGTGCGGTACCCCTGACGTCAACTGGTACGAAAGGTCTATGGAGGAGCAGGAGTCTTGCGGCGGGTTTATTGGATTAGAACACACTCTTGAGGAGATTCAGACGTCTCTATTTCACTGGTTTACGGCAGAAGCAGACAAGTACGAAGTTGTAATTCAGTGCGACGACGCTGCTCGCTGTTACGAAGGCGACATCGCAGAGAGGGTTAAGAAAGTCGGCCTTACCTTGCGAGGTGAGGGATGAGACTTAAATCTTGGGACAACCAGCGTGGTATTCCCCTCCAAACCATCATCATTTTTGGTTTGGTGATTATTGGTACGAATGTTTGGTGGCTTTGGCCTGCTCCAAAGCAGCAGGCACCCGAAGCCTTGATGACAACTTCTGAGTGGCCTGCCGTCACGTACTACAAGCTGCGTAATGTGCGAGTGGTAGACGGCGACACTCTGGAAGCGGATATCGACCTGCCAATGCGTGTGACGCTGCGGCAGGAGTCGATCCGCTGCGTGGACTACGACGCCTGGGAAGCCAACAAACGACGCAGGTCTGTCAACGTCACAGACGAGGAAGTCGTCAAAGGCAAAGCGGCAACAGAGGCTCTGAAGTCTCTGATTGCGTCAGGCCAGCTGGTGGTTCAGCTGGAGGAGGAAGACAGGGATGTCTACGGCCGGGTGCTTGCCCGGCTTTACGTTGAAAGGGAGCACGAGTTGATTTGCGTTGCTGACTGGATGACCGAGAACGGCCACGTACGCTTAGAATAATTCTAAAATTACCGGTTGACAACTACGTAACTCGTTGTACCATACTACTTGTTGACATGGAGACAACCATGAACTCATGAATTTACATGAAGCGGAGATAATGAGATGAAGCATGAAGAATCCAGGAAGAGGAATGAAGAGCTTGTAAAAGAAGCAAAAACTGGCAAATGGGACATCCGGCAGTTGGCGGTCATGTTCGATGTAACGGAAGCCAACTGCCGTCAGATTTTGCAAAAATATGAAGTAACACCAAAGAAGATGGTGCGAGGTCCCAAAGTCAAATCCAACAAGAAGCTGCCGCTCAATGAGCGGTCGGAGTCTTTCCAGGATGCGGTCACTTGCTTCAAAGCGGGCTGGAAAGCAACGGAAGTTGCATTGTATCTGGGGTGCTCTCGTCAGCGGGTCTATCAGTTGCGTAACCAGGCAATTGAGGCGGGTTTCCTCGAGAAGCCCGAAAAGGTCGTAGTCAAATCCACTTGCGAGGTCTGCAAAAAGGAGTTTGAGGGCACGAACAAGACGTGCTCGAAGACTTGCCGGAACAGGCTTATCAGCACGTCCAACACCAAGAACAGTAAGTGGTCTCGCAACACGATGACGACTTACACTTGCAAAAAGTGCGGAACGACGTTCCAGCGTTCAAACTATCACAACGGGGTACGAGAACGCGGCCTGGAGAAGGCAGGAAAGAAGTCCAATGATTTCTTTTGCAGCCGCTCCTGCAACATCAAGTACCAGCACGAGCAAGGCAGGGTGGGTCGCAAAAAGAGAAAGAAGGGATCTCAGGTCAGCGACGAACAGGCCCTGGTTGCCCAGTTGGCTAAGAAGCTTGGTGTTAAAGTCAAGTTCGACTAACTGCTGGCGTGGTTCATTTTGCAGTCGGCGAACTCCGGCTGCCCTACGAGTTCCGTGATCTGGTTTTTGATCGCAACTCGTACCCGGTTCAAATCCCGGATTTTAAGGGCTCGGCGGCCGATCTCCTTCAGTCCGAGATCGTCGTCGAGTCCTTTGCGTATTGCGTACTCGGCGTCCCACATTTTTCCGTTGATCTCGTGCAGATCTAAGATCAGGCGTCGTAGCTTTGATCGAGTCATGTCGACGCCGGTTCCGTAGTACTCAATTTGTTTTTGCAGCCCAGCTTTATCAATCTCGTCGTCAGGCAGTCGCTCCAGCTTCAACTGAGCGATCGTAAGACGGTCACAGAGTTCACAGATGGGCATTGCAATTGGTTTGATTTCTGACATTTTGCACCTGAGGTGAGAAATGAGAATTTTAGTAACAAGCGATCTGCACTTGTCAGATCGCATCTGGAAGCATCGACCCATCGAGGGTGACAGTTACGACGCGTGGCGAGCCATAGTCGAGTACGCCACGACTCCCGCGACCCCGAGAATCGATGCAATCATTATTGCAGGAGACATCCTGGATAGGCAAACGAATCAGGCACGGGCAATACATCACCTGACGGCTGGTCTTTCGACGTTGATAGCAAACGACATCCGTGTCTTCTTCAACCAAGGGCAGCATTGCATGCAGGAAAACCCCTGGCCCCGGCTTGTTGATGGCGTAGTTCATTTGAAGTTGGGTGATGTTTACGACCTGGGCGGCTTGAAGATGACAGGCTTTGATTATTGCTCAGAAGAACAGCTCCAGGAAAACCTGAAGCACGAGTCAGTCAAAAACGCCGATATCCTCGTCTGCCACCAGGTGTGGAAGGACTTCATGGGAGATGTCGGCAAACCCCAAGGTTGTTTTGCGGACGTCCCGGACAACGTCTCGTTCATTTTCACGGGAGATTACCACGAAGCAATTTGCCAGGGTTACGCAGGCAAGATCGTTGTCAGTCCTGGCAGCACGCATTTGCGGTCAATCTCAGAGCCAGTCGACAAGTCCTTTTGGGTCTGTGACACGGAGAAAAAGGAACACATGTTCAAATCCGTGGAGATCCCGACGCGTCGATGCTTTCATCACGACATATCGAGTCACGGCTTCCCCTTGGCAGTGATCCTGGACGGGAAGATTGAGGCTTCACTGGACGCAAACCAAGCGTACTGGGATGCCATACTTTCCGAAGGCGTCGATGTCTGTACCCTTGTTCCGCTGATTCGTATCACTCACGAGCCTGACCAGCTGGATGACAACTGCAAGAAGGTCATCAACAAGTACAAGGATAAGGCTCACTTCTTCTATAAGATGGTGCGGCCGGAAGCTGAAAATCAGCTCGAAGTACTTGAATACGTTGATGTGAGCGATCGCTTGAAAATGATAGACTGCTTAGATACGGCTGTCGATCAGAAAGAGCAGCCAAAGGTTCACAGCCTTGCGACGGCGTTGTTGAGCGGGGGTGAGCCGGGAGAAACCTTGAAGAAGTGGATAAAGGAGCAAGTCGATGAGGGATCATGAGTTGGATATCGTAGACCTGGGAACCAAAAAGGGGAACGCTACGATCGAGTTTTTGCAGTTCAGCCGACGTCATCTGAAAGAGACTAGAAACAGACCGCAGCAGTATTACCTGACCAAGGCAGAGCTGGACTCGATTCAGATCGGTAAGTGTGCAGGCTACGAACGGAAGGAAGGCGAGTGTTACCGCAAGGACGTGGAGGGTCGAAAGATGCAGTTCCGCATTGCCGACCTGGCTACCGACGGTGCGATTGAAGAATTGCCTTCAGCCAAGGTTTACCTGGCGTGGCATTTCCTGGAGCACGTACCGAACAAGGACTGGTCACACAAACTGGTGCATGCGTCGCTGACAAACAGTCGTTGGATGTCTTGGTTCCGGTTGCCCAGCTTCCAGCAAGACGACAGGACAGGGGAAGGCGTGCTGCGAAAACACGGCATGAGGTTTACCTGGACAAACTGGCGAGGTCATCCATCTCATTGGCTGGTGGAAGATTGCCAACACGCTATCGGCACATGGGCTGAAGACAATCCGGAAAGGAAGCTTCGCGTGTGTGTAAGGCCTGCGGGATACATCCGCAGCATGGACGACCATCGTGTGGTGCCAATCGATACGGAAATCGACGTTAACAAGTACGAAAAGAAACATGGTCCCAAACCGCTTCACGTGAAGTTCGAACGGCCAATCGTGGCGGAATGGGAGGTAATTGTGAGGTTCGAATGAGAATTGAAAAGATACAGCTTAAAAACGTAGGCCCGCACGCGGACCTGAACATCGAGCTGTCTGCTGGTCTTGTTGGCGTTTTAGGTGCAAACGGCTCCGGCAAGTCCACGTTGATCAACTCGATTTACGCAGCTCTGACAAACGACTTCAGCCGATTTGGTGGCACGAAGTCGGATGTGATCAAAAACGATTGCGGAAAAGAGCAAAGTTTTGTGGAGATAGCTGGCGTGCACCGAAACCAGCAATTCACGCTGACCCGGTGGCTGAAGCCAAACAAGAACAAGCTTGTCATTGGCAACAAGGAATACACGAAAGCCAACGAGGTCAACGCGGCGATCGAAGGCGAACTGAACATTCCCAAGGCAATCATCGACAAGTACGTGTTTGTCAATCAGTGGGACATGTTCTCGTTCCTTTCACAGACAGCGAGCGAACGGGCAAAGACGTTCCAACACCTGTGCGGTATCGACGTTGCAAGCAAGATTCATCAAGCGTGCAATGACTACATCCGTAACACGCCATCTGTCATAGCTGACAATAGCCTCGAGCTGACCGAACAGATCGAGCAGCATCAAACCCGGTTGGCAGAGTTGAATGCTGAGTGGGAGGCCGACGAGAAGCGACAAGTAGGGGACGCGGTAATTGAGGCGGCTCACGCGTTGCTGAACATCAAGGACGAGAGTGACGCTGCTTTGGAGTTTGTCACAACCAAGAGCTGGGAGCTTGGAGAGATTCGGGCGTCCATCGCCAAGTACAAAGGTCAGTACACTCTGGCAAAGGAAACCCGTGCATTTCTCCTGGGAGAGGTACGTAAAACAAAAGAACATCCTCTGTATCCGTGGACTCGCAAGTATACGGCTTTGAGAAGGCTGCATGCAGATATCAAAGATATCAAGAAACGCTTGAAACAACTGGCAGAGGAAAAGAAAGCCGCAAGAGATGCGGTTGCAGAACTGTCAGAGGAAGACAGCGACCGGATCGAAGAGATCGACACACGTCGTGAGGAGTTACTCGCCCTCAGAGGCTTGCAAGCCCATTTTGCTGACTTCTCAAAGGCAAACTTTACGCGAGGCGAAGAGTGCCCTACGTGTAAGCAGCTCGTAGACAAGCACCACATTGAGCAAATCTGTTCAGAAATAGACGAACGCCATCAGGAGATCCTTAAGCTTCAAGTCGAGCTTGAGGAGCTGGAAGCTCTGAGAAAAGGTCACGAACTGGCAACAGAGGAGTATGCCTCTGCTGTTGATGCACACTCAAAAACAAAAGAGCAACTGCAATGGCACGAGGCCAAGCTGCCCGAGGGCGAGGTCTCTCTCGAAGAGGTTCTCGAGCTGAAGAACCACGTAAGCGATCTTCGAGCTGATCTGAAGAAGAACTCAAAAGACCGTATCCTTGGTTACAGGGAAATGGTGCGGGAGCTTCGCAAGCAGGAAAAGAAGCTCGCAGCGGAGATCCAGAAAAATCAGGCTCTCGTCGACTTGACGCCGCACGCAGACGATGTGATGAAGGCGAGTGATTTGATCGAGGAGCAGCAAGAACTTGCTAACCACCTGACTACGCTGGAGCGGGTCGAAGGTGAAATTAACCATTCGCTGGCAGGTTTGAAATCCACCCTGGCAGATTTGAAAGCCAGGCTTGCGGAGCAGGCTAAAATCCAGAATTTAATGGCAACGATCACTGCGGCTGGTGACTTGTTCCACTGGAACAACTTGCCGAAGATCGTAGCTCAGTCGAACATGGAAATGCTGGTCGACGACATCAATGAGAACCTGGGCCTGTTCAACAACCCTTTCTTTGTGGAAGCTTCAGACGATTTGACTTTCCGTGTCTACTTTCCTGGAAAGCCGCCTGTTAAGGCGTCGCAGCTGAGCGGCGGCCAGAAGGTTGTCTTGGCGATTGCGTTCAGGGCAGCACTTGACCGTGTGTTCGGACACGATGCTGGTATGATGTTCTTAGATGAACCGACTGCTGGACTCGATGCTGACAACATCGCGTATTTTCATGATGCTTTGAGTCAGTTGTCCAGCAAAACCACGGAGAATCGACAAATGGTCGTAATTACACACGTCCAGGAATTGGGCGGAGTGTTTGATCAGGTCGTTGAAATACAAAAGGATTGACACTTGTGACAGGAAGCAAATTGAATGGAATGATATGCTTGCACACAGGATCCGGCGGGGATTATTGGTGTACCGATGAGGCAGGCAGGCAGGTTGTTTTCGATAAACTGGACAGTCAAGAGGCTCTGAAGTCTGCCAATTACCGGGTACTGGGGTCTCCAGAGAACTATCGGTTAATCACCGAACTTTATTCTCGGCTGA
>Ga0098074_1001068_pt1 | contig 15174 bp, 11 predicted proteins | sample 32_taG_FD_75064 | JGI IMG/M metagenome (GOLD analysis project Ga0098074, IMG submission 75064) | Marine viral communities from the Gulf of Mexico - 32_GoM_OMZ_CsCl metaG | ecosystem: Environmental > Aquatic > Marine > Oceanic | place: Atlantic Ocean: Gulf of Mexico | collected 2015-07-12
CGCCCAATGGCTACGCCTGAGAATCCGAACCCGGAACCGGTGGAATTGCCCGACCCTGCAAATGGCGCACTGTCTGCGGCAGCCCAGAGCCTGGCATCAGAGCCAGAAGAGAGCGCAGCGCCAGGCACCTTGCCGGCGCAGCAGGATAGTGCCAGCAGCCTTACCGCAGCTGCGGCTCGGTCGCCCGCTGTGCTGCCGCAACCTGCTGATCAACCAACCGACGCTGACGCACCCGCTGCTCTGGCGGAGGCTGAAGCTGAGGCCGAGGCGGGCACACCTGAATCCGCTGCGGACACTGAGGCTGAGCCGGCACTGGTCGACAAAGCCCGCCGCGCCCGACAGCTGCATGCGTTGTGGCAGGACGAAACGGACCTGAGTAACCGCGTTGCCTATTTGACTATTCAGGGTGACAAGAACGGCTGGAATGCCGTGGTTACGGCTGAGCGCCTTAAGGCTATGGCCGAACTGGAGCAGGTGCGCCGGCAAATTGGGGTGGTGAAAGGCGTTGTCCCGACAGCGTCTACCCCGGCGCCGCAGCCCACCGCTGCCGCTCAGGCAGATGTGCCACCTCCACAGCAGTCTGCTTTGCCGCTGCCTGCAGCACCTGCCGGCGCGCCTCAAGAGTCGATTGCTTCTATTGCGGGCGCTGATATCGATGGCGATTGGGCGCGCTTCACCCCTGAGTCGGGCACGCTACAGATTCCCCGCGCGGAAATGCCGCAAATCAAGGCCGAGCACCGGGGCGCGATGGTGAATTTTCTCAAGGCCCGCGACGTGGGCCATGAGCAGACTGAAATGCCTGCTGCTGAGCTGCGGCCAACCCAGGCCGAGTTCTCGCGCAAGAAGGTGGCCCGGGCCAAGAAATTTGAGGGCGGCGATCGCTCGATTTTGGTGTCTGCGGATGGTTATGTGCTTGATGGCCACCATCAGTGGATGGCTAAGCGCGATGCAGGTGAAGTGGTAAAGGCGATTCGGCTGAACGCGCCGATCGAGCAGTTGTTGCCTTTGGCCCGTGAGTTCCCGAGTTCAGAGCTGGCTGACGGTGTGACCGAGGCGGCGCCGGCCGTTCAGAGTGTTGAGCCAGATCCAGAGCCAGAAGCCAGCCAGCCCTCCGAAGCGACGGTGGCGGAGCCAGCCGGACCGGCTCAACAGGATACCGGCAGGGATAGAGATAAGGTGCCGGCTCGCACGGAGCCAAGGTACGGCATGGTTGGCGACATGCTGGAGGCGGGAGAAACGGTGTTAACGGCGACAGGTAGAGAGACCACTCCGTTCCCGAAGATCAATACTGAAAATCATCGCAAGTCACTCAATACGGTGAAGCGCGTAGATCAGTGGCTGATGGAAAATGCAGTCGATGAAGCGAGAGCAAGAGGCGACGACTTCAATTTGCGCCAATTTGAGGCAAACCGGGCCAAGCCAAGCCCGGCAGACAAAGACAGCGCGGAAATGTACCTGTTTGAGCCGCAAGCCAGCATACAGCCTGAAGACGCTACCGCCGAAACCGTGCAGGAACCCCCAGCTGAGCCGCAAGCTACGCCTGTGCCTGCCGAGGCAACCGCGCAGGCCCCTGCACCGGCATCAAAACCGCCGGCCAAACCGAAGGTGGCGGCCAAGGAGCCGGAGGCTGTTGAGGATGCCGGGGAGAAGCTGGGCGGCGCGCGTAAGGACGAGCTTCGCTCTGTGCGTGACCGGCTTGAGAGCATGGACGATGAAGCCATTGCCGCCAGCACCCTGAGCGAGCTTTGGCCGAAGGGTGAAATCGACAAGATTGATGACCCGTTTCACGCTGCTGCGTATTGGGCTTTGCGGTCTGAGATTCCGGCGAAGCCGCGTGTTGCTTACAAGGTGCAGCGGTGGGTAACCAAGATCAAAGAGGCACGTTTGACCCTGGGTCATCTGGCGTCGCTGGGTTTTGACGTGTCGCTTGCTGAGCTGCGCAAGGCAAGCCCAGCACTGCGCTCATTTGCCAACAAGGTTGAGTTGCTGGCAGCCGTAGAGCGCTCGCAGTGGCCGCGTGTGGGGCGGGTTGAGCACCGAACTGGCCGGTACAGCGAGAACGGTGAAATGGTGCCGGGGTCGTGGTTTGAGGTGGAAATCGATAAGCGCCGGCAGGTGTTCCGTGGGCATGACGCGATGGACAGTGCGTTGCCCGACATCAAGAAGGTCCTTGCGCCTGATTCCGCGCCTACGCAGGAAATGAAGTTTGCGATCTACAGCAGCGCTTACACTGGTCGGGCGTTCATCATCAAGGACGGTGACAAGGAAAAGCGCCACCTCAAGGACTTTGACGACGTTAACGCTGCCAAGGCCTATCTGCAGGAAAGCCATGCTCAGCTGGTCGAAGCCTGGGAGGCGGTGAAGAACCGCGACAACGTAACCCGCAGCGATACCCGGCGCCGGTCCAATGCTCCCAGGGTGGGCGAGGACTACCGCGAAGGCCAGGACGTGACGCCAGAGCAGTTTCTGGAAGCGTTTGGCTTTCGTGGTGTCGAGTTTGGCAACTGGGTTGGCCAGGGTAAGGGAGGGCGTGAACGCCAGGGCATGCTGAATGAGGCCTTTGACGCCTTTATGGATCTGGCGGGCGTCGTGGGTGTGCCACCGAAGGCGCTCAGCCTTGAGGGTACGCTGGGTATCGGGTTTGGCTCGCGCGGTAAGGGCGGGTGGGCTGCTGCTCACTTTGAGCCAGACCAGGTGGTTATCAACCTGACCAAAACGAAGGGCGCCGGCAGCCTGGCACATGAGTGGTTTCATGCGCTGGACAACTACTTTTCGCGCAAGCGTGGCGGTGAAGTGCCGATGAAGGGCCGCGGTAAAGCGGCGCAGAACGAGTACCTGAGAAACAACTTTGTCACGTACCGGCCAGAGCCGCTGTATGTGCACACGTCTGGGCGGGGCCAGCCGATCACGCTGGCTACCCTGAACCGGTACCACCAGAACCACCCGGCGGCGGGGTATTACGACCCGGCTGCCTGGCAGCCGGACCCGTCGCACCCTGAAGGCGTAAGGCCGGAAGTGGAGCGTGCCTTTGCAGAGCTGGTCGAGACGTTGGACAACTCGCCGATGCGGATCCGTGCGAGCTCTCTGGACAAGACGCCGGGCGGCTACTGGTCGCAGATTATCGAGCGCGGGGCGCGCTCCTTCGAAACCTACGTTATTGCCAAGCTGGCCGATCAGGGCGCGCGCAATGACTACCTAGCCAACGTCACGACGCTGGAAGAGTTTTCACGCTCGCCTGAGCGTTATCCGTATCTGACCCCTGATGAGCAGGGCCCGGTGAGCGAGGCATTCGACAAGCTGTTTGCGACCGTTGAGACGCGCGAGCAGGAGGGTGGGGTGGCGCTATTCTCCCGCCGGCCTGTTGGTGCTGGCGCTGTCAGCAACACGCTCAGCCGGGGGGATGTAGAGCAGGTCGCCATTCGGCTTGTAACAGAACCCACCGTGGCCAGTCGTTTTGTGTTCGCGTCCTGGGAAGAGCTGCCGCAGGCGATTAAGGATGCGGCTGCGGCGCAGGGCGCGCTGCCAGGCGATGTGAAGGCGGTTCATTGGCGTGGTAAGACCTACTTGGTTGACCGTCGGTTTGCGACTGAGCGCGATGTGGAGCGCGCTATCTTCCATGAATTCTACGCCCATTATGGCCTGCGTCAGCGCTATGGCAAGGACTTGGAGGCGCACCTGGTGCGCATGCTGCCGAAGGTTGGCGGCATCAAGGGCGTGCAGGCCATTGCCCAGGCACAGGGCTTTAACATCGACCACTACATTACCGGCGCGCTCAACGACGACAGGCTGACCAACCGGCAGCGCGGTGCGTTGATCATGGATGAGCTGCTGGCGCACATGGCCGAATCAACGGGTAGCCTAAAGCGCGTGCTGCAGGAGTGGTATGCGTTGGTACGTGACTGGTTCCGGCGTAAGGGATACGACGAGCTGGCAACACTTGATGCCGCCGACTTGGCGCTGGTACTGCGCCGCGCACGCCAAGCAGCTGTGACCGCTGATAACGTGCGCAACGACGCTGGCCCAGCCTTTTACATGGACACAGACCCGTCGGCCGAGGGCGGGCTGAGCGGCTCTGACCTTGAGTCAGATAACCCTGATATTCGCTTCAGCCTGGCGCCATCCAACATGCCGCGAGGCATTGCGAGTTCTGCGCTGGGGCAGAGCCTGACCAAGATGCTGCGGGGCAAGCTGGCTGACCTTAAGCCAGCGGGCCTTGGCGCATTGCCGCTGATGTATCTGCGCGACTTTGCGCCGAAGGGGATGACTGCCCTTGATGGCTATATGGACCAGAAGCGGGCCATGGATGCCGATCGCAACGAGATGCATACCAAATACGATGCCATTGCTCAGGCCTGGCTCAAGCAGCGTCTGATCTCCGGCACGTTGGGCGACAAGGCCAAGGCGCTGCTGGGTAAAGGCGTTACTGCCGATCGCGCACTGGATCAACTGATGCACGACGCTACGGTTGAGGGCATTGACCCCAGCAAGCCGCGCAAGGATGAGGCTGACAGGGTGAAGTACCAGATGCTGCGTAAGCGCTTTGAGGCGTTGCCAGCAGAGCAGCAGGTGCTGTTCAACGAGGTGCGAGATGCGTATCAGGAGCAGATCCAGACGCTGGAGAGCGCGATCGAGCAGAACGTAATCCGTAGCGTTGAGTTTTCCAAGCGCCGGGCGCGCCGGGAGCGCAACGCCGAGATTACCCAAGCCCGGGATGAGCTGACCGGGGACGATCTACAGGAAGCGATTGATGCGGCGGAGAAGCGGTATCGTGGCCGTATGCGGGCGGCAGAGGCCGGGACTACGTCGAAGGTACTGTTGCTGCGGCAGAAGTTTGAGAGCATGCGCATTGATGAGCCGTATTTTCCTCTGAAGCGCTTTGGCGATTATTTTGTGGCGCTGCGTGACGGTGAAAAGCTGGTGTCGTTCAGCATGTTCGAGTCGGCGGCGGCAATGGAGGACGCTGCCGAGCAGATGCGGGCGAAGTACCCCGATATGAAAGTGAAGGTTGGCCGTAAGTCGATCAAGCAGGAGCTGGAGGGCGCGGTTGATGTTGGCTTTGTGTCGGATATTCAGGACCTGGTGTCACGCTTGCCCAATGCCGATGAGATTGCCGATCAGGTTTACCAGCTCTATCTGGATACGTTGCCGGACTTCTCTATGCGCAAGGGCTTCATTCACCGGAAGAAGGTGAGCGGCTACAGCGATGATGCGCTGCGGGCCTTTGCCAGCTCGATGTTCCATTCGTCCTATCAGATCGCTCGGCTGAAGCACAGCCTGGAAATGAACGAGCTGGTTGATGTGGTGGAAGAGCAGGCCCAGGCGGCCACCGACCCGGTGGATGCGATGACCATCGCCAACGAGCTGCGCCGGCGCCATGAGTGGGTTATGAACCCGAAAGGCAGCCGGGTTGCGCAAACCATTACTTCGGCTGCGTTCACCTACCAGCTGGGCATCACGCCGGCGGCGGCCATGGTGAACACCACCCAGACGTTCATGCTGGGTGTGCCGGTGCTGGGTGCGCGCTACAAGAGCGAAGCCAAAGCCATGAGTGAGCTGCTGAAGGCGTCGCGGGACTTTATCAAGGGTAAGGGCCATCTTGAGCGGGCGCTGACCGGCGAGGAACAGGAGGCCTTTGCCGAGTTCATGCGGCTTGGCTTGATCGACAAGACGCAGGCCCATGACCTTGCCGGGGTTGGCGAAACCGGCGCCGAGTACAGCCCGGTGCGCCATAAGCTGATGGGGATCATCAGTTGGGCTTTCCATAATGCGGAGCGATACAACCGGGAGGTTACCTCGATCGCCGCGTATCGCATGGCCCGAGCTGCCGGCCGATCGCACGCGGACGCTATCAACGAGGCTGCGGACCTGACGTGGACTATCCACTTCGACTACTCCAGCGGTAACCGCGCGCGCTTCATGCAGAGCGATACCGCCAAGGTGCTGCTTGTGTTCCGCCAGCACAGCGTCAACATGCTGTCTCGCCTGGTCATCGATATCCGGCAGTCGCTCAAGGGGGAATCCCCTGAGCTGCGCGCGGAGGCAAAGCGCCGGCTGGCTGGTATCTACGGCATGTTTGCCCTGATGGCCGGCATGCTGGGTGTGCCTGGCGCTCAGGCGCTGCTGTTGCTGCTAAATGCCCTGGACGATGACGATGACCCCTGGACTGCAGAGGACAAGATCAAGCGGGCGGTGACCGAAGCGCTGGGTGAGGATGTTGCTGCGGCCTTCTTCAAGGGCGCCCCGGGGACGCTGGCAGACCTGAACCTGACAGACCGGATTGGTATGGGGCACCTCTGGTTCTTCTCGCCAAACCGCGAGGTGGAAGGCCGTGATGCCTATGTGTACTGGGTAGAACAGGTGCTGGGCGCTGCCCCGGCCATGGTGGCCAACGCCTTTACCGGGGCAAGCATGATGGGCGAAGGCCATGTGATGCGCGGCTTTGAAACGATGCTGCCCAAGGCCGGCAAGGATCTGCTGCGGGCCGTCCGGTACTCGGAAGAGGGCGTGCAATCGCTCAACGGCTACTCGCTGCTGGATGAGGTTGGCGGGTGGGGTGTGCTGGCGCAGGCCCTTGGGTTCATGCCGGCGCACATTGCGCAGCGCTACGACCAGAACAACGCGCTGAAGAACGCAGAGATGCGGATCAAGGGTGAGCGACAGTATCTGTTCAATCGCTACGCGCTTGCCGTGCGCACCGGCGACACGGAGGCATTGCCGGGGATCAGGGAGCGCATTGCTGACTTCAACAAGCGCTACCCAGCAGTGCGGATCACTAACAGCGCGCTGATTCGGTCGGTGAACACCCGGGAGTCGAACCAGGAGAGGGCGGCTGACGGCATCCTGATTGATCGCCGATTGGAGTATCTGCGCAGCGAGCAGTAGCACCACAAGGGGCCAGTTCTGGCCCCTTTCTTTTTGCCGACCCCCTGTAGGGTTAGAGCGTTTTTCCTTCCTGCACGACCATTCCCTTGCACGAACCCGAACCGGGTTTTCGTTGAATCCCTTTTGGCGGCTACGGCGATATGTGGCGGGAAAACTATGGCAACTGAAACAGATGAGATTTACCAGCAGTTCGAGACAAGCGGCGAGCTGACAGCCGAACAAGCGGCCCGACTCTTGGAGTTGGCCGATGAGGGCGATACCGGTGGTGATACGCCGGAACCAGGTGGCGAGCCCGACGCCACCCTTGAAGCGGAGCCAGCAAGCCAAGCGGTAGATGACGGTGAGGGTGATGCAGGCCAGGCCCAGGAGCCGGACGAGTCGGAGCTGAATGCCGACAACGCGGTTATTCAGGCCAAAGACGGCAAGCACACCATCGCATACCAGAAGCTGGTGGATGCACGGGAGGCTGCGGCGACAAGCAAGCAGCAAGCCGCGCAACTGCAGGAGCAACTGGATGCGGCCAATGCAGAAATGGACAAGCTGCGGGCTGCCGCTCAAGAGCGTGCGGACAACGGCGAGGCGCCAACGGGGCAAGACAAGCTGCTGGATGCAGCACAACAGGCGATGGACGCCGGTATTGACCCGAACATCTTCGGTGACTTCTCGGAAGAGGCGTTGGTGAAGGGTATTGGTAGCCTCATTCAGGACAAGTTTACCGGTCTGGATAAGGCCTTTAACGACCGCCTTGCCGAGCTGGAAAAGCGCTTTGAGCCGATCCAGCAGAAGGGTGAGCTGGCCGCTCAGGAACAGCACTTCAAGACCATCTTGGAAGCGCACCCTGACGCGGATTCTCTGGTCGAGAGCAAGGAGCTTGATGACTGGATTAACGCTCGCCCTGGCGCTGTCCGCGCCGCTTACCGTGACGTTCTCGATAACGGCACTGCGAAGGATGTTGTTGAGCTGTTTGACGACTTCAAGCAGGCCACTGGCAAGTCTCAGGCCGCGCCCGGCGATGCCCAGGAAGGCGATGTGCGGGACAAGGCCAAAGCAGCTATCGCAAATGTGAAGCCGTCCGTCCCGGCGAGCCTCTCGGATATTCCGGGTGGCAAGCCGGGGCCGGGCAGCCGAACTGAAGCGCTGGACAGCATGAGCCCTGCTGATCGGCTTGAGGCGATGGAGGACATGTCGCCCGAGCAGATCGAAGCGTATTTGAATCGGAGCCTGTGACGGCCCGCCAATAGCTGGAGAACGCTATGACTGACAAAACCCACATGGCTTACGGTGATCCGCAGGCTATGGTCGATCAGGCCGCAGGCCTGTTCGCAACCCACACTCAGCGCAACACCACGCTGAACCGCCTGACCGGCAAGATGCCCAAGGGCACCAAGGGCGCTGAGGCGACTTTGCGCAAACAGTCCACTCAGCACATGCCGATTGTCCGTTGCCAGGATCTCGGGAAGGGCAAAGGTGAAGAAGTGACCTTTCACCTGCTCAATCCCACTGGCGGTTACCCGATCATGGGCAGCGAGTACGCCGAAGGTCGTGGCGTTGGCATGAAACTGTCTGAGGACAAGCTGCGCGTGAACCAGGCGCGTTTCCCGATTGACCTCGGCGACACCATGACCGAAATTCGCAGCCCCGCGGACTTCCGTCGCCTGGGACGCCCGGTTGCGCAGGCTCAGATGGACGCCTATGTTGACCAGTCGCTGTTGGTTCACATGGCAGGTGCGCGCGGTTATCAAGACAACATCGAGTGGAAGGTGCCGGTGGAAACGCACCGTGATTTTGCCAAGATCATGGTCAACCGCGTAAAAGCCCCCACCAAGAACCGTCACTTCATGGCCGACGGTGGTAACGGTATTCAGGAGTTCGGTGTTAATGCCGGTGAAATCGACCTGGCGACCACTGATCTGCTGAAGATGGATACCGTGGATGGCATCCGCAGCTTTATCGACGATATCGCGCTGCCTCCGCCGCCTGTCCACTTTGAAGGTGATGCGGCCGCAACGGATTCGCCGCTGCGCGTGCTGCTGGTTTCTGCTACCCAGTACAACTTGTTTGCTGCTGATCCGAACTTCCGGCAGCTGCAAGCCAGCGCCATGGCGCGCGCTCAGCAGGCCAAGGGGCACCCCCTGTTCCTGGGCGAGGTTGGTCTGTGGAACGGCGTGCTTATCGTCAAGATGCCGAAGCCGATTCGCTTCTACAAGGGTGACACCATCCGCTACTGCACCGCTTACGATAGTGAAGCCGAAGCCTCCTGCGTGGTGCCGGATAGCTTTGGTGACAACTTCGCCATCGACCGTTCCATTCTGCTGGGTGGCCAGGCTGTGGCAGAGGCGCTGGCATCACACCGGAAGTCCAAGATGCCGTTCTTCTGGAGTGAGAAGGAGCTTGATCACGGCGACAAGATTGAGCTGCTGCTTGGTGCTGTTCGCGGTATCTCCAAGATCCGCTTTGCGGTCGATACGGGCCGCGGGACCGAGTTCACCGATTACGGCGCAACCGTCATCGACACAGCCGTGCCAATTCGCCGGCCCCGTAGCTGATCTGACTGGCCGGCACCCCCGGCCAGCCTTCTCGCAACCAAGTTAAGGAGGCCGCTCATGGCCAACGTAAAGATCGATCAGTTTGGCAACCGCCAGTTCGGCGGTGCCGCTGGCGCTTATGGCAACACCACCACGCTGGCTTTCAAGCTGAAAACCAACGCCGCTGGTGCTGCTGAGAACTCCAACTCTGGTGCCGCCATCGCTTCGGGTGATGTTGTCGACCTGGGGCCGCTGCCGGCGGGCATGCGTCTGGACGATGCTTCGCTGCTGATCAGCACCGGCATGACCGCCACCATCACCGGCTCTCTGGGCTTTGTGTACGAGGACGGTGTGGACAGTGCCGAGGTGCCGCAGGACCCGGGCTACTTCGGTGCCGGCCTGAACCTGGCGACCGCTGCGCGACTGCGTGCGAATACTGCCAAGGCGCTGGTGACTCTGCCGAAGCCTGCACGCCTGGTCCTGACTACGGCCGTTGAGAATAACGCCAAGGTGAGTCAGATCGACGTGCTGGTGATCGGCGAGCTGCAAGGCCCGCGCTGAGCCGGTGACGAAAGGGGCTCCGGCCCCTTTCTCTTATCCCTTTCTCTGGAGCACCACTTATGAACGTGCTTGTGATCGCGCGCGTCGCGCACATGATCAATCTCGCTTACTGCATGTCGATTGGCGACGACTCGCAGCCCAGCTGGGAGGACGCCCCGGACTGGCAGAAGAAGTCCGCTATTGCTGGCGTGGAAATGCACCTGGCTAACCCGGATGCCACCCCTGAGCAGTCGCATGAAAGCTGGCTGGCCCAGAAGCTGGCTGACGGCTGGACGTATGGCGAGGTTAAAGACGCGGAGAAGAAGCAGCACCCGTGCTGCTTGCCCTATGACGAGCTGTCGATCGAGCAAAAGTCCAAGGACTACCTGTTCCGTGGCGTTGTGCATGCGCTGAAAGACCTGCCGGATGCGGACGAGGCTGTTGCGCAGGCGCTGGCCAACCTGCCGAAGGAGGCTGGCGCCGGGCTGGCTGGTGCCCCCGTGGGGCAAGTTGGCGTGCAGTACATTGGCCGCAAGCCCACATTCACCGACCACCTGTACGGCACTGGCCTGACTTTTGAGCGTAACCAAGTCCGCTACATGCCGACGGAGATCGGCCGTAAGTTCCTGCGGCATGCCGATCAGTTCAAGGCTGCGGTGGCTGTTGCCATTCCAGCGGTAGACGAGCCGGCTGCGGATGACTCCGCCGACGATACTGCCGAGCTGTTGGCCAAGGCCAAGGCGAAGCAGGAGCTGGAGCAAAAGGACGAGACAGCTCTGCAGGACGTACGGCAACAGATCGGCCTGATGACCAAGAAGGCGCTGACTGACTACGCCATGAACAACTACCGGCAGAAGCTGGACCAGGCTCAGAAGGTTGATGAGCTGCGCCGCCAGGTCATTGGCATGGTCGATCAGTACGGGTTGGTCTGATGGACTGGTGCGAGCTGGAGCATGATTTTCGGGTGTCGACACAGGATACGGTGGCGCCGTACCTGTTCGACCGCGACGACGTGCTCCGCTGGCTGAAAGAGGCCGAGGAAGAGGCTGCGATTCGTGGCCGCCTGCTGCACGTAGCTGATGACCAGACGGTCTGCATCATCAAGATCGATGCCGGTGTGTCGGTGTATCCGCTGCACCCATCGCTCTTTGAGCTGGACCATATCGGCTGGGTGGCAGAGGGCAGTAGTCGACGTGAGCCGCTGGCGCTGAAAAGCACGGAGGCACTCGACGCGATTATGCCGGACTGGCGCGATCGGGCGGATTTGCCGCGCTACCTGGTGCAGAGCGAGACCAGCGTGCGTGTGGTACCCACGCCGATCTGCAGCGGTGAGCTGAAGCTGGAAGGCTACCGGCTTCCGCTCAGGGCGGAGCGCACGAAGCCGGAAATCCATCAGGCCCACCATTCCTACCTGGTGTATTGGGCGCTGAAGCGCGCGTATTCGGTACCTGACTCCGAAACGATGGACTTGGGCCGTGCGGTTGATGCCGAGCGGCTATTCACGCGGTACTTCGGCGAGCGCCCCGACTCCGACCTGCGCCGCCTGACGCGCGAAGACACCGACCACCACAACCGGGCGTTTTTTTTGTAGGGGAAGTACATGGGCAACCACGTTGGGACGCATGTTCAGGAGAGTGTCGTTGAGGGCGTTGTTGTGTCTGTGTCCAGCAAAGCTACCTGGGGAGGCGCCGTGACAGGGATCGTGGGGTATTTGGCACAGGTCAACTGGATCGGCTGGGCCAGTGTGCTCATCGCGTTCATTGGCCTCGGCTTCAACGTCTACTTCAACCACCGTCGTGATAAGCGCGAGGCCGCAGAGAGTGCAGCCAGAACAGCGCGGGAGACGGCGGAAAGCGCGGCCCGTATTGCCGCCCTGCATGACAGGTGCGAGCTATGAACCGGGCGCGCACGTACATCGGCGCGCTGACTATCAGTGCGGCCGGCTTCATGGGGTGGGTAGCGTCTGAGGGGTTCACGCCCGGCCCGGTGATTCCAACCCAGGGCGACGTGCCCACTATCGGCCACGGCTCAACCCGGTACGAGGATGGCACACCTGTCAGGATGACGGACCCGCCGATTACGCGCGCGCGGGGTGAGCAGCTGGCGCGCAACCTGATGAGTCAGGACGAGGTGCGCTTTCGGGCATCACTGCCGGGTGTGGAGCTGTATCAGGAAGAGTACGACCTGTATCTGGACTTTGTTGGGCAGTACGGGATCGGCAACTGGCGGGAATCGAGCATGCGGCGCGAGCTGTTGGCAGGCAACTACGTTCAGGCCTGCGACGCGCTACTGCGCTGGCGGAAAGCGGACGGCTACGACTGCTCAACCCTCGTCAACGGCCAGCCGAACCGGCGCTGCTGGGGCGTCTGGACTCGACAGCTGGAGCGGCATGAGAAGTGCCGGAGCGTTCAATGACTCGGGTTCTGCTTGGGGTGGCCGGGGCTCTGGCCATGCTGCTGGTGCTGACCGCATTACGGCTCAATGACGTTGGGGCAGACCTGGCACAAATGACTGACAAGGCTGAACAGGCTACCGCTCAGGCAGCATCGCTGCGAACCACCCTGCGCCTGCAGCGCGAGCTGACAGAAGATCAGGCGGCGATCGCCAGCACCTACCTACAGGAGAAGACCAGTGCCGAAAAGAACCGTGAGGATCTGTATGAGTGCCTTGCTACTGGTGCTTGCGGGCTGCGTGTCGCAGCCACCTGTGAGCACGACGGTGAGGCCGGGGCCGCTGGATCCGGCGCTGATGCAGGAACCCCAAGACTTACAGCCGCTGCTGAACGAGCTTATCCAGCCCTACAAGCTGGACTCCACGACCAGCGGGCACAAATAAAAGGGCTGCAGGACGCGCTGTTCCTGCTGCATCGCAGTTGTCGACTTGTGGGTGAGCCTGAATGATCGAGGTACCGCTGACCATTTACCAGGGCAAGACCCTTGAGTTCGCCCTGCAGTACGCCGAAGACCACTTCACCTACTGCGATATCGTCGCTGTGCCGTCGCTGGCGCCGGTGCGGTTAAGTGTGCCGGGCCACGGTATTCCGGACGGATGGCCGGTGACGATCCAGTGCGTGAGACGCCCTGACGAGCTGAACGGCGACTACCTGGCCACGGTGATCGACGACGACACCATCGAGATAAACGACCTTGTGGGATCGTGCTGGCGCCACCAGTGGTCGGCCGGTGGCCACGTTCGGTACCCAACCCCCCAGGACATCACCGGCTGGTCTGCCAGGGCAACCCTGCGCCGGCGCGTTGGCGACGACAGCGCTGCCCTGACCTTTCACTCTGACCCTGCCCAGAACCCGGACGGCCTGATCATCGTTGACCCGGCAGAGCACTCATTCACCCTGAAGTTGGATGAGGCCGCGGCCAAGCAGCTGCAGCCCATGGTGGGGGTGTGGGACGCCGAGGTCATCGACCCGGCCGGCAACGTGTTCGCGTTGGTGGGCGTTAGCCCCTTTGAGATTGCTGCTGAGGTGACAGAATGAGCCGCGTCATTGCAGTGAAGCAGGGCCCGGAGCGCCGGGTTATTCGCGCCGGCATGCGGGGTAGGGTGGGACCAACCATTACTGCTGCTTCGGTCGGCGCCGATGGGCACCTTATTTTGACCCTGGAAGGCGGCACCCAACTGGACGCCGGCGTGATCGACCGGCCTTGGGGCACAATCCTAGGGGATATCACCCAGCAGCTCGACCTGATGGAGCGGTTTGGGCTCAAGGTCAACCAGGACACATACAGCGCATTTGTGGTCGCAACCGACAATGCGCTGGGTGACCGATACACCAAGACTGAATCTGATGGGCGATACGATGCGGCCGGCACGGCCAGCGGCGCGGTGGCCACTCACGAGGCTCTGCCGGATCCCCACCCCCAGTACACCACGGCGGCGGAAGCGGCAGCCGCCGCACCGGTACAGACTGTCGACGGCGCGACGGGTGATGTCAATCTGAGTGGCAGCTATGACGCGCTGGGGTCAGCCGCAACACGTATCCCGCTGGACCAAAAGGCGGTAGCGGACGGCGTTGCAACGCTGGACGCTAACGCAAAAGTGCCGCTGAACCAGATTAACGACGCCATCCTTGGGCAGATGAGCTACCAAGGCTTGTGGGATGCTTCGACGAATACGCCGACACTGCCGGGCACGCCCGCTCAGAAGGGCGACTACTACATCGCCAGCGCCCCCGGCACGCAGTTCGGTATCACCTTCGCAACAGGGGACTGGCTTGTCGCAAACGACGACGAGTGGGGCAAGGTCGACAACACGGACGCCGTTTCGACTGTGCAGGGTCGCACCGGCAACGTGGTTATCACAAAAGCCGATCTAGACATCGAAGAAACCTACACGCTCGCGGAAAAGAACAAGCTAGCCGGGATTGCTGCTGGTGCGACGGCCAACGCCACCGATGCCCAGCTGCGCGATCGAGCGACCCACACGGGCACCCAGGCCATAGCCACGGTGGACGGCCTGCAGGCAGCGTTGGACGCGCTGGCGCAGGCGGACTCCGACCTTGAACGGCGCTTGACCTATGGAGCATATACGCAATGACCCCGAAAACTTGGAAGCTGACCGCGTATACCGTGGACACGTTCACCAGCGTTGTCGCAGAAGACGCAGACGTTACCGGCGTCATCGTGTCGAACACTGACCTGCTTAACGATGCGGTTGTTGTTATCCGCCATGGCACAGGCGACATCAGCGGCACCAAGCTGATTCCGGCCGGCGAAGCGCTGCGCCTGAATACCCCGACGCTGCGCACTTCGGCAGCCTCCCCCCTGCAAGCCAAGGCAGACATTGCCGGTGTAGTGTTTACCGCCAGCGGGCTGGCCGTTGCATGAGTATCTGGACTCCCATGTGGGACAAGGTGCTGGACGCCAACCCAATTGCTGACGCCATCGCGCTGGACTTGGATTATCGCAATGACCGTTATCGCGCACTCGACAGTGGGGTTTTAGTTGAGAAGCCTTGGTCAGATATCGTCAATAACTACTCAGCACCGGCTGGGCGGACTTACTTTGATAGCTCTGGGGTTTTGCAAACTTCTGCCGCGAATACTCCGATCAGGGCTTTTGACCCAGCGACGGGGGAGCTTCTGGGGAATCATATCTGGGGAAGTTACACCTGTCTAAATCATCATTCTTTTGACCCCACAAACTCCGCGTGGATAGTCACGGGCGCAACGAGGACTCCCTACGGTAGCGCTGTCGGAGAGTTTACTCCGGTATAC
>Ga0098074_1001070_pt1 | contig 15153 bp, 13 predicted proteins | sample 32_taG_FD_75064 | JGI IMG/M metagenome (GOLD analysis project Ga0098074, IMG submission 75064) | Marine viral communities from the Gulf of Mexico - 32_GoM_OMZ_CsCl metaG | ecosystem: Environmental > Aquatic > Marine > Oceanic | place: Atlantic Ocean: Gulf of Mexico | collected 2015-07-12
CCCGCGCTTTCATGTCCTCGAAACTGCCGTGCCCTGCCCTCTCATGACCGATCTCTGTCGCGGACGCTTTAAAATACAGCATGATAAAAACGCGTATGGCCGCAGTTAACGATGTGTTGGGCTTTTTGCGCAAGCTGATAAGCGAGCATAGATCATGATTGGTGCATTTTTCACGCTTGGCGATATCTTTCATCGCAAGCCACATTTCGGGCTCCAGCCTTACAGAGGTGCGTTTTCCGAGTATTGTGATGTTTCGGCTGACAAGTGAGCTTTTGGCAATCTCGTGCCCACCGTTTATAAAATTTCTATGTTCCATTAAAATTCCCCAAAAAAATAATTAAACCTATGCGTGCATAATATCTCATTTGCAACCAAGTTCAAGACATTTCTATCTGGGGTTGTAAAAATAAATTTATTTTCGTATAACGTGCAACTGTAAAGCGTGAATTGTGCTTTTTAATTCATCGGCCAAACATGCATTTACCTTTCGATGCGCCTGAAGACGGCTATCGCCATCAAACCGCGAAGACGCTATGGTTACTTTAAAATGGCTCTCTCCGCTGCCATCATCACCGGCGTGCCCTATATGTTTATGGCTTTCATTTTCAACCTGGAGAATATCAGGCTGAAAGTTTTCGGTCAGTTTTTGCTTGATAATTTCTTCTACGCGCATAGCTTTCTCTCAAATCTATTCCAAATGTTACCATATTCCGCTAAAATAGTGGGTATGAAGCAATAAACTATAAGCAAAGATGGCCCGTATCAAATTAAAACCAAATTCTGCCGAATATGCAGATAAAGCCCCGCGCAGCAAAGACAAGCTGTGCGAGATGTATGGATGCGATTTGAAAGGTGATTACAAAGCCCCTAAACATCGGGGCTTGAACGAGTATCACCATTTTTGTCTGGATCATGTAAAAGAATACAACAAAGCATGGAATTTCTTCAGCGGCATGAGTGATAACGAGGTGCAGGATCATATGCACAAAAGTTATTACGGGTTCCGCCCGACATGGAAATACGGTGTCAACGGCGATGCCAGCGAAGCGTTGCGCGATAAAATCTGGCAGACGTATAATTTCACGGACGAGCCGCCGCCCAAAAGCGGTGAGCATGCCCGCAAAACATTCGAGCGAGAGCGCGCTTCGGGTTTTGAGGCGCATAGCCCTGAATTTCATGCGTTGGCGATTATGGGCCTTTCCCCGCCTGTTGATTTGAAAATGATCAAATCCCGTTATAAAGAGTTGGCAAAAAAGCACCATCCCGACCTGAATAAAGGGTCAAATAAATCAGAAGAACTTCTCAAAGAGATTAATATGGCGTATACCATATTGAAGGTCGCCTTTGAAAAATTCGAGGATCTCCCTCAACGATAAGAAGAAGTAACAATGCCATTAAATGAAGTAGACGAGCTGGACAAAAACAAAGAAGCCGGTGGAATGTCCTTTGACATCACCACGATCAAGAATAAGGAAGGCAAATATACCTCTATCCCCGATAAGAAGTATAATGTGCGCGAGACGTTCGGACTGGATTTGGACTGGCAGGTGCCGGGCTTTAGCGAAGACAGCGCCAACGTGCCGGAAATCGATAAGACTTACCGCTTTGACCATGATACTACGCTTGCCATCCTTGCGGGCTTTAGCCATAACCGCCGCGTGATGGTGCAAGGCTTTCACGGTACAGGGAAATCCACACATATTGAACAAATCGCCGCACGCCTGAATTGGCCGTGTGTGCGGATAAATCTTGATTCCCATGTCTCCCGCGTTGATTTGATCGGGAAGGACCAGATTGTCCTGAAAGAAGGCAAACAGATCACCGAATGGAAAGAAGGCCTTTTGCCTTGGTCTTTGCAAAACCCTGTTGCGCTTGTATTTGATGAATATGATGCCGGGCGTCCCGATGTGATGTTCGTGATCCAGCGCGTGCTGGAGGCCGAGGGGAAATTGACACTGCTCGATCAGAACAAAATTATTCGTCCGCATCCTGCATTCCGCCTGTTTGCCACCACCAATACGGTTGGTCTTGGTGATACGACAGGCCTATATCACGGCACGCACCAGATCAATCAGGGGCAGATGGACCGCTGGAATATTGTGACCACGCTAAATTACCTGCCCCATGATGATGAAATGAACATTATGCTGGCCAAATTCCCTGATCTGGATACAGAAAAGGGTAAGGACAATATTGATAAAATGGTACGCATGGCCGACATGACCCGCGAAGGTTTTATCAACGGCGATCTTTCCACGCTTATGAGCCCGCGCACGGTGCTGAGCTGGATTGAAAATATGATTATTTTCGATGATAACCGCGAGCTGGCGTTCCAGCTCTCTTTCCTTAACAAATGTGACGAGACGGAGCGCCCGATTATCGCCGAATATTACCAGCGCTGCTTCGGTGTGGATTTACCGATCAGTGCCATTCGTAATGTCGCCGTGAGTTAAAAGGCCCAATTATATGGCCGCAGTTAACAGCAAACACTCCATGCTTTTCTTCGGCGGCCTGATTTTGGCGCTCTTGCCTTGGCTTGTTTTACAAACGCAAATTCGAATCCCTTCCGATGCGGCGTGGCTCATTCAAGCCGCTGAACACTTCTGGCAGGGGCAGAGCCTTTCGGAATATTATTTCGACACCAATCCTCCTATGTGCTTTCTTGTTTATCTACCTGTGGTTTGGCTGGAAAGCCTGACCGGGATAGCAACGTGGCATGCGCTAATTGCCTATACATTATTTTTAAACGTTCTCTCTATTGGTTTCTGCGCATATTTTCTCCAGCATTGGACACTGCCGTCAATTCAACGCTACGGTATAGTTTTTGCCTTCGCTTTGGCGACAACGCTTTGCCTCATTAATGGCTACGGGCAGAAAGATCATTTGATCGCCCTCGGCCTGATGCCGTTTTGCCTTGGGCAATTGGCGATAACGTACAAGCATAATGTAAACCGCACGATAATTTGGCTCGCCTTGATTGTCTTTATTCCATTCGTGTTAATTAAGCCGCATTACGGGCTATTACCAACCGCCATTTTGCTGCACCGTCTATGGCGTGAGCGGCACATAAGTGCTTTACTGAGAGCGGATTTTTTAGTTCTGGCTATTGGCGTACTGGCTTATGCCGCCATTCTCTGGATTTATTTTCAGGACTTCATTAGTATTGTTCTGACTTTGAGCTTAGATATCTATGTGGCCACGACAGGCACTCAGCACAGCTACACGTCTATCATAAAGACGAGCAGTCTTTTGGGCAGCGCCACCCTTATAACGTCGCTGGCGCGCAATCCGAAAGAAGAAAAAATCCTGCCCTTTGTTCTGATCGGGCTTGCGGCATTGGCCTTCATCCCGTTCTGGGTGCAAGGAAAGGGCTTTGTTCTACACTATGTCCCGTTTTTGGTGTTTTTCATGACCGCGCTCGCCGCAGCGCTCGCCTTGCCGCTATCCCGCGTTATAGAGAGCAAAAACCTCTCTCCCTATCATTGGTTTTGGCTTGCACCGCTTATCGCAGGGATGATCCTATTTTCACAGTGGCCGGACAAGACATATCGACACGCGCATTATTTAAATCATCCTTTACTGCAAATCGCGACGCAAGATGATGACCATAAGAGTTTCTTTCTAGAGAGCAATTCAACGCATATGTCGATGCAGATTGAAGAATACACGGGATCTGAATACGCTTCGCGCTTTTCGGCCAACTGGTTTATTCCCGATAAAAGAATGCTGAGCGAGGAACATTTCAATCATTACTGGGTGGTTATGGGCGATGCGCTGGCCCTGGATATCGAGCGTTATGAGCCGGGGGTCCTACTCTTGATTGATAATAATGACATGCTCACGATCACAAACAGTTTTCAAAACCATGAGGCCTTTCAAAGCGCCATGAGGGCGTATGAGCAAAGCGGAACTTATCAGGACACGAAAACCCATGATGAAACCGAAACACTGACGGGTGATAAAACCATGCTCTATAAAATTTACCGCCGCGCGGATTAAAGTTTTTCCTTTCAGCGCCTAAAAAAAACGCTAAGTTATTAGAATGAACAACACCTTTGACCAATTCAAGAATGTCACCTCCTCCGTGCTCCGGACGATTGCTGGGAATAAGGATATTGAGCCGAGTTTTAGCGCGGGTGAGGCTCCGATTGGAACAGTTGGATCACTGACCCATCCACGCCTTCCCTTGCCGGAACATTCGATGAGCGCGGAATCAGTACGCCTTGCGCGGGGGTGCGCAGATGCCAATGCGCTTAAAATCGCATACCACAATCAAACACTGCATTGGGATGAAGCACCGCAAGATGCGCGTGCCAAGGCCGCCTTTGAAGCGCTGGAGCAAGCGCGGTGCGAGGCGCTGGGCATGAATGCAATGCGCGGTGTGGCGCAGAATCTTTCGGCAGTAATGGAAGAAAAATGCCGCCGTAAGGGCTATGGCGGGGCGGATGCGCGGGATCAGATTCCCCTGCCCGATGCCCTGCATGTGCTGGCAAGGCAGGCGATGAGCGGCGAGGAACCTACTACCTCTACGCAAAAAGTGCTGGAGCTGTGGCAGCCTTGGTTACAGGAAAAATTAGGCGCGAATGGTCTGGCGGAGCTAAAAACCGCGCTGAAAGACCAGAGTGGGTTTGCGAAGCTGGCACGCTCACTTATACGCTCGCTTGATATGCCCGCGCCTGAAAAGGATTTGGAGAGCGAGCCGGAAGAGGATAAGAGCGGCGGCCATGAGCCCGAGGGCCCAGAGGACGATCAGCAGGACGAGGAGAATTCATCCGAGGATGCACAAGAGGATACATCCGGCCAGCAAGGCATGGAGGAAGACGAGCTTAGCGATGGCGCCGAGGAGTTCGATACCGGATATGACGAGATCATGGATGACATGTTGGCCGATGATATGCAGAGCGGCGAGACACCCGCCGAAAACAGCCCGCCGCGGCCAGAGAGCACCATTCACGGCCCCGAAGGACGCTATTTAATTTATACCACCGAGTTTGACGAGGAGATCGCCGCCGATGAGTTGGCCGATCCGCATGAGATCAGGCGCCTGCGGGAATTGCTGGATAAACAGCTCTCGCATAATCAGGCCATTATAACCAAGCTGGCCAACCGCCTGCAGCGTAAATTGATGGCGCAGCAAATGCGCACGTGGCAGTTCGATCTGGAAGAAGGCATCTTGGACACCGCCCGCATTGCGCGCGTAATTGCCAACCCCAATGTGCCGTTGACGTACAAGCAGGAAAAGGAAATGCCGTTCCGCGATACGGTGGTGAGCATTTTGATTGATAATTCAGGCTCCATGCGCGGGCGCCCAATCGCGATTGCGGCGATGACGACCGATATTATTGCCAAAACGCTGGAGCGATGCGGCGTGAAAGTTGAGATACTCGGCTTTACCACCCGGGCTTGGAAAGGCGGCAGCGCCCGCGAGCTTTGGATGGAAAATGGCCGCCCTGATATGCCGGGACGTTTGAATGATATTCGCCATATTATTTATAAAGGCGCGGACGAGGCATGGCGGCGCACGCATAAAAATCTTGGGCTGATGCTCAAGGAAGGCTTGCTGAAAGAGAATATTGATGGCGAGGCGCTGGTTTGGGCCTATAACCGCCTTGCCAAGCGCGGGGAAGCGCGCAAGATCATGATGGTGATATCCGATGGCGCGCCCGTTGATGATTCGACCCTATCGGTAAATCCATCGAATATATTGGAGCAGGATTTGCGCAATGTGATTAACTGGATTGAGGGCAAAACGCCTGTCGAATTGACCGCTATCGGGATCGGGCATGATGTGACGCGCTATTATAAAAAGGCGCTAACGATTGCCGATGCGGACGGGCTCGCGCAGGCCTTGATCGGGCAGCTGGCCGACCTATTTGATGAGAAGAGATAAAGTAGCGGAGAAATTATCATGACAAGCGAAAAGGCCATATTGGCGGGCGGATGTTTCTGGGGCATGGAAGATTTAATCCGCAAGCAGCCCGGTATCATAGATACCAGCGTGGGGTATACTGGCGGCAATACCGTGAACCCGACTTATAAGGACATTTGCACGGGCGACACAGGCCATGCCGAGGCCATCGAGATTACGTACGATCCGCAAAAAACCGATTACCGCGCGATACTGGAATTTTTCTTTCAAATCCATGACCCGACCACGATGAACCGCCAAGGTAATGATGTCGGCTCACAATACCGCTCCGAAATTTTCTACTGCGATAACAGTCAAAAGGAAGTCGCGGAGCAGATTTTGAAAGATATTGAGGCCGCGGGCATATTTGATAGCCCTGTCGTCACCAAGCTGACCCCCGCGGGCGTATTTTACGAGGCCGAGGACAATCATCAGGATTATTTGCTGAAATACCCGAACGGCTATACCTGTCATTTCATTCGTCCGGGCTGGAAAATTCCGCAAGCATCATAATACTATTGCATAAACGTCATTCCCTGAATTTTGTGCAAGAAAATTCTAGGGGAATCCATTATTCTGGATCGCCTTAGAATGATTGCATCATTCAGGCGATGACGATTGTGTTATGCATTGATGAAAGTTATAAAGGCTTTATGAGCGAGAAAAAGAAAATCTACAAACCCTCCCCCGTGTCCGGCTTCCCTGAATGGTTGCCAGAAGTGCGCATCGTCGAGCAGCAATGGCTGGATCATATCCGCCGTGTGTTCGAGAGCTATGGCTTTTGTTCCATCGAGACCCCCGCGGTTGAGGAGTTGAACGTGATCGGTGCCAAGGGCGAGGATGTTGATAAGGAAATCTATGTTATCGAGCGTTTGCACAAGGACGAGAATGATACGAAAGAGGCACGCCTCGCGCTGCACTTCGACCAGACTGTGCCGTTTGCGCGCTACGTCGCGCAGCATTTCAACGATCTGGTATTCCCGTTCAAACGCTATCAGATGCAAAAAGTGTGGCGCGGCGAAAGACCCCAAGCCGGACGCATGCGCGAGTTCTATCAATGCGATATCGATGTGATTAATCCCGATAATTTGCCGATTGCATTCGATGCGGAGATGCCCGCGATTATTTGGGAGGTGCTTAGTTCACTGCCCGGGATGGAGGGTGAGAGCATTCAGATACGGGTGAGTAACCGGAAGATATTGTTGGGCTTATTGGATATCTTAAAGATTAGCGATCCGGTTTCCGTCACGCGCATCATTGATAAAATCGATAAAATCGGCAGCGATGAAGTCATGCGCTTGCTGGAAAATGAATGCGGCTTGCCGAATGAGACTGTTCAATTAATCCTCGAACTTGCAAAAATCAAAGCCACGCCACAAAACTTCCATGGATTGCTTCGCGATTTCATCGCTCGCAATGACGTCATTGCGAGGAGCGATAGCGATGCGGCAATCCAGTCTTTTGAGGAAGGAATTACGGAATTGCAGGCAGTCTTAGACAACCTCTCTCATCTCCCCGAAGGAGCCGTGGTGGCCGACCTCTCCATCGTGCGCGGGCTCGATTACTACACTGGCACAGTTTACGAGACTGTCTTCACCGAAGACCCTACCTATGGCTCTATCTGTTCGGGCGGTAGGTATGATGATTTGGCGGGGAGTTATATTAACAAGCATTTGCCCGGTGTTGGCATTTCCATTGGCTTTTCGCGGTTGTTTGATCGGTTGCGGGTACAGGGGAAATTGCCGGTCTCGCGCAAATGCCCGACCGATGTGCTGATTATTCCGCCGCGTGAGGAAGCCGATTTGCCGCAGATGAAGCAGATCGAAACCACTTTGCGCGGGCGCGGCTTTAATGTCGAGATTGCGCATGGCAAGAAAATGAACAAGCAAATGGCCTATGCCGAGAAGAAGGGAATCCCCTATGTCTGGTTCCCCGAAGACGGGCAGGTCAAGAACATGAGCAGCGGCGAGCAGACAAGCGTCGATCCCGCTAGCTGGAGCAAATAAGGAGATTCTTTATGCATAAATTCACTCTCGCGCTGCTGGCGGCTTTTATGCTGGTGCCCTCTTCATTTGTGCAGGCGCAGGTCGGCAGCGATTCCGACACGGTGCCTTACGAGCCATTGCCTTTGCAGGAAATGCGCTTCCCCTACTCCCCGCCGCCTTGCGAGTTTACCGCAGGCTTCCCCGAGGAGCCACACATCACAAAACGCTGCGACGGCGGCGAGAGCGGCGATGAATGTTACGACCAAGTGAGCTATGTCGCCACGTTCGGCCTTAGCGCCACGGTGGATATCAAGGTGATATGCAATGCGGTTGATCAGGGCATCAAGGACAAATACGACAAGAATATTATGATCAAAACGCTGGAGGCCATGTCGTCCGAGACGATCGAGAATCAGTACGAGGTCAATTATAATGAGGACGAACTAGGCCGTTTTAAAACCGCGAGCGTTATCGGCGAGATCACGGTGGGCATGAGCCGCGGCATCTATATGTCGCAAATGTGGATCGGTGATGTATCGGCCATGACGGTCGAGGCCGTGTTAATCGGCGATCCTATTGAAGCCGCAGATGCGATGTACCGCGATATTTTGCGCAGCATTCAATATAAGGAGGAGCCGGAAGACGGCGCAGATGTTGAAGTGGAAGCGGGAGTTGAACCAGAAACCGAGGCCGAAAGCGTCGAAGACGCCCCCTTACCCGCCGAATGATTTGATCCGCTCGACCATCGAGAAAAATCCGCTACGGCGATTCGGGCTGAGATGCTGATCAAGGCCAATGTCGCGGAACGTTTGTTCAATATCGATATAAGGAATTTCGCTGAGCTTTTGCCCTTGATAGGCCGCCACCAATAACGCCACGAGCCCGCGAACAATATGAGCGTCGCTATCGGCTTGAAAATAGAGCACGCCGTCTTTGACCTCGGGCACCAACCAGACTTGGGACGTACAGCCGCGCACCAGGGTTTCCTCGTTCTTCAATGCTTCATCCATTTTTGGCAATTTACGCCCCAAATCAATCAGGTAGCGGTAGCGCTCTTCCCAATCATCGAAGAGTTCAAAATTTTCCTGAAGTTCGCGTAGGTTTTCCATGGTGCCTTTAATATTTGTATGCGGGTCTTGCCCTGATATAGCCCCTGCCCCCCTTGATCGCAAGGGTAAATGGAATATTCTTGGTGTGTAAGAGCAAAATGTTTCGCGAAAGGGCTTGCGTCTGCGCGCTTGAGTTGGCAGATTAGTACTACAAAGCTTTTTCAAAGTTATACAAGGATAAAGAAAGCATCCCATGAGTAAGTCCAGTTCAACTTCCGGCGAGTCCAAAAATACCCTTTACTGCTCCTTCTGCGGCAAAAGCCAGCACGAAGTGCGCAAGCTGATTGCGGGGCCGAACGTATTCATCTGTAATGAATGTGTCGAGCTATGCATGGATATTATCCGCGAAGAAGACAAAAGCCAGCTGGTTAGCTCGGGCGATGATCTTCCGGCGCCAAGCGAAATCAAGAAAGTTCTTGATGATTATGTGATCGGGCAAGAAGCCGCCAAGCGTGTGCTGTCTGTTGCCGTGCACAATCATTATAAACGTCTGGAACATGGCGGAACAGGATCAGGCGCTGATATCGAGCTTTCGAAATCAAACATCTTGCTGGTTGGCCCGACCGGTTGCGGTAAAACGCTTCTGGCGCAGACCTTGGCGAAAATTCTGGACGTTCCATTTACAATGGCCGATGCCACAACATTGACCGAAGCCGGTTATGTTGGTGAGGACGTTGAGAATATTGTTCTGAAATTGTTGCAATCCTCTGATTATAATGTCGAGCGTGCGCAAAAAGGGATTGTCTATATTGACGAGATCGACAAGATTTCCCGTAAATCCGACAATCCGTCCATCACCCGCGATGTCTCGGGTGAAGGCGTGCAGCAAGCGCTGTTGAAATTGATGGAAGGTACTGTTGCTTCCGTTCCTCCGCAAGGCGGGCGTAAGCATCCGCAGCAGGAATTCCTACAGGTCGATACCGCCAATATTTTGTTCATTTGCGGCGGTGCGTTTGCCGGATTGGATAAAGTGATTGCCGAACGCGGTCGCGGCACGACAATCGGTTTTGGCGCGGACGTAAAAGATATCAATGAACGCAATGCCGGTGAACTCTTCAAAGAACTCGAGCCAGAAGATTTGCTTCGCTATGGCCTTATTCCCGAATTTGTCGGCCGTTTGCCTGTTTTGGCGACATTGGAAGACCTGGACGAGGATGCCTTAATCCAAATTCTGACAGAACCGAAAAACGCCCTGACGAAGCAGTATGCCAAGCTTTTTGAAATGGAAGGTGCCGAGCTGAACTTCACGAAAGAGGCGCTCATTGCCATTGCACAAAAGGCGATTGCCCGTAAGACCGGTGCCCGCGGTTTGCGCTCCATTATTGAAAACATGCTGCTGGATACCATGTTCGAATTGCCGGACGAAGAAGGCGTAGAAGAAGTGATCGTGAATGAAGACACGGTTACAGAAAACAAAAAGCCTGTATTTGTGTATTCCGATAAAAAATCGAAAAAATCCAAATCCAAAAAGAACAAGGATGACGAGAAGGAAGACAAGGACGCTGAAGCTGCTGCTTCCTAGTATTTCCCTTATACATATCAGATTTAAAAAAGGAGCATGGTGAGTGCTCCTTTTTTGCTTTTCGAGCATATTTTTATCAAAATAATAAAATTTTCGTGTATCCTGTAAGAAGACTATTCGAAACAGGAGCACAGCGCATATGTCACAAGAGGCCAAAATATTACCCAATCCGGATAAAAAATACCGCCTGATAACCCGCAGTGATATGGATGGCCTGGTTTGCGGGGTTATTCTGAAACAACTCGGCATGATTGATGACGTGACCTTTGCGCATCCTAAAGATATGCAAGATGGTTTAATCGAGGTCGGGCCTGACGACATCACCACGAACCTGCCCTATGTCGAGGGTGTTTACCTGGCATTTGATCACCACGCCAGCGAAGTCGCACGTGTTAAAGGCAAACCCGACAACCACGTCATTGACCCGAAAGCGCCATCGGCGGCGCGCGTTGTTTATGATTATTTTGGTGGCGCAGAGAAGATGCCAGATATTTCCTCGGACATGATGGACGCCGTTGATAAGGCCGATTCTGCGGCCTTTAGCAAAGAAGAAATTCTAAACCCCGAAGGCTGGGTTCTTTTGAGCTTCATTATGGATGCCCGCACAGGCCTTGGCCGTTTCCGCGATTTCAATATCTCCAATTATCAACTGATGATGCAATTGATTGATGTCTGCCGTAAACATGAACGCATTGAAGATATTCTTCAGCTTCCTGATGTAAAAGAGCGCGTCGATTTGTATTACGAGCACCAACTTAAATTCCGCGAACAGATTGAACGCTGCGCCAATGTATACGAAAATCTGGTCGTGCTTGATTTGCGTAAAGAGGACACGATCTGGGCGGGTAACCGCTTTGTGATCTATGCCCTGTACCCCCAGTGCAACATGTCTGCCCATATTCTGTGGGGCAAGAACAAGCAAAACACGGTTATTGCCCTTGGTAAATCTATTTTGAATAAGACCAGTAATACCCATGTGGGACATCTTTGCCTTGAATATGGCGGTGGTGGCCATCAGGCCGCCGGAACTTGCCAAGTGGAAAACCTGCGCGCCGAAGAGACCTTGCACGAAATTATCGGTAAAATTAACGCCGACGGCTAATCAGACCTAGCATTCGTGGGGAGTACTTAGCACTATAAATTTATGGGATTTCTAGCAAAGCATATCGGCCACAGCCGAATTCTATCACCCTTGCATATTGCGCATACGCGCCGTGAGAGCCTTATGGACATTCTCACCTATGCCAATGCCAATGTCCCCTATTACGAAGGCCGCTACACAGCTTTTTTAAATGAATGCTGTGCGCTGGAGGATGACGCGTTTTATAAGGCCTTCGCCAGAACACCCGTCACGACCAAACAGGATTTACAAGACAGCAACAGCAAATTCAAAACCCGCGCCCTGGCCGGTAAAGTCGATATTATTAGCGAAGGGCGCGCCCGCACCCCAATAGAGATGCTCTGGAGCATTTTTATCCGTAAGAATTTTAAAATTTCCATCTCCACAGGCGGCAGTTCCGGCATGCCGACCTATCGCTGGCTGGATCACGGGGATGCCAATGTTATGGCGCAGTCTTTTCTGGAATCATTCGAGCGCAATGGCTGGAAGCGCGGCGAGCCGTTTGTCGTGTACTACCCTCTGAAATCATATTTCACCGATACCTATGCGGCGTTTAATCTATGGCTTCATAATTTGTTCGGCTTTAGCGTTGTGCCTTTTGAAAACGTTGATGCGCAGAGCGTTAAAATGCTTCTGGATACGCTAAAGCGGCGCGAGGCCTCGCTGCTCGTTATATTCCCGTGCGTCTTACAGCGCGTGGCAGAGATTATGCACCGCGAAAACATCGCCCCTTTCACGGATTTAAAACACATTAATGTCAGCGGCGAGTTCTTTTTTGATTGCTCCAAAGCCTTCATTCAAACCATGTTTCCGGCTGCCCGCATTGAGATGACCTATGGATCGGTGGAGCTGGGCGAGATAGCTCACCAGCATGGGCGCAGTAGTTTTGATTACAAGGTCTTTGATAATTTTGCCTATGCCGAGGAAAGCAAATCAGATGCGCTTATTATTACGTCCTTACGCCAAACCGCTTTTCCCATGATCCGCTATCAAATGGAGGACAAAGCCAGTGTTGTGAGTGACGAGACCGGGACGCAGTATTTGACGGGGCTGGAAGGTAAGAACACAGATTATCTTTATGGCGCGGATGGTGAGAAATACTATGCATCGTTCTTTAATACATGCGTCAATGATCTTAACCTAGAATGCGGTAGCAACATTATCCATTTCATGATGCGCCATGAAAGCGACAGAGCCCAACTTAGTTTTGTCCTGAAAGAACCCAATGAGCCGCATGAGGCCATGATTGGCGCTCGCATAGGCCAGATTATTTCGGAGACGTTTCCACAGTTCTCAAACATCACAATTAATTTTCCCACCAGTTTTGATCACGATTACACGCGCAAATTCAAGATTATCGGCGAAGGCGACGGGCTGGCCGAAGTTGTCGGAGGATATTATAAAAGAAAGGCCGGATAGGCATGATCTTTTTACGCTCAAAAAACGTAAGATAACCCCATGACCGATAAACAAAGCGCCATCGTCTGGTTCCGGCAGGATTTACGCCTGCATGACAACCCTGCCCTGCTTCACGCTGTTGAGAATGGATATGACATTATTCCTGTATTTATTCTGGATGATGAAAATGCAGGAGAATGGAAGCGCGGCGCGGCTTCGAGATGGTGGCTTTATAAATCTTTGCAGAGCCTGAATGCCTCATTGAACGGGAATATGGTGTTCCGCAACGGGAAAGCAGGCGACGTGCTGGATGCCTTGATTGAAAAAAGCGGCGCACAGGCCCTCTTTTGGAACAGGTGCTATGAACCGTGGCGCATTGCCCGCGATAAAGATATTAAAGGCGCTTTAAAGGATAAGGGGCTGGAGGTGCAAACTTTTAACGCCTCCCTGCTCTGGGAACCGTGGGAGATTACCAAAGATGATGGCACACCTTATAAGGTTTTTACGCCGTATTACCGCAAGGGATGCCTGAAAGCCAAAGAACCGGATGCTCCACAACCTGCCCCCACGAATATTCCCTATGTGGATTTTTCACCGCGTTATAGCGAATCAGATTTGGGCTTGCTGCCCGATATTCAATGGTACCGCAGCATCGAGCAAGTCTGGAACCCCGGAGAGCAAGGTGCTCAAGAGCGTTTGGACGCTTTTCTCAATGATGGCATGAAGGGCTATAAGCAGGACCGCAACAGACCTGATATGGAGAAGGTTTCGCGGCTGTCCCCACACCTGCATTTTGGCGAGATATCGCCGCGCAAGGTTTGGCATGATGCGCAAAGCCGCGGCATGCAGGCGCACTGGGAAAGTGACATGGACACGTTTTGCAGTGAGTTGGGCTGGCGCGAGTTTTCGTACTCCCTGCTCTATCAACATAAAAATCTTATGCGCGCGCCGCTGCAGGAAAAATTCGAAAACTTCCCGTGGGATAAAAATGACAAGGCGCTGCTGGCTTGGCAAAAGGGGCAGACAGGCATCCCCATCATTGATGCAGGCATGCGCCAGCTCTGGCAAACGGGGTGGATGCATAACCGCGTGCGTATGGTCGTGGCCTCGTTCCTGATTAAAAACCTGCGTATTCACTGGCATGAGGGCGAGGACTGGTTCTGGGATACGCTGGTTGATGCCGATCTGGCCAATAACGCGGCCAGTTGGCAATGGGTGGCCGGATGCGGCGCCGATGCCGCGCCGTATTTCAGGATATTCAATCCTGTTACACAAGGGCAGAAATTCGATCCCGATGGTAAATATGTGCGGCAATATGTGCCCGAGCTGAAAAACATGCCTGATAAATTTCTGCATAATCCGTGGGAGGCCGCTGAGGATATTCTGAGAAAAGCAGGTGTTACGCTCGGCACAACCTATCCCAAGCCGATTGCCGATTTAAAAGAATCACGCAAGGCCGCTCTGGAATGCTTTGAAACCATCAAGAAATCGGCATAAACTGATTGGCATGAAAGCGCCGCCCTTAAAGAAAAACGACATAATTGGTATCTTTGCCCCGTCCAGTTGGGTCGAGCAAAGCGATATCGAGCAATCAGTGCGCTTCATCGAGGAGCAAGGCTATAAGGCGCTGGTGCATCCGCAGACATATTTGCGAGAGCATCAATCCGCAGGGTCGCATGCGCAAAAGCTGGCGGCCTTTTATGATCTTTGGGATAACCCTGAAGTAACCTGCATTTGGGCGGCGGGCGGCGGCAATCGTGCTCTGCACTGGATTGACCTGATAGATTATGAAAGGCTTCAAAAATCGCCCAAGCATTTGGTCGGCTTTAGCGATGTGACCGCGCTCATTAATGCGATTTATGCGCATACGGGCATTGAAACGATCCACGGTACGACCTTTAACCGCCTGTATAATTGTCCGCAGAAAAACGAGCATCTGGCGCTGCTTTCCGGCGCGCGCATAATTTACCCAGACGATAATCTGCAAATTTTGCGGCCTGGAAAAGCCGTAGGATCGCTGGTGGGAGGCAATTTGAGTCTCTTTCAATATCTACCATCCACGCTGCCGCGAAACTATTGCAAAGATAGCATTCTTTTTTTGGAAGATTGCA
>Ga0098074_1001073_pt1 | contig 15133 bp, 13 predicted proteins | sample 32_taG_FD_75064 | JGI IMG/M metagenome (GOLD analysis project Ga0098074, IMG submission 75064) | Marine viral communities from the Gulf of Mexico - 32_GoM_OMZ_CsCl metaG | ecosystem: Environmental > Aquatic > Marine > Oceanic | place: Atlantic Ocean: Gulf of Mexico | collected 2015-07-12
ATCCCAGGCAGTGGCCGGGCGCCACGCCGGCGGATCACCTACAGTTCGCCATTCGGCACGAGGGCATCGACCTGCTGGTACTGCACGCGCTGACGCAGGCCATGAGCACCGACGACCTCATGCCTGCACTGAGCACGACGACCGGGATCTACACCCGCCGGCTCTGGTTCATCTGGGAATGGCTTACCGGACAGCATCTGCCGATCGCAGATCTGGGCAAGGTCAGGTACGAGCCCATGCTCGATCCGGAAGCCTATGTTGCACTGCAGGAAGGCGAGCGCAGCTCGCGACACAAGATCATCGACAACCTGCCTGGAACGCCCGCCTTCTGCCCGCTCGTGCGCCGCACGCCCGCCTTCGACGCCGTCGTGGATCGGAATCTTGCGGAGGAAGCGAAGGCTATCGTCGCCCGCGCGCCGGCCGACCTGATCGCCCGCGCCGCATCGTTCCTCGTGCTTGGCGACAGCAAGGCCTCCTACTCCATCGAAGGGGAGCGGCCGGGGCCGCAGCGTACTGCACGGTGGGCGCGCGTGATCGCCGAAGCCGGCGGCACAGACATCTCCGTCACCGAGCTCGAGCGCCTGCAGCGCATCGTCATCCAGGACGCGCGCTTCGTGCGCATGGGGCTCAGGGTCGAGGGTGGCTTCATCGGGCGCCATGAGCGCAATACAGGACTCCCCTTGCCGGAACACATCTCGGCCCGGCACGAAGACCTGCGCGACCTCCTGGAGGGGCTGCAGGCGCTTGAGCAGCGAGGACTGAAGTATGGGCTCGACCCGATTGCCCTGGCCGCCCTTCTGGCCTTCGGCTTCGTCTATGCTCACCCTTTCGAGGACGGCAATGGCCGACTGCACCGATACCTGATCCACCACGTCCTGGCGCGCGCCGGCTTCAATCCCAAGGGGATCGTCTTTCCGGTCAGTGCTGCGATCGAGCGCAAGATCGATCAGTATGCCTCGGTGCTGAAGCAGGTATCCCAACCGATGCTCGAGTTCATCGATTGGAAGCCCACGCCGCGAGGGAATGTCGAGGTGCTGAACGAAACGGCCCACTTCTACCGCTACTTCGATGCCACCGAACACGTCTGGTTCTTGGGCGAATGCGTCGAGGATACGATCGACCACGATCTACCGGAGGCCATCGCATATCTCGAGGCTTACGAGCGGTTCGGCGCGGCCGTCCTGCCATATATCGATCTGCCGAATGAGAAGCTGAACCTGCTCTACAAGTTCCTTGAGCAGAATGGTGGCGCCCTGTCCAAGCGGGCTCGCGAGCGTGAGTTCAAGCTGCTGGAGCCCGATGAGGTGGAGCTGGTAGAACGCGCCTTTGCCATGGCCCTGGAGGGCACGCATGGGAATACTGCCACCGACCCTCCGGGGCACGGCCTCTAATATCTTCCCCTGCCTAGAGGCAGGGATTTCCGAGCTGGTCCCTAACCCTCCGATCTGTCGACAGGGTCCTGCGCCAGGCGCCGGGCACGTATGACCCGATCGTCGATCACCGATCTGATTGCATCCCGTGTGATGATGTTGTCGTAATCAGCCTCGATCAGGATGCTGAGGGTCGGACCATGCTCCTTGGTGTAGTCCACGTTGCAGACGCCGGGAACGCCTCGCTTTCGATCTTCCAAGCTGATCGATACCCAGTCGTCATAGGGGATCTTCCTCGCGACCTCCGCCGCGACCAACTGCGCGAAGTCGCGGTCGCTCAGGAGGAACTCGTAGGTCACATGGGTCCGCTCGACCTTCTGGACGATCTGTTCGGCAGATGCTGTCGTGTGGGATGCCTGGTCAGACATGATGGCTCCGCTCGATGTGAATTTTCATGAAATGAGGGCGGCAGGCTAGGCCGCGATGCGGTCTTCAATCTCATCCTCTTCCCACAGCCAGCTCTTGTTGGCGTGGTCGTAGGTCGGATTCAGGTGGCGATTGCAGACGCGCAGGTCATCGCGCAACGCATAATCGGGCACCAGGTCGGCCTCGAGCGTCAACGCGACGTATCGTGCAACGGACAACTCATCCTTCTTGGGTCCGCGAGCCTCGTCGAGGGGCAGCCATGTGTCGACGCCTTTCGACGGATCGAGGATGTCGATCCGCCCCTCGGCGGCCAGTCTCCGGATCCGGGGATGAGACGCATCGGACTCCCGGTGGGCACTGATGCGCTTGCTGAGGTCGTTCGTGATGCCGATGTAGACGTAGCATCCCAGCGTGAAACGGTAGATCCAGGTCTGCCCCTGCAGGTCCGGATTGGTGCGCTTGTCCCGGGGGTCCCATATCAGGTGCAGGAGATTCTGGTTATAGGCGGCCACGTAGGCGTTGAGATCATGGGTGCGGAATTCGAGCCGCGTGCGATAGAGGCTCGCTCTGCGATAGAGCTCATCCTCCGGCCATTTCTTGGCAAACCGATCCCGGGACATGTGCGCCGCGATCTCGGGTAGCCATCCTTCCCCATAGGCACGCCACCATGCGCTGGGCGCCTGCAGCTGGAAGTCCCGGTACCGGTCGTACTTGGCTGCTTCGGCCTTGGTGTTCTCATAGGTCCAGCTGGCGCGGGCCTCGGGCCAGATGTCGTACACCTCGGCGAGGATGCCCAGCTCTTCCGCCGCCCGGTGAAAGCGGCGCTTGCTGACCCGGAAGTCCTCGCGACCGGAGCACTCCTCGGCGGCCGCGAAGATCTCGTCGGTGCCGGGCAGCAGGAAGGCCAGCACCTCGGCCAGGTAGCCACCCTCATCCGCCGATCGCCACGCGTCCCTGTGCCTGTAGAAGGCAAGCGCACCATCGCAGAGGGCGGCTTCGGCGAAGACCTGGTCCCGATCACGGCGGTAGTAGAGGTCGAAGATGTCGTTGATGTGGCTACGCTTCACGGCCGCCTGGTAGGCAGCGTTATCCCCTTGGTGGAATTCACGTCGGGAGGAGAAGCGACTGGCGCGCTCGAACAGATCCCCGATCTCGATCCTTTCAAGCGCCGGCGCCAGGATCAGGTGGACCTCGTCAACGATTCCCAGGTTGCGTGCGGCCTCCAACGCCCCGCCATACCGCGCCCTGAATTCCTTCAGGCTGGAGCAGTGACGTGCGGCCTCGAGAATGCTGTCATGACACCATCTCCGGTACTCCCTCCTCATATGGGAGGTCACCTTCTTCATGATGCCGCGTCGCTTGGCCTCGTTCCACGCCGGCCAGTCCTTCTTCCGGAATTCGCTGCGCGCCCGATTCCCGGTGTACTTCAGGGCGATGTCGTGGATCTGGCGATCGGTCAGCTCCTTTGCGGGAATGCGAATTCCGAAGAGGCGCTTGATGGTCCGTCGCAATCTGGCATTCTCGGGCTTCAGGACGAATATGTAGGGCGTCCCCGTATCCACGAAGTCCCTGTAGGTGACGCAGTTGGGAAGGACATGGTGGAAGATGAACTCTGCAGACATGTCCTGCGAGCGATAGATGTTGCGCCCTTTCTTTCGACGTTCGGAATTAGGAGCCGTCATGTGCCGGACGGCGGATATGTCGTTCATGGCATGATCCTTGATCTTGTGTCTTTGATGGACTGCCAATCCACCTACCCAAGGATCATTCGAGCATTCAATTCAGTGTTTTCACACAGTCCTTGAAAGTGAAAATAACACCATGCAACTATTTAATTCACGACATTTCCGCTCGGATGATCGCACCCCTTCTTTTCTTGCGCCAGAATGCCTGTCAACAACCCTGGAGTGTGTGCATCTGTGCGATATACAATGGATTAACCCATTAAGATTCCGCAGATGTGCGACGATCGCACAGTCAGCCAGGGGCCGATGTCGCTTGAGGCATGCCAGTGAGCGGCGTCCATCGCGCCTGGATGTCGCCGGTCTGGGTCACCTTCACGAAGCCTTCTCCGTCGCGGACGATGCTGTGGCATTCCTCCCGAGCGCCTTCTCCCTGGCACAGGCGGTCGCCCTTGATGCTAGCCGGGATGGTGTAGGTGCCGGTTTCCCCACTGGGGGTGCGGAAGCTGCCGGACATGGTTTGGGCTCGCAGGTCATAGGCCGCCTGCCCCATCGTGCCGGCCGACGGGCCGCTAAGCGTCTCGATCGAGAACGTCCGGCCTTCGACGAGGTTCGCGATCTCGGCGCCACTTAATGGCGCTCCACCCGGCGCATTGCTGGAGCTGACCCCTGTGGTTCCTGTTTCGCAGGCGCCCAGCGCCAGGATGGCAATTGCGGGGATGAGTGTGCGATAGAGCATGACGGCCTCCAACTGGTCAAGGTCCCAACCTGTTGTGACACGGCTCTTTCGGCCTCCGCCTCCCCCATATGGAGGATGTTTCCCCGCCCCGCCGCGAGGCGGTGATCGCCTGCGCGCGGCTGGGTTGCGTATGAATTCACCCGCAAGCGGCAGCTGACGGGCGTTATGAGGTCTGGCGAACTCGTCAGGGTCCGCTGGGCGCCGGCGGCGCGGGGGTAGGAACGAGATCGGAATAGCTCTGCCACTTCTCGCTGGTCCAGTCCGAGGTAACCTTGCGCACCAGGATCTCCGCCTCGTCCTCTCCCGAATATGCCGAGTCCGCATACTCTTCGCTGAGCCGCCGGATGAGCCTTCTGCGAGGCATCTCATCGACCTCGCTGATATTCATTTCGGGGAAGTAGCTGTCGAAGCGCGCTTGGAGGAGATCTTCGGACCATTCCTTCATGACGCCTTCGAAGAACTTCTCTCCGTGTTCTGGGTGGCCCGAGACGTAGTCGACGATCGCCTGGAAGATCGCTGCCTCGTCGTGCTCGACATTGAGAGCAGCATCCACGTTTCCAGCCAGCGCTTTCCCGATGTCGGCGTTGGTCAGGTGCACATGGTGGGTCTTGCCGTCGTGATCCTTCACCTCGAGCATCAGGTTCCCGGTTCCGGGCTCGTCGCCCCAGTCCGCCTGGGTCAGCGCCGCCAGAAAGGCGAAGGCCGCCACGCGGGGGTTCTCGACATCGAGCTGGTCCATCTCCAGGGAGACGGCATGCATCGATACTTCGTTGGCACTCATCTTGGTCGTCCTCTCGTTCACAGCTTCGGGCTGCTGGTTTCGTCATTCGTCGGCTCGTCCACAAAATCCGCCCGGATCTGAGACGAGACATCATTGTCGGGTCCGCCGAAGCCGGTTTCTTCGGCGATCTTGCGGACGATCTCGGCGTGGTGCGATGTGAAGGTCTCAGCCTGCGAGATCTGATCCAGGACGTCGAGCTGCTTCTTGAGCATGACGTGCGGAGTGGTGGAGTCATGCAGGCCACCGCCGAGGATCTGGACATCGAGCCGGATGAGATGCACCTGCAGATGCGGCACCATTTCCCGCTCGGCCTCATAGGCATCGACTTGGCCCCGAAGCTTGAACGGACCTGCCGGCGAGTAGTCTCCGCTCAGCATCTCAGGAGCGCGCTCCGCATGAAGATCTGTGATCGACTTCTCCAGGTTCTCGAACTGCAGCCGCTCCTCGGCGGTCCAATTCTCCGGGCCCTTGACCGTGAGGTCCAGCGCCAGATCAGCATCGGCGCAGAACATCTCTCGAAGGCTTTCGGCTTCAGGCAGAACATGAATGACGTCGGAAGTCAGGTCCGAGATCTTCCTTTGCACCTCAAGCAAACGCTCCGCGTCGAAGTAGACCTGCCCCCCATCCTCCATCGGATAGATGTCCTTGACGATGTCGGCCATCTTCATCTGGTCGCCGAGCTCTCCCTGCGGGTAGATGCCGTCACTTGGGCCATGCCCCATCGGGAGTTCAAGGAAGAAGTCCTTCGGGCTCGCTTCGGCCGCTTTTTCCATCGGGTCCAAGATCTGATCCGCCAGCTCGACCGCTGCATCGTTCCTTGCCTTCTCCAGCGCCTCTCGCTGCTCTGACAGCACTTCGGCCATGGCCGCCGGGCTCTCGAAGATACTCTCCCAGGCGTGGGCTTGCGCGGCCTGAGGCGCCAGGCTTGCAGCGACGATCGACAGGGCCGCAGCAGATGCGCCCAGCTTGCCCATGGCGTGATAGACGGCCCCGCCGACCTTGAGATCGGGCGACATGCCAGTGTCCGGCGCGCCACTGATCACAGCGCTGTCTGGTCCATAGAACTTGGCGAGCTTGCTGACGATCTCCTTCGCGCGGCTCTTGGTGACTGGTGCAACACTCGACATGGCAAACTCCTTCAGCTTGGCGGAGATATGGACGATGGCCTGCAAGGAAGCGGCTTGTCCCATGCCCGTCGCCCCATACTTGCCCAGCGCAATCGATAGGGCAGATTTTCATGACGGCCGCATTCAAGGACTGGTTCTCGGGCAGCAAGGTCGTGGATCGCAACGGCGAGCCACTGGTCGTTTATCACGGCACGCGGCGCCGGGGCCTGTCCGAGGCGGCCGAGGTCGCCTTCGACCTGAAGCGCTCGGGCGACCGAACCGACATGGGCAACTTCGGCACCGGTATCTACACCACCCGTCATGAATGGGTGGCCAAGGGATACGCCGAGCGCCATGGCTCGGTCATCGCCCTCTATGTCAACCTCAAGAACCCAATCCGCATCCCGGTGGTCGATGGCGGCTACACCCGGCTGATCGAGGACTGGGGCAAGGCGCTCGGCGTGACGGCCGTGCCGGTCTGGGAAGGAAATGCCCAGCGCAGCCGCGAATGGGCCGACGAGCTGCGCGCCAAGGCACTCGGGTCCGGCTATGACGGCGTCATCACCGAGACGGTCGATGGCGAGATCTGCGCCGAGGTCGTTGTCTTCCGTCCCGATGACCTGCGCACCGTAAAAGCCTGCATGTCGCCCACCGTCGTGGTGGATGGGCACCTGCTGCCGCTCAATGAGGACGGGACTGTCACGCTCTACCACGGCACCACCCGCGCCGGCGCGGCCGGGATCTGTCGTACCCACCTGTTGCGATCCGCAGGAGAGCCCTCCGTCTTCCTGACCACCTCGATCGAGGCCGGATACGGCGACGGCACACTTCTGGCTGTCGATGTCGATCCCGACCTTCTGCGCATCGACGACGAGTTTCCTGATGGCCGCTGCGACTTCGCGATAGACAGCCCCTCGGTCCGGGTGTCGGGTGCCCGCTATATGGACGAGGTGATCCTCGACGCCGGCAATGAGGCGCCCACCAGCCCAACCGCCCTGCCCCGTTAATCTTCCGGAAGCCTGCTTCTGCGAGAAATCCCGAACGCGACCATCGTTCAGGACAGATTTCATGAAGCAGCAGAATGCTGGCAACTTCACCAGCCCATCGGGCAAGCCGTCTCACCGACTGCCCATGGCACTGACCACGATGGCCCTTCTGGGTATGGGGCTAGGCCTTCTTGCTCTCACCGAGGACGCGGGCAAAACCGATGCCGAGTGGCGACGGATCATTGAGGCCAAGCTGGATGCGGGAGTGCGGCCCGAAGAGGTGGTCGATCTGAGCGGAAGATACCAGATAGCCATCGAGAGAAACCCGGAGGCACGTGATGGCAGGAGCGCCGTATCCTGGATCACCTGCGTCGCCCACGAGGGGCAACCCGTCTCTTTCAAGGAAGTGTCCTGGACCGATCGGGCCGGCAAGACCGTGATCGCCGACCCCCTGTCTGGTGCGGAGCGGGCGGGTTTGCGGAGTGTGGCTGAGCGCCTCTGCGCCAAGGCCAGGAAGATTCACCTTTCAGGTTGAGCATATCGTTTGATGTTGGCGTTTGTGGGATGGCTTGAATTCTACGACTGAGTGGATTTGTGAGAGCGCATCTCGCCTTGATGATGCCGGGCCGGCATTGTGGCTGGCATGCGCCAGACCACCTGGCGAAGCATCCATGAACAGAAGGACGCGCCGACCATGAGCGAAGACGACAAGAATGACCGCCTTGCAGCCATGATGCGAGCCAGGATACTGGCAGCAGGCGGCCTGGAGGATGACCAGTACCGCGACGGCGGTGAAGGCGCGATCAAGGCAAAGGCTCTCGACAAGAAGGTCAAGAAGATCCTCGGCATCCTGAATGGCTTCGGCCAGAAGCCGATGCACACCGAAACTCGGGCCACCTGCCTGCTGGCGAACCTGATGCACTTCTGCGCGCTCGAGCGGGAAGATTTCGGCCGTGCCATTCGTGTGTCCGCAGATGCCTTCGAGGCCGAGAGCGGCGGCGCGGAGCCGCAGGGCCTCACCGAAGCCGACATGCCGGTCATGCAGTGGAAGGACGAGGACGAACTGGGCGCCCTGCTCGACAGGTTCGGCGGCGCCACGGAGCCCCGTGAAGACCAGCTGACTGACATCATCGCTGACCTGCGGCACGCCTGCGCGGCACTCGACATGAACTTCGACCAGATCCTGAAGCAGGCTCAGCTTGCCTACGATCTCCAAGGACCGGTGATCGGGTTCGGCCCGAAATGACCTCTGCTCGGTCGTATCGGCTGTGTTGAGACAGCTGTTACGACCGAGTGGATTTATGGAAGACCTTCCCGGCCTCGAGAGAAACGCGAGATCACTGACATGGCTGCTGACCCCGACCTGAAGAACGCCATCTCCACGGCCGCCTACTGGATCCATGCCCATCTGATGGGCTCGGGAAAGTGGGAGGCGGCCCAGAGGGCGGCAGCCGAGCAGCACGGCATGAGCCGCATCCCAGACATCATGGAGACGCACCTGTGCCGCGAGAGCTCGATGTTCGCCCGGGCAATGCTCGAGGCAGCAGGCTTCACGGGCTGGGCGGTAGTGAACGGATGGGTCGATCTCTCCGACCTCGAGAATATCCCGGCTGATGTCCAGGAGATGATCGACCTCGGAGAGGGCGACGAGCGGCTGGTGGCGCACACCTGGCTTGTGAATGAGGAGGCAGGCCTCCTGCTCGACATGACAGCCGCACAGTTCGGGCCGGACTACTGGCACGAGGCTGGCGCCATGGTGGTCGAACTTGACCAGGCCGGAGACTTTCACCCTGATGACGATCCGGCGGACTGGTACGATCCCGGCTCCACTCTGCCCGAGACGGTGGGCGACTGGCTGAACCTGCCCGAAGGTCAGTCGGCCACGCCGCAGTCCAGGCCCCTTCCTCGTCGGCCAGAGCCGCTGAGCGACATGCTGCGCCAGGCAAGCGGCGAAGCTCTCCCCGAGAAGGACGAGGCCGGCGAGCGCCTGATGGTCCTCCTTCAGATGCTCGAGGAGATCCGCGAGGAAATGGAGCCGGCCGCAGCCCCCGGCGCCCGCTGATACGAGGGAAGGCCAGTTTGAGATCGGCGCGATTTACTCACTCTGGTTGAGGGCATCCGCCGCTTCTTAAACCGCTTCCCTGCGCACCCCGTCGCTGTCGTTCTGGCCGGACGAACGTTGATCCAGCAGGATCCTTAGCCTATATCCCGAAACGAATGCCCCGGTGCGTCCCTGTCAGCTTGCTGACATATGCCCGGGGCCAGGTGTTTCTGTGGCCTTCTGTGTCCCTCGTCTTGCGCCTTTCTCGGGATCGGCAATCTCTCCAGCATCACAGGAGATTGCTCGATGCCCAGCGCCCCCGACTTCGATGAATGGTTCGACGGCAGCCATGTCGTGGAAGAGAGTGGCGCGCCGCTTGTCGTCTATCACGGCACCGCCGAGAGCTTCGATCGCTTCGAGGACTTCACCGGCGGCGAGGACGGGTTCTACTTCTCCTCCTCGCCGAGCATCGCATCTGGCTATGCCAAGTGGCGCGGCGACATGATCGACAACGAAGACACGCCGAACGCCCCCGGCCCGAATGTCATGCCGGTCCATCTGTCGCTTCTGAACCCTATGGTCATCGACGGGGCCCAGACGCCGTTCTCGGCCGAGCTGTTCCAGGATGCGGTCGATGCTGCCCGGGAGGCGGGCCACGACGGCGTCATCGTGCGCAACGTGGATGACCGGGCCGACTTCGAGCAGGCGGAGATCGCCGACACCTATATCGTCTTCAACCCGGAGCAGGTCATGTCCAAGTTCGACCCCGCCGCGCTGTCTGTCCATTCTCATGAAGTCGGCCCCGCTCCCAGCGCCAAGGAAGGTGACTTCGACGAGTGGTTCGAGGGCAGCCAGGCAGTGGCCGAGGATGGCGCACCGCTCGTGCTCTATCACGGCACCGATGCACCCGAGTTCGACGACTTCGCGCCCGGCAGCTGGTTCTCGGACAATGCCGACGAGAGCGGCGCCTACAGCTTTGCTTCCAACGTGGCTCGTCGCGACCGGGCGACGGGAAAGTATCGACGCGCCCAGGGTCCCGAGTTCGCTGGGCAGATGCTGCCCTATTGGGGCACGCTTTCTGACATGGATGAGAAGGTCGTGGGCGATGTCTATGCGACCGACAACGGCGTCTTCCGCTATCGCGGAAAGGGTAATTGGGATGCCTTCGAAGACCTTTTGGTCGACTACGACAACGTGTCCGACGACCTGTGGCACATCCGCGTGGTGGCGGGCGATGCTTCTGCGAATGTCGACGAGCTGATCACCGAATACGAGGACATGGTGCAGAGATCCTGGGTTGGGGGCGACGGCGGCCGGATGATGCCCGTCTACCTGTCGATCAAGAACCCGATCAGACTGCCGGCAATGGAAGCGAACCGCATTGCCAAGCGTCTTGGCGCCGATGATGCGGAGATCGCCGCCAAGATCGCCGAGTACGAGGCCCAGGGCTATGACGGCATCGTCACGGTGAGCGACGAGGCAACGGTCTGGAGCGACGTGCGTGAGCGTCTTGGCGGCATCCCGCAGCACTGGGTGGCCTTCCGCCCCGAGCAGGTCCGTTCGCGGTTCGAGCCGGGCGTGCCCTACAACCGAAATCATGAGAAGGCGATGGCCGACAAGAAGGAGACCTTCGAGGAGTGGTTCGGCGCCAGCAAGGTCGTCGACGTGGCCGGCGCGCCGATAGTGCTATACCACGGCACGGGCGCTCACTTTGATCGTTTCAAGACGATGGCCTGGGCCAGTGAGGGTGTGGATTTGCCCGCTGACTATGCGGCGATGCGCCAGGAGTACGAGAGCGGTGCCGCCCAGTTGATGCCTCTCTACATGCGGATCGAACGCCCATTCGATGCGGATTACGGGCTACCAAAGACGGTTACCACTTCCATGGTCGTCAACGAGATGATCGAGCAAGCCCAGGCGCAAGGACGCGACTATACGTTGAACGAGACCATTCTTCAGCGCCTCCGTGAGCTTCTGGATGAGCTGAATGTTTGCCGGCGCCGGGAAGAGAGCGGCCCGCACTATGCACGGCACGATTTCTGGAATAACGCTGCCTCTCTCTTCGGTGCGGACGGCGCAGCCGCGATTGGCGAGATCTTCGAGACACTCGGCTTCGACGGCGTGACCATGATGGAGGGCGGTGAGCGCACCTGGGGCGCCTTCTCGCCCGATCAGGTGATCTCGAGGTTCGACGAGCGTGCCCTGCCACTGCAACTCGCGCCAACCGCCCCCGGCGCCGAGGCGCGGGCCTTCAACGAGTGGTTCGGCAACAGTATGATCTCCGATGACGTCGGGCGGCCGCTGAAGGTTTTCCATGGCACCGCCGACGACATCGACGAGCTGCGCCTGGGTGACAGCCAGCGGCACGGACACGGCCGCCAGATGGAGGGGATCTTCTTCTCCTGCTACGAGGGCACCGCCAAGGCCTACGCGCGCACGGCGGCCAATGCACAGGATGCAACCCGGGACGACGACGGGGTGGTGATCACCGCCTATGTCTCGCTGCAAAAGCCGAAGATCTACGACGACCCCTACCCGTTCAAGTACGCCATCCGACAAGAGCTGGAGGCGGCCGGCTATGACGGCGCCGTGCGGCTCGACGAGTTCGGCAACATGGTCGAAATCGTGGCCTTCCGCCCCGAGCAGGTGAAGGAAGTCTCCCGTACGGTGGATGGCGCTCCGAAGACGGCTCAGGCGGCAGATTCCGAGCCTCAGGACGACGTGGCACCAGCCCTGGCAATGTGATGACACCCAGCGCGTTGTTCATCGCAAGACCTCGGATATATGCATGAGGCGCCTGCCCAAGAGGCGTCCAAAAGGCGCGCTGGATGCCCCGGCGCGCCTTTCTGCTTTCAAGTGGCCTAGTCCATCAAGTCGATCATGCGCAGAGCCACGCGGATATCATGCACCTCATCGGGGACGGACACCTCCGCCAAGTCCCCCTTGTAGTCCGGCGATGCAAACAGGCGACGGACCTCGGTCGCGGTGAAGGCCATGAGGTCATCGTCGTCGTTACGCAGCTTTCCACCAGCGCAATCGGTGAGGACCGGCAGGGTGGCTTGAGAAGCGAGGACCCAGAGGTCGCATGCGTTCAACAGTGCCTCCACCTCTCCCTTCGCAGCCTTGCCGAGATCCCATTCCCCGATCCGCACCATGACGTAGATGTTTTGATGGGCCATCTCGCTCAGCGCCCGGAAAAGGCGATTGTCCCCAGGCCGCCAGGGCAACGACAGAACGAGGATGCCACCCTGACGCTCGCACGGCACCACCGCTTGGGAGAAGTGGTCGAGAACTGCGTCATACGAGAACTCCTGCGCTTCTGGGATGGGTTGCCCCATTCGCCTTGCCAGTTCACTGACCAGTCTGGCTGGCTGCTGGGCATAGTCCGTGTGCTCGGGCCGGTCGGGCCTTCGGAGATAGAGGCATCCCGGCTTCTGCCATATCTCCCCCTGCGCCCATTCGAATGTGTCAACGAGCATGTCGCCATCGATGTCGCAGGTCATGATCAGGGCCGCGTGACTGCCGTTCAGGAGATCCAGTCCGAGCGGGCTGCTGCCTCCCGCCAAGCGGCGCCGCGACAGCTTGGGAGCTGGGTTCGTAGCTCCAGCCAAGGACAGTGTTTCCAGGTAGGCCCTCGCCTGCCCCCAACTCTCGAAGCCCTGCATCTTGGCCGCCATCTCGAGCGACTGCGTGTGCTTCAGATCGACGCTGCCTTTCAGCAGCTTTCGCAGGCGCTGGGCCTGATCCTTGATGTCCTGCACGCCGAGTGGCTGCAGATCGCGCATGCGAAGATGCGGTGTCGTATTCGTTTTCATGATGTCATCCCGTTCAGGCCGGGTCATCGCGCCTCGATCCTTTGACGCGACCCAGCCCAAGGGGTTGATGATCGCTGTCTGTCGTTGGTCTGCTGCGCGTATCTGCCATGGCGACGGCCGGATCGGACTGGGACGCGCTCCCTGGGAAAGGAGGTACCTGCTGATGGTTAAGAACCGGTTACATAACGCTTACCACCCCCCCGGACCGGGAGTATCCCTGGCGCATGACAGGTCTAAACGACTAGGATCATCCGCGTCGAAATCTTTGGTCGCTTGCGGCCCGGGCTCCAGCTCCGAGCCGCAAGATGCGCCGGCGATGTGAGACGCCTTTAGTCGACCTGCAGTCTCGATGCGAGCTGCTCTAGGGTGCGGAAGATCTCCCTTGGGTCTTCCCGCTCATGCATGCCCATGTCGTGCCCGGGGAATAGCCGCCACAGGCTGCTCGCCGAAGTGAACATCATCTTGCCACGCAGGAAGCGCACCATCAGCCTTGCATCCGGCAGCTCGCCGTTATCCGACAGTTCCCGGTCGTGATAGGCGCCGTCCGGCGTGACTGCGACCTCCTCCTGCCCGCGCCGGAGGATGAACTCATGCCGTTCCTCGTCATGCACCTCCGTGAGAGGCAAAGTGTCGAGGTGCATCAGGAAGAAGCTGTCGGCCGGAGACGTCGGGATGTAGTGCATCTCGAGCTTGCGGGGGCGGCAGATGCGCATCGCGCCCCCGTCGACCACCAGATTGAGCGTCTGCGGTTCAATCCCCTCGATCGCATCCTTGAAATAGAGGTGTCCCATGCCCGGGAGCATGCACACCCCCGCGCCTGACCCCAGAACTTCATGGAGGATGCGTCTGATCTCGAACCATTCAGTCCATATCGCGTGCCTGCCACGGGGGATGCGCCGTACAGCCTCGGCCCAGGCCTGTCGCCTCTCGGGGTCGATCCGAGGGTCCGCCGGGCGCTGACGGCGGGGCTGCTGAGGATCTGCCGGCGCCAGGCCGGCACGGGCACTGCGAAAGTCCGCATAGCCGGCTTGCTGTGCCGCGCGGTTGAGGGCCATCGAGTACTTGATGCCCGTCTGGCGCTGGATGCGCTTGGCGTGGCGCTTCAGGCTCTCAAGGCTGGTGGGTGCGGGGAATGCTCCCCCGGATACGGTGGTCATATCGAGCTCCAATCCTCGCCGCGCCATACCGCCCACCATGCATGGAACAGAGAGGCACGATCTCGATCGACCTCGGGTTCATCAGCAGTGCTGCTCGCAGCTTCGCTTCCGGTGGGCGGCTGGCCCCTGCAAGGCCATGGATACGCTAGACCGGGCAGCGCGTCAGGGCAAGCCTCGCTGTTCAGTTAGGAGACACAAGTGAGAAGAGCGTCTGCACCTGCAGAGCCTCTTCTCAGAGCTCGCTGAGAGCCTCTACCGCCATCTTGCGCAGCAAGGCGACATCGAGATGACACCTCACCCGAGCCAAATAAAGAGACCCTGTAGAAGAATAGAAGTCAGTCGATCTCGCTCAGGCGACACGGCCTCTGCGAAAGCACCTCACTCGTTCTTCACAACCCCATGAAACAAAGGAAAATCCATGGACTATACCGTTATCTTCATCCTTTTCAGCATCCGTCCCCTGGTCATCCGCGCGGGTTATCCCTTGTTGCTCCGTGCGCTCGGCTGGCTACGAAATATGCGCATATTCTGGCAGGCGACCGAGGACTGGTTGCCGCTTCTTGGCCTCTAAATAGCGCGATGCCCTAGGTGACCTTGTCGGATCTGGCGCACTGCGGGATGAAGCTACCCGGCCTTCACACTGGCGCCGGACAATGTCTGGTACCGGCCGAGGATCTTGTCGGCGATGCCCTTGATCTCGGCCGCGCTGCGCTGGGCGAGTGGGCCGCCTCCGAGCGCATGGGCGAGCGCAGAGATGTTGCAGCCGGTGCATCCGGATGCGGCAAGCCAAATCGCCTCGGCCGGCCAAAGGGGCAAGCCGTCCAAGCCCGCCGCGTGCAGGTCCATCGCCACGCGCGGCAGATGGTAGTGACTGGAGACGATGCAGCAGCTCGAAGCGTCGACCTTCCCGCCGGCTAGGATGTCCCGGATGGCCTCGATGTTGCCTCCAGTGTGCCCAGCGCACACGCGGTACTCTAGGCGGCGGGCCTCCACCCCATGAACGTGCTCCAGAGCGTGGCAGATCGCCTGC
>Ga0098074_1001075_pt1 | contig 15120 bp, 11 predicted proteins | sample 32_taG_FD_75064 | JGI IMG/M metagenome (GOLD analysis project Ga0098074, IMG submission 75064) | Marine viral communities from the Gulf of Mexico - 32_GoM_OMZ_CsCl metaG | ecosystem: Environmental > Aquatic > Marine > Oceanic | place: Atlantic Ocean: Gulf of Mexico | collected 2015-07-12
CGACGCCCTGGCCGTGCTCGACGCCGCCGGCATCGACCGGGCGCACGTCTACGGGGTCTCGCTGGGCGGCGGACTGGCGCTCGAGATGGGGATGCACCACCCCGATCGCGTCACCTCCCTGATCCTCGGCTGCGTCGGACCCAAGACCGAGGTGACGCCCGAGAGCCGCCGCAGCTCGCGACTGTGGGTGCTGATCCCGACGTGGCTCAAGATCCGCCTGGTCGCGAAGGCCTTCTACGGCTCGGGGTGTGACCCCGAGGCACGCGCGATCGACATCCGAGCGCTGCGTGCGGACCCGTACGACGCGGCAACCGTCGCTCGGCAGGGGCGAGCCACCGGCGCCTACTCCACCACGCTGGAGCAGGTCGCCGCCGTCACGGCTCCGACCCTGGTGCTCCACGGCGACGAGGACAAGACCGTTCCCGTGGAGGGGGGACGCCTGCTGGCTGAGCTCATTCCCGGGGCCCGGTTGATCGAGTACACGGGGGCGGGGCACAACTACATCGTCGGACGTGCCCGCGAGACCGCCGATCACGTGCTCGAGTTCCTGGCCGAGGTCGACCACGGAGTCCGCTCGTGACGCAGTCGTTCGTCGCGGCCCTCGACGCCCACGCCGTCGCCGACCCTGATCGGCCGGCGCTCACCTGCGACGACGAGTCCCTGACCCGAGCCGACCTGCGTGACGCCAGCCAGCGGCTCGCCGCCGTCCTTCAGGCGAACGGCGTCCGGGCGGGCGACTACGTGAGCATCGTGCTGCCCAACTCGACGGCGTTCCTGGTGTGGGCCGTAGCAGTCTGGCGGCTCGGCGCCGTCCCGCAGCCGCTGTCGCCCCGCATGGCGGCACCCGAGCTCCAGGCCATCGCCGACCTGGTCGAACCGGCCGTCGTGATCGGCGCCCAGCTCGACGGTCACACCACCATCTCCGACCCGGCGCCAACGGACGCTCCAGCGGCGCCCTTCGTCGACACCGGCGCCGTGTCGCCGTACTGGAAGGCACCCACCAGCGGCGGGAGCACCGGCCGGCCCAAGGTCATCGTGGCCAACGCCCCGGCGCTCGCGGCCAACCTGCTCCCGTTCGGCGAGCTGTTGCTGATGCCGTCCGACAGCCAGGTCCTGGTGCCCGGACCCCTGCACCACAACGCCCCCTTCATGTTCGCCTCGCTCGGGCTGCTCCGCGGCAACCACGTCGTGCTGCAGCGGCGCTTCGACGCAGAGCGCACCCTGGCCGACATCGAGGCACACGCGGCCCAGTGGATGTACGCCGTTCCCACGATGATGCAGCGCATCTGGCGCCTGGAGCCCGAGGTGCGCGAGCGCTTCGACGTGTCGAGCCTCGCGCACGTCGTCCACATGGCCGCGCCGTGCCCGCCGTGGCTGAAGCGCGCCTGGATCGGCTGGTTGGGCCCGGAGCGCGTGATCGAGGTCTACGCGGCGACCGAAGCCCAGGCCGCGACGCGCATCGATGGCGCGGAGTGGCTCGAGCGTCCGGGGTCGGCCGGGCGGGTGATCCTCGGTGAGATGCAGGTTCTGGACGACGACGGCGAGGTCGTGCCGGCCGGCACGACCGGACGGATCTGGATGCGCCGCGGCGAGGGAGCCGAACCGGCGTACTTCTACCTCGGCGCGGACGCGAAGACGGGCCCTGGCGGGTGGGAGTGCCTGGGCGACGTCGGCCACATGGACGAGGACGGATTCGTCTACCTGACCGACCGCGACTCCGACATGATCCTGGTCGGAGGCTCCAACGTGTACCCGGCCGAGGTCGAGGCCGCCATCGACGAACACCCCGCCGTCCTGAGCTGCTGCGTCGTCGGGCTGCCGGATGCCGATCTCGGCGCGGTCCCCCACGCGATCGTGCAGACCTCTCGACCTGTGGTCGACGACGAGCTCATCGCGTTCCTGCGCGAGCGGCTGTCGCCGTACAAGGTGCCCCGCTCGTTCGAGCACGTCGACGAGGCGCTGCGCGACGATGCCGGAAAGGTCCGGCGCTCGGCCTTGCGCGCGGCCCGTCTGGAGGTGACCGGATGACGCTGACCATGGAGTCGGTGCCATTCGGTCTCGATGACGAGCCGATCCGGATCGCCGGAGCTCTCGGCCTCCCGCCGGGTCTACACGGGCGGACGGTCAGCCGGTTGACCACGCGGTCGCTGGAGCAGATCCTCGACCTCGAGTTCCGGCTGATCGCGACCAGCCCGTCGGGAGCCCGGATCGAGCTGCACACGGACGCCGACGCGCTGGAGGTCGAGCTCTACCTGACGCGGCTGCAAGTGCTCGACCGACCCAGGACGCCGCTGTCGCTCGACCTCGTCGTCGACGCCGGGCCGGCCCGTCAGATGGAATGCCCGGAGGGCGCGGTGCTCCAGGTGCGCGGGCCGCGCCACATGGAGCTCGTCGACAGCCCGCCGATCACCGTGCGGTTCGACGACCTCGGCCCCGGCATGAAGCACGTCGCGATCTGGCTGCCGCACAACGGCTTCGCCGAGGTGTGCGATGTCCGTGTCCCGACCGGCAGCACGGTCACGCGACCGCAGCCCGAGGCGATCCGCTGGGTGCACTACGGCAGCTCGATCAGCCACTGCGTCGAGTCCCGTCGTCCCACCGAGACGTGGCCCGCGGTCGTCGCGCAGCGCCACGGCCTCGATCTGCTCAACCTCGGGCTGGCCGGGCACTGCCACCTCGACCAGCTCGTCGCGCGCGACATCCGCGAGACGGCTCCCGACCTGGTGAGCCTCAAGCTGGGCGTCAACGTCGTCAATCACGACAGCTTTCGCGAGCGGACCTTCGTGCCGGCCCTGCACGGCTTTCTCGATACGCTGCGCGACCGGCTGCCCGACGTCCCGGTGCTCGTGCTGACGTCGATCATCTGCCCTCCGGCCGAGACCGTGCCGGGCCCGACCCTGCCGAACGAGAGCGGCGGCTACGACGCCGTCCCGCGCCACCCCGACCTCGCCAACGGATCGTTGTCGGTCCAGCGGATCCGCGAGCTCGTGACGGCCGTGGTCACCTCCCGCATCGCGGCCGGCGACGCGAACCTGTCGCTCGGCGACGGACTGCGACTGTTCGGCCCGGACGACGTCGCCGACCTCCCCGACAGCCTGCACCCCAGCCCCGAGGGCTACCTGCGGATCGCCGACCGCTTCAGCGACCTGGCGTTCGGCCCCTCCGGCTGCTGGGCCGATCGCCTCCCAGCGCCGAGTCGGCGTTAGTTCGCGCCGACTCGACCCCCACCACCGCCCCGCACTGCTGAGTCGGCGTTAGTTCGCGCCGACTCCCGCCCGGGCCGGGTTCGAGAGTTTCGAGGGTGCCAGCCATGACTTCCTGATTGACTTGGGCGTGCAGGCGAACGCGTCCGTGCTGGACCTCTTCCGGCAGGCCGACGCCGCGCACGACGGCTCAACCGCCGCGCCGTCCTGATTTCCGTCACTGACCGAGGAGCTACCTGCGTGCCCACGCTTCAGGGAACGCTCCGTGCAGGGGCAGCGACGTCGATGCTGCTGCTCGTCGCGCTCACGACCGGGTGCGGCGTCACGGTCCCGACGGATCCGATGGCGATGCCGATGCCGATGGTGCCCACGTTGGCGCCCGCTGTCGCACCGGCCCCCACTCGCCCTGCCCCCTTGTCGCGCTCAGCACGGCGGTTGGAACGCAACCGTCCCGACGCGTCGGCCATGTTGACCGGCGGCGCGGCAGCCAGTGCGATCGGCGGCTTCACGTTCCACCCGAACCCCGATGGCAGCATCAGCGTCGACCCGGCCTGGGTGACCGCGAACATCCGCACCGAGACCCTCCCCCTCGTCGGCGACGTGACCTGTCACCGCCTGGTCCTGCCCCAGCTGCGCGGCGCGCTCGAGGAAATCTCCACCCAGGGATGGGCGAGCCTCGTGCGCAGCAGCGACTTCGGAGGCTGCTGGGTGCCGCGCTACATCCGACACGACCCGACCGGCAGCCTCTCCCTGCACAGCTGGGGCATCGCCGTCGACTTCAACGTGAGCACCAACCAACGCAGCACGGTCGGCGACATGGATCCTCGCGTGATCGAGGTGATGGCTCGCTGGGGCTTCGCCTGGGGCGGCACGTGGAGCGACCCCGACCCGATGCACTTCGAGCTCGCCGCGCTGATGCAGCCCAGCGCGTAGCCGGACACCGGCTCCCACCACATCGACAGCACCCACGGATCAGGGAATTCGGCCTGCCGCCCGCAGCAGCCGGATCTGGATCATCGCCTGGTAGCGCGCGTCCGGGCAGCGGAGGTCGATGCCGCCGACCTCGCTGGCGCGCCGCAGTCTGTAGCGGGCGGTATTGGCATGGACGTGCATGGCTTCGGATGCCGCGGTGAAGTCGCCGAACGCGTCGAGCCACGACTCGAGGGTCTGGAGCAGGCTGGAGCCGTGGACCTCGTCGTGGGCCGCGATGTCGACGACGGGGCCGACGAGATCGACGCGGCGCTCGTCGACCAGGTCGGCCAGCTGGTTCATCAGGGTGAGTACTTGGACATCGTCGGCGTGGACGACGTTGCCAGCCGCACCATCAGTGACGCCGGTACCACCGGTGCCGGTCTGGAGCAGCCTGAGCACGTCATCCGCGTCGGCGCGAGCTCGCGGGAGGGACGACAGGTCCGAGACTCGGCCACCGATCCCGATCGCGATGCCGCGGGAGCGTCCGGCTGTGCTCTCGGCGAATGCCTTCGCCACGACGATCGCTCGTTCTCGTGCTGTGGCGGCGGGACCGGGTGTCGGAAGGATCGCGTAGACGACGTCCTCGACGGGTGCGACCCGGCTGCCCGCGTGTGCCACCGACAGGTGCATGCCGAGCGCCGACGACAGGCGTCGTAGGTCCTGCAGGGCGATCTCGGCATCCGTGTCGCCGTGAAGGGTCGGCCGGACGGCGAGGATGCTCACGCCGGACGAGACGTTGAGGTGGTGGTGGATCGACGACGGCTGCGCCAGGTCGTCGATCCGACCGTCGAGCAGGTCGGACATCGCGCGTGACTGTTGGTGAGCGACGTCGTCGCTGTCGAGACGGTGCCGGAGCACGTGCCGGGCGGCGACGTCGCCGAAGGCGTCGAGGCGGCGCAGCAGGTCTCCGGACGGCTCGGTGTCGCTCACGGCCCAGATGGCGCCCAGGGTCTGTCCGCCGCTACGGATCCGTCGCGCCACACGCCACCAGGTTCGCGATCCTTGGGGTGCCACGCTGACTGGTCCGGCGGTCGCAGCGACCTTGGCCGTCACCCCGTGCGCACTGAGCAGGTGAACGTCCGCCGGCGGGACCCTGCGCCCCAGGATGGAAGCGATCCGGCTCGGGTCGGTGACTCCCTCGTGGTCGCTGAAGGCGAGGACGTTGAACTGGGCGTCCTCGATCGTCACGGGCGCGCCGAGCGCCGACGCGATCAGGTCGCACAGCTCGAACAACCCCGGCGCGTCCTCGAACCGGTCGGCACCACGGCTGGGCCGCGGAAGGAGATGAAGGGTCGTCCCGTAGTCGTGGCCGTCGTTGCCGGAGTCCGGGAGCCGATCGGTGACGGCGAGCGATGCCACTACCCGACCTCCGCCGCGGAGCTGTCGCGAGACACACCCGGCGAGGCTGCTACCCCGACGGTCGTGTCGCCCTGGCCGTAGTAGGCGAACCAGCGACTTCGGAAGTGCACGAGGCCCTCGACGAAGGTGACGTTGGGCACCAGTCCCGTCTTCTCCTCGATCGTCTGGGGTTGCAGCCACGGCTCGTCCGAGCGCTCGACGATCTGGCACGGGTCGTCGAGCGCGAAGGCGATCTGTCCGCAGCGGTAGTCGACGAGTCCGTTCTCCCTCGAGATGAAGCGGGCGCCGTTGACGAGCATCACGAGCTGGTCGTCCACGACGACCGGCGGCGCTCCCACCTCCACCAGGTCGGCGTCCCACGTGCCTGGTCGACCCTCGACCAGCGGCGCCTCGTCGACCGTCCACGTCAGCAGGTCGGACGACGTCGCGTGGTAGATCGCGCCCTCGCCGACGTACATGTGCCAGCGGCCGCCGACGGACACGGGCACGATGCCTCCGGCCTTGCTCCACGGTCGGGTGCTCCGGAGCGCCTTGGCCCACCCCACCGTGCGCCACGTGTCGAGGTCGGGGAAGAGCGGACCGTGCTTGGTCCAGCTGCGGAGGTCGGTGGAGGTCGCCAGGCAGAGCAGCGCGGACCGACCATCGAAGCCGGTGTAGGTCAGGTAGTAGACCCCGGCGATGCAGGTCAGCCGCGGGTCCTCGCAGCCCTCCCTCTCGTACGCCTCGGTCGGTTCGATGACGGGGTGAGCTTCGGTGGCGAAGTGCACCCCGTCCTCACTCACGGCGTAGCCGATGCGGGACACCCGGTCGGCCGCGTGCGCGCGGTAGAGAAGGACGACCCGGTCGCCGTGGACGACGGCCGCGGGGTTGTACACGTTGGCGCTCTGCCACCCGGTGCCCGAAGGACGCAGCACCGGGTTGCCGGTCCACGGTGTGAGGTCTCCGAGCACGCCGCGAGCGTCCGGGTCCGCGGAAGTCACCGTCACGACAGTGGCACCGGGCGACCGTCGTACACGAACTTCCTCTGCTTCTCGTCGTAGCGCATGGGACGGAACTGGCTCGGTGCCCACTGCTTCGACGGTCCGAAGCTGGTCCCGTAGGTCGCGCCGGCGGAGGAGGACGATCCGAGCGAGCGAAGCCCGTCGCGCAGCGTCGTGCCGGTGATGTCGGTGCCGCCGTACCCCTTCGCCGCGGTCTGGAGCAGCAACAGCGACATGCACACGCGCTGCGAGATGTTGAACGACGTGATGTTCGTGGAGACGGCGGGGAACTGCTTGTTGATCTCGCGGCACTTGGCGAAGACCGGGTCGGAGTACTGGCCGGGGTTCTTGAACAGATCGACGTCCTGCGTCGGCACCGTCCCGAGCGCGACGGCTCCCTTGAGCTGGCCGCCCTTGTCGGCACCGGGTGCGGCCACGGGGCTGTCGTTGCTGCTGATGACGTAGCGCGGGTAGTAGCGCTGGCTGTCGGCGTTGTTCAGGAAGTAGCCCATCATCCCGCCCGAGGACAGTGAGACCACCGTCTTGATCAGGGACGTGCCGAACGACAGGACCGCAGACTGCACGGCCGCGATCGAGCCCACGAGCTCGGGGGTGGAGTTGGCGTAAGTGACGAAGTAGGGCTTGGTCCTGATGCCGCTCGCTGCGGCGACCTTGGTGTACTCGCGTTCGGCCGCCCGGTAGCCCGGGGCGTCGTAGACCAGGAGACCCACCTGGTCACCGGCCTTGGCCAGCCCCTTGGCGATGGTCAACTCGGCCAGCTCACGTCCGAGCTTCTCGGCTTCGACCTCGGTGGGCGAGACGGTGTAGCTGAGCTGCTGCCAGTCCGCTGCGCCCTTCAGGTACCCCCCGTCGGACACGTACAGAGCCCCCGCGTTCTGCATGCAGGTGGCCATGGAGTTCGGGACCGTGATGTTGGTGATGACCGATGCGACCACGTCGTGGTCCTGCGTCATCGTCGCGCACATCTCGGACAGGACCTGCGTGTAGGCCTTCCCTCCGGCGATGTCAGCGCCGTAGTACACGAGGTCGATCGGGTGGCCGCCCAGTCCACCGTGGGCGTTCATCCAGTCGACGGCCGCGTCCATGTACTCGCGCTGACCGTCGACCTTGTCGTTGTTCTGGCCACTGCCGCCGAACTGGGCCGACAGCGCGGCGAGCTCCTTGATGTACATGATGCCGACCTCGACGGGCTCGCCGGTCGCCGGCTTGCTGTAGTCCACGGCCGAGGCTGCGGCGGTCGGGTCGTCCGAGCCACCCGGATCGGCGGTCTGGCCCGACCCGTCGTCCCGGACGTCGTTGCCCGTCGCCGACGGGACCTCGGACCCACCGGTGCTGTCGGGGATGCCACCGGTGGTGCCGCCGGGACTCTGGGCCCCGGCCACGGGGACATCGGAGCCGACGGCGCCGTTGCCGGCATCGACGGGCGTCGGTGCGCCGAGACTGCCCGCGTCACCCAGCCCCTGCGAGGCCCCGAGCGGGGTCTGCGCCCCGGGATCCACCTGCACCGTCGACCCGCACGCGGACAGGGTGAGACACAGCCCGGTCACCACTAGCAGCTTCCGCATGGACTGGCTCCTATAAACACTTGTAGGTATTGCGTTGAACGGGCATGATGCTGCAGCAGAGCCGCGTCGTGTGTCAAGGGTCACAGAAACATCGAGCGAGTACCTACGGTCGTATAGGAGGCCAAGAAGAGATGTCGACATCCGTGTGGGCCGCGTTGCCCGAGAGGTCCGGCGTGACGGCGGCCAAGCGACGACTCCTCGAGGGTGCGCTGACTCTCTTCAGCCGCGATGGGTATCACGGGGTGTCGGTGCGTGACATCGCCAAGGAGCTCGACCAGCACCCGACGTCGATCTATGCGCACGTCGGATCCAAGGAGGATCTGCTGTTCGAGCTCGTCAAGATGGGCCACGAGGAGTTGCGCGACCGTATCCGCCTGGCGCTCCTCGAGGTCGACGAGCGACCCGAGAACCAGCTGCGCGCGGTCGTCCACGCCAACGCCGTGACCCACATGACGATGGCCGACCTGGCTCGCGTGTGCCACAACGAGTCGCGCCACTTGTCACCTCACCAGGCAGCCATCATCGAGATCCTCCGGGCCGACATCGGCACGCTGCTCCGCGACGTCGTCAACCGAGGCATCGACAGGGGCGTCTTCGCGCCACCGGACATCGACGTCACCATCGCGGCCATCGTCGCCATGGGCGTGCGCGTCGTCGACTGGTGGCGCCCAGAGCTCGGGGTCGACCCCGCGCACGTCGCAGCCACCCAGGCCGAGCTCGCAATGCGCATGCTGAAGCGCTGAAACCCCACCCGTAGCCCCGCCGGATTTCCTCACCCGAACCTGGCCTCCTGACCTGTCAACCTGCCGAACGGAAGAAGCCGAGCATGCCCTTCGCCACCAACGGATCCGCGCGCCTGCACTGGGCGGAGAGAGGCACCGGCACGCCGGTTCTCCTCGTCATGGGGCACTCCTACGACTCCAACATGTGGTACCTCGTCGTCGATGCGCTCGCCCAGCACCATCGGGTGATCACCTTCGACAACCGGGGCACGGGCCAGAGCTCCCGCATGCGGAAGATCAGTGTCGCCGACATGGCCCACGACGCCTTCGCGGTCATGGACGCCGCCGGCGTCCAGAGCGCGCACGTGTACGGCGTCTCCATGGGCGGCGGGATCATCCTCGAGATGGCGCGCCAGCGTCCGGAGCGGGTCCGGTCGCTGCTGCTGGGCTGCACCATGGCGAAGACGCCCGACGTGTCCCAGGTCCCCCTCGCACTCCGCCTGCTCATCCGGCTCCCGGCTCCCATCGTCTACAGGATGGTGACGTCCGCGGCGAAGCGGAAGGGACCGGAGAATCCGTACCCCTACGGCACCGCTGCCCCGGCCGACAGGGTCGCGGTCGACGAGGCGGTGGTCGCCGCCAACGTGGGCAGCGTCCTCACCTCCGTCGCCCAGACCCGCGCGATCGGGGCCTACGCCATCACCGAGGACGAGGTGCGCGCGCTTCGCATGCCGGCCCTCGTCCTTCACGGCGACGAGGACACCGCTGTGCCCTACGAGGCTGGCCAGCGGCTGCACGAGCTCGTCGCGCACAGTGAGATGGTCACCTTCACCGGCGCTGGTCACAACTACTTCGTCGCCTACGCGGACGAGGCGAACAACCGGGCGATCGACTTCCTGGCGCGCGTCGACGCGAACCAGCCCGTGCAGGCATGACCAGTCTGATCGACTTCGAGCTGACGTGGACCGACGGTTCCGAACCCCGCGCCGACGCTGATTGGATTCCGGCCGTGGTGCCCGGAGGCGTGCACGAGTCGCTGCTCGCGGCCGGCCGCATCGAGCACCCCTACTCCGGCCACCACGAGCACGAGCTGGGTTGGGTGCACGATGCGACGTGGTGGTACCGAACCACCTTTCCCCACCCCGGCGACGAGACGGTGACGCACCTCGACTTCGCCGGTCTCGACACGGTGGCCGAGGTGCGGCTGAACGGCTCCGTGGTCGGCGCCGCGCGCAACCAGCACCGTGCGCACCGCTTCGAGGTGAGCGGATTGTTGGAGGACACCAACGAGCTGCTCGTGCGGTTCCCTCCGCCCTTCGAGGGCCTGCTCTCCGACGACGAGGTGGCGGCAGCGATCGACGACATGCGCTCGCGCCAGAGCTCCGCCCTTCGCGAGGTGACCGACGACGAGCTCAGGGTTCGCATCCTGCGCGCCCGACTCCGCAAGGCGACGTTCAGCTGGGGCTGGGACTTCGCCCCGGTCGTCACCTCCCGCGGCATCAGCGGACCTGTCTCGCTGACTACTTCCCGACCTGCACTGCGTGACGTACGGGTCCGGTCGGTCGACCTCGACATCGAGTCACGTAAGGCGACGCTGGTGGTGACCGGATCAGCGGACGGTCCGGTCACGGTCAGCGTCACCAGTCCGTCCGACGAGACGGTGACCGCCGCTGCTGAGGGCGACTTCGCGGTCCGGTTCCCGCTCCGCGACGTCGCACTGTGGTGGCCTCACGACCTCGGCGAGTCCGCCCTGTATGACGTCGTCGTCGTCTCGGGTGGCGCACGCACCGCGGTGCGGCACGGCGTCCGAACCATCGAGATCGACCGGTCCCCCGACCCCGGGGAGAACGCCGAGCTGTTCCGATTCCTCGTCAACGGGGTGCCCACGTTCGCGCGCGGCGCCAACGTCGTGCCCGCCACGATGCTGGTCGGCTCGTGGCCGGACGAGAACGCGCGCGCCCTGGTCGAGCAGGCTCGCGACGGCGGCATGAACATGCTGAGGGTGTGGGGCGGCGGCGTCATCGCGCCGGAGGCGTTCTACGACGCCTGCGACGAGCTCGGCGTCCTCGTGTGGCAGGACTTCCTCTTCGCCTGCTTCGACTACCCCGATCCGCGGGGCGAGCTGGCCGCCGAGGTCACGCTCGAGGCCGCCGACCAGGTGCGACGGCTCCGTCACCACGCGAGCCTCGCGCTCTGGTGCGGGGAGAACGAGATCCAGGCGATACGCGAGCTCACCACCGGCAACGCCGACCCCGCCGGCGACTGGGGCTGGGCCTTCTTCAACGAGGTCCTCCCCGCTGCCGTCGCCGACCACGACCCCGACACGGCGTACTGGCCAGGGAGCCCCTGGGGGTCCCTCGACGGCAGTCTGCTCAACGGCACCGCAGCGGGCGACCGACACGCGTGGGAGGTCTGGCACGGCGCCGCAGTGGACATCGGCGCCGGCGCCCCGCCCGAGTCAGCCACCCGCGGCGAGCTGGTGCACTTCAACCGCTACGAGAACGACCGCGGTCGCTTCATCAGCGAGTTCGGCATCCATGCCTCACCCGAGCTCGGCACGCTCGAACGCTGGACTCCCCCAGGCACCCTCGCGCCCGGATCCGATGAGCTCCACCAGCGCAACAAGGACAACCCGAAGGACAAGGGCTACACCCTGATGGCCTACGAGACCGGGGAGCCGACCACCATCGAGGAGTACGTCGACTTCACGATGGCCTGTCAGGCCGAGGGCCTCAAGGGCGGCGTTGAGCACTACCGGCGGCGCCAACCGCACTGCGGCGGCACGCTCGTGTGGCAGCTCAACGACTGCTGGCCCGGGCTGTCCTGGTCCGTCATCGACTACGACCTGGTACCCAAGGCCAGCTACTACTTCCTCCAGCGCGCGTACCAACCGCTGCTCGCGTCGTTCCGCGTCGACGACCGACGTCTGGAGCTGTGGGTGACGAACTCCGGCGCCGTCGACGCTCGCCTCGACCTGACGATCGAGACCGGCGCCACCCAGGGCGGCGCGGTCCGTCACGCGTCGTTGCCAGTGGTGGCTCCGGCATATTCATCGGCCCTCGCATGGACAGGCGAGGCACCTGAGGGGCACAACTACGCCTGGGTCAGCGACGCGACCGGCACGCTCCCGGCCAACCGCCGGCTCCTGGGGCGAGTCAAGGACGTCCTCGGCGACGTCACGTCCAAGCTCGTGGCGCGCGTGCTTGCTTCGGAACCCGGACACTCCACGGTCGAGCTCCGCGCCCAGGGCTACTGCTACCTGGCCCGCGTCATGTCCGACCAGCCCGGTGCCCGATTCAGCACCAACTATCTCGACCTGCGCGACGGTGACACCGCCGTCATCCACGTCACCGGACTGCGGCCGGGCGCTGGGCTCAGCGCCGCGAACTACGGCGGGCCGACTGTCGATCTAGGTACCAGCAGCCGGTAGGCAGCTCGACGTCGCACCAGCCTCCAGGTGTGCCGCAGGCCCTGAGTGGCCAGCACGTTTCCGGGCGGCGCGGTGCGCAGTTACCGGACTCGCCCGGACCGAGCACACGGTTCGCGCCTGTGGACCGCCACAACTCAGCCTTCGAGGGTGTGTGGTCCGACACATGATGAAGAGGGTCGAGGTTCCGAGACAGTGGCGCCATGATCGAACCCATACGGCACATGGGCGAGGGAGTTGGACGCTATCTCCGCCCTGCCCGGCGCCTCCAGGCGGACCGCGATACACGCTCCCGTGGGGGTGCGGCCAAGCTGGCTGTGGGCCTGATGGCCGGTGCCTTGATGGCCGGCTGCGGCAGCACGGTGCAAACAGATGGCCTGCAGCCCGGAGCCGCTGTGGTTCCTGGCACCTTCACAGACGCACTCGGCACCCCGACCGGCGAGGTGCCGCTCGGCGCCCCCGTCGACTCGTTGGGCTCGCCGCAAACGGCGTCAGACCCGTCGGCACCAGGTCTCGATCCAGTGCCTGCCCCCACCGGCACGACCGCACTCCCACCGGGGAGCCCCACCGGCACCGCCGACCCGACCGACGAGGGCCAGCAGACCCCGACAGCGACGCCGCCGGTGCAGGCCGGTCCCATCAGCGTCGGCTACCTGGTCGTCAAGGACGTCGGCGCCGCGACTGCCGCCCTGGGCTACGGTGGATTGTCGACCGGAGACGGGGCGACCCAGGCCGAGGCCGCCATCAAGCTGGTCAATGATTCCGGTGGTGTCGGAGGGCGCGAGATCGAACCGGTGATCTTCGAGCTCGATGCCGCGCAGGACTTGCCCAGCCAGTACGCCGCCGCCTGCTCGACGTTCTTCGAGGACAACGCGGTCAGTGCCGTCGTCGCGGTGTACAGCGACGACGTGGTGCGGGCGTGCGCTTCGCAGCGGGGCGTGCCGTACGTCGATGCCAACATCTCAGCCCCGGCCAGCACTTTCTCGCAATTCAGCAACGTACTTCAGCCGACGATGCCGACGACGGAACAGGGCGCCGAGGCGATGGTCGACGGCCTCGCCAGGATCGGGTGGTTCAAGCCGACCTCGGTCACCGAGATCGTGAAGGTCGGCCTACTCACCCACGACACTGCGGCCTGGGAGAAGGTGTCGGGCGTGGTCTCGGCGCGGCTCAAGGCTGCCGGTGTCGAGCTGGCCAGCACGTTCGAGATGCCGGAAAGCGACATCGGACGAGCCACGACGGCCGGGCAGGCGGCGGTCCTCCGCTTCAGATCGGCCGGCGTCAACCGCGTGCTCGCCGTCGACAAGGGCGGGTTCGCGCTCTCCTGGTTCGCCATCGCTGCAAACCTCCAGGGGTACTACCCCAAGATCGGGATGAGCACACTGTCGAAGCCGGTGCTCGAGCCGCTTGTCCTCAGCCCCCGAGCATTGGCCGGTTCGGCCGGTGTCGGGGGGTCGCCGATCTTCGACACCCCCCCGAAGCTCCAGCCCGCGACGAGCTCGCGTACCGGCAAGTGCCTAGCAGCCATGAGTGCAGCACGCCAGGACATGACTGTTCCGGGGGCGCGCCAGGGCGGACTCGTCTCATGCGAAGCCACCTTCCTGCTCGCGGATGCCTGGAGCACCGGCGCGACCACCCTGACTGCCTTTCTGCAGGGGGCCAAGGCGCTCGGCAAGCGCTACCAGGCGGTCTCCGCCTTCGCCACTGACTTCACCAGCTCACGCGCCGGGGCAGCTGCCTACCGCCCGATCGCCTACGACAGTGGTTGCAATTGTTTCAAGTACAGCGGCGCGACGGTGTCGTTCTCCTAGATTCACCCACTCCTACCTGAAGAAGGGCGATCTCGTGCCTCATGAAGCGACCCGCGAGCTGGTCTCGCTGCCCGACGGCAGGACCTTGTCCTACATGCAGGTGGGGGACCCTGATGGCCTCCCCGTGCTCTTCACGATCGGTACGCCGTCCTCGGCGGTCGGGGCTCTCGGGTACGCCGGTGCTGCTGAACGTCACGGCCTCAACCTGATATCGATCGACAAGCCCGGTTACGGAGGCTCCAGCCGCGATCCGCAGCGCTCTCTCCTGCGGTTCGGCGCGGACGTCCGTGAACTGGCGGATGCCTTGGGCCTTGCACGGGTGGCGGTGGCAGGTCAGTCGGGGGGCGGCCCGCATGCCCTGGCCGCCGCCTACGTACTGGGCGATCGGGTGTCGACCTTGAGCCTCATCTGCTCCTACGGCCCGATCAACGAGCCCTGGGCCGCGCAAGGTCACAACGGTCTCATGCGTACGACCACCTGGTTCGCCAACCACGCTCCGAGGCTGATGGGGCTGCCCGTCGCGCCCATCAAGATGATGATGGGCGACACCGACCGGGCCCGTCGCCTCACCTTGAAGATGGCCAAGAAGTTGCCGCCCCGCGAGCGCGCCGACCTGGAGGCGCCCGAGGCAGAGCTGATCCTGCGCGGCGCCAGCGACGCGTTCGAGGACGGTATGGCAGCGGCCTGCGACGAGTTTCGAGCCCTGGGGCGCCCGTGGGGCTTCCAGGTGGAGGACGTGCACGCACCCACCGACGTGTGGCACGGCACCAGGGACAAGTCCTGCCCGATCACGATGGCGCGAGGCATCGCCGAACGCCTGCCGAACGGCACTCTGCACGAGCTCGACGAGATCGGTCACGCCTTCTTCGGCCCCGAGCTCGAGCAGGCGATGGCCACGTTGCGGGCACGGGCCGCTGCGCCACAGCGCGACTGAACACCCGAGCTCTCGATGTGGCCTCGCCCGGGCCGAGGCGTCAGTCCGTCAGGAGCCGTACTTGGAGTTCCGTCAGGAGCCGGTCGTGCGGGTCGTCGAGGCGCAAGGACGTGATCTCTGCGACGC
>Ga0098074_1001080_pt1 | contig 15088 bp, 22 predicted proteins | sample 32_taG_FD_75064 | JGI IMG/M metagenome (GOLD analysis project Ga0098074, IMG submission 75064) | Marine viral communities from the Gulf of Mexico - 32_GoM_OMZ_CsCl metaG | ecosystem: Environmental > Aquatic > Marine > Oceanic | place: Atlantic Ocean: Gulf of Mexico | collected 2015-07-12
CAGGTGTTCTCCTGTGTGTGCAGTGCCTATCTCTGCGGGAGGCAATAACTGCCAGGGGGTTTGCACCCCTGGACCCGCTTGTACGGATCAGTTGGTAGAAGCAAGTTTCGCTGCTTGTTGATTCATTTTCATGATCTCAAACCTTGCAGACCTGTATTGTCTACGCAGCTTTTCACACTCAAGAGCACTTTCCAAAGGTGCTTTCAAGGTATCTTCCAAAGCGTCCATAATAGATTGAACGCTCGAAAGAAACTCCTCTTCTTCTTCGCTCTGATTCTGGGACCAACGGTAGCCTTTAAGAGCGGTATGAAGCAGACTTAGTTCTTCAGTAGTTAACTGAAGAGTGTGCGTTGTCTGAAGCTTGGCCACAGGAATCTCCTGTTGTGCGGTACCCATCTCCGCTGGGGGTAAGAAGTGCCAGGGGGTTTGCACCCCTGGTCCCGCTTGTACGGATCACTTGGATGGACCTACCTCGTAGCCGTATTCACGGCAAAAGTCGAGGTGGTTTTGGTGCTGGTGAGCAGGCCAGTCGTGCATTAAGCACTGCTTGGCTGTTGCTTGGTCAAGGTGGTTGACCGCGCTTTGTACGATGCCGGTCGCAGCACCTGCAATGAGAGCGATGACGGCGATAGTACGAATGGCCACAGTTGTTCTCCTGTGTGTGCGGTACCCATCTCCGCTGTGGGTAATAACTGCTGGAGGGTTTGCACCTCCAGACTCGCTTAAACGAATCAGTTGGCAAGCAGTGTCGCGTAATACTTACGAGCACCAGCGACTGTCGTCACTGTGCTCTGATCATTAAACTTGACACCTTTAAATGCACGCTTGGTGATGCGTGCGAGATCTTCCTCCGAGTTAATAACAAACTCGAAGTAGAACTTGTCAGTGACAAAAGCAAGTGTTTGCATTTGATTAGATGTGATATGGACTGAGCAGTTTAGAGACATGCTCAGGTCTTGGTTGTTGGCTGTTGTTCAGTGGGTCAGAAGACACCACTGATATACAGCCCTGGATTGTTAAACCAAAAGTCAGGAAGCTCCTGTTCAGTAACTGTCTCAACCTGGTAACTATTCTCAGGATCCATCGCACCTGCCTCAGAGGCAGCTGCTTCAGCATCGGAGTAATCAACCCAGACTGAAACAGTTTCACAGTCGCAAGTAACTACAAAGAGTTGCATTTGATTAAATTAAATACAATTGGTTGGTTGTTGGCTGTCTTTTCCACAAATAAACGTAGGTTTCTCCACAAGCTGTGGATAACTAACCGTATTATTTGCAAAAAAGCACCAATAATAGCACACCCAAATGTGCGGAAAAGTCTCAGAAAGAGCGCGGATTGTGTTGATTAGCTGACAAATTGTCGCATTTTGTGCTAAATCTTTAGCTAATCTTCACATTCTTCCGCTTTCCACTGCGTACTTCCTCCTAACGGCCGTTGGCTGTTCTTTTTTTTCTCTCCACCACCCCAGTCGGAAGGTACTTGTGAGAAGTGTCAGGAAAATCAAAACTATTTTGAGGCAAAAACTCCGGCCTTTCTTTGGATATAAAAAAAGAGCCCTGGTGGACCCGGTACATATACTCAGTGCTTACTTTAATATTTTAAAAAATAAAAAAATTATAAAAAATATTTTAGAAATAAAAATTTTCAGCAAAAAATAACTGGAAAGTTCCCAGTTACCCCAAACGTTTTACCCAAATTATCAGCTGATATTTGCTTTGTATGCCGCCGCTGCTTCAGCTGCGCGGCCCATTTTTCCGTAATCGGGAAGCTCTGCAGCTTTAGCGCGGTTAGCTCCGTTCAGAAAAGTTTGAACTTCTAAAGGTGAACTACCTTTTGCTTCCATCGCGGACACTTCATCCTGGATTAGAAGATCTGCAGCTTCCCGCATCTCTCGATTCGGACTTTCCATCCCTATTACTTGGGCATTTCTATAAATATAGTTTAGTTCCAAGAAATTTTACCCGTTAAAATATAAATATCTAAAAATAATTGTTGATAATAGGGCGATCATGCTAAATCCTACCGATTACGCTGCATATAGTCGGGCAACTGGGCGTCCTTACCCACAAAATGAAGAAGAACGCGCCCAAATGTACGGTGAAGTCCGTAATTTCCGGAATAGCCAGTTAAAAAATGAAGATGAAAACAATATTGATCAGAATCTTGCAATTGGTGCCCTTGGTTTAGGCGCATTAGCTCTTGGATCAGCTGCAGGACGTAAAGCTATTGCCCAACGTCAGGCTCAACGCCGTTCAACAGGTGGTGGTGGCCGCCGTGGTGGGATCGGTTTCCAAGATAATCCTCCTGCTCCCCCTAAAGATCCCAATGGGGGTGGGGGTCTTGGCGGTAATTACCTTCCTGAACAAACCAAGGCTGGTGTTTATGAGCGTGTCAAGAGAAGGTATCCAGATATTCCTGGGGAAAAAGAACTAATTAGAGCTTATGCACCTGAAGCGCAACGTGCTGAAGCTCATGCAAAAAAATATGGTTATGTAGATTTAAATCCTGCTGAACGTAAGTTAACTGATCCTTTTACTGGTGAAATCTTTGCACGTGGCCGTTCACCAGAGGTGCCCAGCCAGAATCCTGGAAATAATTCTTTAATTACTCAAATTACAAATGAAGATCGGGCACTTGGTTTAGCAAAAGCTCTTAATCCTGGATCACCGGTTGCTGATAATCCGTTAACTAATACGCAATTAGGAGAAGTAACAGCCGCAAATAATCTTGGTGAGATGAATTATGTGCGTAATCGTATCGCAAGTCAGTTAGAAGCTGCTCCACAATTAGTTGGACCCAATATTCAGATGCGTGACTTGCCACCAGCGTCTGCAGTAAAAGCACAGCCGACAACAGAAGGCATTAATCCTGAAAAAGCTGCTCGTATTGAGCGTAATCGTCAAAAAAACGTAGCGCGAGTAGCTGATATGATCTTTGATGCTATCGATAATGATATTTCAGAAGGTTATTCAGTTCCAGAGAATATTTCACAACTTGCTAAGCGAGCAGAGGCAGGAGTTATTAATGAACAAGATGTAAATACTTTTAGGACTTATATACAAGATGCATATAAAAATGATCCAGCAATTTTGCGTGAAATGAATGAGGAATTATCTTTTTTTACTCCTCCTGCTACTCCTCCTGCAAAGAAAGCAATCAAGGATCGCGTCAATCAATTTATGTCAGAGATTAGCGTTGGTGACTCTGGTGAAATGTTGGCTGGACCTGAAGTTGCGGCAGAAGCACGACAAATGTCTGGTACTGAGTCCAGTCGTCAGGCAGCTGCAGTCCGTCGTCTAGAAAAGCAAGAAGAGAGCCTGGCAAAAAATATTTTATCCGAATTAGCGGCTGAAACTTCAGCTCAAATGTCGGAACTTAGTCCTAAGGAACAAGCATTTTATAACAGTTTAGAAACCGATGAATCTAGGTCTAGATATGTAAGAGAAGTTAAAACTAAATTTAAAGATCCCACCCTCACTGAAACCTATGAGGCAGTTAGTGAACCAGCAGCTCGTATACAAAACATTGAGGCTTTAAATACTGCAGAAGATCAATCTGATGGTCGATTCTTGCGTCAATTGCAACGCAATGAAGATATTGATATGAGCATGGTCAATGAAGATGTTATTGATGCAGCTAATACACAAACTGCACAAGATGCTTTATTCCGTGAGAATCAACTTGTACAAGATGCACGCGATTATTTAATCCGTCAAGAAATTGATCTCAAGTATGACTATACGCCTGAAGAGTCCAGACAAGCAGCGGCAGTTGGTCAAGCACTAGAACGCATTCAAAATAATCCTACGCGTGTAGCTGCAGAAGGAATCATTGATGAGTTACGTACGGAAGCACGCGCTGTAGCAGATCGTGCCAAGTTCGCAAAAGAACAACGTCAAGGCAAAACTGGTGAACTCCCTGGCTACCGAGACGCAGATAATATTCGTCAACGTAAAGAGCAGAGAACTATTCCTGCGATTGATGCACCGCGTGAAACTATTGAATCTGTTTTAACTGGAGAAGATGCGCCAATTGAAACTAATTTACAAGGCCGCCAGTTAAGGGGTGGACTAGTTGATGAAGCAGGTGATGTACGTTTTTACGGTGCGGGTGCAGAAACAACAGATGCAAGTACTGGTGCACGAGTTGCAAAACAAGGAAAAAAATATAAACCAAAAGCACAGCTTGAGGCAAGGTTTAACAGCTATAGCGATGATGAGTTAGAGCAGATTGCTTCTAATAAATCTAGTATCCCTTATGGCGATATGATGCAACAAGATTTAGATGAATTACAAACTGCACAACGAGTATTAAAAACACGGGCACAAACGTCTATGGATAAAGGCATTGATATGTCTGGCCCTCAGCAACGTGCATTAAGTCGTGGGCGCAGAGGTTTAGAAGCATCTGAAGCATCTCGAAAACGTTTTGAAAATCAACGTCCGGTTCCAGCCTCTCAACCGGTTCAAGATGTAGCACGTTCGATGGAAACGTTACGTCAAGGCATGTCAGTTGAGCCTTCAGAAGCAGCTCCTGTTATTCCTGACATTCGTAATATTGGTTTCGAAGGAGATCAAGTTATTGCTGCTGTTGGACCGGATGATGTTTATACCGGAGCAGCTCGTGATGCAGCCGGAAGTCTAAAAGATGTTGTTGTCGGAGAAAGTGCACCGTTGGTTCAAGGTGGTGTTGTTTCTAATCCTGAGGTTGCAGCACAGATTGAAGATCAGTCTCAAGCATTCCTTCAGCGGGCTATTGAAGGTGGTTTAACTGCTAAAGCTACACCTACTGTAGAAGTGTATGAGACACCTCGATTCATTGGTCCGGCTGAAGCCGGTCCGGCTCGCGTGCCGCTTTCACGCACTGCAGCACCTGACCCTCAAAGGGGTCCAGAGCCTAGTCAACGACTCGGTTATGCTCGTTACTACGTTGGTCCTGAAGCAACAGGCAGCAAGCCTGCCGGTGTTGTCACAGGAGTTAGTCCTACTGTAAACATTGATTATGCATCAATGCCACAATCTGATGTGTATCGTCCCAGTGATATTGGTCGTGTTGTTTATCAAGGACCTGTTCAAACATCTGCAGAACGTTTAGCGCAATCAACTGGTGGCTTAGCAAGACCAACATCTATTTTGCCTGATAGAGGAGATACTCGATTGACAAGTTCGCTTCCAATTCCTCAATATGATCCTAGATATAAGACTTTAAATCGATCACAATACAATCCTCCTGCCCCTGGCTATATAGACATCGCTGATCGTCCTGCACCTACAGAAGCAGCTCCAATTGGTCCGTTAACTCAATCACCAGGTTTACCTAAGATTGGGCGTCAAGTCAGAGAAGGTAGTGGATACTACCCTGGCCCTGGACAAAAAGAATCTACATATTTAACTCAATATGGACAAAACATTCGCTATCCAAACATGAGGGGAGAAGAGCGTTTTACTACTGAACAATTGATGAACGATCCTAGCCTCAGAGGTGGTCCTGTTAAAATGCCTAATAGGTTCCGTGATCAGTTTGTTGTTGAGCGTCCTAGAGGTTACTGATGTCTGAAAATAAAAAGAAGGATAGCAAGTGGATCCAAAAAGCTGATATCAAAGAGGGATCCTTTACTAGAAAAGCAAAAAAGAAAGGGATTACGTCTGCACAACTTCAAGCCAACGTGGAAAAAGATCCTGATAAATATGATGAAAAAACTCGAAAGCAAGCTAAGCTTCGGGAGACTCTTGTAAAATTAAATAAGAAGAAAAAAGCTAAGAAGTAATGCCACGGGACGCTAGGCTTTCAGATCCTTCTCAGTATATTTCTGAAGTAGATCGAAAGTTTCATAAAAAGAAAAAAATTAACTATCAGGAAGCTTTTAAAAGTAAGCCAACTGAGGCCCCATTTACTGCTGGTGGGCGCTTTGAAACAGAAGACTTACGCAATAAATTACAAGCTAAAAAATTAACTCAAAACCCCAGACTTAACTTTGTTGGTGGAGATCCAACTGAATTTAAATTGTTTACTGGGCTTCCACGGTTTGATACTAATCGGGAAGAATTATATAACTTTAAAGCAGGTAGACCAAATACGATTGCAGACTTTCGTACCTATCCAGAGTACAACCCAATGTGGGAAGAAATGTATCGTGTTAGCCCAACTGTGAATCCAGGTGATACTGCCAAGAGTCCTATGCCTAGTATCAATAATCCTGATCCCAATAACTTCATCATGACGAAGATGGAACAGAGAGCTGAGAATGAAATAGAAAATAATAAGACTGTTGCTCAGATTATCAACGAATAGAATAGTTAAATATTAGGCAATATCATGGTATTTGCAGCGGCTGGTAGATTATTAGGTCCTAAGCTACTTGCACGTTTAGGTGGCGCTAAAGGATTACGAGGTATTGCAGGTGAAGCGGCATTAAGCGGTGCAATTAATACAGGTGCCAATCTTGCTTTTGGTATGGACCCTTTAGAAGCTCTTGCGTATGGCGGTGCTGATGCCCTTGCTTCCGGTGCCAGTATTGGTCTTGTTCGTGGCCTTCGTCCAAAAGGATCTCGTATCGTTTATGAGCAAAATCCTAAAGGAAGAACTATTCGTAAAGAAGAGCGTATCCGTTCAAGATTAGAAACACCTGTTAACGTTGCAGCTTCAGTTTTATCTGCTGCACCTGTTAGTGCGTTAATGGGTGTGCCAAGCATGCAAGGTATTGCTGGTGCACAACAGGCGCAAATTTTGCAACAACAAAACCAACGTGTAGCAGTCAATCAAAATCCTAATCTTTTAGCTGGTGCTTACATGCCTTATACCAACTTTCAAAACTTAGGTGTGCCATCAGGTCGCGCAATGATGGAACAATATATGAACGATACGGGATCTGGTTTTGATATGGGACAGTACGAAAAAGGCATGCAACAAATCCTGGGGCTTTGATCATGGGGTATAGAGCAGATTACTTAAAAGGCTGGCAGAAAGCTGTTAGCCAAATGGGCACAAAAGACCGTGGTCATAGTGTGCTTCCAATTACGCAAGATGCAAGAAAGTTTTATAGAGGTTTAAAAAAAGAAGGCGTTGGTTTAAATACACCTGTGCAATTAGCAGGTGCTGTAGGTGCAAGATTATTAACTGACGTTGGTACAGATGCTACTCGCCATTTGTATTGGCGTTATAACCATCCAATGGCCATTGCTGACAAAGCAGCAGAACAAATCATTGGAGATCGGTATTTAAATTACACACCAACACAACGTAGTGCTATTACTTTGGCTGGTGTTGGTATTCCTGTTAGTGCTTCACTAGGAACGTTTGATCCAACAAACATTTCTGAATTAGGCAGGCCAAAAGGTTTTGCTCAGTCTTATGCAGAGCAAGGTTCAGAAGATCGTCGTCAAACGGGACAAGTTGCTCCTGAATTACTTGATCGTTTTGTTCTTGGTCGTCAAGGACGACCTTTAAAATTTGAAACAGCTCAACAAGATATTCCAGATCTTACTAAGCAACGTTATGCAAATTATATGAACTATTTGTATAACGATAAAGGCCCTTTAGGTGTTGGCATTATTAAGGGCACCATGGAAAACTTACAAGGTGAACCAGAAGCTCGTATTGTTGGATTTCCTGTTGGTTTACAAGCAGCAGGTGCATTAGTTGGTGGTGCAACTGCATTACGCCTTGCAGGTAATCGCACAACACCAGAAACAATCCCAGGTGGCATTGGTCCTAAGCAACCAAGAACTGTGCGTACTGAGGATGTATCTGAAAGTGTTTCTGGTAAGCGTCCTGTAGATAAAACTGTTTATCGAAAAGGAGATAAAAAAGTACGTATGGGTCGAGGAGTTGGTGATCGCACTGGCACACGTACTGACTATGTTGGACCACGTGCTCGTACTGCTTTAGCTTATGGTGCTGCGGGCGCTTTGACTGGAGCACTTGCAGGTAAATTAGCTAATCGAATGATTGCATCTGCTGGTCAATCAGACTTACCAACAACTGAAGAGTATGGCATCTCAAGGTATTAGTTGAGATAGAATTTAAATACAGATAGTTGTAAGTAATTAAAGACATGCTTCAAGATATGGATTTTGGCTCTGCCAAGTTTAATCAGCTTATGCAACGGTTAAATGGTTTAGGTACTGGAAGACCTTTTATTACGGGCGATTATACGGAAGCACCTGCATCTAGTACGCGGGTAACTATGGGTGGAGGAGATGCGTCTGGTCGTTCTGGTGATCCACGCACAATGCGAGATACAGGGGCACAAGTAACTTCCGGAGGCGGTGGACGTAATTCAGGTCGTGGTAATAATCGAGTGACTACGGGTGCTGGTGGAAGCGACGGCGGGGGCGGTAATTTTACCCGTCGTGGTGGTCCTACTCCTCCCCGTGGCCCGCGCAGTGGGGGTATTGATTTTTCAAGAACCAGAACGCTAGCAGGTGGTGCATTACTTGCTGCTCCCACATTGATTCAAGCAGGTTCTGATGTTCTTCAAGGACGTACTTTAGATGCGACTGGTACCTTGGCAGGCGGTGCTGGAACCTTAGCTCTTACTGAAGGTATTGGTCGTACTTTACAAGCAGCACCTAATCCATATGCAAAAGGTGCTGGAACAATTATCCGTGGTGTAGGTGCTTTAGCTGCACCAATGGTGGGTAATCTTCTTGGTAATACTCTTGAAAAACAACGTGCAGAACAAACTGGTGTAGCACCAGCTAATGCCTCAGCCGCTGAACAACGTACTGCTGATATTGCACGTACCAAGCAAGATGCAGCTGTTCAACAAGAGATTTCTACTAATCAAATGAATGCTTATGTAGCAGGTATGACAGATATGTATAAGAACATGTCTGATCAAGAATATTTGAATTTACAGCGAGATATTCCTTTAATTAATCAATTAAACGATGCTCAGTTAGTACGTCAACAAGCGTTAATGAATACTCAAACAAATAATTATGCAATGCTTGGAACACTTGCTACCGCTGGCAAGTTAGCAACTGGCGCACAGGCTGAGCGTGGTGCAACTTTACGTACTGCGTTATCCACCAATCCTTATGCCGGTGCAATCATGCAGGCTCCTAATATTAGCTTCTGATCATGTATGAAAATTTTGATGCTGCTTCTTTAATGCAGCAAGCACCAGCTAATTTCCTTTCTCCAGAAACAATGGCTTTGATGCCATCGTTTTCGAGTGCAGGGTCTGTTTTCGGTCAAGCATTGGATGATTTTTCCTTTATGGGAGAAGGGTTCCAGGGTTATAGTAATCCAAATCTGGCTGGTAGCTGGATGAACATGCTTCAACCAATTACTCGATTTGGTATTGGCGGTGCAATGACACAGCCTGATAACAGTGATTCTTTACCAGGTGCTACAACAACGTTACCTGCATCTCCTGAATCACCTAAGCCAATGAGTGCTTTTGATAAATTCCTTAAGGAGGGAATTGCAGAAGGTGCGGATCCAACAACTGTAACTATGCTTAAAGGCATCTATGCCATGAAGGAAGATGGTAGAAGTGATTGGAAGGAACAATTTGATGCTTATAAAAAAATGCGCAAAGAAGAAGCGGAAGCTGCAAACAAAATGGGTCAATGGAATACAGTCTTAGGTTCTTTCATTAAAGATGTTCCAAAGGCTTTGAGCGAACCTGCACGCCGTCGTAATATGTATCTTGGCGATATGCTTCGTAGTCAAGCAGACTTAGCTCGTGAACAATCTGTAGGTATCCGTCAGGCAATGGCTTCAATACCTGGTGCTCCTGCTCGTAACTACATTAGGATTTGATCAGGCTGAGTTAATATAGAGACATGATTACTGTTACTAAATAATATGGTTGTTATTCCTCCTATAGTAGCTGCCGCCGGTCTTAGCGGAGGTCTCAGTTTATTTGGTAATCTTATGGGCCAACGCTCTCAGCGTGAGGGTGCTGCTGAGGCAATGGATTTCCAGAAAGGAATACTGGGATATCAAACTGAGCAAGGTGCTGATCAATTAGCAGCTCAATTTGGCATGGGTCAAATGGCTGCTGATGCCGATTATAATCGTCAGTTAAGAGGTTCTATTGATTCACTTAACTTGATGAATAGTGCTCCTTACATTAATAATATGACTCGTACTGCAGGCTTCCAACTTGCAGGCCGTGGTAGGGCACCTGATCAAATTTCTCGTTTCACTCAAATGTTTGGAGGTGCTTAATCATGATCTTTGGACTATTTGGTGGTGGTGGTAGCAGCAGCACTCCTAGTGCACCTAAATATGATACGCCTGATGCGTTAAAGCCATTCTTAAACTATTCCAGTACGGCCACCATGAAGGATGGGCCGCAGTCTGCTGATTACGTACAGAACCTCTTTCAGGCTATGCAGAAGGGGAATTTAGATCAGCCTACAGCAATGGCTTTGATCAATTCTCGTTTATCTGGTAATAGTTCTTTTTATGGTTCTAAAAAATTTAGTGACTTCTTAAATTATGAAGTTCCTAATGAAAATCAAGATCAAATTATTCAGGGTGCTGCTAACACTGTTTTCTATCGTGATTTAGATTCAGATGATCTAAATGCATATAAAACTTTAGCTGAATCCATGGGCAAAACCGGTAGCCCTGCTGAATTAAGTAATTTTATTCAGACACGAATGGCCGGTACTCTTGAAGGACAAAACAAATATAAAGACGATACTAGGCGTCAAATGGAATCCTATTACGGCATGTCGCACCGTGATGAAAAAGGTAACTTAACTGGTGGATATGGTGTGTTTGGCACAGGAGATGAATCAGTTAAAATGGTAGAGCAGGCGAATAAAGAAATGGGTTTCTTAAAAAATTATTCCAAGGAAAAAATGAAGGCAAAGTAACATGAGTGACTGGAATTTAAAGTCTTATGAACATTACGCCAAAAAGTATGGCGAGCAAGGTGATAAAGATATCATCAGTGATTGGGACGCTAAGGCATATGGACAGGGCTCTCAGAAAGATCCCAAGGTAGCTCGTATCAGCGCACAAGATATCCGCATGATGGCGGAGAAAGGTGCTGGCCTTAAGAATATTGTTAGCGCATACGACACGGGTAAATTTAATAAGTACAAACATGGTGGCGGCACTGAACAGATGGTAGACGCCTTTCGAGGGAGACTGGGCGACGGCGACGGCGATAGAGGTGGAAAGGGTGATAGGGAAAGAAGAGGAAAAACTTCAGGTATTAAAGATAAAGGCTTAACTGATTACGGTGAATACGGCAGCATGACACCAGCTGCTTTTGATCTTTTCAAAGAAATTAAACTTCGTGAGCTTGACGGCAAAAATGCTAGAAAGCTTCAAAGCATTATTAATTCAGGTAAAACAGAAGTAGCTTCAATTACACGGGATGCTTCTATCTATGGTTCACTTGTCAGTGGCTTCTGGTAATCCCATTAGCCACTGTTATACTTAATTTATTAGTTGGTTGTAAGCAATGGTCTACGATCCAAACAAGGATAAAGATGAAGACAAGGATGGTGATGTATCCACCACTTATAGATCCACCACTTCTAGCGATTCGGACTTTAATGAGCCCGATGATGTAGATGAGACGTTTGAAAATGACGATTGGTTTGATTCGGATAAATATAAGCAAGCAGCACAAATTGCTTATGACTTTTCTATTGGTAAGATGAGGGAGACTGGCGACCAACAACGCAAGAGTGCCGCACAACAACAAGAATTCCGACAGAAGGATGAAGAACGAGACTACAAGCAATCACAAAAAAGCTACCGATTCTGATATCAACGTAAAAACGTTTGCGCATTGGTTAGATAATTTAGATAGTGCATCTAGAGAATCTTTTAATGCATTTGCAGAAGATACGTTCTCTCCTATTCAAGTTTATCTATACGCCAAGTTTATTGGTTATGACGGTAGCATAATTTGTGTTGATGATTGGGTTAATGCTGTATACCCCAAACCAAATCATTTAAAAGTTCTTCTCCATGAGATTGTGGAGATGCAAGAAGATATTCGTAAGTTGCGAGAAGATATTGAAAAATTTACAGTCAAACGCGATGCTGGTGTAGCACGCATTGCTCAGATGCAAAAAGAACTCCGTGGGACAATTGCTCAAGTGGATGCCTTTGTATCTTCTAAAGATAGAAAAGGTTTATTACTTGCAGGCGCTGATCGCGCCCTGCGTGAATTAACTTCTGTGTTTAGAGATGATCCTATTGAAGGACCTTTGTCTGAAGCAGGAATGTCTATATGGGCTAAAATACAGTTTGAAGAATAGTTCTTATCGGTTAAATGTTTAACCAAGATACGCCTGAAGAAATGGTAGGGCAAGTTGAAGAAAATCGTCAGATGCAAGATGTAACTGATTTTCAAAACTTGTTGAATCGTTATATGGCGATGAAACAACAAGAAGAAACTAATTTGCAAGAACAAAGTCTTGATGCACTTAATTCTTCATTTAAATAATAAGTTTAATTATTATGGCTAAGAAAAAAATGCCTCCTCAACTTCTTGAATATTACAAGAAGAAAAACGAAAAAACAGAAGATAAAAAAGAACAAGATACATCCGAAAAGGCTAAAGGTAAAAAAGCAGAAGAAATGGCTAAAAAGGGTTTGAAGTCTGCTAAAGCTGCTAAGAGACATAAAGATAAAAAATAGAGTACTATTTATTTAGTATCTGTTATATAACGTGTCTTCTCATCTGCATCTTGCGTATCGGCGTAATGCTAAAGCTGCTGCTGCAAATCACCGTTTACGTAAGTCAGATCAAGAAGAGTTATTTGAAAAAGCAAGAAATGATTTTGGTTTTTTCTGCGAGTATGTGGCTGATAAACCTCCAGCAGAACACCATAAAGACTGGCACCGTCAATTAGTTACTAACGAAGATAGTTCTTGTCTTTCAAAGATTGCAGGACCAAATATTGATTTACTGGGTCCCAGGGGATCAGCTAAATCTACTGTCCTTGGTCTATATACAGCCTGGGCAATTGGTGTCCATACAACATTAAAAAAACCACTGCAAATTCTGTATCTTAGTTATACAGTTGATATCGCACGTTCTAAATCGGCTACGATTAAAAGAATCATTGAATCAAAAAAATTTCAAAACGTCTTCCCTACAGTTAAGCTGCTCAAGAACGTTACAAGTAATGAGTACTGGTCAATCGACCATAAGTTTGCTGGTATTGATACTACTGGTGAAGAACAATTTACTTTATGCGCCGCAGGTCTTAAAGGTTCGGTGACCAGTAAACGATCTCATCTCGTGATAATTGATGACCCGGTGAAATCTGCCGCAGATATTGGCAACCCAGACATCCGCAAGATGATGCAGGATAACTGGAATGCTGTGATTGCACCGACGATGTTTGAAGGAGGCCGTGCGATTTGCCTGGGGACACGATTCCGTCATGATGATATTCATGCAACAACCTTCTGTCCGCAGAACAATTGGACGCAAATCGTCCTATCAGCGATCTTAAATAACCCGGAGACAGGCGAAGAAGAGTCATATTGGCCCCACATGTGGAGCCTAGATTACCTCAAGGAGAAAAAACGGCAAGCCCCCGTTGCTTTCTCCTTCCAGTACATGAACCAAATTGTCAGGCAGAACGAACTGTCTTTGGCACCTGAGTTACTCATTAAAGCTGAGATTGCCACAGAGTTTGATTGCCTGGGTATCGGGGTTGACTTGTCTGCTGGCGTCAAAGAAAAGAATGACTACACCGTGATGGTTCTTGGTGGTCGCATTGGAGATAAAATTCACATCATTGATTACAGAAGGTTGCGTGTAATGGGTAACCTAGAAAAACTTGATGCAATGAAAGAATTACTAAATGACTGGTCAGTGATTGGCCGTCAAGACGACGGCCTATATTTTCCAACCTATTCAACATGTGATATTTGGTCAGAAGCAGTTCAGTACCAGGCATCCCTGGAAGCAGACTTTAAAAGAATTTGTCTACAGCAAGAAAACCTCTATAACTTAATTTGGCATCCTGTAAAAGGATTCCGTTCAGATAAGCTTGCACGGTTCCGTGGAATTATGGGAATGTTTGAAGATCGAAAGATTATATTTAACAGGTATAGGAACTTTACAAGCATGTTTGAAGAATTAACTAACTTTGGCGTTAGTTCTCATGATGACTGTGTGGATGCTTTAGTGTGGCTTGTTAATGGTTTAATGAAACGTGGAAAACTTCAAGTAGACTTTTAGTAGGAAAAGAATTCTAATTAAATACTCATATAACGATGGAGCAGCTCATCGCATTAGGTATTGCAACGGTTACAGGTTGTGGTTGGTTTACTGCTAAAGTATTCGGAAGGATGAGAGCATTAGAAGATCGCATTGATCGAATGCCTCTTGAGTATGTTTTAAAGCAGGATTATATTCGTGAGATGGAAAAGATGAATACTGAATTTCATCAAATAAACATAAAGCTTGATAAACTTGTGGAAAGACTTCTTTCCAAATGAGCTATTACGTTGAAGTAGAAGAAGATCAAAGTGGTGATTTATTTATCCCGTTACCAGAAGAAGTTATCGAAACTCTTGACTGGCAAATGGGAGATTTGTTGACTTGGGATTTAAAAGGTGATGGTATTGTTCTCCAGCGTTTGAATGGAGAAGGAGGTTATGAACCGTTAGAATAATAAAAAGCTTCATTAGATATGTTAGGCGGACTTTCTACTCAAGGCGGTTTTATGGGAAACGCCGGAGGTTTAGCTTCCAAGTATCCTCTGGGTTTTGTTGGGCAAATTAGTGATATTAACGGAAATATTGTAGAACAAATGAAAACAGATGAAGCTATGGGATTAGCAGGTGCTATTGCAGCTAATCCTTTTGGTGGAACCCGTGGTTCAATGACTGGTGGTACTCAAATGGGTAATGCTGGTGGCTTAAACATGGGTATTGCTGGAGGTTTAATTGATCCAATGACCATCAAGAAAGTATTCTGATGGCTCAAGACGATTCAAAATATACAAAACCAGGTCTACGCGAATCGATTAAAAAACGTATTACAGCTGGTAGCAAAGGTGGTAAGCCTGGTCAGTGGAGTGCCAGAAAAAGTCAGCTCCTTGCTGCTGAATACAAAAAATCAGGAGGAGGTTATAAAGGTGGA
>Ga0098074_1001081_pt1 | contig 15081 bp, 15 predicted proteins | sample 32_taG_FD_75064 | JGI IMG/M metagenome (GOLD analysis project Ga0098074, IMG submission 75064) | Marine viral communities from the Gulf of Mexico - 32_GoM_OMZ_CsCl metaG | ecosystem: Environmental > Aquatic > Marine > Oceanic | place: Atlantic Ocean: Gulf of Mexico | collected 2015-07-12
CGAAACGCAAAAAACCCGGGCGCGAACGCCCGGGCCAGTATCTGAGGACTGATCGGAAGGAATGTCAGCCCTTGGAGAATTCCGGGTAGGCCTCCATGCCCAGCTCGGCCATGTCGAGCCCGGCCATTTCGTCCTCGGCGCTGACGCGCAGGCCCATGATGGCCTTGAGGATGAACCAGACCACCGCCGAGACGACGACCACGAAGATACCGACCACGAAGATCGAGTAGAGCTGCGTGCCGAGCGAGGCGTCGGAGTTGGTGAACACCACCGCGATGGTGCCCCAGATGCCGCAGACGAGGTGCACCGGGATCGCGCCGACGACGTCGTCGATCTTCAGCTTGTCGAGCATCGGGACCGCGAGGACCACGAGGATGCCGCCGATGGCGCCGATGATCGTCGCCGAGCCGAGACCGGGGGTCAGCGGTTCAGCCGTGATCGAGACGAGGCCCGCCAGAGCGCCGTTCAGCACCATGGTGAGGTCCGGCTTCTTGTAGAGGATCTGCGTCAGGATCAGTGCCGCGATGGCACCGCCGGCTGCTGCCGTGTTGGTGTTGGCGAAGATGCGCGAGATGTCAGCCACGTTGGACGAGGTATCCATGTAGAGCTGCGACCCGCCGTTGAAGCCGAACCAGCCGAGCCACAGGATGAACGTCCCGAGGGTGGCGAGCGTCAGGTTCGAACCCGGGAAGGGCACGACGCGGCCGTCGACGTAGCGGCCCAGGCGCGGTCCGAGGATGATGGCGCCGGTCAGAGCGGCCCAGCCACCCACCGAGTGCACCACGGTGGAGCCCGCGAAGTCGAGGAAGCCCGCTTCGTTCAGGAAGCCGCCGCCCCATTTCCAGGACGCCTGGATCGGGTAGATGAAGCCGGTCAGGATGATGATGAAGATCAGGAACGGCCACAGCTTGATCCGCTCGGCGAGGGTGCCGGAGACGATCGACGCGGTGGTCGCGCAGAACATCAGCTGGAAGAAGAAGTCCGAGCCGACCGAGGCATAGGTGAGGTCGGTTTCGGTCTCGGCCAGCCCGACGGGCTCGAGCGAGGTCATCGAGAAGGCGCCCAGCACGTTCTGGATGGTCCAGCCGTCACCCGGGTACATCAGGTTGTAGCCGACGAGGTAGTACATGATCGCCGCGAACGAGAACAGCGCGACGTTCTTCATCAGCTGCATCGTAACGTTCTTCTGACGCACCAGGCCCGCCTCGAGCATCGAGAAGCCGCACGCCATGAACATCACGAGGAAGCCCGTGACGAGGAACATGAAGGTGGTGAAGATGTAGCCGATATCGGCCATCGGCGGGGTGGTCTCGGCCTCGGCCTCGGCCGCCGCGGCGGCTGCCTCCTGCGCCATGCCCAGGCTCGGTGCCGCGAGGAGCGCGGCGGCCAGGCCCAGTTTCATCCACGTTTTGGTCTGCATTTGCTTGGTTTCCCCTGTCCGTGCGATCACAATGCGTCTTCGTTCGTCTCGCCGGTCCGGACGCGGACCGCCTGCGAGATGTCGAGGACGAAGATCTTGCCGTCGCCGATCTTGCCGGTCTTGGCGGTGTTGGTGATGGTTTCGACGACCTGGTCGGCCATCGCGGCGCTGACCGCGATTTCGAGCTTGATCTTGGGCACGAAGTTCACGGCGTATTCGGCGCCGCGGTAGATCTCCGTATGCCCGGACTGCGAGCCGAAGCCCTTGATTTCTGTCACCATCATGCCGCGCACGCCGATCTCGGTCAGCGCTTCGCGGACCTCCTCCAGCTTGAACGGTTTGATCGTTGCAATGATGAGTTTCACTGTGATCCCCTTCCTAGTCGCGGGCGCACCCCGCCGTTCGCTCAGGCAGATAAGCCGCCGCATGCGTGGAGTCGGAAGGTTCGAGGGCTGAATCCTCAGGCAAAACACCACTCATTGCACAAATAATCATCAACCACCGAATAACGCCCAAAAATTCAGCGGATGAAAAACCCGTGACACTGGCCTTCGCCCTCTACAAGCCCGGCCTGCGGCTGTAGTATGCCCCGCAACGATAAGGCTCCGGGCAGGGCAGCAATGACTGGAACGAACAAGCGCACGCCGCTGGTCGCTGACCGGCGGTATACGTCGAAATCAGGCAAGACCACCAAGCAGGGCACCCGCGGCAGGAGCGGCGGCTCCGGCACCGGTGGCCGGAAGACGGCACGCAAGCCCGCGGCGCGGCGCAAGCCGCAGCGCAAGCGGAACCCGCTGGTGGCGGCGTTCACCGGGCTGTTCTATTGGATCTGGCGGATCGTCTGGGGCGTAACCTGGCGGATCGGGCTGGTCGCGGCGCTGCTGATCGTCGGGATCTCGGCCTATGTCGCCGCGACCCTGCCGCCGGTGGACGACCTTTTCGACGGACGGGCGCGCGGGTCGGTCACGATGATGGACCGCGACGGCGACGTCTTCGCCTGGCGTGGCGACCAGTTCGGCGGCGTGGTCACCGCGGCCTCGGTCTCGCCGCATCTGAAAAACGCGATCATCGCCACCGAGGACAAGCGCTACTATAACCATTTCGGCGTCTCCCCGCGCGGCATCGCCTCGGCGGTCCGGATCAACCTGCGCGAGGGGCGCGGGCCGCTGCAGGGTCATGGCGGCTCGACCATCACCCAGCAGACCGCGAAACTGCTGTGCCTCGGCGTGCCCTACGACCCGCAGACCTGGAAGACCGAGACGGAGTACGAAGCCGACTGCCGCCGCACCACCTTGTGGCGCAAGGCGAAGGAGGCGATCTATTCCGTCGCGATGGAGATGAAATACTCCAAGGACGAGATCCTCACCATCTACATGAACCGCGCCTATCTCGGCGAGGGCACCCGCGGCTTCGAGGCGGCCAGCCAGCTCTACTTCGGTAAATCCGCGGCCGAGGTCTCTCCGGCCGAGGGCGCGATGCTCGCTGGCCTGCTGGTCGCGCCGACCCGCTACGCCCCGACGAACAACCTCGAACGCTCGCAGAACCGCGCCGCCACCATCATCGCGCTGATGGAAGAGCAGGGCTACCTGACCGCCGCACAGGCGAAGGACGCGACGGCGAACCCGGCCGCGCTCAGCCAGGCGGCGCAGCAGCAGGCCGGCGGCTATTTCGCCGACTGGGTGATGGGCGAGGCGCCGCAGTTCCTGACCCGCAAGACCACCGAGGACGTGATCATCCGCACGACCCTCGATCCACGGATCCAGAAGGCCGCCGAGGATGCGATGAAATCGGTCTTCGAGGAGAAGCTGAAGGACGGCTCCAAGGTGCAGGCCGCGATCGTGGTGATGAGCGCCGACGGCGCGGTGCGCGGCATGGTCGGCGGACGCCAGACCAAGGTCTCGGGCGCGTTCAACCGCGCGACCCAGGCGAAGCGACAGACCGGGTCGAGCTTCAAGCCCTTTGTCTATGCCGCCGCGCTCGACCTCGGGAATTCGCCTCTTGCCACGGTCGAGGACACGCCGCTGACGATCAACATCCCGGGGTCCGGACCCTGGAGCCCGGACAATTACGACCACAAGTTCCGGGGCACGGTGACGCTCGCCGACGCGTTGAAGAACTCGCTCAACATCCCGGCGGTCCGGGTGGCGCAGGCCGTCGGCCTCGACAACGTGCGCCGGATCGCGAGCGACTTCGGGATCGAGAGCGACCTCGCCCAGGGCCCGGCGCTTGCGCTCGGCGTGTCCGAGAGCACGCTGATCGAGATGGTCGGTGCCTATGCGGGCATCCTGAACGGCGGCTCCTCGGTGACGCCCTACGGGCTGACCTCGCTGACCCTGCAGGGCGAAACCGATCCCCTGATGGAAGTCGAATCCGGTATCGGCGAGCGGGTGATCCGCGAACCCGCGGCGCGCGAACTGACCTGGATGATGCGTCGTGTCGTGACCGAGGGAACCGGCGGCCGCGCGGCGATCGACGGGCTCGAGGTGGCGGGCAAGACCGGCACCACGCAGGCCGCACGCGACGCCTGGTTCGTCGGGTTCTCGGCGGACTACGTGGCCGGGGTCTGGCTGGGCTACGACGACAACACGCCGCTCACCGGCGTCACCGGCGCCGGCCTGCCCGCCGAGATCTGGCGCGAGACGATGCTGAGGGTACACGAGGGGCTCGAACGTCATCCGCTGCCGATGCTCGAACCCGAACCGGTCGCCCCCGCGCCAGCCCCGAGTCAGCGCCGGGCGTCACCGCAGGACAACCCGGTCGAGCGGCTGTTGAAGGATATCCTCGGGTTGAATTGACAAAAGGCCGGGCGGGTGCCCGGCCTTTTCGTTCCTGATAGCGGAGGTGGCCGTGTTGCCGGCTCAGCCGGGCTTCAGCCCGGCATTCCCTCTACCCCGCGCGCTGCAGCGCCGCGGTCAGCCGGGCAATATCGCCGCCGTTCTGGTCGAGCATCGCGCCGATCTCGGTCCTTTCGGACAGCCGCATCGAGACGCCCTCGATGAACATGTCGAAGAACAGCGTCTTGCCGGAGCGGTCGGACACCAGGAAGCGCACCTCGAACGGCGCCTCGTTGCGCAGGATCGCGGTGCCGATCACCTCGTGCCAGGTCTTCACCGGCTTCACGCTGTTCAGCTCGATCCGGCCTCCGACGAACTCGTGGAACCGCTTGCCGTATTTCCGGCCGATGTAGCCTCGGAACGCCTCGGTATAGGCTCTGAGCTGGGCGTCGCTGAACCGCCGCGCGTCCGCCCCGAGGCAGGATTTCGCGATGATCGGCACATCTGCGTAGCGGTCGAATATCCGGGTGAAATCCTGGATCATCGCCGGCTCGGACTTGCCCGAGGCGATGACCGAGTTGATGTCGCCGACGAGTTTCTCGACCAGCGCCCGCGCCGCCGCATCGGTCAGCGCCCAGACCTTTGCGGGCAGCATCGCCGTCAGGGCAAGCGCGCCGAGGCCGATGCCGAAGGCGCGGCGGGTGATGTCATTCGGCATAGGGATCCATGTAGGGGTCGGCATATGGGTCGCTGGCTCCGTAGGGGTCGTCATAGGGATCGAGAGAGGCCGCCCCGCCGCCCAGTTCGAAACGGCGGTTCTGCAGATAGGTGTTGCGGGTCTGGGCGTAGCTGTCGGCGCTGTCGTAGAGCAGGCTGTCCACCGTACCCGCGAAGCGCCCGCGCTTGCCGACCCGGTCGAGCACCCCGGAGGCCGAGACCACGTATTGTTCCGGCGTGCCGATGATGTAGCCCAGCGGGTTGAGGAAACCGTCGCCGATCTTGCCCGCCAGGTCGCGCTCGGTGCTCGGCCCCAGCAGCGGCAGCGAGAGGTAGGCGCCTTCGGGCACCCGCCAGAAATGCAGCGTGCCGCCGAAATCGCTCTCGCGCGCCGGGACACCGAAGATCGCGGCGACGTCGACCAGGCCGAGTAGCCCCACGGTGCTGTTCACCGCGAAGCGGTAGGTGTTCACCGCCGCATCCTCGGGCCGGAACTGCAGCAGATCGTTCACCACGTAGCCCGGCGTCGCGAAATTGTCGCTGAAGTTGCCGATGCTCTCCTGCAGGCCGCGCGGCACGACATCGGCATAGCTCACCGCGACCGGGCGCAGGAAATTGCGGTCGGTGTTCCTGGTGCCCTCGTGGATCGCCCGGTTCACCGACTCATAGGGGTCGTTGATCGCCCCCGGGGCCGGATCGACCGCGCCCGAGCAGGCGGTCAGGAATACCGGAATTGCGGCGACGGCGAGTTTGGCAGGAAGATTGATGCGATACATTCTGCTCGACGTGGGGCTCGACAATTAATTGGACCTTTCACATTCATCCGCTAATGCTTTCGCCGACCACTATCGCGCGAGCCGGGCCCTCGGGGCATGCGCCATGACGCCGCTTCCAGACGCGGCGTGGCTGGTCTCGTGTGTAGATAATGTTGTCGCCGCGCGCGACAAATCAAGAGATTGAGAGACCGGGGACATGCAGCCACCGAGCAACACCTACGATCCCGGCATGAAAGAGCTCAAGGCCGTCCGGCGCGAGAGTCGTCCGCTGTTCTGGGCTGCCGCGATCTTCAGCATGTTCGCGAACCTGCTGATGCTGACCGGGCCGCTCTACATGCTGCAGGTCTATGACCGGGTGCTCAGCTCGCGCTCGGTGGCGACGCTGCTGGCGCTGACCTCGATCATCGCCTTCCTGTTTCTCGTCATGGGCGTGCTCGACTACGCCCGCGCCCGGATCCTCGCGCGGATCGGCGCAAATTTCCAGGCGCGTCTCGACCGGCGGGTGTTCGACGCGGTGCTGCGCCGCTCGGCGGTGCGGCCCGACGAACTGGCCGCGACCGGACTGAAGGACCTCGAGTCGATCCAGCGCCTGCTCGGCTCGGCCGCGCTGATCGCGCTCTTCGACCTGCCCTGGACGCCGATCTTCCTGGCCGGGATCTCGCTCTTCCACCCCTGGCTCGGGATCCTCGCGATGTCGGGCGGGCTGCTTCTGGTCTGCCTGACACTGCTGAACCAGGCCTTCTCGAAGGGCCCGCAGCTCGAGACCTCGCGCGCCACCGTCCGCTCCGAACTGATGTCCGAGCAACTCAGGTCCGAGGCCGAGATGCTGCAGGCCATGGGCATGCGAGAAGCCGCCTTCCGCCGCTGGCAGGAGGCGAGGGAGATGACCCTGCGCAGCCAGATCAAGAGCGCCGACCTGACCGGCACCTTCAGCTCGATCACCAAGACGTTCCGGCTTTTCCTGCAATCGGCGATGCTGGGCCTCGGCGCCTATCTCGTGCTGCAGGGCGAGCTTTCGGCGGGGGCGATGATCGCCGGGTCGATCCTGATGGGCCGGGCCCTGGCGCCGATCGAGATGGCGATCGGCCAGTGGCCGCTGGTGCAGCGCGCCTCGGCTGGCTGGAAGAACCTCGCCCGCCTGCTGAGCGAGATCCCGGCCGAATCCGCCCGCACCGCCCTGCCACGGCCGCAGGCCAAGCTCGACGTCATCCAGGCCACGGTGATCCCGCCGGGTGAATCGCAGGCCTCGCTGCGGCTGATCTCCTTCGGTGTGCTGCCGGGTCAGGCGATCGGTGTCATCGGCCCTTCGGGCGCCGGTAAATCGACCCTCGCCCGCACCCTGACCGGGGCCTGGCGCCCGGCGGGCGGCAAGATCCGGCTCGATGGCGCCTCCCTCGACCAGTATGACGCGACCGAGCTGGGCCGCTACATCGGCTACCTGCCGCAGCGGGTCCAGCTGTTCGACGGCACCATTGCCGAGAACATCGCCCGCCTGCGTCCCGACAAGGAGGACGCCAAGGTCATCGAGGCCGCGAAGCTCGCCGATGCCCACGACATGATCGTCAAGCTGCCGGAAGGCTACGACACCCGCGTCAGCGCCAATGGCGGGCGGCTCTCGGGCGGCCAGATCCAGCGGATCGGCCTGGCCCGGGCGATGTATGACAACCCGGTGATCCTGGTGCTGGACGAGCCGAACTCGAACCTGGACAACGAGGGCAGCGTTGCCCTGAACACCGCGATCCGCACCCTGAAGGAACGCGGCAGCTCGGTGCTGGTCATGGCGCACCGGCCCGCCGCGATCCAGGAATGCGACATGCTCCTGATGCTCGACAACGGCACTCGCGCCGCCTTCGGACCGAAGGAAGAGGTGCTGCGGTCCATGGTCGCCAACCACCAGCAGATCCAGAAGGCCACCGGGCCGGGAGGCGTGCGATGACCCGGGACAGCCAGGACGGTGTCCGCTTCTCGGCCGCCTCGCCGCTAACCATCGGCTTTCTCGCGCTCTTCGCCCTGGTCGGCGGCTTCGGCACCTGGGCCGCGACCAGCGAGCTTTCCGGCGCGGTCATCGCGGGCGGCCGTGTCGAGGTGGAGCGCAACCGGCAGGTCATCCAGCACCCGGACGGCGGCGTGGTGGAGGAGATCGCCGTCGACGAGGGCGATTTCGTCGAGAGCGGGGACCTTCTGCTGCGGCTCGATCCGACAGACCTGACCTCGGAGCTTGCCATCATCGAAGGCCAGCTGTTCGAGATCATGTCCCGCCGCGGCCGCCTCGAAGCGGAACGCGACGACAGCGAAACCGTGGTCTTCGACGACCTGCTGCTCGCCGCGGCCGAGACCAATGCCGACGTCGCCGCCCAGATGGACGGGCAGGAGAACCTGTTCCAGGCTCGGATCGTCTCGCTCGAGCGCGAGATCGAGCAACTCCACAAGCAGCGCGACCAGATCGGCAACCAGATCGACGGCTTCGACGCACAGACCGCGGCGCTCGAGACCCAGCTGGAGCTGATCAAGGAGGAACTTGCCTCGCAGCAGACCCTGCTCGACCGCGGCCTCGCCCAGGCGGCGCGGGTGCTGAGCCTCGAACGGGAACAGGCGCGGCTCGAAGGCCAGGTCGGCGAGCTTGCCTCGCGCAAGGCGCAGGCCGAGGGCCGGATGACCGAGATCGAGCTCGAGGTGCTCAAGTTCGGCTCGACCCGCAGGGAGGAGGCGATCACCAACCTGCGCGAACTGCAATACCGCGAACTCGGCCTGGCCGAGCAGCGCCGCGCCCTGCTGGCCCAGATCCAACGGCTCGAGATCCGGGCGCCGGTCTCGGGCGTGGTCTACGGGCTGACCGTCTTCGCCCCGCGCTCGGTGCTGCGCCCGGCCGACCCGGTGCTCTACCTGATCCCGCAGGATCGGCCGCTGATCATCATGGCCAATGTCGAGCCGACGGCGATCGACCAGGTCCATGTCGACCAGCACGTGGTGTTGCGGTTCTCCGCCTTCGACCAGCGCAACACGCCCGAGTTCTACGGCAGGATCACCCAGGTCTCGGCGGATGCCTTCACCACCCAGGACAACCGGGCAAGCTTCTACCGCGTCGAGATCGCACTGAACGACGGCGAGATCGACAAGTTGGGCGAAACCCAGCAACTGCTGCCCGGCATGCCGGTCGAGGCGTATATCTCCACCGGCGCGCATACCCCGCTCGACTACCTGATCAAGCCCTTCACGGATTACTTCCGCCGCGCCTTCCGCGAAAGCTGAGGCGCTTTCCGGTTGCATTCCGCCCCGGCCTGCGTAGCGTCCGGGGCGGATAGAATACCGGAGGCCCCCATGTCCAATCCCATCGAATCCCGCCTTGCCGAAATGGGCATCACCCTGCCCGAGGCCACCGCGCCCGCGGCGAACTACATCCCCTTCGTGCAGGTCGGTAGCACGCTCTACGTCTCGGGCCAGATCTCGATGAAGGACGGCAAGATGACCATCGGCAAGGTCGGCGCCGAGCTGACCGTCGAAGAGGGGGCCGCGGCCGCGAAGACCTGCGCGATCTCGCTCCTGACCCAGGTCAAGGCGGCCTGCGGCGGCGATCTCTCGAAGCTGAAGCGCGTGGTGAAGCTGACCGGCTTCGTGAACTCCACGCCCGAGTTCGGCGACCAGCCCAAGGTGATCAACGGCGCTTCCGACTTCCTCGTCGAAGTGCTGGGCGATTCCGGGCGCCACGCCCGCTCCGCGGTCTCGGCCGGCGCGCTGCCCTTTGGCGTTGCGGTCGAGATCGAAGGCATCTTCGAACTCGCATGACCCGCACCCCGCCGCTGCCGGGGGCCTTCCTGAAGGCCCCGATCGCGCACCGCGCCCTGCACGAACTCGCGCAGGGCCGGCCGGAGAATTCGCGCGAAGCCATCGCGGCCGCGGTGGCGGCGGGCTACGGGATCGAGATCGACCTGCAGCTCTCCGCCGATCGGCAGGCGATGGTCTTCCACGATTACGACCTCGCCCGGCTGACGGACGAGACGGGCACGCTCAGGGCCCGGCGAGCGGACGACCTGGGGCAGATCACCCTGAAGGGCGGCGCCTCCGGCATCCCCACCTTTGCCGAGGTGCTCGACCTCGTCGCGGGGCGCGTGCCGCTGCTGGTCGAGATCAAGGACCAGGACGGCCAGCTCGGCGCCGCCATCGGCATCCTCGAGGACGCCGCCGCCGAAGCGGTGAAGGGCTATGACGGCCCGCTCGCCTTCATGTCCTTCAACCCGCATTCCGTCCGCGTGCTCTCGGGCCTCGCGCCCGACGTGCCGCGGGGGATCATCACCTGCTCCTACGATCAGGACTACTGGAAGGGCGTGCCCCAGGGCACCCGCGACCGCCTGCGCGAGATCCCCGACATCGCCCCTTCGCGCGCCAGCTTCATCAGTCACGAGGCCAGCGACCTCGCCCGTGCCCGCGTCGCCGAGCTGAAGTCTCAGGGGCTGCCGGTCCTGTGCTGGACCATCCGATCGCCCGAGCAGGAGGCAGAGGCGCGGAAGGTCGCCCACAATGTCACCTTCGAGGGCTACGCCGCCGACATCCCCGCCTGATCTGGCTTGAACGGCGGCCCGCCCGCGCCAGATTGAGGGCCGATGCCAATGGACATGGACAGCCTGATCGAGATCCAGGTCCTGCCCGGCCTCTCCGAAATCCCGGAGGCCGAGTGGGATGCCTGCGCCTGCCCGGAAACCGCCGACGGCGGCCGCCCCTTCGACCCGTTCACGACCTACCGCTTCCTGAAGGCGCTCGAGGACAGCCGCTCGGTCGGCCGCGGGACCGGCTGGGAACCGCGCCACCTCGCCGCCCGGCAGTACGGCGAGTTGATCGCGGTCGCGCCGCTCTATGCCAAGTCGAACAGCCAGGGCGAATACATCTTCGACTTCTCCTGGGCCCATGCCTACGAGAATGCCGGCGGGCGCTATTACCCGAAACTGCAGGTCGCCGTCCCCTTCACCCCCGCCACCGGCCGCCGCTTGCTGACCCGGCCCGGCTACGAGGCCGAGGGCATGTCGGCCCTCGTCCAGGGTGCGGTGAAGCTCGCCGCCGACAACGGCCTGTCTTCGCTGCACGTCACCTTCTGCACCGAAGCCGAGGCCATCGCCGGCGAACAGATCGGCCTGATGCGCCGTGTCACCCAGCAATACCACTGGGAGAACCGGGGATACGACACCTTCGACAGTTTCCTGGCCGATCTGTCCTCGCGCAAGCGCAAGACGATCCGCAAGGAGCGCCAGCGCGCCAACGATTTCGGCGGAGAGATCGTCAGCCTCATCGGCGACCAGATCGAACCGCACCACTGGGACGCCTTCTGGCGCTTCTACCAGGACACCGGGGCGCGGAAATGGGGCTCGCCCTACCTCACCCGCGCCTTCTTCGAGATCGCCCACGAACAGCTCCGCGACGACATCCTGCTGGTGATGTGCCACCGCGAGGGCCGCGACGTGGCAGGCGCCCTGAACATGATCGGGCGCGAGGTCCTCTATGGCCGCTACTGGGGCTGCATCGAGCACCACGACTGCCTGCATTTCGAAACGTGCTATTATCGCGCCATCGACTACGCCATCGCCGAGGGCCTGCTTCGGGTCGAGGCGGGGGCGCAGGGGGAACACAAGCTGGCGCGCGGCTACCTGCCGTCCGAATGCCATTCGCTGCACTGGATCGGCGACCGGGGCTTCGCCCGCGCCGTCGAGCAATTCCTCGATCAGGAGCGCCGCGCCGTCGAGGAGGACATCGAGGTCCTCACCGCCTACGGCCCGTTCCGCAAGGAGCAAAGGGAGGAACAGGATTGACCGAGAAACTGTCGGACACCGCCCGCAAGTCGCTGATCGACCCGCTGATCGCCAACGGCTGGGAGATCGCCGAGGGCAAGGACGCGCTCGAGAAGACCTTCGGCTTCGAGGATTTCATCCAGGCCTTCGGCTTCATGACCCGGGCCGCCTTCTGGGCCGAGAAGTGGAACCACCATCCCGACTGGTCCAACAGCTACAACCATGTGAAGGTGCGCCTCACCACCCATGATGTCGGCGGCCTCTCGTCCCTCGACGCCAAACTGGCACGCAAACTGGACCAATTGCGGGAAGACTGATGGATAACCTCGATTTCAGCGAATACCTCACGATCGACTTCTTCGCGGGACTGATCGGCAACGTGATCCTCGCGATCATCATCCTGATCGTCGGCTACATCCTCTCGGGTTGGGCAAAGCGTCGGATCGTCCACCTTTCCGAAAAGAACCCGCGGTTCGAGATCACGCTGGCGCGGTTCCTCGCCTCGATCGTCAGCTACAGTATCCTCGGCCTCGCCTTCCTGATCGTGCTCTCGACGTTCGGGGTGCAGACCACCAGCCTCGTGGCCGTCATCGGTGCCGCCGGCCTCGCCATCGGCCTGGCCCTGCAGGGCACGCTGTCGAACATAGCGGCGGGGGTCATGATCATCTTCTTCCGGCCCTTCAAGACCGGCGATTTCGTCGTCGTCGGCGGCCAGATGGGCACCGTGAAGGACATCAACCTGAACTTCACCGAACTCTCGGACCAGTCGAACGTCCAGGTCATCGTCCCGAACGCGCAGGTATGGGGCAACACGATCACCAACTACTCGACCAACCCGACCCGGCGCGCCGAATGGACCTTCGGCGTCAGCTACGATTCGGACCTCAAGCAGGCCGAGACCATCATCCGCGACACGATCCTCGCCGATCCCCGCGCCAAGACCGACCCCGAGCCTTTCATCCAGGTCAACAACCTCGGCGATTTCTCGGTCGATTTCCTGGTCCGGGTCTGGTGCGATGCCGCCGATCTCTTCGCCTTCCAGGCCGACATGAAGCGACAGGTGAAAGAGGCGCTGGACGCGGGCGGTGTCGATATTCCCTTCCCGACCCGCCGCGTCACGGTCGAGAACGGACAGGCCAAGCCCGCCGCCGGCTGAGACCGCCGCGGTTTGAAAACGAAAAACGCCGCCCTCCGGGGCGGCGTCCTCGTTTACGCCATCGACGCGCTCACATCGTGTCGAGCAGCGTCTCCGCCGCCGAGATCGTGCAGGTGCCCGGCGTCTCCTCGATGTTCAGCTCGGTCACCACGCCGTCCTCGACCAGCATGGTGTAGCGCTTCGAGCGGTCCACGAAGCCCACCGGAGGGGCCGAGAAGTTCATCCCGATCGCCTTGGTGAACTCGGCCATCCCGTCGGCGATCATCGTGATCCCGCCCGCCGAGGCGCCCATTTCCCTGTCCCAGGCCTTCATCGCGAAGTAGTCGTTGACCGAAACGCAGATCACCTCGTCCACGCCCCTGGCCGCCAGCGCCTCGCGGTTCTTCAGGAAGCTCGGCACATGGGCCGTCGTGCAGGTGCCGCTGAAGGCCGCGGGCAGCCCGAAGATCACCACCTTCCGGCCCTTGACCTTGTCGCTCATGCTGACCTGCTCGGGCTTGTCGCCCGCCGTCTCGATCACGGTCGCATCGGGAAGCGTGTCGCCCTTTGAAATCGCCATGTCCTCGTCTCTCCTGTCCTAGAGTGCGCGTTGTGAATTCCGCCTTGCACGTTATAGGCTCCGGTCCCAGAACGACCAGAGCATTCGGGAGGGGGACGCATGGCCCATACCATCGTGATCGGCGCCGGTCAGGCCGGAGCGGCGCTCGTCGCTCGGCTCAGGGCCAGGGGCGAAGAGGGCCCCATCACCCTCATCGGTGAAGAACCGGTACCGCCCTACCAGCGCCCGCCGCTCTCCAAGGCCTACCTGATGGGCGAGATGGAGATGCCCCGCCTCTTCCTCCGCCCCGAGGCCTTCTACGCCGACCACGACATCACGCTGCGCACCCATGCCCGGGTCGAGGGCATCGACCCCGCCGCGAAGACCGTCGCCTTGGCGGACGGCGAGGTGCTCACCTACGACCGCCTCGCGCTGACCACCGGTTCGCACCCCCGCCGCCTGCCCGCTTCCATCGGCGGCGACCTTCCCGGCGTCCTGACCATGCGCAGCCTCGCCGATGCCGACGAGATGCGCCCCTACCTGAAGCCCGGCAATGCCCTGTTGGTCATCGGCGGCGGCTACATCGGCCTCGAGGCCGCCGCCGTCGCCGCCAAGTCCGGCATGATGGTCACCCTGATCGAGGCCGCCGCCCGCATCCTCGGCCGCGTCGCCGCCCCCGAGACCGCCGACTGGTTCCGCGCCCTGCACCGCTCGCACGGCGTCGAGGTGCTCGAGGACACCGCCCTCTCGCGCCTCCTCGGCGAGGATCACGTCACCGGCGCCCTGCTCGCCGACGGCCGCGAGATCCCCTGCGACGTCGCCATCGCCGGGATCGGCATCTCTCCCGCCACCGAACTGGCTGAGGCCGCCGGCCTCACCGTCGACAACGGCATCGCCACCGACGCCCGGGGCCGGACCTCCGACCCCGCGATCTGGGCCGCCGGCGACTGCGCCTCGCTGCCCTACCGCGGCAACCGCATCCGCCTCGAGTCGGTCCAGAACGCCATCGACCAGGCCGAGGCTGTGGCCGACGACATGCTGGGCGCCGATCAGGATTACATCCCGAAGCCCTGGTTCTGGTCCGACCAGTACGACGTGAAGCTCCAGATCGCCGGTCTCAACACCGGCTACGACCGCGTCGTCACCCGTCCCGGCGAGGGTCAGGCGGTTTCCTTCTGGTACTACTGCGGCGACCAGCTCCTCGCCGTCGACGCGATGAACGACCCGCGCGCCTACATGACCGGCAAGCGCCTGATCGAGGCGGGCCGCAGCCCGGATCCGGCACAGGTCGCCAATCCGGATGTCGCGCTGAAGGCGCTGCTGGCGTGAGGATCATCGCCGGAGAGTGGCGCGGCCGCCCGCTCGCCGCCCTCGGCAAGGGCGACGAGGGCGCCCACCTGCGCCCCACCACGGACCGCGTCCGCGAAAGCCTCTTCTCCGCCCTCGCCGGCGGCCGCTACGGAGACCCGCTGACCGGCGCCCGCGTGCTCGACCTCTTCGCCGGGACCGGCGCCCTCGGGCTCGAGGCGCTCTCCCGCGGGGCCGAGTTCGTCACCTTCGTCGACGATGGCCGGGTCTCGACCCGGCTCATCAAGCAGAACGTCTCGGCCCTCGGCGCCGGGCCCCGCGCCCGGCTGATGCACCGCGACGCCCGCCGCCTGCCCGAGAACACCGAACCCCCGGCAAGCCTCGTCTTCCTCGACCCGCCCTATGGCCGCAACCTCGGCGCCCCCGTGCTGACCGCCTGCCTCGCGGGTGGCTGGATCGCCCCCGAGGCGCTGGTGGTCTGGGAGGAGAACGCCGAGCAACTCGCCCCCGAGGGCTTCACCATGGTCGACAGCCGCCGCTACGGCGACACCCATGTCACCTTCCTGACGGCCGACTGATCAAACCGGCCTGTGGCATACCACGCAGATCTTGTTGCCG
>Ga0098074_1001082_pt1 | contig 15079 bp, 12 predicted proteins | sample 32_taG_FD_75064 | JGI IMG/M metagenome (GOLD analysis project Ga0098074, IMG submission 75064) | Marine viral communities from the Gulf of Mexico - 32_GoM_OMZ_CsCl metaG | ecosystem: Environmental > Aquatic > Marine > Oceanic | place: Atlantic Ocean: Gulf of Mexico | collected 2015-07-12
CTCAAGGTCAAGGAGATAATACTTCATTTACACCAAAAAGAAATGCAGAAGTTGAGAGACATGAGATATACACTCAAGGAGAAAGATTTGGAAATCAAAGTACAAGTGTAAAGCCAGATGCAACAACTAGTATTCCAGATGTTACTTCTTCTGATGGGGTAGCTCAAGAAAGTGTTGACTTAGATTCTATGTCATTCTCTAACGCATTTAAAACAGCTAGAAGAGAAGGGTTGTTAGATGAAAATGGAAACTTCACATGGAAAGGAAATTCATACAAAGGAGTAACTGCTGATGAATTAAAAGCTAGTGGGGTATCTAGAGAAGATGCTATTAAGAATTATGGAGAAGGAGGTAAGAAATCTAATAAATGGATTGACTTAGCTTATGGTAAGGGTAGTAGTAATACTAGCGACAACAATAGCAATGAGACAAAAGCAACAAGCGATAATAGTACTTCTGATAGCGAATTAGACTCTTATTTAAGATCTTTAGCTAAAAACATGCAAGGTAGTGCTTCAGCTATAAGAAAAGCTTATATTGATGCTGATGATGCAATGAAAAAAAGAATGTTTGATTTAGGATATGTCTATTCAAATGGAAAGCCTAGAAGTGAATATTACGATGATAGAGAGAAGTCATTACTTTATAATAATGGTGTAGCTAAAGAAAACAATCAAGTGAGTAAAGATTATAATCCAAATTTGATTGATAAAGATGGTAATCGCATAATACCTAAAGATCCGATGCTAGATGGAAGGTATAGAGAAACAAAAAATAATCTACCTCCTATTTACGGTAAAACAAACTCTAAAAAAGGATCTTGGCAAGAAAAAGTTAGGAAAAATACATCTGGAGGAAAAGATGTTACTGACTTTATTAACAAGAAATCATCTTTAAATAGGTACAGACCTGTAGGTGGAGGTAAGTATGTTCAAGATCCAAATGGAGAATTCGAAAAGAATAAATATGGTGGATACACAAGAATAGGATCTAAATTTAATAGAGACCATAGCATTTATTAATATATTTGAGATATGTATAAAGAAGAAAAAGAAGGTTTAGAAAACCAAGAACAACAAGGATTAGAGAATCAAGAAGAACAATCTAATCAAGGTATTGACATGGAAAAATTATCTCAACCAGAAGGTTTTGATGATGATAACTATTCTGATGAGGATATGAGAATACCTACAGCAGAAGAAGTTTCTGGTCAGTCTTCAGAGAACATTGATAACCAAGAAGGAACTCAAGATTCTAGTCAAGAGCTTACAAAGCTTGATGAGATGAAGAGTACATGGAAAGAAATGTTTGGAGATAATGAATTTCCAGAAGATGCTACTGAAGAAGATTATGATGAGATGAATCAATTTTTTGCTGAAGAGAAGTTTAAGCAAGAAAAGGATAAATATCTATCTGATTTACCAGAAGAGGTTCTAGCTATTATTGAAGCTAACAGACAGGGTGTTGATATCAATGAGTACATGAAGAATATGTACGAGAATGGTAGTAATATTTCTGACGATCAAATATTATTTAATGATTTAAAAGAAAGATACCCTAACGCTTCTGAAGAGCAATTAAATAACATCATTGGAGAAATGCCTAAGTCTATGAAAGATTTAGAGTTAATGAATGCTAAAGCTAATCATGAAAGCAGACAAAAAAACTTCATTGAAAATCAAAAAGCTAGACAAGCTGAAGCTCAAAGATTAGAGCAAGAAAAAATGCAGAAACAGATAGATGCTGATATTTCAGAAAATATTGCTACATTTGAATCTCTAGACAATGCTTTAGGAATTAAATTAAGCGAAGCTGATAAAAATAATTTCAAAGCTAACTTTAGAGAATGGGTTACACCGAATCCAGAAACAGGAGTTGCACCATTAATGGAAAAGCTACAAAGTAGATTTTCAGAGATAGCATTCGCCTTAATGATGGATGGAGATAGCCGATATAAATCTTCCTTATCACAAGCGAAGGAAGGTGTAAAAGAATCATGGATGCAGAAGCTAGACGATGCGCCTACAGAACATAGAAGATCTGGAACACAGGATAATCAAATTGATTATGATGCGCTTGAAGCCCCAGAAGGTATTTAATGTTTTACATAAAAAAATCATAAAAAAATGAGAAAATTGCCAGGCGTTAGTAGATTTGATGCTAACGTAACGACAACAGAAAATGCATTAGCTACTGCCTTATTAATTAAGCCAGAGATCTCAATGCATATTGTTAATTTATTTGAAGGACAGTTCACTTCATTTACTTCTTACTTATCTAGAAAAGGATTAACTAAGAAGGGTGTTATTGGACAAGTTGATAAAGACTTCAGAGTTGTAGGAAACAGACGTTTTGAATGGGCGGTAGAAGGATATCCTATTAGAATGGGTAAAATTCAAACTGCTGTTACTGGTTCTACAATTGGTCAGAATCAAGCTGTAGTTGAGTTAGTTTTAGATACTAACTATTTCTCTCCTAACGATGTTCTTGAATTACAAGACAACAGAACTTTAGTTCATGTATTAGGAATGCCAACAGAGACTACTGATGGTAATTTCAAGTATCAAGTTAAATTAGTTACTGATATTCCATCTGCGTTTATCCCAGCTAGTTTATTAGTTGCTGGTGCTGAAGTAGGATTCTCTTACACTATGTTCCCAGAAATGTCTGAAACTGGTTACGAGAAGAATTCTTATCCAGAATGGTTCACAGAGACTATGACTATTCAACGTATGCAATATTCTATCTCTGGTACTGCTGGTAATTCAGAAGTATGTTGGGTTTTACATAACGGTCAAAAGTTATGGTATTACAGACAAGAGGAGCAAATGATGTATAGATGGGCGATGGCTCGTGAGAACCAATTATTATTTGGTAGATCAACTTCTGATGCTAATGGAAACGTTACATTAAAAGATCTTCAAAATAGAGAAATCGTTGGTGGTAACGGATTATTAGCTCAAGGAGATGCTTCATTGAAATTCCAATACAATGTATTATCTACTAAGGTAATTGACAATGTTCTTCAGAACTTACAATTAATGTCTAACGGTGGAGAAACTGAAGTGATGTTAATCGGAGGTCAACAATTAGTATGGAACTTCCAAGAGTTAATCGCTAAGAAATTCCAACAAACTGGTGGAGAGAAACTTATTGATGGTTCTGGAAGCGAAAAAGGATACAACGGAAACTTTAGATTCTACAATGTTGGTGGTGTTAAATTGACTGTTGCTTGGTCTCAAGCTTTTGATGCTCAATTTAAACCTTCTGCAAAAGATGCTTACGGAAACAGGACAGCTTCATCTAGAGGTATGTTTATTTCTTTAGGTAATACTGTTGGAGGAAGCGGAGCTAACGTTGAACTAGTTGCTTTAGGAGCTGGAGGAAACGATAGAAGATTTGTTAAGAGAGAGATTAACGGTATGTTCTCTGTAGGTGCTTCTGGTACTAACGGAAGAGCTTCTGTATCTTCTACTTCAATGGATGGAACTCAAGTTCAAGTTTTATCTGAAACAGGAATTAAATTAAGTAATCCATTTGCGGTTGCTGAATTATATGTATAATTAGTATAAAGAAAAAAAGATGTCAAAGACAGTAAGAATTTTAGCAAGAAGTAAGAAATTACAAAAAAGTCCAGTATTTGTTTCTCCAAAACTAGACACGGTAAGAGGTGTATTTATTGTAGGAGATAAAGAATACTCTGCGGTTATTAAAAATAGAGATTATGTAGATCAATATGTAACTAACGTTGAGGGTGCTGATTCAGCACCTATAGCGTTACAAGCTGATACTACATTTAGATTTGAACACGGTCAATCATTTAATTTGGGAGATCCAGTTGAGAAGTTTTTATTTGATATAATTTCAGAAGCTACAATGGGAGCTGGAAAGGTACTTGCTAAGAACCAAAAAAGCGTTAACCCTATTTATAATCGTTTTTATCTAGAGGATTTAGAAGAAGAAGCTAACGATCATATTAGTATGTTTGAGCTTACGCTTAAAGCTTCTGAACACGTTAAGAATATGACAGCTACTCAAAAGTCTGACTTCGCATTATTACTTGGAAAAGATGTTTCTTCAATGAGTGAAAATGGAGTTGATGGATTTATGAAGGAACAAGCTGTTAAGAATCCTAAATCAATTTTAGATATTATTGACAATGATCCAGATTATGAAGCTAGAATTATTGTTAGAAAACTTGTTAATGCTGGTAAGTTTACCATTAACTCTGAAGGAGTTTATATGATGGGTAATAGTAAGATAGGTGTAAATGAAGAATACGCTATCAACTATTTAACTAATCCAGATAACCAACAAATTGCTAAACAATTATTAGCTGATATAGGGGTTATTAAAAAAAGAACTAGAACTACAACAAAAAAGTAAAACATTAAGATATGTTAGTAACAGCACAAGATATGTATGATGCATTCCTTTTAGGGTTAGATAAGTATAACACGCATACTATCTATCCAGAGGAATGGGAAATCATCATAAATAAAGTGCAATTAGATACTGTTGAAAATAGATATTCTGAAGTAGAAGAGATTCAAAAAAGAATGGATGATTTAAGAGTATTGAAAACTGTTCAAAACATACCAAATACAGGAACTAATGTCGCTGGAGGGGAGATTTTTGAACTTCCAGCGGATTACTTACACATGTTAAACGTATCTATTGATTTAGAATATGTTGACGATGAATGTTGTAGAACTGGAAAATCTGGATTTAAGAAGGTTAAACCAATGAAATCGGATAAGAAGTATGAAATTGCTGACGATCCATTCAATAAACCTACTAATGATAGATTATATTATGATTTAATTGGAACGCAAATACTGCCTATTACTGGAACATCTTCTTATGCTACTGATTGTAGAATAGAATATTTGAGATACCCTGTAAGAATAGAGATAGTAAATGCTCAAGTGGACTGTGAATTACCGATGCATATTAGACAAGAGATTGTTGATGTAGCTGTAAGACAAACACTAGAGCAAATCGAATCTGGAAGGTATCAATCACAATTAAACGAAAATAGATTAAATATTAATTAATTTTAAACAAAAAAAGTCATGTTAAAAAATCATCCACAAAAAGAATTACTTAATGTGTTGTCTGCTACTACAGCAACGTGGGATGCTGGAAGCGATACATTAACTATTGAAGGATTAGGTTCTTTTGATGCAACAACTGCTGTTAAAGCTATCAAAGCTGAAAACTCTCCCGCTGTAGCTCAAGTTACAGAGGTAACAGTAACTATTCCAGATGCTTGTGAGTGTCCTTACGAATACTGGTTAAAAGTTTCTGGTATCTTTAATGGTGCGTTTGATGTAACAGGAACATTTAGAAAAGAAGTTATTTATAACTACATTAATGCTTCTGGAGCTACTCCAACACCTACTGAAGTAGCTGATTCATTAGTTGATCAAATAAATAAAGATCCAAATGCAATTGTTACAGCTACAAATGCTGGAGGTGTTATTACGTTAACTGAAAAGTATCCAGCTCCACCTGTAGGATCTTATGGAGAAGCTATTGGACACTATACATCTGGATTTAACGCTTACGTTTCTTCTGGTTCTGTTAACACTACTACTGACCACGTAGAAGAGAAAGTAGGATTAAATGAGGTTAGAAAGCAATTTCCTGTTAAAATGGGAGATTACGCTGGAGTTCCTAATATTCCTGTTGCTGGTGCTACTTATGCTAAGTATGCGTTCTCTACTACTGATGCTGAAGTAGTAGATATAGACCAACCTAATGTTAACCATAAGTATTTAAAAGAAGTTGTTTTATACGTTAATACAGATGCTTCTAATTATGGTGCATTTGAAACTGCTTTAGATGCATTTATTACTGCAACTGGTTTATAATATAGCCATAACAATAATGACAGTAATGCTCATAATGGGTATTACTGTCTCTACTTTTGATGGTTATATTTTTGAAAAAGCCAATAAGCTAACTAAATGGTATTATAAACCATTAATAACTTGTCCAGTATGCATGTCAAGCTTTTGGGGAACATTAATGTTTTTGGTTTTTAAGAGCTACATAGGATTTGAATTAATTGATATTGCGTTCTATTTTGTACATGTCTTTTCTGTGTGCCTTATAAATCACTTATTTTATTGTTTTATTATAAAGAATGATTATATTTGATTTATAGTTATAGTTAGTGGTTTTATAGATTTATAAAAAGAAGGAGTAGTGATTATTACTCCTTTTTTTTATTATTATATTTACAACATGACACTAAATGAGATAGCATACAGTATTCGTAATCAATTAACTGGCTTTGTATCTTCTGATGATACAAGAATAGATATTCAATTTATTTACAAGAAAATCCATGATGTTAGAGCTTTGTTGATAAAACAGGAGTTAGATAGAACTGGAAGAGTAAATGATGCTTCGTTACAAAGATTAGATTGTTTAGAAATAAAATGTGGGTACGTTAAATGTAATGGGTATTTTTCATCTAAAGAAGACTTTTATATTGATTTACCTAAAATGATTGGAGGATTGAATCATAGAAACATTCAGTATCTAGGTTCATCTGATTTAGAAAATCCATTTACAAGAGTTGGATTAAAAGGATTTACTTATTCTGATCATTCTTTACTTACAGGGAATAAGCCTAGATTTACTGTTATTGGAGATTTAGCTATAATTAAAAATTTACCAACTGAAGGAATGAAATACGCTACTATGATAGGTGTATTATCTGATCCTTCTAAATCTTGTTCTCCTGTAAATGGAGACGATGAATATCCAATAGCAGATTATCTTATCCATCAATTAGAGACTATTGTGTTGCAACAATTAATATCTACTCTACAGATACCTACTGATGAGAAGAACAATGCTATTGAGAATATTAGAAAGGATGAAAAACCAAGAGAGGAGTAAAATATGAAGTATGTAGTTATACAAGAAAACCAAACTAAAAGAGCACATCTTAGTAGGCAGACTAAAGTATTTACAGCTAATAGTAGATATTGTTTAGTTAGAGAATACGAGAAAAGAAAGAGATGCGGTAGATGTATGAATAGAAAGATTATAGTAATGAAGTTTTATGTTATAGAGGTTGATAATATGGAGTTTCATTTTAAAGCTGACGAGGTAGCTATTTCTGAAGAGGAGGTTGATTGTTATGATCAATATCCATCTAACGCTAGAGCTGATTTTGGAGGAACAGCTAGAATTAAAGATTTTAGTCAATTAAGAAATAATCCAGATCCAGAAGCTATTAGGTTAGCTTCTCAAATTGTGAGAATGTAATGAAAAAGAATACTTGGCAAAAGTTAGGAGATAAAAAGTTTGATTATTGGACTTTTAATGTTAGTGATTTACTAAATGAGGATTTATTTGAATTTAGGGATTCTGAATTTAAAAGTTTAAATGAATTGTTTGGAGAGACGAATAAGAAGAGAAGTTTACCAAAAGCAAAAGCTTTAGTTTATGATTTTTGGAAGCTTTTAATGAATGATATGGTTTTTTCTGGAGACTGCTTTATTTTTCCAGAAATCCAATTTGGATACATGAAGATAGGAGATGTAACAGAAAAAACTAATTATTTTAATTTAACAAAACCTAGTTATTATGGTGGGGTTTTATTTCTTGACGAAAGAATAAGAAAAAGAAATAAAAAGAATTATACATTCAGACCTAGTAGCCAACATAGGGAGAATATAATGAAGCAATATTTTGAAAAAAACTTTAGATACTAATGAGTGTTCAAACAGTAAGTATAAAAACAATAGCTAGTAAAATAGCTAGAGATTATAAAGGAATTGACTTTGATATCAACGACATAGGTGAATGGTGTTTTGAAGTTGTTAAAGAAGTTGGTTCTTATAATTCTTTTAGAGAAGTTCTAGGAGAAATTTTAGAGTCTAAAAATAGAAAGTGGAAATTACCATGTGATGTATATAGATTACTGGAAATTATACCTATGCAGAATGTATCTGTTTATAATAGCTCTGGAGATAGATACGATGCTAAATATGATTCAGATGGAACTTATCTTAGGTTTCAGAATGAAATGTCAAACATGGTAGGTAAGAATTATCCTATGGATGGAACTAAGCTTAAAATTGATTATTTAGCTTACAATATGGATGATGATGGAATGCCTATGATTGAAGACACAGCTCAAGATGCTTGTTTTTGGTATTGTGTTATGAAGATAAAATTAGAAGATTTTCTTAATGGTAAATTCCCTAACTATCCATATCTGGAACAGAAATACAATGGTGCTTTAGCTCAAGCTAGAAGCTCTATGAGAGGTGTTACAAGAAACCAAATGAATAGAGTGATGAGAGCTAAATACAATATTATACCTAAACTTAGAATTCCTAGAGCATGAAAAAGGGTAGCTTAAATTTATTTTTTAAAGGAGTTGATTCAGATTCAGATGAAGGATTTATAAGTAATCAAAACCTAAGAGATGCTAATAACATAAGGATTGTTTCTAAAGGAGGTAATTCAATGGAGATTAGCAATTTAAAAGGAACTAATGATTCTAATGGATTTGTTATAACTATTGGTTATGTACCTCTTGGATACAACGTTATAAATGGAGTTGCATACATAATAAGTTATAATCCAGATGATGAGCTTGTAGAATTTGGTTCTTTTCCTTCTCCTAAGAATGCTGGTAACTGCGCTATACAAGATGATTTTGAGAGAGTGTATAAACCATTTTATAATCTAGATGATAGTTCTGGAAATAGAATTCCTTTAAGAATTGATTCAAATACATTAAATATAAATGGAGATCATTTGATGTCAGTTCAGTTAAGACATGAATATGATAACTCTGTTAATTTATATTTTGCAGATTACACTAATCCTATACGTGTAATTAATTCTGGATTTAATCTAGAGAACGGAAAGTGTACTAATAAGATTTACTCTGAAAATGAATTTCCTTATGCAATAGAAGCTAATAACGCTTCAGCAAAAAATGGAACTGTTGATAGTTTAGAAATGATTGAAAATGGTTCTTCTTTAAATAAGCAAGGAACATATTTCTTTTTCTTTAGATATTTAGATCAACAATTAAACTCTACTCCATTTACCGTTCCTATAGGTAACTTGACTTCATTTAAAGATTCCTTAGATACAGCTATGGGTATAATGGGAACAAACTATGGAGAGCTTGATGATTCTTGCTTAAAAGACTTTGTTTTAAGTTTATCTGATTTAGATACAGCTTATGAATTCATAGAGATTTCTTTAGTTAGATATTATGGAGATTTAAGAGAAAGTTATTTACTTGTTAATCCATTTCAAATAAATCCAGATGGAACTTGTCAAGTAACCATAAATGGTAATGAATCTACTATTGATTTGGCTGATGATTTTGATTCAATAGAAACATTGATATCTAATGAACCTACTAAAGCTGATATTGTAAAATCATTAGCTCAAGTTGATAACATATTATTTGGAGGGAATGTAAAAGAAAGAGTTACTACTACTCCAGAACTTATAGATGCTATTAAAAAAATAACAATAGGATATCAAATAGAAGAGGTTGACGATGCTTGGTTAGAGCATGAAGCACATCCCAATTCATTATCATCTACTATATATGGCTACAAGAAGTATCAAGAATCAACAAATGGTATAGGTTACTTTAGAGGAGAAACTTATCAATTTGGAGCTATAGTTGGATTTGAAGATGGTAGAGAGACAGAACCATTACCAATTACAGGGTACGACTATTATAATGGAACTCCAATATCTATAAATGAGGATGGAATAGTTAGATTTCCATCTTCTGACATTGAACCTTTATTAACTTTTGGTTCTTTAGCTGGGACAGGAACAGCTAGAAATGTAGATCCTACTGGAACTAAAGTAAGGAAGATGAAAGTTAAATTTGATTTATCTTCTTTTAATTCTGATACTGTTGATAAATCAAGAATTTCTTATATAAGATTTGTAAGAAAAGAAAGACGTACAGACTTAATATATCAAGGAGCTTTACTTAAAACATTTGGAAGGGGAGCTGATACTTGGACAGCGGATACTACAAATACTCAAATGCAAGAGTTATACTTTGATTCTGGTCAATCTGGAAAGAGTGGAGATTGGGATCATACTGGAGCATCTGATACTTTTGGCTCTTATAGATTTCCTTTGCTTGGAGGTAATGCAAAAGAATCTGTTTCTCCTTATACTAATATGTCTGGATCTACAGCTCCATTTCCATTACAATGGAATGTAAACGGAGATAAAGCTTTTAGATGGTACATAAATAATGTTGGTAATGGAAACAGTCAAGGTTCTATGTTTGGAATAAATCCTACTTCTGTATTCGATACAGATCCTAGTTTAACTGGATACGAAAATTGGTACTCTAGTCCTAATAGTCAATTCTTAAATATAGCTACAGGATTTTTTGCTTTCTTTTCTCCAGACCATCAAACTATGGCTACACAAATGGCTATTAGAGGAGATTTAAGAAAGGCTTCATTACAAAATGATAGTTACTATGTGAAAGATGTTTATCAGATGATGTATAGGTCTTATGACTGGAGAATGTTTGAAGTTGAATCTTATTTAGATTTTAAAAGTAGAAGTATAGGAACTTTAAGTTTTGATAGTGTAGCTTACGAGTATGACTCTCAAAGAAATGTTCAAAATGGATTTACTTCTTGGTTAGCTTATGACGATATAGTTTTTGAGAATAGCGGAGATACAGTAACTATGATGTCTATGTTTTTTAGTCCTTATGCTGGGGTAACTAAAGATACTGGAGATACTTTTGATATATCACATAATTTACCTTCTACTCCAGATGTTCAAGATGGTTCATATTATTATGATGTTGCTAGTCAATGGAATTCACAAGCTATAGATGTTATAAATATATACTCTAGAGATATTGAAAATGGATATGATTATACTAGCTTGTATAATTTTAATGATGGTAATTTATTCTATTCTATAGGTAGAGGACATGATTATTCGACACCTCCTTCTGTTGTTTATGAGTATGATGGAGATTGTTACCTTCAAAGACATTGGTGTAATATTTATCAATGCCCTAAAAAAGAAGACACAGAAGGATTATACTCTTCTGGTTTATTTGGTAATGATGATTCTCCGAATAAAAATTTATTGAATGATTATAATTCTTCTGGATACTTATATAGACAAGGACAATCTTTTTCTTTTATTACAGAGCAGAGATTTAATCATGCTATGAGAGGAGAATATGAATATGATCAATATATATATCCTACAACAAAATATAGCTGGTTAAACTTTACTAATGTTTTTGATACAAACAATTATCTAACTAATTTCCTATACTCTTCTTACAATAGAGCTATAGAGGATGTAAATGGTAAGGCTGGTATTGACGAGAATAGTCCTTTATACAATGTAGAAGATTTAAAATATCCTACTAGAATAATATTTTCAGAGAAGCATACACCTAATACTTCTGTTGATTATTATAGACAATTCGGAATAAACAATTATAGAGACTATAATTTTAAACACGGACAAATACATAAGATATTAGAGTATCAAAGTAAGTTATTTTCTATTCAAGAAAGTGCTATTAACGTTCATGGTGTGAATGAGAGAGCTGTTATACCTACTGAAGATGGAACAGGGAATTCTATTTTAGGAGATGGTTCTGTTTTAGCTGAACAAGTTAATGCGTTAACCACTCAATACGGAACAACTCATCAATGGAGTATTATAGAGGGGATGAGAGGTTTTTATGGTGTAGATGCTTACAAAAGAAAGATATGGAGAGTAGGAGCTGGATTTGAACCTTTATCTGAAACTAAGAAGTATGATTCTAAAGTAGAGAGCATTTTCTTTGATCTTCAAGGTAATGGAAATCAATCTGATATAGTTAATAAGATTCCAGATAATCCTATGTTTACATCTGGTATAGTTGGATTCTTTGATAACAAGTATAATGAAGTGGGATGGACATTTTCTAACTTAGGTAATCATGGGGAAGGATATGAGAATCCAACAATAAGGTTTGATGAAGATATAGATGCTTTTATAGGAACATGTGATTATAATAGTAATTTTTACTTTACTATCAACAATGATATGTATTCTATTAACGCTTTAACTACTCCACCTTTTTGGAATGGAACTTTTCAAGCTACAGCATCTTTACATGATGATAATGATGATAGGGGATATTTCCATTCTAATTATTATCCATCATGGATTTCTTATATCGTATCTGAAGATCCTTTTATACCAAAGATATTTGACCATATACAAATAAATTCAAATCCTGTTGAGTTTACAACAAATAGGTTTGAAACAGAGATTCAAGAAGTTGAAGAGGATTTTAATATGAATACAAATTCAAGGTATATAGATCCTCAATACAAAGAGAACTTTTGGAGGAAGCCAATTCCTAGAAGTCAAACAATTAAAGATGGAAGAGATGTATATCAAATAGCTTCTCCTATGAGAGGTAAAACTTTATTTAGTAAATTAGTGTATGATGGAATAGAAGAAATGAAAATTCGTTCTGTTACAACATTTTATAGACAGTCAAAACAATAAGATATGAATAGTTTTTTACAACAAAACGGAATGAATCTTTTGTCTGGAGGAATGGGTATGGCTTCTGGAATGATTCAAGATTCTCGTTTTAAAGATAGATATAATTTTGGAGCATCAGATAGTTATAATGACATAGCTAATTTGAGAACTGAAAACCAAAATGTTAAGAAAGATGCTTTTTCTGGAATGGCTAAACATACAGCTCAAGGAGCTATGATGGGAAGTCAATTTGGTTTAATTGGAGCTGGAATTGGTGCTGGTGTAGGATTACTTGGTAGTGCTGGTGTAGGTATAAGTAACATGATTAAGGGTAATAAAGCTATGGATAAAGCTATTGACGATACTAGAGAGAATGCTTATGATCTTAGTGTTTCCAATGCTAATAATCAAATAGGTTATAATCCTACAACTCAATATTTTAAAAATGGAGGTATGCTAAAATACAATGAAGGTGGAGATTTAAGAAGTGCATGGAGAAGATACAAAACTAATTCTGGAAGAGTAATGGAAGGTAGTATTGACGACCTTTTAAAGAACATGTATTCTAAAGATAACTTCGGAATGGAAGAGGAAGCTTATTATGCTTATGTTGATAAATTGTCAAAAGAGACTGGTATAACAGATCCAGCTAAATTACATCAAATGATGTTAGCTCAAAACAAACAGTTTACTAACGATAGAGTTATGGATACTGTTAATAGAGATAACTTTGCTACTGGATTAATGGGGCAAGTTAACAAAGCTGTAAAAAGTTCTGGAATGTTACCTAATGAGTTTAGTCATAAAACTAATCCATTACATATTGTTGATGATAACGGAAATAAAGTTGCTGAAGCTACAGGAGGAGAACTAATATTAAATCCAGAACAAAAAGATAGAGCTTTGCAAGGAGATATGTCTGCTGTTAAAGAAGCTTATAGTAATGGAAATACAGACGAGATGAATGTAGGTGGATTAGTACCTATTAAAGGAAATACATTTGATTACGGATGGAATCCTAATAATCAAGACTTTTCTGCTCAAAGACCTAAGACTATTCATGATGTAGTTGGAGAATCTACTCTTCAACAGTCAAAGACTAAGAATAGCGCACCAACTGTTTTTGATGAGAAAGAGATGTATGATCCTTACGCTGACTTATCAGAAAGAAGTAGAAATCAAGCTTTATTAGAGCAAGGATTAAATGCTGGTTCAATGTTAAATAATCTATTTCAAAGAAAACCTACTAATCTTACTCCTAGAGAGGTAAGGTTAAATAGAGTTTCTAATGATATAGGTGCAAATGTTCAAGCTCAAAAAGATGCTCAAAATAGAGCATTAGCTGGAGCTAGATATAGAGCTAGAGGTGGTAATCCTTATCAAACTAATTTATTACTTCAATCAATGAAGAATAAAGGAGATATAGCAATCGCTAAAGGAAAAGAGGATGCTATCAACAAACAAAGAATGATGAATACAGAGATAGCTAATAAAGAGTTATTAATGAATAATCAAGCTAAGTCTAGAGCTGATTTACAGAATAGACAAATGCAAGATAGATTTCAAGCTAATAAGAGTGCTATGCTTACTCAAGGATTGTCTAACATTGGTTCTATTCAAAGAAACATGGTTCAGAATCAACAAAATATTGATATAGCTAAATATGAAAACGACATGATGAAGCTAGAATCTGATATTTATTCTGATCCAGATGCTATAGCTTTCTTAAAGAAAAGAGCTGATGAAGTTGGATATGCTCAAGCAGAGAAAGAATTGAGAGCTAAGTACATGAAAGAAAAAGGTTACACTAGATAAAAAGAGAAATTATGTATAATTATATGGGAGGTTCATCTCCATTATTATTAGGATATAAACCTACAAACGGATTAGATTCATCACAAGCTCTAGGTAGATTAGATAGACTTAGAGCTAACAAGCCTAAAGCTCCAGCACCTAATATAGCTGAAGCTCCAGAGTGGAAAGGTCAATCTAGTTCTGTTGCTGAACAAGAAACAAAATATAATGCTGGTGTAGGAGGTATTAAGTCTTTATTAAGTAAATACGGAGGTAATACCGCTGTGGCTATGCAAGATGAGAATTGGGGTAAGTATCAAGGTATGATTAATGAAGCCACTAGTTCTGCAACTATTCAAGGATTAGCAAATGAACAAAAGAATTGGGAGAAGGCATCTGAAAATATGAATAGAGATAACACCTATTTATACGGAGCATCTAATCTAGAAGAAGCTATGAGAATGACATTAAATAGAGAGATAATGTCAAATGCTGAAGCCTACAGAAAAAAAGAATCTGAAGTAGGGAAAGGTCATAATCTTGATAAAGATGGTAATTCTTTTTTTACAGCAGATTTTTTTAATAAGACAGCTATTGATTCTGATAAATATGTTAACGAGCAATTTAATGAAGCTGGATTTACTTCAAGATTAGAAAAAGCTTATGATGATTTAGGAGCTAATAAAATGATTAATATTGAAAATGGTGTATTAGCTGATAACACATGGAATTCAAA
>Ga0098074_1001083_pt1 | contig 15079 bp, 21 predicted proteins | sample 32_taG_FD_75064 | JGI IMG/M metagenome (GOLD analysis project Ga0098074, IMG submission 75064) | Marine viral communities from the Gulf of Mexico - 32_GoM_OMZ_CsCl metaG | ecosystem: Environmental > Aquatic > Marine > Oceanic | place: Atlantic Ocean: Gulf of Mexico | collected 2015-07-12
GCATCCAGGTTATAGGCCTCGTCCAGCATTTCGATAAAATACGCCTCGCCGCGCTGGATGAGCATGAAGACATCATCGCCCACCACAGCCACAGATTTCACGAGGCCGATTGTATCGTGCAGCGTCCACGCCGTCACGGCTTCGGCGCGGAACACAGTCAAGGCGGCAAAACGCCCATCGCCGCGCACCATATACAAAAGCCTGCGCTTCTGGTCGTAATCCATATCCACCGGATCATCAATCAAATGCCGCGAGAGCAGCGCAAGGTCGGTGGATTGATAGGCCTGCTCCAGATCGGTGTAGAGAAATTCCTGAATTTCCTGTTTATTGCGCGCGATAAACAGCGTTGCGCCATCGACAATAATCGGCGGTACGTGGCGATCAATGAGCGAGCCAATGCGCGTTTGTCGCCTGATCTGCACCGATGCAGGCGTGAGCGGATCACCCGTCACCATCCATTCCGCGCCGCTGGTAAAGACCTGCAAGTGACGCCCTGAGAATATCCCGCGTATCGCGTTCACCTGATCGGAGAGGATAGCAAATTCAATGCTCTCGTCATCCAATCCCTCACCGAGGTCGAAGTTGAACAAATCACCCGATTTGGAGAACCACAGACGGTTGGGCAAGTCACGACTGCCGCCGATGACCAGCCTGTCTTGGTGGAAGGCGACATTGGCCGGATAGCCGCGCACAGCACTAAAAGCCTGCTCCGCCCAATCAATTGTAGCACTGGCACTGCCCAGCGTTTCAATGACATTGGCGGTGACCACCGTGGGAGAATCAAAATCGGTAATCTCGACCTCTTTACCGCCGACATGCAGGCGGGTGTTTTCGTGCCCTTCGGCAAAGACCGCGCTGGAGGCTGTTAGAGTGATCGTCCCGCTCGTCCCGCTTGGGGTAAGCGAGACCGAGGAGGCCGCGAATTTGAACATTGGCTGGCGCATAACGCCGTCATCGTCCTCATAGAACTCCCACTGCGTCAGGCTCCAGCTGCCATCAGGAAGCCGCGTTAATCTGTGCGGGGCGACATCGGGATGCACAAGCAGCAGCGTATCGGCGCTTTGCGTCCATGCCAGCTGGGCGATCTGGCTCTCGCTCCACGGCGAATCTATGCTCTCATCAGGAACACCGCCCGCGTAAATATCAATCTTCTGATCGGTGATCACCAGCAAATAAGTCTGCGCGGTATTAAATTCAAACCCGATCAACTTGCCGCCGCCGCGCGCTGTGTCGATATAATTCAAACCAGCGCGGCGCGTAATCCCGCCCGTTGGTTTGATAAAGACATTGCGCAGCGCCAGCGCGCCATTCTCGTAAGCGCGCAAATCGCTGCGCCCTAATAGCTCGCTTGAGACTTCACCAGCAGTGAAATTCGTTTTTATATCGCGTATTCGGCTCATTATTTTTCCTTTATGTATGAAACCTTTTTTCCGGCCATCCCGTTGGTGGGACACAGAAAAAGGAGAAAGATTATGTATATGAAAAAGATCCTTACATTTAGCGCTCTATGCGCCCTGTCCTTATCCGTAGCGGCCTGCGGTAGCTCTACCGGCGAGCGCGCTTTGAGCGGCGGCGGTATCGGCGCAGGTGTCGGCGCAGCAGGCGCAGCAGTTGCCGGCGGTGATCCCATAACAGGTGCCGTTATCGGCGGCGCGGCAGGCGCGGCCACAGGTGCCGCCACTGATGAAGACGATATCAATCTGGATTAATTTTCAGCCCCAAAGCAAAAGACCCGCTTCAAGGCGGGTCTTTTTGTTTCGGCGGGCGCGGCTATGACGCCAGTTCCATCTCGAATTGGCTACGCGGTAAATCGGTCCATAGGATAGGCTGCAGAAATTCCTGCATCTTATCGTAGTGCTTGCACACCGCTTTTGCTTCTGCCAGAACATGCTTATCCAAGGCCATAATCGCGGGAACCTTGTCTTTTAGGCACTCAATATCGACGTGCAAATACGCCAATTCATCACAGACCTGATAACCAACCCTGTCACCAACATGCGTTTCATTGTTGCGGGCACGGTCACGCATATAAAGTTGTAGCGCAATTGACGCCTTATCCGTCCATGCATCCATATTCCAGATATGGGCAACCAATAGTGCGGGGGGCAGCGCATTTGCATTATCCCCTTCCAAGGTGACATCCAATTGCCCCGCTTGTTTAAAAGCGACTGATAAATTCATTTTCGACCCTGTTCATGAATCATTATTATTATAGAAAAAATCTAATTCTATTTTGTTCCTGCCGCTACAAAATTATGTGCTGCAAAACAGCAAGTTCAGCCGCGCACATCGACCAAAGTGAAATCCTCTATGCGCCCCGGCGTGTCTTGTTGCGCGTCAATCTGGCGGGCGCGCTCGAATTCGGCCTCGGCCATGCGGAAATGGGCTTCTGCGCGGGAGGTGTTCTCCGTGACGGGAATTGTAAATTCCGCCGATAACCGTGATATGAGCGCCTGATCGAAATAGGGCGGAAATTCTTCTTCTTCCGGCCTGAACACATAGGTCAGAACGGCGGTGGCACTGTTGGTGTGCAGCTGGCCGCGGGCAATACGGTAATTCAGACCGCGCCCGCGTGCGCCCACGCCCGCCGACATCGCCCGCAGGAAATCGCTGGGCAATTGATAGGCGTAGCCATAATCGGCAATGGGCGGTGTTTCCAGTTGCGTTAAGCTCACCTGCCCGCTGGCAAAGCTCCACGCATAAGCAGAGAGCAGCGCATCGCGCACAGGGGCATAGAGCGCGCCCGCAATTTCAGATTCTGCCGTACCGTCACTAAAACTTGTAATCGGCGCCGCCCCGATACGTATAAGCGCGCGGCTACAAAGAGCTACATCATTGAGAGCCATAATAATCCTCCTAAAATGTTAATAATAAAAAAGCCGGAGCGAACAAGAAGACCGCTCCGGCTTTGTGCTTACATTTAAGAATAAGCCGCGATAGTAACGGCGCTGCCTGTATTGGAGGTCACGACATAGAACACTGTCGAGCTCTCGGTAGAGCCATCCGTATCGACATTGGCGATGATCAGATCATTCACGCGCAACATATCAACCGCTTTGTTGAAATATCCGGCGCCCGTAATCGCATCATCCTGCGTTACATAGTGCCAGAGGGTAAAATTATTGGCATACGCCAACACACTTAAATCCGAAGCTTTAAAACTCATGGGGTATTTCCTTTCTAAATTTATTGGGATTTGACTGGCTTACGCGTCCGGCGTTTCGTCACATTCGATGACCACGATTCCGGCCTCGTCGATCAGACCTGCGCCCTGGCTCATCATGTTATTGACGAAATGGGACGCGCGGTCGCCGTGCCATGTGATGTCGGTCTGGACATCGCTGGCGGCGGCGTGGCCGATGGCGGTTTTGTGATAATAAAAGCACGAGCGGATGTCGTTTTCATCCACCGGAAGGCCGGAATGCGGCATCCAGATCGTCCCCAGCCACATCTTGGCCTGCGTGATATTGGCGAATGGAAGGTTATCCGCGCCGATATAATCGGAATTTACGAATTCCTCGAGCTGCAAGAGCTCGCTCCATTGCTTCCAGCCGACAATGGCGTAGCGGTTGCCGTCATCGGGCACATCATTGCCGCCGAAGGTCTCGAAAGCCTCCATGATTTTATTTTTGGTGAGACCTGTGTTGTCTTCGGCAATCACATTGTCATCGGCAGCGTTCAACGCATTGATGATTAACTCGTCCGTTTTACGGCCCAACGCATGGGCACCGGCATTGGCAATGACTTGGCGCTCGTCAATGTTGGTTTTCAGCTCGTCCAAGCGGTCCACCCAATCACCGGCGTAGTAATCGCTCAAGATCACTTCGATGTTGGAATGTGCCAGATTCATCACCGGCACCATGCCGTGCGTTGCTTTGGTAGAGGCGGTGCCGCTACCGACCTTTTGAAACACAGCCGAGGAGCCGTTGACATCGGAGATCGTACGAACCGTGCCGCGCAATTTCGAACCCTGTCGTTGATAGGCTTCGTGCACTTCGCGTTCGAACTGTTTAATAAAGGCCTGATCTAATGTAGTAGACATAGCAATATCCTTTGTAGGTTAGAGTTGTTGATTTAAGAAAAATTGCCGAATCTTTTGGTTATCAGCCCTACCAAGCAGGCGGCCTTAAGCGTCCGGATAAAAAATGCGCGAAAAAACGGGACGAGAATGGCCCGGCCACCCGTTACCCCGTTTCTCGCGCTTAGTTTCTAGGAAAGAGAGAGACAAAAGCAGAAGCGTATCCGTTCTAAAAATTGATACAATTCTGGCCTTGATAATGATGTTATAGGATTTAATTCCTATAAAGTCAAGTGTAAAATGAATTTTTTTGCTTTTTTTTCGAAAAAATGCTAGATTTCTTTACCATAAATTTAATATTACTGTGCAACGACTATCTAAAATTAATTTTTAACGCACATCGCTTGTGAGGGATTTAATATGCTCGGGAATATTCTGGGATCTAGAAAACACCAAGAACCACCATCGCGGCGCCGCCATACACGGCGCGCGAAAGACCGCTGCGTCACCATGATCGGGGACAATATGTTCCCTGTGATCGACTGGAGCCTCGGCGGCGTGCAAATCGCTTGTGATGACAAACGATTCGGGCTGGGTGATCAGGCAGAGGTTGCACTGAAATTCCAATTGCGCGATGACATCATTGACGTCCCGCACAAAGCCACGGTCGTTCGCAAGAATAAAGGCCGCGTTGCCTTTGCGTTCGAACCGCTAACCAAGGATATCCGCGAGCGGTTTCAAATGGTCGTTGATGATTTCATGACGCAGGAATTTGTGGAGTCGCAAACCGTTTAATCCACGAAACAAATCGTAATAAAAAAAGGGCGCCGTTAAAGCGCCCTTTTTCATTTTATGCGAACCGCTTATTGCCCGCTATACATTTTCTTGAAGCCTTCCGTGACTTTGGCAACAAAGGCCGGATCTTTTTCCTTCCAGTATTTCGGATCGCGCATCATGCTTTTCAGCTCGTTCATATCCCCGCCCATATCGGCGCTTTGCGCATCGGCGCGGCTCATGACCGGCTCTTCGCCCTTCATCATACGGTGGAGCGCCATGACGCCCTCGAAGGAGCTGGATAGGCTTTCCAACACATCTTTGGGCAGGCTTTTCTGGCCGAACGCCAAGAGCTGGCGGGAGATTTCCCTCCATTGCTCCTGCCCGCCGAAATGAGCGACCAGTTTTTCGATCTCGCGGTCAGCCTGAAAGTCCCCTGCCAGTTGCACAATCATCGGCACCATTTTATCGGCAGCGAGGTCGTAGACTTCTTGCAGCTGTTCTTGGCTGAGGCCTTTGGCATGCAGGCGTTGATTGACCTCCGCATCGGGGGTGAACATGCCGTGTTTACAATCCACGCAATAGTCCTCGGCGCTAGCGGGCGCGCCTGACGGGGTAGAGGAAGACATTTTCTTCTCAAGCTCTGTATAGGAATTCACGATCGCCGGAATGTTGATTGCGCCGGTTTGCGGATCTTTGAATTTTTGCGGTACGGATTGCGGATCCAGACCATCGGTGAGTAAGTTAAAATCCATGATATTTTCTCCTTTTCATGTGTTTTAGCGGTGTAGTTTTTGTTTGTTATCCTTTGCGGCCACGATCGATTAGGCGCAAAATGGTGGCCACCATCGCCCGTTGCCCCTCGACATAGCGCAGCTCCATATCACTGGAGGTCGGCGCCAAGGCGCGGTGAAAGGTCATCATTTGTAAATATGCCAGCGCCTTGCGCCCGTCATCGCTGGAAAACAAGCGGGCAAAGACGCGCTCCATGTCTTGTTGCTCCAATTTTTCAGGGCTTAGCTTTTGATAGGTGAGCGCATCTTCCAGCCCTTTGTTCAGGGGCAATTCATCGCGGTTACGATCAAATATTTTCATCTGGGACTCCTTCGGTTAAGGGTGGCAAAGGTGCGGGCGGCAATTCATTGCGGATCAGGTCACTGGGCACGCCCAGCGCCTCCCCCAAAAAGCGGGCGGTGCGCGCCAGATCAACCGCGCTCGCAGCCTCAGGGCCCATCGCCAGCACGGAATTGACCCAGCTCAACGTGTTTTGCACATTGCGCTGGCCTTGCGAGCGGGCAAGCGGGGAGCGGTAATCCACCGCCACCAAACGCCCATCCAGCATAATATCAGGCACCTCGCCGCGCCGTTTCAGGATATTAAACGCACGTTTAATCAGCGGCGTTAACAACTCCGATTGCAAACGCCCGTACGTCGCACCGAGCAGCAACGACATCTCCGCCGAGCGCTCGATCACCTCAGTCGCCGTCATGCGCGCACCAGCTACAGGCCCAAGGCGATCAGCCAGCAAGGCATGGCGAATGCGCCCGCGCAGAGAATCCAGCATTAATTCCGAGACATCAAAGCGCCCCGGCATATCGAGCGGTTGCAGCCCCTTAGAGCCGATGGCTTTGGGGATAATACTCCCCGGTGCCAGCTCGATATTGGCGGGGTTCAAAATCCCGTCGTCATCGGCCTGCCAAATTCCGGTAACAGCAATCGAGGCGTTTTTGAGCACCAGTTCAACGACCTTATTGGCGGTTTTGATATCGGGCAGCGTCTTCATGATCGGCGAGCGGCCGTAAATCTCCCCCGGACTTTTCACCCAGCGGAAATTGATCATCGGCGATGCGCCCAGCTTGGCGGTTTGCAGCAAGACAGGCTCCTGCCCATATTCATGCAGGATGGAGACAAAATTATAGGCCGCGCTATCGGGGATCACGACCTCCAGCGTTTTAAAGCGCTTTTGCGGATCTTTGTGGCCTTCCTTGAGCACGCGCGGGGGCAGTTCGGCCAGCGGGAAACGCTCCAGTATTTGCGCCAATGTGAGCGGCAAGGCGCGGTAGGTGCCATCCAGATAGCCGCTCACGCCCTCCTCCAGATAGACATCGGATAAGGGAATGGCGTTAAAGCGGAAGGCGGAGAACGAGCCGGGATCATTTTCTTCAAAACAGAGCGAGGCCGTGCCGCCGATGATCAAGTCCTGATAGCATTGGTGAATTTCGACAGCGAAATTCGAGCGATCGAAATGATCCTGAATGGTTTTGGCCGCTTGCTCCAAGACAGGCGCGAGCGCTTCGGCCTCTTCGGGTTTCAAATCCGGCCCCGGTTTCAGGCCGAACCATTGCGACCAGCTCGGCGTTAAATTACCGAGCAAGCTGGCCGCCAGTTGGTCGGCGGCGTCCATGGCGGTGGCATCGAATATTTTCTCCAAGCCGCCACGTCCGGCCTGATTCATGCCATCAAAGCCCCCGCGCTGCGGCAGGACGTAATCATAGCACTCTTGCCAGAGCGGTTCCCATTTCTCGCGGCGCTGGCGTGCCTTGTCAAAGCGCTGCGCGACCCGCTCCACCAGTGCGGCTTCCAGATCGCGGCTTTGTGCGGCGTTTGTATTCTCGTATGAATTCATAATTTATTCTCCCAAAAGCGTTTTTTTCTGACCGCCACCATTTGCCGCCAGATTGAGCAGGCCGCGAAAACTTGTCGTGACAGTGCCATAGCGGCTGCGGTCACGCGTCAGAAGGCTGTCTTCGCGCGCCTTGGCGGAGGTCGTTTCATCGCCCTGCGCATCGCTATTGCTTGTCGGCGTGGATGGCGATGGCGTAGGGCTTGGCGTGTAAGCCGGTTGCGTGACATATACAATTTGCGGCTGGGGGTTGGATGGCACTTTAGGCCGTGATGCAAGACTTCCCATGGGGTATCTCCTTTTCAGTTACATGTTGAGCGTTATTTTGTTTGTCCAGATAGCGAAACAATTGCCAGGGCGTAATCACCAGAGCGCTGTGAATCCCCAACACCCGTTTGACGGCCTCAACGCAGCTGAAAATGCCGAATGGCGCGGGGCGTTTATGGGCTTTGTTTATTTTCGCCTCGACCACAATATGGCCGCGCCCTTCCAGCCATCCCGGCATATCGAAAAAGCACGGCATGTGGTGGACGGTAATATCGGTGTAATGCGACATCGGGTCATAGCTGATCCAGCACTGCCCGTCATTCATAAGCACAAAACAGTGCCGGAAGCCGGGTTTGAAGGCCCGTAGCCAGAAAATATCCGTTTGGCCGCTAAAAATCACCCATGCTTTATGCGGGTTATCTGGGAGGGAAATGGGATTATTCTGCATTTAAACCTCCGCTTTTTCATAGACCAGCGCCTCTTCAGCCCAGCCGATATGCGCCGCGACATTGGGTTTGCAGACGATGTCTTTACCGACCAGCATTGGCTCGATCCGCTCCATCGCTTCACGCCAAAGCTTGGCAGCGCGCGCTTCTTTGATGCGCGAACGGTCAGGTGCATAGCCGCGGCGGCCATAATGGCGCAGCACCAGAAAGTGATCCATGATAAGGCGGCGGTTTCGGTATAGCCGCTCGGCCACTTTCAATATATCCATCGGCTCACAGGGGCGTGGATACAGGCTTTGCCCTGCGGAGATACGCGCGCCGTCATTGCGGGCTTGCTGAGCCTGGATAAACCAGAACCATGCCTCTTCCGCACTTTCGAAAGGAACGGTTTCGCACCCTCTTCCGTTTCCTGTAATAGGAAAATATCTCTTGTCTGCCGTCATATGCACGCTCCTTTTAAATATATTTGTTCACTATATGTTCACGTTTATGATATAAAATTCCTAAGGTGTCAAGAAAAATTAGGATTTTTTTCCTAATTATATAGTTGACTGCACAGTGTTCCCATAATATACTCGCGGTATGATTACAGACATAACGAACCCGATATACACAAACGAAACACACGCAAGACAGCACCTCGAAAAGCTGCGTTGGGGTGAAGACAACGTGAATCAATTCTGTCCTCACTGTGGTTGCACTGATCGTATCAAAGCGACACCGATGAAGAACAAACCGTCACATAAAAACCCTGAACCAAAAGCTATCGAAGGATATTATCACTGTGCAGACTGTCGTAAACGTTTTACTGTACGCACGAATACTATTTATGAACGCTCACACATACCCTTACACAAATGGGTGCTTGCTACGCAGCTTCTATGTTCGTCAAAGAAGGGTATGAGCGCACACCAGCTTCACAGAATGCTTGGCGTCACATACAAGACAGCATGGTTCATGTCTCACAGGATACGCGAAGCTATGAGCAACACAGGCACAACGCTTATGGGTGACGCTGAAAACAGCATTCAAGCAGACGAAACGTATTTCGGTAGAAAAGATGTTATCGTGAAACGCACAAAGCATGGTAAAGCAGCGCATTCTAGCAAAATGTCAGTTGTCGCACTTGTCAGTAGCGGTAAAGCACGTTCTTTTCATATTGACAACGCTACGATTGATAGTGTTCGTGATCTGCTTGATAGACACGCTTCAAAAGATGCAGAATTACACACAGACGAAAGCAGACTGTATCACGCTGTTGGTAAAGAATTTGCAGCGCATAAGACTGTACGTCACTCTTCAAAAGAATACGTACGCAATAACGCGCACGTGAATAACGCTGAAAATTACTTCTCTGTCTTCAAGCGTGGTATGCGTGGCACATATCAACGTTGCTCTGAAAAACACTTACAGCGTTATCTGCATGAATTTGATTTTCGCTATAACACGCGTGATCTTGACGATTTTAAAAGAGCGCAAAAAGCGTGTGAACAAGCTGAAAACAAGCGTTTGACGTATAACGCTGTGAAGCAGTCACGAACAAGCTAGTCTTTCTTCTTCTTTGTAGACTTCTCTATGATCTTGCGTACGTGCTCTGGTACTGGTTCGAGTATCTTGTCGAACAGTTCTTTTTCACGCTTCTTTTGTTTCTGTGGTGGTGTTGCAAGCATCGTCTTCAATACTGCGTCACGCTTGTTATCGTCTTCATCTGTCATGCATTCAAGATAGCATAAATAGTCTCGTAAACAACAATACGAGGATTATTGACTATGACTAAAGAAGAATTACGTGTTAAAGCACTAGAGCTTGCAATCGAATACAACAGCACTCTATCTACTAAAAAGCTTATAGAAAGAGCTAAAGAATTCGAAGAGCATCTTAACCGCCAGTAACTCTTTGTCCCTGAGCAGCTTTTAAACATCTGCTGTAAAGCTGTAAGAATTCGGTTTCAGTTTCTGCTTCTGAGCGTTCTGAGGTGACAAGAAACTTCGCCATTTCAAAAGCAACGTGTTCTGGGGTTCCTGTAGCGTCTTCTGGTAATGTAAATTCTGGTGGCATGTTTACTCTTTCTGTTAAATTGATTTATGAAAGAGTGAACACTATTCGTTTTTGCGTTTAATATCAAGAGGGTGGGTATGTGTGCAGTCAAGTATATAATTGTGATTTTTTTCTTATTTACTTTACTTACATACAATGGGATTGTGTTCCTATAGAGAAAGGAAGGAGCAAATATGTTTACACATTCTGATGTCTGGAGAGGCCTTGATAGATTGGCCACTAGCTTTGGGTATTCCCCTTCCGGTCTGGCGAAAAAGGCCGGATTAGACCCAACTTCCTTTAACAAGAGCAAACGAATCAGCCCTGATGGGAAACCCCGCTGGCCCTCCACCGAGAGCTTGTCCAAGGTTCTATCGGTAACAGGCGCCACCATGTCCGATTTCTTCGCCCTGATTGATGGCGATGGCACAGGCGCGCCGCCCAAATCCCCTGCCCCGCGACAAATTCCGGTGATTGGATTCGCACAGGCCGGACAGGAAGGTTTTTTCGATGAAGACGGCTATCCCGCCGGTGATGGCTGGGACGAGGTTTCTTTCCCCGGCACACATAACATTAACGATGATAATTCCTACGCGATCGAGGTTTCGGGCAATTCGATGGAGCCGCTCTACCGTGAAGGCGATTTCCTGATTGTGTCTCCAGCAGCGCAGCTGCGGCGCGGTGACCGCGTGGTGGTGAAGACCACAGGCGGCGAAGTGCTGACCAAGGAATTACAGCGCCAGACCGCCAGCAAGATTGAGTTGAAATCTATTAATCCCGCCTATGAGGACAGATCCCTTCGCCAGAACGAAGTGCAATGGATCGCTCGCGTGATCTGGGTTAGCCAGTAAAGAATTATCAGCAAGGGGTAAAGTAATATTCCATCGGCTCAGGCTCGTTTTTTAACGGCGACGATAAAATCGCATGCGCACGCTCCAAGGAGATTCTGGGGTCAATCCAGCTAATCTCGCGGTCATGCTTTAATTCACCGCCCTCGCCTAGCGGTTCGGAATATTTCACAAGATTGGCGGCCTTGAGCTTCCACAATCGCCGTAAAGATCCCAGATTATCGGCAGCGACATTAATCTTCATGCTCACAACGCCGTTTTCTGCCGCTTCCTGAAACCTATGCGCTAGAATAATAGCGCCCAGCCCTTTTTTCCGGTGATCGGGGTGGATCAGATCAAACCCCGCGCCGGACCATTCGCCCGCTCTTTCGCGCATAAACAAAGCGGTGCGCCCCAGGGCTGTTTGCGTTTTTTTATCGACCAATATATTGAGGTGCAAACCGAATTCATCTGCGCTGGCGAAACTATCGAAATAGCCCTTTCTGGAATACGCCCAGCGCACGAAATTTTCCGGCGTCTTATCGTAAAAATCATCACTCCAGAATTGGCATTCCCTTTCCAGAACAGGCTCGGCAAATACATAGTCTCTGCCAAGGTCAATTTTACCTGCAACAAATTGCTTTTCCCGCTCGAAAATTGAGGCAACGCGACTGACCAAATTCATATAGCTCGCAAAAAGCGCTTCATCATGGACAAGCGCTTCTAAAGATACTAATTTGTAGTCGTTCACATCTAACATAGAAATATGTTTACATATAATCTCTGGAGCTTGTCAAATATGGATCAAAATAGAAAACAGGAAATCGGCGAAGCCGCGGCTAAAATATTACTGGATACCAAATCGGTTTTGTTTAATGCGAAAGAGCCGTTTGTGCTGACCTCTGGTAAGCTCAGCCCCGTTTATATTGATTGCCGCCGTTTGATCGCCTTCGTCGAGGAACGCTCCGACCTCATGGATATGGCCGCGGAAATCTTGCTGGGCGAAATTGCCGAAGATATTGGTTATGCCGCTGGCGGCGAGACCGCCGGAATTCCCTACGCCGCCTTTATCGCCGAGCGATTGCATAAGCCTATGCTTTATATTCGCAAGAAGCCTAAGGGCTTTGGCCGCATGGCACAGATCGAGGGCACGTTTCACGGCGAGAAAAAGCCGAAAGTCCTGCTGATTGAAGACCTCCAAACCGATGGCGGCAGTAAGAAAGTGTTTATTGATGCCCTGCGCGATGCGGGCGCGGAGATCAAGCACGCTTTTGTTGTGTTCCATTACGGCATTTTCGACCAAAGTAAAAAGAACATGGATGATCTGGGAATCACCCTGCACGAGCTCACCAATTGGTGGCATGTCTTGAATGTGGCCAAGGCGCAAAGTTATTTCGACGCGGATACTTTGCGCGAGGTTGAATCCTTCCTCAAAGCCCCGGAAATCTGGCAGAAGATGAACGAGAAGAAATCCGGCTCTTCCAGTTTCGCGATTTAAGCAAGGGATACACCCAATAATCATGGCCGATTTCAAGAAAATTGCCTTGCATGCCTCCCACAAACCGCGCGCGCAAAAAGCGCTTGAGGAGCTCGTAGGCCTTTACGGCAATCATAAGCCTGAAGAGGCCGATGCCATTGTTGTTCTGGGCGGCGACGGCTCTATGCTCCGCGCGCTGCACCAATTCGCAAGACTAAAAAAACCGTTCTTCGGCATGAATTTGGGTACGCTCGGCTTTATGTTGAATAACTATAAGGCTGACAATTTATACGAGCGCGTCAATGCCTCCAAGGCCTTTGACATCCACCCTCTGCAAATGGAGGCGCGCGATACCTCCGGCGCGATTTATAAAGAGATTGCGTTTAACGAGGTCTCATTACTGCGTGAAACACACAGCTCCGCCAAAATCAAGATCACGGTGGATGGCACGGTTCGGCTGGAAGAGGTCGTTTGTGACGGCATACTGGTCTCCACCCCCATGGGCAGCACGGCGTATAATTCTTCTGCGGGCGGGCAGATTATCCCACTCAATGCCAATGTTTTGCCCCTAACCCCGATCAGTGTGTTTCGCCCCCGCCGCTGGGCCGGCGCCTTGGTTAGCCATGAAGCGGTTATAGAATTCGATGTGCGCCGCGCGCCCGAACGCCCTGTCTCGGCCACAGCAGACGCCAAAGAAGTCCGTGATGTGGTGCATGTGCGCGTGCAGGAATCACGTGATGTGGGGTGCACTTTGTTGTTCGATCCCGACAATCATCTCGGTGAGCGTATCTTTGCCGAGCAATTCGCCCCGCAATAATGAGCATATAAAAAAAACGGAGCCTTAAATGCCCCGTTTTTCTTGAATATCTTTTTTAGCTTTACAGCTTTCTTGGTTTACTGCCACCACCGATCGGAGGTTTGGCAATATTCTTCAGCTTACGCTTCTCGGCCAATTCATTTTCAATCTGATCAAGCTTTTCTGCCAAATCTTCGTTCAGATTCCCGCCTTTTATAAAGCCTTCAGGTATCAAGCCCAGCTTATGCGCGATAATCTGATATCCATCCACCAAATCACCAAGATCAAAACGGAAACGGTCTTTGTCCAGCTTTTCGCCAGTGCGGGCATCCCATAGACGGCAATTATCCGGGGAAATTTCATCAGCCAAGACGATATAAACCTCGCCATATTCGCCGTAGATACGCCCGAACTCCAGCTTGAAATCAATCAAACGCAGACCGATACCTTCAAACAGGCCACTCAAATAATCATTCACGCGCCATGCCATGAGCGCCATTTCCTCAAGCTCGTAAGGGTCGGCCCAGCCAAAGGTCATAATATGCTCTTCACCCACCAGCGGGTCGCCGAGTTCGTCTTTCTTGTAGTAATATTCGATCAAAGGACGGCCTATAATTTCGCCTTCTTTCAAGCCCAAACGCTTGCAAAGTGAGCCCGCAGCAACGTTACGCACGACAACTTCGAGGGGGATAATATCCACCTTGCGCACCAATTGTTCACGCATATTGATGGAACGAATAAAATGCGTCGGAATACCGATGGCCTCGATCTTGGTCATCAAATGCGCGGAAATACGGTTATTTAGCACGCCTTTTCCGGCGATTACGGCTTTCTTTTCGGCATTAAACGCCGTTGCGTCATCCTTGAAATACTGAATAACGGTATTGGCATCTGGGCCTTCATATATAATTTTAGCCTTGCCTTCATATAAGAGTGTGCGACGCGCCATAAACTTCATCTTTCTAATAGAATTATTTTTCTCTTTAAATCACATAAACGTTTGATTTTCAATGCTTCAATGCTAGATTTGTCATACCACATATTATTTACACAAGGGATAGAAAATGACCGGTATCGATGATAGAAGAGATGCGTTTGAAAGCAAATACGCCCATGATGAGAAAATGAGCTTCGATGTCGAGGCGCGCTGTTCAAAATTATTCGGCCTTTGGGCGGCATCACAATTGGGCTTAGAAGGCGCAGAAGCCGATTCTTACGCCAAAGAAGTTGTCATGGCCAACCTGGAAGAGCCCGGTTTTGATGATATCATTCGCAAAGTGCGTGCCGATTTCGATCAAAAAGGCGTAGAGATTTCCGATCACGTCATGCAAAATCAAGTCGAAAAGGCTCTTGTTGAAGCACAGAAACAGCTTAAAAACAGCTAGGCCACTTTTGATTACTGGCCACATATAAAAAAGCCTCGGAAGAACCCGAGGCTTTTTTATATGGAGAGTCTTAAATCCTGTTCAACACACTTGCGTTTTTTTAACAACACCTCTTCTCCACCTTTTATTTTTGTGTGGAAATTTTTTCTATATTTTTTTGATTAACCCCACCGTAGAAAATTATTCACAAAAGATCAAGAAAAATATCACATTTTTTCATTTAGTATAAAAAAAGCATTAAATGCGCAATTTTATTTCATGTATAAAATCCAGAGAATATACTTGATCTTCTGCTCTACACCCCTTATTTCTAAGGGTAGAGAGGAATTATAACATGGCAATGGACGCGAAGAATATTGAAAATCTGATTAAAAGCGGTATTCCCGATGCCTCTGTCCGCATAGAAGATTTGCGCGGCGATGGCGATCA
>Ga0098074_1001086_pt1 | contig 15050 bp, 9 predicted proteins | sample 32_taG_FD_75064 | JGI IMG/M metagenome (GOLD analysis project Ga0098074, IMG submission 75064) | Marine viral communities from the Gulf of Mexico - 32_GoM_OMZ_CsCl metaG | ecosystem: Environmental > Aquatic > Marine > Oceanic | place: Atlantic Ocean: Gulf of Mexico | collected 2015-07-12
ATAGAGAGTAGAGTATATGAGGGGATCAACTGGTCTGCCTCCACTAGCGATCCTTACATGGCTGTAGATTTGGCGTGGGATAGTCAGACCATAAATAAGACCACAATTCCGCTCCTTTTATATGCCCAAGGAAAGATCTCAATGTCCCAATGCGGGGAGAAGCTAGGTAACCTGAACTGTGCTGATGATTTCTGCGAAAAGGATGAGACGGGTTCGGTGAAGAAGATAAACCTAATGCGACTATATGAGACCTCAATGAATCTAATTAGGTCTTATGTTACTAGGCGTGTCGCTGCTCAAGTTGCTAGGTTTAATAATTTATACCCATACTTCAAGTACGAAGCAAGATCTACCTCATTGCCTGCTAAACTAAGGGGTGATGCACTTAGTCAGCGTATAGAGATAATGGTGGATCAGTTTGGAATGAGGCATAACTTTTCTCAGTATATCAGGGATTTATTTATGTATGGTCATTCCGTTGTATTTCCAAGGGAAAGATGGACTCGCGACTGCCAGTGGAGGTTCGCTCGTAGTGAGTTTGGTGAGACTGATGAGCTTGAGAACTATGTGACACGCGAAGGTATAGAGTTTACAAATCCTCACCCTAGCCGAGTATTTAGAGATTTATCACAACCATTGCCAGGAATCAATACCGACACAGGCCCGCAATGGCTTGGCTATTGGGATGTAGTAACATATGGATCAATTAAAGATAACCCTGAGTATTACAACCTAGATGACATAGGATACGAGAGTACACTGTTTGGTGTATATCAACAATACCAGCAGTTCTTTTCCTATTACTATCCGCCCACCGTATTAAGGTGGCCTACGCCTGAGCAAACTCACGGACAGTTCACTCCTTTCCAAAACGAAAGAACAAGTAACACTGGATTATATTCAGCCGCAGATTCAGATAAGGGTGTGTTCTTGACAAACCTTTTTATGAAGATCAATCCGAGAGATAGGGGTATAGGAAACTACCCTTATGATATTTGGTTGCGTCTGGTTGTCGCCAGCGACAGCACAGTGGTATACTCGGAGTTCATGCCAAGCATACCAGCGGTATACGGGGGCTTGAATGAAAACGATTCAAGGGTTCAGAATAATAGTATGGCAATGGAGATTATGCCATACCAGGATCAGCTTACCAATCTCTTGAGTCAAATGCTTCTCAATATGAAGATAGGACTCACCCAGATCTGGGCGGTGGATAAGGACGCACTGGATGAGGAGGTTAAGGATTATATCGAGCAATCCATGAAGGCTTCGGATTACTATGTTAATCCAAAGCTTTTATTGTACTCAGGTCAGAAGATGGGGGACTTGGGGCTAGACGCCAAGAACTTTGTTAATGTAGTGCAGGCAGATATGGGAAGCACTGTCAACCAGAGCCTTCAGGCTATTTCGCAACTCCTCGGTATAGTTGAGCGTATGCTTGTGCTTTCACCGCAAGAGGTTGGTCAGCCAGCACCTAGGGAAATATCTGCCACTGAGGTGCAGGAAATGAGTACCAGTGTCGAATCTATATACTCGTTTGTTTCAGAGGGTATTGATGAAATGCGTTCGGGTATGAAGAAGATGCTTTATGAACATCTAGTGTCCTGTAGTACATCAGAGTTTGATGTCCCTGTTAAGAATAGATATTCTACTAATGTTATACAAGAGGCAGGCTTTGAGCCTTCTGATGAGCAGTATGATATATCAGACCCGATGGTCAGAAATGTAGTGGGAACTCCAGCAAGTCTAGTCCACGAGTATCTGTTTAGCAGCAGAGATGGGCCAGAGCGTGCGATTAATGTGAAGAGTGCAGAGACATTGACTGCATTGCTGGGGCAGATACTTCAAATACAACCTGTCGTAGAGGCAGTCGGAAAGCGTAGGCTTTTCGAGATTATTAATGAGATATTTAGAAAGTCAGGTGCGGGCTTTGATGTTAAGCTTGAGCTTGAAGAGGGTGAGAGTGAAGACCTAGTCCCTCAGGAACAGCAAGGTCAAGTCCCACCTGGAGCAGCACCACCACCACCTGGAGCAATGCCACCTGAGGCAATGCCTCCGCAACCACCACAGCAATGAGCGAAGAGCAAAGCGAGCAACAAGAAGGAGAAATAGCAAAAGGCAATGCGTTAATGAACGCCTTGTTTGAAGCAGCAGAAACTGATTCTGCCCAACCTCCAGATGCGCAATTACCGCAAATCAAAACCCTTTCGGATATTATGCATACTCTACCTGAGGATGCAGAAAAGGTTGAACAGCAGCAACAGCAGCAACAGCCACAGGCCGAGCCTGAGCCAGAGCCAGAGCCTGAGCCAGCGACCAAGGTGGGTGAAAGGGAAGTCCCTTTGCAGCCCGTGCAGCAACAACCTGTGCAACAACCTGTACAGCCTATACAGCCTGTACAGCAACCTGTACAAGAAGAGATTAAGCCTGACCCAGAGGAGGGATTGCTCGATGAGCAGAAAGAGCGACTAAGACTTGCCAAGATTGCGGAGCAGATATACAAGGAAGACCCTGCGTCAGCACCAGTCGAGTACAAGGATTTGTATTCTAAATACTTGGATTACTATAAAAAGGAGTCTGACTATGTTAACAAGCAGATGGAGAGCGGGGGTGATCTTGAGTGGGATGATAACTACAAGAAGCTTAAGGAAGACCTTGATCCTAAAATATCAGACACAATGATACGCAAGCTTGAGCGTGAAGATATTAAAAGAGAAATATCGGGAGAGATTGGCAGGCAGCGCCAAGAAATTAGCCAGCTTAAGAGCCAGTTGCATAAGCAAAAGGTAGAGCCGCAGGTTGTGCAAACTCTAAAAGAGTATACCAAAAGGAATTACGAAGAGTCTGTGCCTGAGGAACTAAGACAGGAAATGGATGCTGATGAGAATGCCTTCAAGGAGAGCAGGCCATTCGAGTACGAGGTTATTACCAATACGCTAAAGAATGCAGAAAGATATGTAGCCCAGTTCGAGAAGGTAAATAATGGGCTGGAAAGGTATGATCCGAATAAGCATGGGCAACTTGCAAAAAGAATTGAAAACTTAGGCCAAGCACACAAGAAGACCGCTAAACTAAAGGATGGCAAGCAGTTCTTAACAAGAAGTGAGTTTTCAAGACTCCCTGTAGACCAAAGGGGCAGCTACTATACATGGGATGCAGATGATGTTAAGAAAGCTTTTATCGTTGCATCTAAAGCAACCATCAACAAGAAGGTCGATGAGATACAGCAAAAAGTTTCCAAGTATGGCGTTTCGACATCAAAACATCAACCAACTGCTCCTGCCGTAGAGCCTACTCCACGCACTGCAACTCCACGCACTCCGCCTCCTGTAGGTGAGAATAAGGGAGAAGAGGTTAAATCTAACTTAGCTTCAATGTTACTTGATTAATTTTCTATTTTAAAAATAGAATGTAAACGAGTATATCTGGGGGTTTGTAAAAAAGTTAAGGTTTTTTCAGGGGATCTACCTGTTTTGCAGGTTCATATGTTATTATAAGGTTAAATTCATTTTTATTAACCAACAAATATATTAAACATGGCTTCAGGTAATATTACACAAATTGGAGGTGTTAATACTCCACCCGATGCGGGAACCTTGACTAACACCTTAACTGGATCATACGGAGGAAAACTTGCCGATGCTAGTTTCGATCCGTTGCTTCCAAATATGATTAACGTGGACAGCTCATGCGGTTGTACGCTCACTAGAGCAAACATCACTGGCATGACTCCAGATACTTTCGAGCAGCTCGCAATGGTCGAGACTGATCTCGCCCGAGTAATTGCAGGAGCAGCGGAGGCGAAAATCTTGGGGGTGAAAGAAAAGGGTCTGGCGACTCTTCTTAAAAGTTCACTCCGTGACATCAAGCCAGCACTTACTACTAGCAAGATAGACGAGCAAAGTATTATTCTGCCATACATCCAACGCCGTCAGCGTGGATACCAGAACTCTAATTACTTTAAGGTTATCGATGTGTACTCTTCTGCTAATGTGGGTGGAGGTGATGTATCGGTTGATGCTTCTGGCTTTACGGGTACTGCTTTTACCTCGGGCCACAATGCTGGCACTCCCAAAACCTATGAGGTTCTTGTTCAGGGTAACTCTTGGGGAGAGGATCAAACGATCCAGGGAAGTAATAAAGTAAAGAATACTTATCGTGGTGGGCCGAAAGAAGTGGATAGATACTTCCTTCCTGGCCTTTCGTTTATTGCATACACTGTTAATGCCGGTGGCGAAGCGAAGGTAATTGATTACGAGATTGTAGATGCTTTCAATATTGCAACACCTGGTACTGGTGGGTCAAATATTACCGCAGCAGGCGATTGTATTCTTAGAATAAAGGAACGCACAAATGCCACTGCTGGTATCCTTTCTGGTGGATTCGGTCAGATTGGAACAAACAATGTTTCCGACTGGGAAGACTGGTGCAGAAATCAGCCAACTGATTTCAATCAGCGCATCATTGTTAACTGGTTGCAAACCAGCCGTGAGACTCGTTGCGTTGACGGAGTATATAAAGATACGCTTCAGAAGATCCTTGATGGTAAGGTCAATCCTTATGCCGCTGGATTTAAATATCTCCCACTTGCTGAGCAAAATAAGATTGCCGCAGCTAACAGTGAGAATGCATGGTTGCGTTCGACCTTCTTTGGTCAGGCAATCGGTGATGCTCAAACTGTTGAGGGATATACTGGTCTTCCAGCCGTGCATGACCCTGAGGGTGGTAACTTCTCTGGCACTACTTATCCTGGTGGTCAGCCTGTGTCTGATGGCTCTTGCGTTCTTGAGTATAAGGCCAATGCAATTGGTATCTATACTCAGCTTGTTGAGGCAGCTAGGGTTGCAGACTTCGCTGGAGGTCAGCTTGATCTCGATCAGTTGTTCCAGTTGATCTACTACTTAAAACGCTATCGCGAATCAGATGGTGACTCAATTGATGTCATCGACTGCATGACCGACCGCTACACCGCCGATAATCTAATGGTTGCATTCAGCCGTTACTATCAGGCTAAGTATGGCGCGCAAGTCAATCGCTTCGTTGATCAAGGCCAAAAGCTTAGCTTTAACAATCAGGTGTTGTTTAACTACAATGTGTATGACATTCCTGAGATTGGTGTTCAGCTTGCCGTGTTCCACGACCAGTTCTTCGATGACCACTTGAGTGCTGCGAAGCAATCAGGGGGTACTAGAATTGGCGGTACTGCAATGAGTGCAGATGCGAAGGCTGCTCTTGGTCGCCACTTGTGGTTCCTTGACTGGTCTGACATCAACGTGGGTATTGCAGGAACCAACTCGGTTACTCGTAAGCATCCTAATGTTGAGGCACAGGAGCTATACAAGTGCCGCATGGAGGCTAATGTTAAGGAGTATCAGCTCAAGTCCACACGCTGGACTACTATGGTTGATCGTCCTCAGCGTCACCTCGTAGTGCGTAACTTCAGCGCTGACTTGCCAAGTCTATCAGCACTTGGATATCCTTTGGTAGGTGATGGAACAGCCCAAGACAGTGGAGGTACTACCGTATCACTCGGTAAGTTCAACCCAACTGACTGGACTAACATCCCCTAATCTACTTTCCTCTATAATCCCTCTCCTCCTTTGGGGGAGAGGGTAAGGAGGAGGGCAGTATGTCAAGTTACAGCAGTTACGGCAGTTACGGCGGAGGATCTGGAGGTTCATCTACAACCTATAGCCCACCTGCAAGAATATCTACCAATGTACCTACCTATAACTATAACAGCCTAGCAGGGGCTAATTATAGCAACTTTGCTTCAGGTGCTTATGGTAAAGGCAGTAGTTTAAGTAACCAAGCTAGCGGAAACGCATCTTCGTCTTTAGCTACAGCACTAAACAATTTAGGTAGTGCAAGGTCTAGTTTAGGCTCAGGTATATCAAAAGTTAACACTGGCCCGAATTTTGACTTAGCGGGCAGGTATTCTTTGGGTGCAAACTCTAACTTAACTAATGCACGAAATAGCCTATCGAATGCTAGGCTTTCCTCAAGTACATCTGGAGGCAGTATATCAGGAGGGCAAGCCTCTGGTATACTTGGGGGGATGTCATCATCTCGCCGAGCCAATCAGTTAGGTAACAATCTTACTCAGCCTAGAGGCGGTGGTGGTATAGACCTTTCTCGCGAAAGGAATGCACTAGCAAGGGCATCGCAGTCCTATAATCTTGGGCAGAATATAAGAAACGCCGCACAAACTGGCAACTATACACCTTTGCTTAAGGGTGGGGGTACTACACCAGAGATGATTTCATCTGGTCTTGCTGGAGTATCTTCAGGTACTGAGCAAATAGGTAATCAGATGTTGGGTCTGAAACCCAAAACTGGCAGAGGTCAGTCATTGCAGTTCCTTGGGGCAGGCGGGGGGGCAACTCGCGCATCTAACGCCATAAACAAAAACCCATTTGCAACTGGATTAAGCATAATTGAATCGGCTACTAGTGGTAATGTACCTGCACTAAACGCAATTGATAATATCTTTGGTATTAATAGTAGTGGAGCGGTATCAAAAATAGCAAATGCAACCCCTGGCGTAGGGGCTTTAGGTCGTTACTCAAGTAGCGTGGGAGAAAAAACCGCTGCTCTGCCAGGAGTAAATACAAATAACTATACTCCCAGTATATCACCTGGGGCTACTACAGCAGCAGCAGGTGGTTCAGATGCTGCGTATAGGGCAAATGAGTATGCCCTAAGATACCCGACTTTAAGTAACAATGCGTTACAGCAAGCTCAGCTTTATGAGCAACAAAGGAATGCTTACAATAAAGGTAGGCAGAATGTATTAGATTCAAGGAAAGCCTTTGAGGGTAACAAGGCAGTAATGCAGAAGATGGTGGAAACTGGCAGGCATCCCAATGGGACTCCTCTTACGAGACCTCAGTTGCAGCAATACTACAATAATCTTCAGAATCAGGCTAATGAGATAAAGAGGAGAGAGCAGGCTGTCAAGGGTAGCTATAATACTGCACAAGGAATATACGGCAATCTTCAGCAATCGAATGATATACGCAACATGAATCAGGACGCTAGAATGTCCGAGCAGCAAAGAAGAAACAAGCTCGCTCAGACAGGAAGAGCTTATATGTTGGCTGATTCAATGCTTCCTCGGGCAGACAATTTAAGCAAAGGAGAGAGAGGATTAAGGTCTGCTGCTCAATTGGCTGACGCTTTCATTCCAGCAACTGGTGGTTTAGCAACACCCATAGTGGATTACGGGCAATCCTTGACGCGACTTCCACAAAGATTGCGGGAGGCAGGACAAACTGACTATACCACTGGAGGAGAGAGGGTTCCTTCTCTAAACCCAACGGGTAATGTGGCAGAGAATTTCCTTGAGATGACAGGGGAGAACCTGAATCGGATGCCATATGGTGCTAATCCTTTTACTAGAGGTAGGCAAGCATTGCATGGCGTGAATGAATTTGTGGGAGGTGGCAATGTAGGTAGAGCTTTAATTGAGCCAGTGAACATGGGAGCTGGTGCATTAAACTATGGTATAGGTAAAACAATTACACCTGCCATTTCTGCAATGACGGATTCTGCTCGAAACCCCAAGGGTACGGGTGAGATGCGTGGAGCTGGTAATTTCTTTCAGCGCCTTAGGAGCAATGCACTTAATGTTATACCATTTCTTGGTCGAGGTATAAATAAGAATATACTCGGCAATGCAATGTCTGGTGTCGGTATTGATACTAGATATGAGCAGGCTATGCAGGATGCAAGAAATAAGGAGCTTTATGGGCAGGACTATGTTGATGCCAAGAATAATGAAGCCAACTTTAGGTCTTCAAGAACAGCACCTGCACAGGGTGGGCCACTTGCTGACCCTATGGCTTATAGAGCATCAAGGGGGGCTGTGGTCGAAGGAATGCCAACTCGACCAACAATGTCTCAAACAACTGGTATAATACCAGGGATGATGGTGGATGGTTCAGGTAAGATGAGGCCACTTAACTTTAATGTACCCAGAAGAACGCCTTTTCAGGATACTACAAGTCGAGGAGTTACACCTGATTTAAGGTTACCTGCAATCACCCCAGACTATACTAACAGTTTAATAGGGGGGCTTGAGTACTTAGGTTTAGCAGGAAGTGAAGGAGGAATTGGCACGACTGGTAGGGCTAAGATTGACCCAAGGATTGCAGCTGCAAATCAGCAAGAAAGGCAGAGAGCCGAAGGTCTTACTCCAGCTCAGTACAATCAATTGCTTGAGCAGGAAAGAATGATAATGCATCAAGCCACAAAACGTAGGCTTACAGATGGAGAGAAAACAGCTTTGCGTGTAGCAAGACAGCAGCGTATGCAGGAAGAAGCATTGCGAGCAGGTCGCCTCCCAGCACAAAGAGAGCTAACCAACAGGGAACTGGAGACAATGCGACAGCAGTCAGAGCCTGGGTTTCTTAAGTCAGTGACTCAAGGTGGCCTATTCGATAAGCAATCCAGAGAACAGTTTAACAGATTAGATGCACAAAGACCTACGGGTATTCAGAAGTTTTCAGGAGGGAGCCGTCCGTCCAGCGATGAGATATCACGGAAAGGAATGTTTGCTCCTAGGCCAAATGTCCGTACTAATGATTTGCCTAGACAGCCTATGCCAAATGTCCGTAATGATACGGCTCCAAGAATGATTGGTTTAGGGTCTATGCGAGGCAGGGAATTACCATTGCCTACTGGCGGTGGAATGGTTAAGAATAACTATAATCCAAACATGACCCTCAAGCAGAATATGAAATACGGAAATGTTCCTACAACCAATGCAACCTTTACAGGACAGCCAGGATTCGGGGGCAGTAGCGTAAGTAGAACAGGGTTCGGAGGTAGGTCAGGGTTCGGTAACCAGCCAACTGTTGGAAGGAGACGAGGCCCACGAGGTTGGTGATCATTTTATGATAGCGAGTTATAAAAGTGAAATTGATGGCATAAAGATGCGTGAGTTTAAATTCATGGGTCACGGTTGGATGTATGTGTATAACGGCAATGACCCTGAAGAACTGAAGAAGGTTAAGGCAGATAAAAACACATTCGAGATACCTGATGTGCCTCAAAAAAAAAATACGCCAAGCTCAGTCTTTCTTAGAAGCGGAAGCAGTAAAGCAGGAAATCAACCTGCCCGTCCCAAAAGAAGTTGTTGTGGAGGCCGCAAGTAAAGTAATGATAATGGAACTACCTGATGATGAGTGATGTAAATCAATTCTTTTTAGCCACAACTGGAACAGCAGGCACATTTGTTTTGACTGACCTAAATCCCTGGTTAGGTTTTGTTTGTGGTATACTTACACTAGTTCATGTAAGTATAGCACTCTATAAGCAGAATAAAAAGAAATGATATGGAGTGAGTTCCAGGAATCGGTCAGGACATTACTGACAGTTGATGCCCAAAGAAAAGGTGCGGGCATACAGAACTACATTGACTCAGTTATACTTTCAGGCGTCATAGAGCTACAGCAGTATATACCCTCGCTGAGGTCTATGAATAGAGACACATTCTATTACGATCAGCTGAAGCCATCAAAGCATATTGAAATGCAGGGCATACAACAGGGCTTCACGAATGGCAGAAGTAAAATAACAAAGGCAGTTGTTCTTAAGCCGCAGGGTGAATCTGTTGTAGCCATTGAGTTAAACAGGTGGCCTTGGGAAAAGCGTAACTCCCTGGCAATGGAATGTTTGTCGGATTGCAGGTCTGCTAGGTTTCCTGGCAAGATCATGGACTGCAAGAGACACAATAATAGTTTCTATTTATATCCTTCACTTAGTGAAGACGAACTATTGGTTCTTGACTGGGAAGGTGTTAAGACAAACTTTACAGAAAGTGACGAGACACCTTACGATCATAGAGTTATCAAGGTGGTATCGGACTATGCGAAGGCACATATAGTTAGAGAGGTAGATAAAGATCTTCAGCTGTATAAAGAGTATTATGGTATGTATATCAAGGAAAGATCGGTTCTTTTCTTGGATGAAAAAGATAGCACCCTTTTTGATTTGCCGTCCGTTAGTGAAGACTACTACTCAACTTGTTGCATTAAGGCTGATACACTTTCCAGGCTTGTGTCTCCCCCTGAGCCTCCTGAGTTTATAGAAGTTATTACTACTCCTTACTTTAAACCTAGTGGACTTACTTATGTTTTTGTTGCATCTGCCCCAACTGGACTAAGTATACCAAACGCAAGAAAAACACTTTACCATAGTAGTGCTATATCAAACTCGGATCCGCAGATACCGCAGATACCGACAAACCTACAGTTCTTCCAGACAAATGCTAATGGTACAGAGCTTGCTCCAACTAACCTTCAGTTTGTTATTGGTGTTGCAACTCCACCCTCTGGTCTCAGTGCGTCCGTCAAGCCTGAATCGCCGAAGAACCTCAGAACCTATGTCGCGACTGCACCTGCAGCTCCAACTATACTTTCTTTTGCGGGCCTTGTTGCATCTGAGCCTACTGACCTTGGTGCATATCCAGCAGCACCATCCAGACTTACTGGTCATCAGACTATTGCTGATAATCCACCTGATGCACCAACAATACTAAGAGTTCTTCCTTTATCGCCTACGGAGCTTGACTTTACACTTACTAACGCATCGGGAACTATTGACTTCCCATTTGCACCTGATGAACTGGAAGCCGTGCATGATGGCCTAGATGGAGGATGGATACCTGAGTCGCCTGATAATTTAGTTGCAGAGGTAGAGGGTCAAGCACCGCCTGCTCCTACTGGACTACAAGAGAGCAACCTATACTTGGTGTGGAGATATGAATTTGATGGTACAAACTTTGTAAGAAAAGAATTTACTCTCATGGATATTGATGCAGAAAATGGCGGAACAGGAACAATAGAGGAATACTGATGCCAAAGAAAAGAATTATTGCGTTGCCAAGGAGAGAGGTTAAGGGGATTGCTATACCTTGGTCTATCAATGGTGCAAACCACGAAGGAGATTCTACCACATGGACTAGGAGGCAGAAGGACGGACAGATTGGCCCAGTAGGTCAATACTGGAAGACTGGTGCGGATGGTTCATTTGACAAGAGTGTTTGGGTTATTGAGGATGATGCACCTATAGTTCCCACCAATATATTTCTAGAAGAGGACAAGCCAGAGTTACTCGCCACAACGAGTGCTGAGCTACAGGTTAGGTTTACTACTAACACTGGAGAGCCAGTGAATGGGTGGGATGCCTATGAGAGCAATGTGATCTTAGGTGAAACGCCAAGTCACTATGTAATGGCAGTTGAATTTGAAGGATTCACTTGGAGCGAGTGGGGTAATACTGATAAAAAATTCCAAGAGGCTTATGGTCAGGGTGCTAATAATGCAGTACCTAAAGATGGAAACTTGTTGTTAGGTTGGCGTTTGAACACAAAGAACTCTCCTACTGTAAGCCCGACAGCTAACCCTTGGAATCCAATCAGAAACCTAGGTGCTTTTGATATCGAGAGCCAATCTATGTTTACTATCAATGAAGCCTTCGAGAGGAGACTTGAGGATGCACAGGGTAAAAATTATTGGCTAATACCCAAATCCACTGTAAGTGATGCTATCCTTGTAAAGGACGAACAGTCTGTGCTTGGTTACAATGAGTTAAACTTAAATCCAACGCACGTGCTTGAGCTAACATGGATGACCCCCATAACCAAGGATCCCGTGCTTGAGAGTACTCCAATGTGCAGGATTAACTTTGTGCAGGACGGAAGCACTATAAAGGATATACTTAATAGAAAAGATTTGGCTGGCTTAGTTAAGTATTCTGAGGCAAAGGGCAACACGCCTGCACAGGTTAGAATAGACTTTAAGCAGCTTTCTGCTCAGATAGCTCAAAGGAAGTTAGTGGGCAATACAAAACCTAGGGCAGGCTCTTTCATGGGGGGTACATATAAGGGTAGTATTGCTGTGGCAAACTATATGGTAGGGGATAGCACTGAGATAAAGCAGGGAAAGAAATCATTCGGGTATCAGTCAACCATGAGATTGGGCGGATATAGAATAGATGAACTAGGCGTTATATATAAAGATGGCGTTGCAAAAGACGTGGGTACTGTACCAACTGTAGGCGCGCCTTGGCCTGGAAATGTACAGGTTGGTCATAATTATAGCCAAAACCAGAGCGGGAGCTGGACTCCTGTTGGCCAGTCAAGAGTTTACAACGCGAATGTTAGTAGCTACAACCCAGCCACCAATTCTGTTGTAAGGCAAGCGCCTGTAAAAACATCGGTAGGTACGCTTATCATAAACTTAGATGCCATAAGAAAGCCGCCAGTTAAACCAACTAAGGGTAATATTAGGATTGTTGAAATTACAATCGAGGGTAAACAGCAGATAATAATGGCGTCAGCAGCAAGGTAGGTATAATAAATTTGACACTTCAAGTATAACAATTAAATTAAGGTATATCATGGCAAATGTAAAATTAACATGGAATGATAACTCAGACAACGAAACTGGGTTTAAGGTTTACAGGCGGGACGGAGCATTAACTTCGGATCAATTCAATGACGGACTCGTTGAGAGTACTCATAGAGTGGATACCACTGGAGTTGTGGGCGTTCAGTCTGATGGATCAACAGCACAATTCGTTAACACTGATGTTGCGGACGGGACATATACTTATAGAGTATCTGCATTCAATGATGCTGGTGAGACATTCAGTACATCTCCTTCCGTAGTGCAAGTAACTGTAACCAGCTAAAGCGATGCCAAACGTAAAGTACAAAGGCAAGGGCGGTAAGATGAAGACTGTCAAGACCGCATACACTAAAGCTGGAAAAGAGAAAGCTAAAAAGCTCGCCAAGAAGTTGGGTGGCAAGGTTGTATCAAAGAAACCTGCTGCTAAAAAGAAAACTTCCAAGCGGGGTAAAATGGGTTACTAATGGCCCGATTGGGCCATGCCTTCCAGATATAAGAGTGTAGAGCTTAGGCCACCACAAGGTGGCAAGCTTATAGGTGGGCTTGCTGAAGACACAGGAGCAGAGCCTAACTACAGTATAAAGAAAAACTTTAGGCGTGATCTCGATGTTGAGATGCGGCGAGAGGGTTGGTCTTTGTTTAACCCTAAGTTCGATAAGAACCCTCTCAATATGCCCCTGTATGAGGACGATGATGTAACATTATTCTTTCAGTTCTCAAGACCCAATGGTAATACTGCATTGCTTGCAGCGGCAGGTGATAAGTTGTATAGGCTGTTTGCTAATGACGATCTTGCTGATTTTATAGACAGAGAGTGGGTAGAGCCTGACTCAAATAAAACAGACGCTTACCACAAGGGTGGCGAATTTTCTTTTAGTTGGAAGGTAATTAGGGACGACATTACTGTTCCTGGCAGTATTAGATCTATAGACTTATTGTCAGAGGGTGAGTATTTTACAGAGGGTTCGCTTCCCGTTGTAAGCATTGATGGACTAGGTGAAGCTAGTGCCAAGATAGTTCCGCCTGACATAGAGCCGCCACAAGGTTCGGACGCACCTGTTATAACAGGAACATATACTGGTAAAAGAAGAAGGAACTACCAGCTTGATGTAAAGGGAACAAGCTACACATTATACAGGGGGGCTGGCGAATATAAATATCCGCTTATAGAGAATGGAACCATATCGACAGAGCCAGTAGGTTTCGATTATGGCATGAGTATAGCATTCACTCAAACATCATATCCTGAGTCGGAGCGTTTCACATGGGTGGCGAAACCCAGAAGGGTTGGGGAGGTCATAGTAACTGATAGAGGCAAGAACTATACAAGACCTCCAGAGATTACTGTAACAGATGCTGCAGATAATGGTACTGGTGTTGTAGCTAAAGTTAATCTACATGAGATGAGGCGTTGGGAGGCAGTAGCACTCAATGGTTATGCGGTGTGTAATAATGGAATTGACTTACCCTATCTATACAGAGAGGAATGGGAACAGGCTACGCAGGTGTTTGCATTGCGTGAGCTTGGTATAGTAAGAGTTGGATGCATAGCTGAACATGGAGGCTATTTGGTTTGCTCTGATTTAACTGAATTTGCAGAAGGTGAACTTGATAGGTGGGTAAGTATATGTAAGGATAATGGAATAGACCCTTATTCTAATGTAACTCCAGAGCTTATTGATGAACACAATCTCAAAGTGGACGAGACCCAATATGCTGTTATGTGGTCTGCCCCTGGTGATCCAACTGAATGGGGTGCTTCACTTCCAGGCTCCATTGCAGAAGGCACTAACAGATGGATACCCGACAATCCATCACTTGTTAGGTCTATAGAGATTGGTCAAGATTTTATAGTTCCTGCGGCAGCAGAGCTTGGTGCGAATTTAGTAACTACCATTACGAATATAATCGAAGGCTCAGATGGAGTGTTATACTTTGAGCTTGAACATAGTGCTGCTCCCCCTGCTACAACTGATATGCCTCGTGCGATTACTGGCTTAAATGCTGAGCTTGCTTATGATCCAGTTTCGCCCACTGACTTAAATGCAGAAAGATTAATTGAACCACCGACAGGGTTAGATGCTGACCTAGATGCAGACCAATCAGGGCAATCAGGGACTCCCGCATTAGATGTAGATCAGGTTAATGATGGTGTTGCTAGTGTGACAGTTGTAGAAGTGGAAGCAGGTGACCCCACTACGACATCTATAACTGTAGTACAAGTAGACAGTGGTGGCGGTGAAAATGTTGGGACAGGGCTATTTGTTCACGAGGGAGATGCATTCTCTAATACAGTAGGCGGAAGCTCTGTTGAGATACTTGGTGACGGAAGCAGGATACTCAAAATGGAGAAGCTTATGGATGTGTTAATCATCTATAGGCAGACAGGATACTGGATGGCACAACTTACCCAATCAGCAGATGATCCATTTAGCTTTACAGAAAGATATACTGGAAACAGGGCTGCCTTGTTTAGACATTCTGTTGCCAACATAGTAGATAAGTACCACATATTCGTAGGACTACAGGGTGTATTTAAAGTGGATCTTACAGAGGCAGAACCTTCATGGGTAAATTCTTTTCAGGTTGGCCCGCAGTTCTGGCGTGATCTGAGTTTATATGATCAGGAAACTG
>Ga0098074_1001088_pt1 | contig 15026 bp, 11 predicted proteins | sample 32_taG_FD_75064 | JGI IMG/M metagenome (GOLD analysis project Ga0098074, IMG submission 75064) | Marine viral communities from the Gulf of Mexico - 32_GoM_OMZ_CsCl metaG | ecosystem: Environmental > Aquatic > Marine > Oceanic | place: Atlantic Ocean: Gulf of Mexico | collected 2015-07-12
CCCGCGAGGACGTCGCACACGTCGAGGACGTCGAGGCCGACGGCGTCCCCTGTCGGCTCTACCGACCCTCCGGGGTCGAGACCGGTGTGATCGTGCACCTGCACGGCGGCGGCTTCGTCTTCAACGACGTCGACGTGCACGACGGCGCCGCCCGACGGTTGGCCAACCGATCGCGCCGCACCGTGCTGAGCGTCGACTACCGGCTCGCGCCGGAGCATCCCTTCCCGGCCGCGCGCGACGACGTCGACGCGGTGCTCGCCTGGCTCGACCGCGAGGGTGCGAGCCACGGCCTGGACGGTGCGACGTTCGTCCACGGCGACAGTGCCGGAGCCAACCTCGCGCTCGTGGCCGCCCTGCGTCACCCGGGCCGCTTCCGCGCGATCGCCCTGATCTACCCGTTCCTCGACCCCACCTGCCGATTCGACTCGCAGCGGACCGAGACGGCGGGCTTCGACCCGCGCGAGGTGCAGTGGTACTGGACCCAGTACTCCGGGGGAGACCCACGGCTGTTCGACGACCCCGACCTGGCGCCGCTCCTCTCCGACCGCCTCTGGACGCTGCCACCCACGTTCGTGATGACCGCCGAGCACGACCCGCTGCGCGGCGAGGGCGAGCACCTCTCCCGGATGCTCGCCCAGCAGGGTGTGCAGGTCGTGGCCACCCGCTACCTGGGTCAGATCCACGGGTTCTGGCGGCACGAGCAGGTCTTCACGGCCGCCGAGCCACTCATGCGGCAGGCGGCGTCCTTCCTCGCCTCGTACTCCTGACAGGATTGGCCGCATGCGCGTGCACCTCGGTAGCGACCATGCCGGTCTGGAGCTCAAGGACCACCTCAAGACCTGGCTGATCGACCACGGCTTCGAGCCCGTCGACCACGGCCCCTTCGTCTACGACGCCCTCGACGACTACCCGGTCTTCTGCCTCCGGGCCGCCGAGGGGGTCGCCGCCGAGCGGCGCGACGGGCTCGACAGCCTCGGCGTGGTCATCGGCGGCTCGGGCAACGGTGAGCAGATGGCCGCGAACAAGGTGGCCGGCATCCGCTCGGCCCTGGTCTGGTCGGAGGAGACCGCGGTGCTCGCGCGCGAGCACAACGACGCCAACGTGGTGTCGGTGGGCGGTCGCATGCACTCGCTCGACGACATGACCCGGTTCGTCGAGGTCTTCCTGTCCACGCCCTTCAGCGGCGACGAGCGGCACGTGCGGCGCATCGCCCAGCTCGCCGACTACGAGACCACCGACGTGCTGCCGCCGTTGCCGGAATCGGCCCTGGGCTCGCCGGTCCCGGACGCCGGTGCCTGAGGGGCACACGCTCCACCGGCTGGCCGCCGACCTCGGCGCTGCGTTCGGCGGCCGCCAGGTCTCGGTGACGAGCCCGCAGGGTCGGTTCGCCGACTCCGCGGCACTCCTCGACGGGCTCGTGCTCGAGGGCGCGCAGGCCTGGGGCAAGCAGCTGTTCATCGAGTTCACCTCCGAGCGCTTCGTGCACGTGCACCTGGGCCTGATCGGCACCTTCGACGTCCACCGCGACGTCGAGCAGGTGGCACCGCCGGTCGGCCAGGTGCGACTCCGGCTGGCGACCCCGTCGTCCTACGCCGATCTGCGCGGCGCCATCGCCTGCGAGCTGATGACCGCCGACCAGGTCGTCGCGCTCGTCGCCAAGGCCGGCCCCGACCCCCTGCGCGCCGACGCGGATCCGGCCCTGGCCTGGAACCGGATCCGTCGTAGCCGCAAGTCGATCGGCGCCCTGCTCATGGACCAAGGAGTGCTGGCCGGCGTCGGCAACGTCTACCGGGCCGAGGTGCTTTTCCGGCAGCGGCTGCACCCGCTCCGTCCGGGCAACACGCTGCGGGTGGGGCAGTGGCAGGCCATCTGGGACGACCTGGTGGTGCTGATGGCCGACGGTGTCCGCACCGGACGGATCGACACGGTGCGCCCCGAGCACACCCCGGAGGCGATGGGACGCGAGCCGCGTCGCGACGACCACGGGGGAGAGGTCTACGTCTACCGGCGGCACGGCCAGCCCTGCCACGTGTGCGGGCGCAAGGTCAGCACCGCGGTGCTCGAGGGCCGCAATCTCTTCTGGTGTTCACGATGCCAGCCCACGTTCCGATCCCGAGCCCTAGGCTGAAGCCTCCTCCCTCGCACCACTCCCCGGAAGTTGCACCACCATGACCAGCACGACCTCGGCCGCGCCACGCGCGTCTCGCCCTGCCCGGGCGATCTCGATGCGCCGTCGCTGGCAGCTGGCCCTGGGGCGCGGTGCGAGCATCGAGAACCGGATCGCCCTGGCGTTGGCCCTCGGCACCGTCGTGCTCACGATCCTGATCGCCAGCTACTCGACCCAGATGCCGTTCGCCACGCTGGTCATCCCCGTCGTGCTGGGCAGCATCCTGCTCGGACCGCGCACGCTGCCGTGGTTCGTGATCTTCGTGATGGTGATGCTCACGATCGCGCTCTCCAACCAGGAGGAGATCACCAACCGCACGATCGGTGCCGCAGCCGTGCAGTTCGTCGTGGCGGGCATCGTGCTGCTCACCAGCTTCCGCCGGGCTCGGCTCGGTGTCGCCGGGCTGCGCGGCGAGTCGATGTTCGTCGACCTGCGCGACCGCATCCTCAACCAGGGCGGCATCCCGGCCCTGCCGGATGGCTGGCTCGTCGAGTCCGCGCTGCACTCGGCCGGCGGTACGGCGTTCGCCGGCGACTTCGTGGTGGCCGCCCGCTCCGCCGACCGGCGCTCGCTGCAGCTGGTCGTCGTCGACGTCTCGGGCAAGGGAGTCGAGGCCGGCACCCGTGCCCTGCTGCTCTCGGGAGCCTTCGGTGGCCTCCTCGGGGCGATGCCACCGGCGCAGTTCCTACCGGCCGCGAACTCCTACCTGATGCGCCAGGACTGGGAGGAGGGGTTCGCGACCGCCATCCACCTCTGGCTGGACCTCGAGACCGGGGACTTCGAGGTGCGCGCAGCTGGTCACCCCCCGGCCGTGCACCGAATCGCCGCCACCGGTCGCTGGTCGGTGCTGCACACCGATGGTCCGGTGCTCGGGCTGCTCGACGAGGCGACCTTCACCTGCGTGCGCGGCTCACTGGGCGCCGACGACGCCGTGCTGCTCTACACCGACGGCATGGTCGAGGAGCCGATGCGTGACATCGACCTCGGCATCGACCGGCTGCTCGGCCAGTGCGAGACCTTGCTGCGCGGCTCGTTCGTCGGTGCCGCCGAGCTGCTCGCCCAGACGCTCGGCTCGAAGAACGACGACCGCGCCCTGATGGTCGTTCAGCGCACCTGATCGAGCCTCACGCGATGGTGCCGGTTGCGCCGCAGACGAGCACATGTGGGACGATCGTCCGGTTCAGATCCGGGCTCGCGTCCGGAGCGCTGATCGGCGGATGTAGCTCAATGGTAGAGCCTCAGTCTTCCAAACTGATTACGCGGGTTCGATTCCCGTCATCCGCTCCAAGGGGCCATTTCCGTGCGTGGAAAGGGCGTCTTGGCGGGGCGTAGCGTAGTGGCTAGCGCGCCTGCTTTGGGAGCAGGAGACCGCAGGTTCGAGTCCTGTCGCCCCGACCCAGCTACTTCCAGATCCGCACGTAGTCGATCTTCGTGGTCACCACCGGCGGCACCACGGCCGGGTCGTAGACGTTGCCGGTCGTTCCCATGGCCTGGTTCAGGCTCAGGTAGAACGGCTTGTCGAAGGGCGAGTTCTTGCCCTGCAGCGACGCCAGCACCGACGAGTAGTCGTCGATGAAGCAGACCGACCCGTTGAGCAGGATCTTCAGCTGCCCCGGCTTCCACTCGAGACCGTAGGTGTTCCACACCCCCTGCTGGAGGGCGCAGTCGGCGTGCGTGACGTTCATGTTCGTGCCCGACGCCGTGGCGCCGGGGAGGTAGTGGATGAACGGCTTCAGCAGGTCGGGCTGGCTGCTGTACATCTCGGCGAAGTCGATCTCGCCCGACGCCGGCCAGGCGCCGTAGCTGTTGGCGGCCGGCCACAGCCAGAACGACTGCTGCACGCCGGGCACGCGCACCTCGGGGATCAACGCCTTGACCTCGAACTTGCCGTAGGTCTGCGCGAACGTCTGGTAGTGCATCACCTGCCCGAACGCGTACGTCGAAGACTTCTGCCCGCACGTGACGCTCTGGGCGAGCTTGACCAGGGAGAGCTCGAGGTTGCCGTCCTTCACCGCGATGGTGTCGGGCCGGTCGGCGCCGCACGCGAACATGCTGTTCGTGCCCGTGGTCGTGCTCACCTGCGGCACCCAGTAGGTGCGGTCGAGCGACGGCCCGTCGAACTCGTCGTCGTAGGTGCACTGCCAGGGGCTGCCGTCGTCCTTCACCGGGGCGGCGTCGCCGCACGTCGGCGCGCCGGGCGGAGGGGGCGCGGTGATGGTCACCTTGACCGTGGCGCTCTTGCCCTCGGCGTGGGTGCCGGTCGCGGCGATCCGGCCCCAGTACTGAGCCGTGCCGATGGTCGTGGAGGACAGCGTGAAGGAGGCGCGCAGCGCGGCGTCGAGGGGCGCCTGGGCGACCTTGAAGTAGCCCAGGTTCAACGCGCCGGGCGACTCCAGGATCAGGGTCTCGCCGGCCACGGCCGGAGCGGTGGCCTGGAACGTGAGGGTGAAGGTCGCCCCCTTCGCGGCACTGGTGGGGGGAGACACAGCGGTGATGACCGGCTTGGTCGTGGGTGCGGCCTCGGAGGAGGGGGCCCAGGCGAGGAGAGCGGCCGCGGCGACGACGAGCGCGAGCATCGGAACCGTGCGGGCGCGGCGGCGGGGGGCGAGGAGGCGCGTCATCGGGCACGTCCTTCGGGAGGGAGTGGGGGTGAGCCACCGTAGCGCCGCGCGGGGTCGTTGCGCTGCCGATCCGGCTCGACGAATTCGGGCCTACCGGGCGCACCGGTACGATCGGACGTCGGCCTCCGCCGTCGTGCGGGCCACCCCCGAACCTTTCAGTCAGCAGCGGCGGGCTCGCTACGAGCCGGGCTGCGAAACATCCACGAACCAACAAGGAGAACACCTGTGAAGAGCGCCGTCGAGACCTTGAGCCCGACCCGGGCCAAGCTGACCGTCGAGGTGCCCTTCGAGGAGCTCGGTCCGAGCCTCGACAAGGCGTACAAGAAGATCGCCCAGCAGATCAACATCCCGGGCTTCCGCAAGGGCAAGGTGCCCCCGATGGTGATCGACCGCCAGGTCGGCCGTGGTGCCGTGCTGGACGAGGCGATCAACGAGGTGCTGCCGCAGAAGTACGTGCAGGCACTGGAGGAGAACAAGCTCTCCCCGCTGGCGCAGCCCGAGATCGAGGTGACCAAGTTCGAGGACAACGAGACCCTCGAGTTCACCGCCGAGGTCGACGTCCGCCCCGAGATCACCCTCCCGGCCTACGAGGGCCTCGAGGCCTCGGTCGAGGACATCGAGATCACCGACGCCGACGTCGACGAGCAGATCCAGGCGCTGCGTGAACGCTTCGCCACCCTGCAGGACGTCGAGCGCGCGGCCGCCGACGGCGACTTCGTGGTGCTCGACCTCAAGGCCACCCAGGACGGCGAGGTCGTCGAGGGCGCCGAGGTCAGCGGCATGTCCTACCGCGTCGGTCGCGGTGGCATGATCGACGGCCTCGACGAGGCACTGGTCGGCCTGAAGGCCGGCGAGGAGAAGGTCTTCGAGAGCGAGCTCGTGGGTGGCGACCTGGTCGGCACCAAGGTCGAGGTGGCCGTGGCGGTCAGCCAGGTCCAGGAGCAGGAGCTGCCCGACCTCGACGACGAGTTCGCCCAGCTGGCCTCGGAGTTCGACACCGCCGAGGAGCTCGACGCCGACGTCCGCGAGCGCCTGGGTCGGGGCAAGCGCCTCGAGCAGGCCGCGGCCGCACGCGACGCCGTCCTCGAGGTGCTGCTCGAGCAGATGGAGATCCCGCTGCCGGAGTCGCTGGTCACCGAGGAGCTCAACGCCCGCCGCCAGAGCGTCGAGCAGCAGCTTGCCTACGCCGGGCTGACGATGGAGAAGTACCTCGAGGACGAGGAGCAGACCATCGACGAGTTCGAGGCCGACCTCGAGGCTCGCGTCCGTGACGCTGTCGCGGCCCAGTTCGTGCTCGACGAGGTCGCCAAGAAGGAGGAGTTCGGCATCGACCAGGCCGAGCTCTCCCAGCACCTCGTGCGTCGCGCCCAGCAGTCCGGCCAGGACCCGCAGGAGTTCGCGAACCACATGTTCGAGCACAACCACATCCCCGACCTCGTGCAGGAGATCCTGCGCGGCAAGGCGCTGGCGATGATCGTCGAGGCCGCCACGGTCAAGGACGGCTCGGGCAACGTGATCGACCTGAAGAACCTGCAGCCCGACGGCACCATCGGTCAGCCGATCGACGAGACCGCCCCCGAGACCGAGGCCGCCGACACCGAGGCAGCCGACACCGAGGCAGCCGACACCGAGGCAGCCGAGGAGTCCTCCGAGGACGCCTGATCCACCTATTTGTCGCTGACCCGTCCTCTATAGAGGACGGGTCAGCGTCATTTCGGGTCAGCGCATGATGCCGACGCGGCGGTAGCCCTGGTTGGGGAAGACCACGCTGGTGTCGACCGAGGGGAACCGGGCCTGCAAGATCTCGGTGAGCACGTGGCGGTAGTCGGTGGTCACGGCCAGGTCGCCCTCGACCTGCTTGCCAGAGCTCAACGTGGGCCAGCGGCCGTAGTAACGACCACCGCGCACACCGGCGCCCATCACCAGCACGGCGTTCCCGTAGCCGTGGTCGACCCCGCTCGCGCCGTTCTCGGCGAGGCGGCGGCCGAACTCGCTGAGCGTGACGACGGTGACCCGCTGGGCGGCGGGCCCCAGGTCGGTGAAGAAGGCCGCGAGCGACTGTGCGAGGTCACCGACCCCGTTCGACATCGCTGCCGACAGGTTGAGGTGGTGGTCCCACCCGCCCGAGTCGACCGCGATCGCGCGGACGCCGACCCCGGCCCGGATCAGCGCGGCAGCGTTGCGCAACGACGTCCCGAGCCCCGAGCCCGGGTAGACCGCTCCGCCGCGCGGCGCCTCGGCGGCCTGCTCGGAGTAGCGCAGGCCGCGCTGGGCCAGGTCGAGCGCGTTGAGGCCGGCGCGTGAGGCCGGGCGGTTGTTGGCGCTGTACATCTCGCGCAGCCCTCGCCGCAGCCCGTTGCCGGTCTTCGAACCGGCGTAGGGGGTGGCGAGGTAGCCGGGCGAGGCGAGCGCGACCGACTCGGCGGGGCCGACGAGCGAGGTGGGCACCACGTTCGTGCCGAGGGCGACTCCCTGGAAGATGTCGTCGCTCTGGAGCGCGCCGATCATCCGGTTGAGCCAGCCGACCCGCTCGACGCTGTCGGGGTCGGCGTCCTCGATCTCCTCCATCGCGCTGAAGTGGCTGCGGTTCGGGATCGGCATGCCGACCGCGTGCACGACGGCGAACGCGTCCTTCTGCCACATCGGCGAGAGGGCGCGGAACGAGGGGTGCAGCCCGAACGTGGCGTCCTTGTGGAGCAGGCGGCTCTTGGCGATCGCGGTGGTGGGGCGCGCGCTGTAGTAGGCCTGCTCGGCGTGCGGCACGACCATCGAGAGGCCGTCGACGCCACCGCGCTGCGAGACCACGACGAGCACGTTGCCGGCGGCCTCGGCACCGTAGACGGCCGCGGTGAGCACGTCGCCGACCATGGACGTCGTGACACCGGCGGCTCCGGCGAGCCCGGCCATGCCAGCGCCCTTGAGCAGCGAGCGACGCGAGAGCTCGCGGTAGTCGGTGCAGCCGCAGTCGGCGCTCGGGCCGGAAATGGGTGGAGTGGTCATCGCTCGAGTCCTGCCGGGGAGTTGAGGACGGTGCCGCGCAGCAGCTGGTACTCGGTGTCGGAGAGCGCTCCGGGCCCGCGGTAGCTGCGCGTGCTCGGCTTGCCGAGGGCCGCCGCGACGGCGTAGACGAGCTCGCGGGTTGCGGGGCGTCCGAGCAGGCGTTGCGACTGGTGCTGGGTCAGCTGGGCCAGGGTTCGTGGCCAGGTGCCGGGCAGCTGGGATGCCTTGTCGGCCACGGTGACGCCTCGGAAGAGGTCGCCGGAGGTGCCGGCCAGGTTGTAGTGGTGCTGCCAGCTACGCAGCACCCGCGAGGCCGAGAGGTAGTCGCGGGAGGTCTCCGGCCACCCGTCGGGACGGGGCCAGCGATAGGGCACGTGGCCCATGTCGCGAGCGGTGGCGACGAGGTGCTGCACGAACGAGTCGGCCATCGCCAGGCCGTTCGTGGGCTCCAGGCCCATCACCCGGGCGGTGCGCACGACGTCGTCGCTCGGCGTCCAGGCCTTGAGGTGCCGGGACTTCTGGAACTGGGGGTGGCGCACCAGCGCCGTGAGCGTCGCCCCGATGTCGGTGCCGCTGCGCCGGTAGGCGTTCGCGACGGCCTTGACGATCGTCTCGGGCGGGTCGTCGCTGACGAACCGGGTGCAGAGCCGCTCGGCGATCCGGCGGGCGGTGAAGGGGTGCCCGGCGAGGTAGCCGAGCATGTCGTCGAGGGCGGCGCGACCGTCCTTGGCGCGGTTGGGGTGGGAGAACCCGAGCACGTTGATCCGGCCGGTGTAGTGCCGGTTGGCGTCGTAGGCCGCGCGGTAGTCGACGAAGACGTTGACGGTGAAGCCGGTGAGCATGCGCGAGGCGTTGAGCACGTCCTTCTCGCTGTAGCGCCGCCCGACCGTGTGGAGCTCGAGCAGCTCCCGGCCGAGGTTCTCGTTGATGCCGTCCTTGTAGTTGAGGTCGTTGGTCAGGTAGCCGGCCATGGCCGGGTGGACGATCGCCTTCTTCAGCATCGCGCGGTAGGTGCCGAGCGCGTGGGGCCGGATGGCGGTGAGCTCGTAGTCGGTGCGCCAGGGGAACGAGCGGTCCTCGTTGATCGGCACGTAGAGGAGGTTCGACCAGAAGTCGACCATGGTCTCGTAGACCTGGTGGCGGCTCAGGATGCGCCGGGCGAAGTTCTGGGCGATCAGCTCGTTGCCGACGGAGTCGGCGGTGCGGACGCCGGCGATGTGGCTCGCGTACTGCACCTGGGGGAGCAGGTTGAGCAGCGGGAACCAGGTCGGGATCAGCGCCGCGGTCAGCGACTCCTGGGCCGAGCGGTTCAGCTGGCTGCGGAACCATCCCTCGGCGCCGCCGTGCGAGCGGACGTCGGCCACGAGGTCGTCGGTGACGCCGTAGGCGAACCGGTCGACGAGGTGGCGGGTAGAGGCGTTCAGCGGTGAGGCGGAGGGCACGGATCCCAGCATCGGCCACGGGGACCCCCCGCGTCCGGAGATTCGACCTGCATGTTGAGTGCACACGTGTCCACTCGAATGGGTATCGTGGCGGCATGACGACCGCGCCAGGCCCTCGACTCCTCGACAGCCTCTCCCTGGCCACCGAGGTGGCCGACGGGCTGGTGCTCGCCACCGTGCGCGACACGCACCTGGCCTGGGCCGACCGGGTGCACGGCGTCACCGACCGCATGCTGGGTCCGTCCGCGCGGGTTCCGGGTGCCCTCCACCGTGGCATCGCGAGCGCGGTCTACGGCGGTCTCGGTGCCGGGTTGCGGGCGACGTCCGTGCTGCTCGACAAGGCCGCCGAGCAGGGCATCGGTCCCGACCTCGAGGAGGGTCCTCGCGGACGTTTCGTGAGCTCGGCGGTCAACGGGCTGATCGGCGACCGACTGCTCCGCGAGCGCCCGCACATGGCGATCCCGATGGCGGTCCGGCACAGCGGCCGCGACGTCGCGCCCGAGGGACCGGCGCTGGCCGCCGCCTTCCCGGAGGCCACCGGTCGGCTGGTGGTCTTCCTGCACGGCTTGTGCGAGAACGAGTCGTACTGGCGCTTCCACCGCGACCGCACGGGCACCACCTACGGCGAGAGCCTCGCGGCTCAGGGGTGGACGCCGGTCTACCTCCGCGCCAACACCGGGCTGTCGCTGCGCGAGAACGGAGCGGCGCTGAGCTCCCTGCTCGAGCGGGTGGTCGCCGCGTGGCCGGTGCCGGTCACGCAGATCGCCCTGGTCGGTCACTCGCTGGGTGGGCTCGTGATCCGGGCCGCCGGCGCCGTCAGCCTCGCGGGCTCGGGAGACGACCCCGCGTGGACCGAACGCGTCAGCGACGTCGTGACCCTCGGGACCCCCCACCTCGGCGCCCCGATCGCGTGGGGGATCGGCCACGGCAGCCGCGGGCTGTCGTGGCTGCCCGAGACCGCCGCCTTCGGTCGGCTGCTCGACTGGCGCTCGGTTGGTGTCCACGACCTGGTGGCCGGGCTGGCCGAGGACGTGCCACCGCTGCCGCACGCGCGCTACCGACTGGTCTGCGCCACGCTGACCGAACGTCGTCGCCACCCGGTGGGCAGCGTGGTCGGCGACCTGCTGGTGCGCCCGCGCTCGGCGTACGGGCGCGACCGGCGAGGTGGTCGGCTGTTCCCGGACGCCGACGTGCTCCACGTGGGCCGCACCGACCACTTCGGGCTGCTCAACCACCCGGTGGTGCTCGACAAGCTCCGCGTCTGGCTCGCCTGACCCGGCGACTTCTGCTGTCGGCGAACAGCCCGGGATATCCCGTGGATGTGTCCCCCCTGCGGGCTAGGGTCGCTGACGTGAACCAGAACTCCAACGATGCCCCGCTGAACGGCGGCCCGATGATGGGCGCCGGCGGCGGACTCAACGTTCTCGACGACCACATCTACCAGCGGCTGCTGCGCGAGCGCATCGTGTTCCTCGGCTCCGAGGTCCGCGACCAGAACGCCAACGCGATCTGCGCCCAGCTGCTGCTGCTCTCGGCGGAGGACCCCGAGGCGGACATCTTCCTGCACATCAACTCACCGGGTGGCTCGGTCGACGCCGGCATGGCGATCTACGACACGATGAACTACATCCCCAACGACGTCGCGACGGTCGGCATGGGCCTGGCCGCCTCGATGGGGCAGTTCCTGCTCTGCGCCGGCACCAAGGGCAAGCGCTACGCCCTGCCGCACGCGCGGATCATGATGCACCAGCCCTCCTCGGGCATGGGCGGGTCGGCGTCCGACATCAAGATCCAGGCGCAGCAGTCGCTGCACATCAAGAAGGTGCTGCTCGACCTCATCGCCGAGCACACCGGTCAGCCCGTCGAGCAGGTCATCGCCGACGCTGACCGCGACCGGTGGTTCACCGCCGAGCAGGCCCAGGAGTACGGCCTCGTCGACCAGGTGATCACCAACTCCCGCGAGGCCGCCGACGACGGCCGCCCGGCCAGGCAGAAGGACTGACATGAACTACTACATCCCGCAGTGGGAAGAGCGCACGTCCTACGGCTTCCGCCGTATCGACCCCTACGCCAAGCTCTTCGAAGAGCGGATCATCTACCTCGGCACGCCGATCTCCGACGACGTCGCCAACGCGGTGATCGCCCAGCTGCTGTGCCTGCAGTCGATGAACCCCGACCAGGACATCAGCATCTACATCAACAGCCCCGGTGGCTCGTTCACCGCGCTGACGGCCATCTACGACACGATGAAGTTCATCAAGCCCGACGTGCAGACCGTGTGCCTGGGCCAGGCGGCGTCCGCGGCGGCGATCCTGCTGGCGGCCGGTGCGCCCGGCAAGCGGCTCGCACTGCCGAACAGCCGGATCCTGATCCACCAGCCCTACACCGAGGGCACGTTCGGGCAGACCTCCGACATCGAGATCCAGGCCAACGAGATCCTGCGGATGCGCGAGCTGCTCGAGAAGATGATCAGCGAGCACAGCGGCAAGTCGATCGAGGAGGTCAGCCGCGACATCGAGCGCGACAAGATCCTCACCTCCGAGCAGGCGGTCGAGTACGGCCTGATCGACAGCGTGCTCGAGTCGCTGAAGACCCCCGCCCTCGCCTGAGGGCACGACGTCGCACCTGAAGACTGGCCCCGTGTCTGTCCCCGCTCGCGGGGCCGGCACGGGGTACCGTCCCAGAACCCCTTGTTTGATCTTGTTGTTCAGATGGTCTGGAGGACCCGCCCGTGGCACGCATCGGTGACGGAGGCGACCTGCTGAAGTGCTCTTTCTGCGGAAAGAGCCAGAAGCAGGTGAAGAAGCTCATCGCCGGACCCGGCGTCTACATCTGCGACGAGTGCATCGACCTGTGCAACGAGATCATCGAGGAGGAGCTCAGCGAGGGCTCGGACGTCGAGCTCGCCGAGCTGCCCAAGCCCAAGGAGATCTTCGAGTTCCTTAACTCCTACGTCATCGGGCAGGAGCAGGCCAAGAAGTCGCTGGCCGTGGCGGTCTACAACCACTACAAGCGGGTCCAGGCCGGGGTGCAGTCCGGAACCGGCAAGCATGCCAAGGACGAGGTCGTCGAGGTCTCGAAGTCGAACATCCTGGTGATCGGCCCGACCGGCTGTGGCAAGACCTACCTGGCCCAGACGCTGGCCCGGATGCTCAACGTCCCGTTCGCCATCGCCGACGCCACGGCGCTGACCGAGGCCGGCTACGTCGGTGAGGACGTCGAGAACATCCTGCTCAAGCTGATCCAGGCGGCCGACTACGACGTCAAGAAGGCCGAGACCGGCATCATCTACATCGACGAGATCGACAAGGTCGCCCGCAAGGCGGAGAACCCCTCGATCACGCGCGACGTCTCCGGTGAGGGGGTGCAGCAGGCGCTGCTGAAGATCATCGAGGGCACCACCGCCTCGGTCCCGCCGCAGGGCGGCCGCAAGCACCCCCACCAGGAGTTCATCCAGATCGACACCACGAACATCCTGTTCGTGGTGGGCGGAGCCTTCGCGGGCCTCGAGCACATCATCGAGCAGCGGGTGGGCAAGAAGACCCTCGGCTTCACCGCCGAGGTGCGTGGTGTCGAGGAGCGGGCGGCCGACGACCTGCTCGCGCTGGTGCGCCCCGAGGACCTCACCAAGTTCGGCCTGATCCCCGAGTTCATCGGCCGGCTCCCGCTCATCGCGAGCGTCAACAAGCTCGACCAGGCCGCGCTCGTGCAGATCCTCACCGAGCCGCGCAACGCCTTGGTCAAGCAGTACCGCAAGCTGTTCGAGATCGACGGCGTCGAGCTCGAGTTCACCGAGGCCGCCATCGCCTCGATCGCCGACAAGGCGCTCGAGCGCGGCACCGGCGCCCGTGGCCTGCGCGCCATCATCGAGGAGGTCCTCCTCCACGTGATGTACGACGTGCCCTCCCGCGGCGACGTCGCCAAGGTGATCGTCACCGACGAGGTCGTCCTCGGCGAGGCCCACCCCGAGCTGATCCTCCGCGAGCCCGAGGCCAAGAAGAAGAAGTCGGCCTGATCAGTCCCGCGCCGGCACGCCGAGTCGGCGCACAGTTACGCCGACTTACCCTCGATTGAGGGCCGAGTCGGCGCACAGTTACGCCGACTCGACGGTGCGCTACTCCTCGGTGACCGGGGCGAGCTCGGCGTCGATGGTGAGCTCGGTGGCCTCGCTGGCGGTGAAGACCAGGTCGCCGGTGATCTTGCCGGCGGCACGCAGGTCAGCCTCGGCCAGCTGCGCCTGGCCCACCAGGGCCTCGGGGCCTGACACCTCCACGCGGGAGAGCTTGGCGCGCATGGAGACCTTGGCCGACGACTTCGCGCCGCGGATGCCGCGCAGTGCGGATGCGACGGCGTCGACGGCGGCCGGGTCGGCCGAGGCCCCCGAGCCGAGCTCGGCGACGGTCGGCCAGGTGGACAGGTGCACCGAGCCCGGCTGCCACCACGACCACACCTCTTCAGTGACGTAGGGCAGGAAGGGCGCCAGGAGGCGCAGCTGCACCTGCAGGGCCAGGGCGAGAGTGGCCTTGGCCGACTCCGAGGCCATCGAGTCGTCCTCGCGGTAGGCGCGCTCCTTGACCAGCTCGACGTAGTCGTCGCAGAACTCCCAGAAGAACTTCTCGGTGGCCTCGAGCGCCGAGCTGTAGTCGTAGGCGTCGAAACCGTCGGTGGCCTTGTCGATGACCACGGCCAGCCGCGCGAGCAGCGCGCAGTCGATCGGCTCGCTGACCCGCACCGGGTCGGTCGAGGTCGCGCCGACGTTGCCGAGCACGAACTTCGAGGCGTTGAGCACCTTCATCGCCAGCCGGCGGCCGACCTTCATCTGCGTCTCGTCGAAGGGCGAGTCGAGGCCGGGTCGGGCGATCGCGGCGCGCCAGCGGACGGCGTCGGCGCCGTACTTGTCGAGGATCTCGTTGGGCACGACCACGTTGCCCTTGGACTTCGACATCTTCTTGCGGTCGGGGTCGACGATGAAGCCGGAGATCAGGGCGTGCGACCAGGGGGCCACGCCGAACTCCGCCTGCGACCGGACGACGCGCGAGAACAGCCAGGTGCGGATGATGTCGTGCGCGTGGGTGCACAGATCCATGGGGAAGACGCGCTCGAACAGGTCGGGGTCACGCTCCCAGCCACCCGCGATCTGCGGCGTGAGGGACGACGTCGCCCAGGTGTCCATGACGTCTGGGTCGCCGATGAACCCGCCCGGCTTGCCGCGCTGGCTCTCCTCGTAGCCCCCCGGGACGTCGGTCGAGGGGTCGATGGGCAGCTCGGCCTCGCTCGGCATCAGCGGGTGCGCGTAGTCGGGCTCGCCCTCGGAGTCGAGCGGGTACCACGCCGGGAACGGGACGCCGAAGAAGCGCTGGCGCGAGATCAGCCAGTCGCCGTTCAGGCCACCCACCCAGTTGTCGTAGCGATGGTGCATGTGCGGCGGCACCCAGGTGATGTCGCGGCCGACGTCGAGCATCTCGGTGCGCAGGGCCTCGTCACGCCCGCCGTTGCGCACGTACCACTGGCGGGTGGCGACGATCTCGAGCGGCTTGTCGCCCTTCTCGTAGAAGTTGGCCATCCGCTGGGTCGGCTTGGGCTCGCCGTCGAGGTCGCCGCTCTCGCGCAGCAGGGCCACCATGGCCTCGCGCGCGGAGAAGGTCGTCTTGCCGGCCAGCTCGGCGTAGGCCTCGGCGGCAGCGGGGGCGGCCAGCCACTCCGGCGTCTCGCGGGTGAGCCGGCCGTCGCGGCCGATCACGGTGCGCACCGGCAGGTTCAGCTCGCGCCACCACGTCACGTCGGTGAGGTCGCCGA
>Ga0098074_1001090_pt1 | contig 15015 bp, 11 predicted proteins | sample 32_taG_FD_75064 | JGI IMG/M metagenome (GOLD analysis project Ga0098074, IMG submission 75064) | Marine viral communities from the Gulf of Mexico - 32_GoM_OMZ_CsCl metaG | ecosystem: Environmental > Aquatic > Marine > Oceanic | place: Atlantic Ocean: Gulf of Mexico | collected 2015-07-12
CGTGGTGCTGTCGATTATTTGGTGCCAGTATTCGGCGAGCCCGAGCTCGATCAGCCTTTCCAGCAAGGCGTCCCAGACCCCTTGTTCGGCCCAGCGGCGGAACCGGACATAGACCGGGTTCCACTTGCCATAGCGCTCATGCATGTCGCGTCAGGGGCAGCCAACCCGCAACACATAGAGGATTTCGTTCAGAAAGCGCCGGTTGTCCAGGGCTGGCCGAGCCTGTCGACCCGCTCGGGCGGCAACAACGCCCCCGCCAGTGTCCATTCCTGATCCGTCAGATCGCCCTGAGCCAAAACTGCCTCCCCTGACAGGTAGCCTGATGATGTGGACGCCCCCGCAGAGACCGGCGCTATGTTGTCGGTCAGTCACCCGAAGCAGGAAGAGGAGCGTTTACGATGACGATCACAACGATTGGGCTGGATCTAGCGAAGAGCGTCTTTCAAGCACACTGCGTCGACGAGACCGGTGCTGCGGTTCTGATGAAGAAGCTACACAGGAAGCAGATGCTGCCTTTCTTCTCGAAGTTGCCGCCATGCCTGATCGGTGTGGAGGCCTGCGGAACAGCGCACTATTGGGCACGAACGCTCGCCGCAATGGGGCACGAAGTTCGCCTGATTCCGCCTTCCTACGTGAAAGCGTACGTAAAGCGTGGAAAGAGCGACGCGCTGGATGCCGAGGCCATCTGCGAAGCCGTACAGCGGCCAACAATGCGGTTCGTGCCAGTCAAGACGATCGAGCAGCAGGGCATTCTTATGACCCATCGCGCCCGATCCCTTCTCGTTCGGCAACGGACCATGCTCACCAACGCCCTGCGTGCCCATCTTGCAGAGCTGGGCCACGTTGCCAACCCCGGCATTGGCAACCTCGCCAAGCTGGCCGAGCAGGTGATAGCTGACAGGAATGCCTTGCCATCCTACGCCCGTACGGCGTTAGAGATATTGATCCGCCAGATCATGGCCGTCGGCGCCGAGATTGCGGAACTGGATCAGCAGCTTGCAACTTGGCATACCGAGAGTGAGGCAAGTCGTCGACTTGCCGCGATCCCCGGCCTCGGCGTGATCACGGCAACAGCAATAGCTGCAACCGTTACGGATGCCGAGCAGTTCTCTTCAGGCAGGCAGTTCGCCGCATGGCTCGGTCTGACACCGCAACAACACTCAACCGGGGGAAAAACCAGACTTAGCGGGATCTCCAAGCAAGGCGACCGATATCTGCGCCGATTGCTCGTCGTCGGGGCCACCGCAGTCATGCGCCACGTCAAGGATAAGCCAACGCCGATGGCGGACTGGATCAGGAAGCTCTCCGAGAAAAAGCCCTTCCGGCTCGTCTCGGTGGCCCTTGCAAACAAACTCGCCCGGATCGCTTGGGTCGTACTGACCCGCAAGGAAGCATATCACCCTTACGCCCATTTGACCTGATCACCCCAGGTCACCCGAAATGGTAATGGCAGTCGATGATGAGTAACGATCGAGCCAATGGTGAGACCAACCCGTCTGATTCAATGCGCTTCCACGCGCGGCAGCCTGTTTAGGGACCTCACCGGCGGATTTCCATCAGGGCCAGCGGCAGTACGTATGCCGCATAAACAGGCCGGACATATGAAAGCAACCGATCAAACCCGCCCCGACAAAATGCCCTTGCCAAGGGGGCGTCCACATATGAATCAGTCAGGCAGCGATTTGGGAATCCCTTTTGTCAACACAGCCTAGAATCCGGATCACCGAGGCCCCAATGGGCATCGCGATCAGGTTGAACATAGCCGAACGCATCCGCAGGGCCCTCGAGGCCAAGCCTGACGCAACGCCCGAAGAACTGGCAGCAAGCCGGGGCGTCAGCGGCAGCCAAGGCAAAGCAGGTCTCGGCTACGGGTGTCTGCTTGGCTCGCGAAAGAGCGTCTGCCAAGAGCTGTGTCCATTTCTGGGGCGCACCTCACCCGCTGATCTACAACGCCCCTGCACTTCGGGTGCTACTTGATCAAAGACACGCCCGACATGTCCTGCGGCTTCGGCAGGCCCATAAGCTGGAGCAGTGTAGGGGCCACATCTGCCAACCGGCCACTGCGAAGCGATTGATGGTCCGTGCCGAATAGTATCGCCGGGACCGGATTGGTGGTGTGCGCCGTGTGCGGACTGCCCGTGACAGGGTCCGTCATTTGCTCGCAATTGCCATGATCGGCTGTCACCAACAGGGCGCCACTAGCCGATCGGATCGCATCCACAATTCGCCCAAGCTGGAGATCGACCGCTTCGACCGCCGCAATAGCCGCCTCGAGATTGCCGGCGTGGCCGACCATGTCGGGGTTGGCGAAATTGACGACGATGAGTTCGAAGCGTTCCGAGCCGATTGCCTCGACAGCACGATCGCCGACCATCGGGGCCGACATTTCTGGCTGCAGGTCATAGGTGGCGACTTTGGGCGAGTCGAAAATGATCCTTTCCTCGCCAGTAAATGGCTCCTCCCTGCCGCCATTGAAGAAATAGGTGACGTGCGGATACTTCTCTGACTCGGCAAGGCGCAACTGCGCGCGTCCGGCGAGCGCCACGGTCTCGCCCAGGCTGTTGGCAATAGTTTGCGGCGCGAACAGGGGCGTCAGCCACGGGTCAAACTCATCCCCATAGTGCGTCATGCTGACGGCCGCGGACAGTTTCGGCGCCTGGCGTTTGAACCCATCGAAGTCAGGATTGAGCAGCGCGGCCATCAACTGCTTGATACGGTCTGCGCGGAAGTTGAAGCAAAGCACTGCATCGCCGTCTCTGATGCCCTTGAAGTCGCCGATGACCGACGCAGGTACAAACTCGTCGCTGACAGAGCTGGCATAAGCTTTGTTAACGGCGTCCTGCGCCGTAGCGCACTTCTGCCCTCGGCCCATGACGATCGCATCATAGGCCTGCTGGACCCGCTCCCAACGCTGGTCACGATCCATCGCCCAGTAGCGGCCGGTTACTGTGGCGACATCTACGCCCTGCGGCAGAACGGCGCCGATCTCAGCTAAATAGCCTGCTGCTGCCTGGGGCGGGGTATCCCGCCCGTCCGTGAAGGCGTGAAGAACCGTGGGAATGCCGGATCGCTCCAATATTCGGGCAAGGGCCACCGCGTGGTTCTGGTGCGAATGCACGCCGCCAGGCGAAACCAGCCCCATTAGGTGGCAGGTACCGCCACTTGCCTTGAGCGCAGCGGGCAGCCCCGACGCCTTGACAGAGTCCGCCAGCGACCCGTCCTCGCTGGCCTTTGTGATGCGGCCCAGATCCTGCAGGACGACACGCCCTGCCCCGAGGTTGAGGTGGCCGACTTCGGAATTGCCCATTTGGCCGTCCGGAAGCCCGACATCCAGACCGGAGGTTGAAAGGAAGCTGTGCGGACAGCTTTCCCAAAGGCGATCGAAATTCGGTGTGCGAGCAAGCCGCACAGCATTGTCGTCGCTCTCCTCACGCCAGCCCCAGCCATCGAGGATAGCCAACATTACGGGTTTCGGTACCAAATCAATCCTCCTGGCGGCATGCTGCTCTGATCGACATACTGCGCGGCATCAGCACCGTGCACATGGCGGCACACAGCATCATTACGAACATCCCGTGAGGTGATCCCATGGGCAATGTTCATAATCTATGCGGTATCGGGCACGTGGCCATCGTTTCAGGCCCTGCGTGTCACTCTTCGACAGAGAAATCCTATCGATAGTCGTCGGCAACGAACCGTGCCCATCGGCGGGCGATTTCTCGGCCACCCATCGTGGTGACGACAACTTCGAATTCCATGGTACCGACCAGCGACGCCATGTCCCGCCCCATCTCAGCTAGGGCCACACCGGCCTCCCGTCTTGCGGCTTCATCGTCCCCAAGTTCCGCGCCATAGGTTTCATTGGTGGTCGTGCCATTCACCTGGCGTACATTGAAGTAGTATTTTGGCACATAGCCTCTCCAGAATCCTCAGCCTGAAGGGGCAAGTGCGGCCGTTGGTTGCCGTGTTCTACGATCAATTCTGCGGATGGCTGGTTTGGCGCTAGAGGCGGACCATATTCATTGTCCCGTTCGTCACCCAATAGACGCGGCAAGCCAGATGTTTTGGCGCGCCCGAGCGAAAGGCCTTTATGCCCAAGGCCTTCTCGGCCGTTTCCTCCGGGGAGTTGGCTTCAACGGAAGCCTCGGGCTCGATGACACCCGTACCCAAGTCAATAACCCGAAACTTTGGCAAGCCGAATCCTCCGACGGGCAAAGTAGCAGCCTTTGGTCGCGCCGCCCTTCAACTTTGACATGTGGACTTGTTTGGCGCCTTGACTCGAACGCAGCACGCCCATGAACATAAAGAGAACAATGTTTGTGACCGCTCGACATGCCCGCCGATTCCCTCAAGCAGATGGGCTCAACGCCCCTTCGCTTTAAGTGCGAGCCCTGTGGCCGAAAGGGGCAGTATGGGCGTATCTCGGGTGAGCTTTGGACCGGCTGCGTACAAGTCAGTACAAAATCACCTGAAGGAAAGGGTCAAAGCCCTAATCGACTGACCTGGGAATGAATTTATGCTGCAATTGTCTGGTCCAATTGATACCCGCCGGATCGATCGGTTGTCGACAATCGTGACGCGCTTCTCGGGGTGCGTCCGATAATAATCGAATCGCGAAGCCAGCGAACCCACGTGAAGTTCGAGCTTGTGACCATCCGGGTGTTGATTGCCACTGAGAAGTGACCCAGTAGGCTGGGACATTTCCACCGAGATTACTTCGCGGCGGAAATCAACATCCAAATGCCTGGTTGACCCAAACACTCGAGCGCATCGCCAGCGGCTGGCCAAACAGCCAGATCGCCGACCTCATGCCATGGAACTTCAGGCCGTAACGGCCCCCGCTACGCGCTTACGCTTATGCCGGTTTCCTCCAGGTTCGCGTGGAACACGCCGTCGATCAGCCGATGGTGGGGAAGTCCAGCACGCCGGCAAAGCGGAGCGCGATGCACTTGTCGAGGAGTAGATCGGGCAGCAGCCCCGTGGAATGCGAAGAGCAAGCTATGCTAGCCCACTTCGTGTCCACGGAACCGGCACCGGCTCATCCATCGTTAGCGCGGGCAACTCCACCTAGAAACAAATGAGTTCTCTGGGGTCTGATCGCGTCAAGGCATGAACTGGCCGCCGTTGACCTCGATGATTTGCCCATCGACGTACCGGCTGAGATTGTCGGAGGCGAGGTAGAGGAATGTTCCGACGCATTCCTCGGCCGTCCCCAGCCGGCCCAAGGGAATGCTTGCACGGGCTGCTTCCATCTGCGCGGTCGTCGAGACGTTCTCGTGAAAGGGCGTCGTGATCACCCCCGGCGAGACGGCGTTGACCCGAATGTTGTTCGGCGCCTCTTCCTTGGCTAAGTTGCGAGTGAGGGTGCTTACCCCGGCCTTGGCAGCGGCATAGATGCCGGCGCCCGCGGCGCCGCCTGTCCGGGCGGCGATCGAGGTCACATTGATGATGTTGCCTGTGCCCTGTCTGCGCATGATCGGAATGGCCGCGCGACAGGCGGCAAATACCGAAGTGAGGTTCACGTCCAAGACCTGCCGGTCGTGCTCCATGGAGGCATCGGCCAACGGAACCCGGGCGAGCATCGATCCGGCGTTGTTGACCAGTATGTCGAGCCGTCCGAAATGGGTGGCTACTGCTTCGACGGCCTGGCTCATCGCGTCCGCGTCGGCGGCGTCGGCCCTGACGACAATGGCCTTGCCCCCGGCCGCCCGGACATCGGCGGCGACCGCTTCCGCCTTGGCGAGATTCGAGTTGCAGTGGACCCCGACGCTTGCACCGAAACTGCCGAAGGCGCGTGCAACGGCCGCCCCAATCCCGGTGCTGGCGCCGGTGACAAGTATTGACTTGCCCCTGAACTCCTCAAACATGACTAACCCTCATGATGGTAACGGGTGTATTGGAGCGTCAGGAGAAGTCGCGTGCGTTCTTCCTGTTCGTTCACGCGGCAAATCAGACTTGCGTACCACTTCGTTTCGATCGAAGTGGATGGACTAGTACCTGATGCCGACGTTCTTGGTTTGCACGTAGCCGAGCAGGGCCTCCTGCCCCTTCTCCCGGCCGTACCCCGAGCGCTTGGTGCCACCGAACGGCGTTTCCACGCCTCCGACCCACCAGTCGTTGACGTAAACCTGCCCGGCAACGAGCCGGTCGGCTGTCCAATGAGCGAGCCTGAGGTCACGGGTGAATACTCCGGCGGCAAGCCCGTAGTCGGTGCCGTTGGCGATGCGCACCGCCTCCTCCGGCGTGTCGAAAGGGATAACCACCAATACCGGCCCGAAGAACTCCTCGTTCGCAATGCGCATCTGCGGATTCACGCCGGCAAAGATAGTGGGGGGCATGAAGTAGCCGGCCCGGTCCAGGCGGCGGCCGCCGCTCACCAACGATGCCCCCTCGTCCACCCCCGCCTGACACAACGCCTCGATTCGGGAGAGCTGCTTTTCCGAAATGACCGGTCCCATGTCGCGGCCCTCCGCACCCGGCCCCACCGTTCTGATGCCTGCTTCGGCCTGGAGCTTGTCGACCAGCTGGTCGTGGATCGAGCGATGCACCAGTAGGCGCGAGGCGGCCGAACAGATCTGCCCGGAGTGGGTGAAGATGCCCTTGGCTGCATTGCGCCCCGTGAGACCTAGGTCGGCGTCTGCATAGACGATGCCGGCGGACTTGCCACCGAGTTCCATAACGCAGGGAATGACCCGTTCGGCGGCGGCGCGCAGCACGCTCTTGCCGGTCTCCACCGAGCCGGTGAAGACGATGTGGTCGATGTCGCTGTGGGAGACCAGCGCCGCACCGGCGTCCTTACCGTAGCCGCAGACGATATTGACCGTCCCCTTGGGCACCCCTGCCCGCTCGCACGCCTCACCAAAGAGGAACAGGCTGAGGGGAGAATCCTCTGGTGACTTCAGAACCACGGTATTGCCAGTGATCAGGGCACAGACGACGGATCGCGCGCCCACCGGCAGGGGGCCATTCCACGGCACGATTTGCGCTGAGACGCCGTAGGGCATGTGCAGGGTATAGTCGAGGATGCCGTCGCCCAAAGGGATCTGGCGCCCCTCGAGCTTGTCGGCCATGCCACCGTAGTATTTCAGGTAGCGCTGCGTTAGCGTCACTTCCTTGTAGCCGTTCTGCAGCGTCTTGCCATTGTCGCGCATTTCGACGAGTGCGATCTCGTCGGCCAGTTGTTCCAGCTGGCGGGCGATCTCAAACATCAGTTCGCCACGCGCCGCCGGAGTCATCTCAAGCAGGACCCGGCTGTCAAATGCCTTGCGGGCGGCGGTCACCGCTAGGTCGATATCGGCGGCGCTGCCCCGCGCCACCTCACATATCGTTTCGCCGGTTGCTGGATCCAACACAGGAATGCGTCCGCCGTCGGCAGCGTCCAACCACTCTCCTCCGATGAAATTGCGCCAGTAGTCGCGTACCCGGTCAGCCAAAGGAGCACCTTGCATTCTTGCGAAGCATGTCTGCAACGTTAGCACCACGTTGCGCCCCGAGGCGAATGTCGAAATCGGATGCCACTATGACGGAGCTGTATCTTGACTCAGCGCAAGTCGCGCCTTTGGATGGCGGAGTATGCTGCGCTTTGACCCAGTACGGCGGAGCAGCCATTCTTCGCTCCGGCCCGACTGGACAAGCAAGGCCAGCCGACGTCTGCCGGCGCATGGAGATGCACGTCCATCATGGAAATCCGCTGGCTCGAAGACTTTCTTAGTTTGGTCGATACCCGCAACTTCTCCCGATCAGCCGAGGCCCGGTACACGACACAGCCCGCCTTCAGTCGGCGCATCAAGAGCCTCGAAGAATGGATCGGCGCGACGCTGTTCGACCGCACGGCGCAACCGATCCGCCTCACACCGTCGGGCGAGAGGTTCCGACCCATCGCCGAGGACGTGCTGCGACGCCTCTACCAAGGCAGGGACGAGGCTCGCCTGGTCAGTGAGGCGACGGCCAATACCGTTCGCTTCGCCGCCACGCACAGTCTGTCCCTGACTTTCTTTCCCAACTGGCTGCGCGGCGCCGAGATGCGCAGCCACACCTTCAACACACGCCTCGACTCCAACCAGTTTACCGATTGCGTACAGTCGTTGCTCAAGGGTGACTGCCACTTTATGCTCAGCCACTCCCACCCAAGCATCGACATGCACCTTCCGACGGCGCACTTCACATCCAAGGTGGTGGGCAAGGACGTTCTTGTTCCCGTCACGCTCCCCGACACGTCGGGCCAGCCGATCGACCGGCTGCCCGGCTCCCCAGACGAGCCGGTGCACTATCTTGCCTACTCGGAAACCTCTGCCATCGGCCGCGCGGTGGAACACATGCTCTCCCACCTCGAGTCACCGATCTATCTGAACCGCGTCTTCGTCTCCCACCTGGCGGCGGTGCTCAAGTCCATGAGCAGCAGCGGCAGGGGCATGGCATGGCTGCCCGAGAGCGACATCGTGCAGGAACTGGCCAGCGGCACGCTGGTGCCCGCCGGCGACGAGAAGTGGTTCGTTCCGGTCGAGATCCGTCTGTTTCGGTCGAGGGAACCACTCCCTCCCGTTGCCGAAGAATTCTGGAGCCTGCTCGAAGGCAAGGAGTCCGTGAGCTGGTGACGATGCGCAAGACGCATCAGGCAAGGCCAAGCCGGCATTGGTTCGAGGCCCAGCGTCGCTGGTATTGCTTGATCAAAGTGGATCACGAGTCACCAGATGTTCTCAGCCCAACCGAAAAAGCGTGTCGCCTTGCTTGGCCTGATGCTGGAAAGCAACAGCTTTGCCCCGGTGACTGGTCGTGACGACTTCCTGAAGCGGCTCTACGTCGCCGGTGACGAATTCCGCGCGGAGCTCAACCGGTCGGAATCGAGAATCCCGGCTGAACTGCTGAGCTTCCAGGCCACAATGGATGGCAGCCTCGAGTGGGAGCCGGCTCCAATCCTGATGGGGCTTGTGGAGGCTGGCGGCCCGATGGATCACACCTTCTTCGAGGAAGTCCTGGTCGAGACGCGAACCCGGCTGCAAGCGGCCATGCCTCTCGATGGAGTTTATATCTGCATCCTCGGCGCCATGATCACCACCGAGGAACGGGACCCCGACGGTGTCATCTTCGACATGGTCCGCGAGGTCGTTGGTCTGGACGTGCCGGTAGTGGCCACGCTCGATCTGCACGGCAACGTTTCGGACCGCATGGTAGAGGCGGCTGATGTCGTAATTTCTTACCAGACCAACCCGCATGTGGACATGACGGCACGCGGCCAGGACGCCGCCCGCGCCCTCAATGAGATGTTTCAAGGACTGCGCCCCGAGTCGGCAATCGTCCGGCTGCCGGTAACACCACCAACTGTGACTCTGCTCACCGCCGAGGGGCCCTACGCCGATCTCATCAACTATGGGCGTACCCGACTGACGCCCGACATCCTCGACATTTCGATCCTGGGCGGGTTCGCCTATTCCGACACTCCCAAGAACGGACTCGCCATCGTCGTGACGGCCCGCAGCGGCAAAGCCGCCGCGGAGGGGCTGGCGCGTGAGATCGCCGAGCACGCTTGGAAGGATCACCATCGCTACGTACCGCAGTTGACCTCCCTGGAGGATGCCTTGGCCAGCGCGCTGCGCGCGGGTGAAGATCCAGGCATGAGCCCGGTGATCCTTGCGGACGTCGCGGACAATCCCGGCGGTGGTGCCAACGGCAACACTACCTGGATTCTCGAAGCCCTCGTGAAGGCTGGCGCTAAGGGCGCAGTCCTTGGCGTCTTCAACGACCCCGCCCTGGCTGGGGAAGCCATGGAACTGGGCCAGGGCGCCAGGTTTAGGGCGGTGTTCAATCGCATCGAGCCAGACAACTTCTCCCGCCGCTTTGAGGCCGAGGCCACGGTGCTACGCATCCGCGACGGCGACTGCGTTGGCCGCCGTGGTTTTTATGCCGGCCGCAGGCTGAACCTGGGCACGACCGTGCTGCTCGACCTAGGTGGTGTGAAAGTGGTGGTGATCTCGATCCGCACGCAATGCGCCGATCCGGTCTTCCTCGAAATGATGGGTATCGACATCGGCACAGCCCGATCGGTGGTCGTGAAGTCGCGCGGGCACTTCCGTGCCGGCTTCGACGAGTTTTTTCCTCCCGATCGGGTGATCGAGGTGGATGCACCCGGGCTCTCCTCTCCGGTGCTGTCGCGCTTTGATTTCAAGCACCTTCCCCGCCCGATGTTTCCGATCGACCAGGACGTCACCTGGCCCCGGTCTTGAGCCTCTCTAACCAACCTCCGAACGGAACGCGAAAAATGGGACTGTCCAGGCTTGAGACGCCTGCTCTTATTCTCGATCGATGCGCGCTGGCGCGGAACACTTCCCGGATGACTGAGCGCTTCAGCAAGTTGGGCGTACGGCTGCGGCCGCACACCAAGACGGCAAAGTCCGTGGACGTTGTCCGGTTGGCGCTTGAGGGCAACTTCGGCGGTGTGACCGTCTCTACGCTCAAGGAGGCTGAGTACTTCGCCGATCACGGCATCACCGATATCACCTACGCGGTCAGCATCATCCCTGACAAGCTGGAGCGGGTCGCCGCGCTGATCCGACGCGGCGTGAAACTCTTGGTGATCTGCGACCAGGTCGCGGTAGCGGAGGAAGTCAGTCGACGCGCCGTGGACCTCGGCATCGTCCTGGACGTGCTCATCGAACTCGATTCAGGAGAAAGGCGCGCCGGCGTTCTTGCCGAATCGGATGTGCTGATCGCGCTGGGGAACGCACTGGAGACACTCCCCGGCACGAGGCTGCAAGGGGTGCTCACACACGCCGGGCAATCCTACCAGGGTCGGAGCATTGCAGAGATAAGGCAGGTCGCAGAGTATGAACGCATGTGCGCGTCGACTGCCGCGGAACGTCTGCGTGCCGCCGGCCTCCCTTGCTCAGTCGTCAGCGTCGGCTCCACGCCGACGGCAACCCATGGTCAGTCGTTCGAGGGCGTTACCGAGGTGCGGTGCGGCGTCTACATGTTCGGCGACGTCTTTCAGTCCGAGATCGCGTCGTGCGGCCGCGACGATATTGCCGTCTCGGTTCTGGCCACGGTAATCGGTCACCGGCCCGATATGAACAGCGCGCTGATCGATGCCGGTGCCCTGGCGCTCTCCAAGGACCGCAGCACTGGGGCTCCGGGGCTGCCCGAGGACATCGGCTTCGGTCTGGTGATGGATGTCCACGGCGAGCGCCGCATTGATCACGTGAAAGTCGGGCACGTTTATCAGGAGCATGGCATGCTGGTTTCAGACGGCCCATTCCCGTTCGACCAGCTACCGGTCGGCACCCGCGTCCGCGTCCTGCCGAACCACGCCTGCATGACGGCGGCCATGTACGATGCCTATCATGTCGTCGATGGTCACGGCGACCAGTTGGTTGGCACCTGGCCCCGGATCAACGGCTGGTAACGGCCAGAGGCTGTGTGAAAACCCCTGATTGTGGTATGATTTCGTCCGCTTCGAGGGGTGCCAGATGGAACGTTGTGTCGAGGCCGCCGACCGTCACCAAGCGAGTCTTCTGCCGGTCTGTCTTGAGGATTAGTGGATCCGGACAACCCGGTCTGGGTATTGATACCTTTGTGGACGAACTCGATCCGTCGCAACGCGGCTTCGAGCGTGTGCAGCCAGCATCGACCGGCAGACCCGGCTATGCGCCGGGGGCGATGCTCAAGCTCTATGTCTATGGATACCTGCATCAGCTGACCTCAAGCCGGAAGCTGAGCGGGAGGGTGACGGCAAGCAAAGCCGCGCCTGCGCCGAGGCAGGCATCGTTCCTACGGTGCCCAAGCCCAACCCGTCGCCAGCCCAGGCCCTTGGCTTGTGGAAGCAGGCGTTCATCTATCAGCCTGACACCGATACCTATCGCTGCCCTGCCGGCCAGTAGCTCCAGACCGCTTCGCCCCGCAGCAGTTGCACGGCGGGTAAAGAGACGCATCCGCCGAGGGAGCATGAAGTCGTTCGCGATGCCATAGAGCGTAACCTCGACACGAAGCCCGACGCAATAACGGTTAGGCGCTGTACGGTCGAGCACGTCTTCGGCACGCTTAAGGGGCGCGACCCACTTCCAAACGCGAGGGCTGAGGACCGCCGAAGCTTGCCTAGCGATCCTAGCCTATAACATCGAGCGCGCCATTGCCGTCGTCGGCGTCGTTCGACCATCAAGGCAATAGAAGGGTAAGAGGAACAAGCTCGCGCTATCGCGGGCGCGCAGAGAGTTCTCACACGGCCTCGGCCACCGAGCGGACTCTCCCCACAGCGAGAAGGAGACCGGTGACGGCGGGAAACCGACGCCGCCACCGTGCGAACGGATCGCACTTGCCCGGCCGCAGCCGGCATCAAGCCAGACGCGGCGCGCGCCCGAAGGTCGCCTCAAAGTCGGCGGCCGCTCGTGGCGTCGAACAGATGCACCTTGCCCAAGTCGGTGGCCAGGCGGATCTTGTCGCCCGGCTTGAAAGGGTGGCGCTCACTGAAGATCGCGCAGACCCGTTCTCCGGCCAGTTTGGCGAAGACTTCGATGTTTGCCCCGGTCGGTTCGACCACCTCCACGGTGGCTTCCGCGCCGGTGTCGCCACTGGCGAGCATGAAATGCTCGGGGCGTACGCCGTACACCACCTTCTGACCGACCGTACCGGCAAATGACTCAGGCACCATAAGCCTGGTGCCATCCGCACCAGCGACAACCATGCCGGCCTCCCCAGTCTGGAGTGTACCGCGAATGAAGTTCATCGATGGCGAGCCGATGAAATCGGCAACGAAGAGGTTGGCGGGGGTGTCGTAGAGTTCCAGCGGCGTTCCCACCTGCTCGACCCTGCCGGCGTTCATCACCACGATCCGGTCAGCCATCGTGAGCGCCTCGATCTGGTCGTGTGTCACGTAAACCGAAGTCGTCTTGAGCCGTTGGTGCAGGGATTTTATCTCTGTACGCATCGTGACGCGCAACTTGGCGTCGAGGTTGGACAACGGCTCGTCATACAGGAACACCTGCGCGTCCCGCACGAGCGCGCGGCCCATGGCGACCCGCTGACGCTGTCCGCCTGAGAGCTGGCGCGGAGAACGCTGCAGATAGTCGCGCAGGTTGAGAATGTCAGCTGCCTCATTGACGCGCTTTTCGGTCTCTTCCTTGGACTTCTTGCGCAGCTTGAGGCTGAAGGCGATGTTGTCGTGGACCGACATGTGTGGATAGAGCGCATAGCTCTGAAACACCATGGCAATGTCCCGGTCCTTGGGCGGCACCGCATTGATGACCTTGCCGCCGATGGCGATCTCGCCATTGGTTATCGTCTCCAGTCCCGCGATCATCCGCAGCAGGGTCGATTTCCCGCAGCCGGAAGGTCCAACCAGGACGACGAATTCCTGATCCTTTATTTCGATGCTGACGCCATGAAGGACCTTCGCGGTCCCAAAGGACTTTTGGACGTTGCGGATTTCAACGGAGGCCATAACTTGTTTCCTTAAATTCTTTGTCCGCCCGTCAGGACTACTTCACCGCGCCGAGCGCCATGCCCCGGATGAGGTAACGCTGGAGCCATGAGAAGACGATTGCCACGGGTACGGTGGCCAGCACCGTGGCCGCCATGACGTGATGCCACTCCACCTGGTAGCGGCCGGCGACCTGCGAGAATATCTGTACCGGCAACGTGTACTGGTCCTGGCTGCGGATCATTGTCAGCGCCAGGACGAACTCGTTCCAGCTGTTGATGAAGGTGAAGATGCCGGTAACCACCATCGCGGGCACCGCCAGCGGCAGGAATATCTTTGTCAGGCTGATGAAGTGGTTGGCGCCATCCATCCACGCGGCTTCCTCGAGCTCTCGGGGAATGGTGTTGAAGTAGCTCTGCAGCATCCAGATAGTGAAGGCCATGTTGAAGGCCGCATAGGTCAGCACAAGCGAGTTAAGGTTGTCGACCAGGCTGAACTGCACCATCAGCCGGAACAGGCCGAGGACCAGGACGATGGGCGACATCATCTGTGTCATCAACAGGAAGTTGCGGTACAGACCCTTGCCTGGGAAACGATGACGCGACAGGGCATAGGCCGCCGGAATGCTGAATACCAGCGCCAGCGCAGTGGCAGCAACGCTCACATAGAGGCTGTTGAACAGGGCGCCGCCGAAGTTGGTCTTTTCCCACATGTCGACGAAGTTGTCCCAGCGAAACTCGCTGAAGGTCCAGCGCGGCGGATAGACGAAGAGCTCCTCGCGCGGGCGCACCGCAGTCACGAACATCACCGCAAAGGGAAACAGGATCACGACCACCAGTGGTGAAAGCACCAGCCAGTAGAAGAGACTCTTCTTAAGCCTTAGCGACATCGCCAGTCTCCTTCTCATCTGTGAGGTCGCTCTCGTTGCGTTCGGTGCGCATCACCATGGCCACGTAGGCGATCGTGAAGACCAGCAGAACGCCAAACATGATCAGCGAAATGGCCGAGGCCTTGCCTAGCTGGCCGAAGCGGAAGGCCAGCTTGTAGAGATAGGTGACAAGGATGTCAGTGCCGTTGGCGGGCCCGCCTTCCGTCATCACCCAGATGATGGGCAACGAATTGAAGACGTAGATGACGTTGAGCACGATGGCGATGTTGATGAACGGTTTCATCAGTGGCAGCGTGATGAAACGGAACTGGTCCCACCAGGACGCGCCGTCCATCATTGAGGCCTCATAGGCGTCCTGCGGCAGCGCCGATAGACCGCCCAGAAAGATCGTGGTCGTGAACGGGATTGAAACCAGGATGCCGACCAGTATTTCGGCCGAGAAGGCGAGCGGAGCAGTCGCCAACCACTCGATCGGCTCGGACATGATGCCCAGATCCATCAAGCTTGCATTGAGCAGGCCGGCGCGCCCGTTGAGGCCCCAGCGCCAGACCACCGCGGTCATGGTCAGCGAGATCGCCCAGGGTAGCATGACAATTACCCGCGCCACGCCGCGACCGATGAAGTCGTCATTGAGAATGAGGGCGACCGGCAGCGATATGAGCAGTGTCCCGCCGACCACCGCGACGGTCCAGATGACAGTGCGAACGAGTGAATCGTAGAA